>ERZ808240.3032-NODE-3032-length-17145-cov-8.614394_pt1 | contig 17145 bp, 8 predicted proteins | sample MGYA00521084_ERZ808240 | MGnify/ENA primary metagenome ERZ808240 (study PRJEB31516, sample SAMN03275571) | gut metagenome | biome: mammalia-associated habitat; material: feces | host: Papio cynocephalus | place: Kenya | collected 2012-08-06 ... | reverse complement strand
CTCGCCCCCGACTAACTGGGAGAGGGGGCGCCCTCGCCCCCGACTAACTGGGAGAGGGGGCGCCCTCGCCCCCGACTAACTGGGAGAAAGAGGCGCCCTCGCCCCCAGTTAGTCGTGGACGATTAGCGCCGACTGTGGCGCAACTGTCAGTGTTGCGCCATTGAGCAGTCCGATGCCGGCTTGATTCACCTTGCCTCCTGCCACTACCATGGTGTAGCTGCCCTCCGGCACACCGATAGTCTGCGGCGTCTTCTGCGAGTTGAGCACTACAATGATGTTCTTCCAGGAGTCGCCTCCGGCATTGTTCTTCAAGCGATAGGCAACGACGCCGGCGGGAGCCTCAAGAAACTCAAGATTGCGGCGCACCTCATCCGCCGTGCCCATGCGGAACGCCGGATGCTGGCGACGCAAGGCGATAAGACCGGCGTAGTAGTCGAACACCTGCGGATAGCGTCGGAGATTGTTCCAGTCGAGACGATTGATGGAGTCGGGCGACTTGTAGGAGTTGTGTACGCCCTTCTTGTCGCGCAGCATCTCCTCACCGCAAAGGATGAAGGGCACGCCCTGCGACGTGAGCACGGCTGTTTGCGCAAGGAGGTCGAGACGTATCAGCTCGTCATCGGTGATATAGGGGACAGTGGCGCGGAGACGGTCGGTGAGGCACATATCGTCGTGGCAGCTCACATAGGCAATCATCTGCGAAGGCTCGTTGGTCCACGCCGCCTTGGAATAGTTCACCTTCGTCATGTCAATCTGCGGATGCTGTATTGCGCCCGCGATGCCAAACTTGATGCTCTCCTCCTGTCCGGGCACGCCGACGAGGAATCCGCCTTTCGTGTCGTCGGAGAATGGGCCACGCAGCGCGTCGCGCATGTCATCGCAGAAGGCACCGATGCCATTGAGTTGGCGAGTGTTGGCCTTCATGGCGAGCTTGTCCTGCGGATAGGCACACGAGCCTGCACTCCATCCCTCACCATATATATATATGGAAGGGTCTATCTTGTCGACGGCTGCACGTATCTCATTCATCGTTTCGATGTCGTGAACTCCCATAAGATCGAAGCGGAATCCGTCGATGTGGTATTCCTTAGCCCAGTACTCCACGCTTTCCTTCATAAACTCGCGCATGAGCGGCTTCTCGCTTGCCGTCTCGTTGCCACAGCCCGATCCGTCGGAGTACTTGCCATCGGCTGTCTTGCGGTAGAAGTAGTCGGGATAGGTCTTCTGGAAATTGGAGCCGTTGATGTCGAACGTGTGGTTGTACACCACGTCGAGAATAACGCGTATGCCTGCCCTGTGGAGTGCCTGCACCATCTGCTTGAACTCGCGGATGCGCACCTCTGGCTGAGAGGCGTCAGTGGAGTAAGAGCCTTCGGGCACGTTGTAGTTGACGGGGTCGTAGCCCCAGTTGTATTGCGCGCTGTCGGGACGCGATTCGTCGACGGAGGCGTAGTCGAACGAGGGCAGAATATGTATGGCGTTGACGCCGAGACGCTTCAGATAGTCGATAGACTTAGGTTCGGCGAGGGCGAGAAACTTGCCCTTGTGCTTTATGCCAGAGGAGAGGTCGACAGAGAAATCACGATGATGGAGTTCGTAAATCACAAGGTCGCAAGGCGACTTCAACGCTGGGCGTACATCGTCGGCCCAACCCTCTGGGTCGGTGTCGCGCAGATTGACAATGGCTCCACGCTTGCCGTTGACGCCGACAGCCTTGGCGAAGACGCCGGGAGTGAGGTCGGGCTGTGCGCGATTGTAGACGCTGAACACGTAGAACTTGCCCTTAAGGTCGTTCTTCACCGTGAGCTTCCACTTGCCCGCACCGATACGCTTCATAGTTTTCACGAGTTGCCGGGCGGCATGGTCAGCGTCGCTGTCGGAAATCACCAAGTCCACCTTCCTCACGTCGGGGGAGGTAATGAGATTGAATGTTGTTGCCTTGGGCGAATACTCCACTTCGTTGAAAGACTGTGCCAAGGCGTTGGCACTGGCACAGGTGGAAAGGAGAGAGAGGAAAAGGGTTCGGAGGGTCATACTTGTATAAAGTGTCAATGGGGGATATGCAATAATAGCAAGAAGAGGAGGCGCCGTCGCCACCGATAACATTAGTTCTATCGGGGACGAGGGCGCCCCCTCTCACTGCTGCTCTATCGGGGGCGAGGGCGCCCCCTCTCCCAGTTATTGTGATGAGTTTTTTTTATGTTATATGCTTAATTGTGAGGCACAATATTCTTTTTTTTACCTTCGTCCCGCCTCATCGATGAGTTCCTTCACCTCGTCGTTGTATTCGCTGTCGGCGAGAAGTTGCTCAATGGAGAGGTGCATGCGATAGCGCCAATAGTGCTTCGGGTTGGCGGGAATGTTGATACGCTCGGCGTTGGGGTCGTCAAGGCGCACACGCTCGTTAATGGCAAACCAGTCTTGAAGCGAGAGGATGCACAGCATCGAGGGCGACGTGAGCTGACGCGACACGATGTCGCGGGCAAGCCATCCGGGCAGCGGATGGGGAGCAGCTCCGCCACGATAGAGCATCGTGTTGTAGAACTCCTGCGTGCGTTCCCAGTCCTCGTCCCACCATTGGCGAAGCGTCGGCATGTCGTGGGTGGACAGTGTGCAGACGGAACGGTAGGGATTGTGGGAAAGATGGCCGAACTTCACTTTCGGGTCTTTTGGCATCGACTGAAGCTCAAGGCTGAGGATACGCAGTTCTTTCATCACCCACTGCACGCAGTCGGGCACCATACCAAGATCCTCCGCGCAGACGAGCATACGCGTTGCCTGCACGAGCTTGGGCAACTTCTTCATCGCCTCGCCATACCAGAAGTCGTTGTTGCGACGATAGTAATAGTCGTTGTAGAGACGGTTGAAGGCAGCCTTGTCGTTGTCCCACAGCGCCTCGTACATGAAGCCGAGCTGCGCCGTGATGCGCGGATGGAACAGGTTGGGGTTCTGACGGTCGCGTATGAACAGCACATTGTCGACAAGACAGTAGAGTCCGTCGCGAAGCCATATATCCTTGTCGGATGTTTTGCCGGCAAAGGCGGCTTCTATCTTGCGCTCCGTGTCGTACTCTGGTTTAAGGGAGTAGATGTCGTCGTGCTCATGGTTGAGATACGTGGCAATCACTTCCTCTGCATGTTCGCGGAACACGCGGTCGACAACCCAACGGGCAATGAACGGTGTCGTGAACAGATGTTCCTGGAAGTTGAGCCCGTAGCTCTGTATCTCGTCGCGCGACATGGCGAGCGAAGGCTGGAACTGTCCGAGGAGTCCGCCGACGCAGTCGGTTGGTATTGCCCAAATGCGGAAGAAACCGAGCACGTGGTCGATGCGGTAGGCGTCGAAGTATTTCGCCATGTTTTGGAAACGGCGCACCCACCATTGACAGCCGTCGCTTATCATGCGGTCCCAGTTGTAGGTAGGGAAGCCCCAGTTCTGTCCGTTTACGGAGAAGGCGTCTGGCGGTGCGCCTGCCTGCGAATCAAGATGGAAATACTCCGGTTCATGCCATACGTCACAGCCGTTGCGGTTTACTCCGATTGGTATGTCACCCTTGAGAATCACGCCACGTGCACGGGCGTATTCATGTGCAGAGCGCATCTGCTGGTCGAGCACGAACTGAACGTAATAGAAGAATGCAACATTGCTGTAGTCCGCACTCTTCGGGTCGGAGAGAGCTTTGCGGTCGGCTTCGTCCCATTGGTTGTGGTCGTGCCACTCGCTGAAGATGCACGTGCCGTTCTTGTCGCGCAGGTAGCAATACTGCGCGTAAGGCACAAGCCAATGTTCACAGTCGGCGAAGAACTCCTTGAAGGCTTTTGAGGCGAGCGTCTTCTTGCCTTCCTGCTGGAAGAGCAACTGCAGATATTCGGTCTTGGCGTTGTTGACGCGCTCATAGTCGATTTGGCTAAGCGCGTTGAGTTCTTTACGAAGCGACTCGAAGCGTGCTGCGGCCTTCTTGTCCTTCAACTGGGGAAGTTGGCGAAGGTCGGCGTACTGCGGATGGAGTGCGAAGATGGATATGCAGGAATAAGGATAGGAATCGGTCCAAGTGTGGGTGCTGGTAGTATCGTTGACGGGCAGCACTTGGAGAAGGCGCTGATGGGTCTTGGCAACCCAGTCAATCATTAGCTTCAAATCGCCGAAGTCGCCTACGCCGAAACTGCCTTCCGAGCGCAGCGAGAACACTGGCACGAGCGTGCCGGCGAGCTTCTCGTCGCAAAGTTCGAAGAATGCCTGGTCGAAAGTCAAGACACGCGCCTCGCCATTCTTTAAAGGCGAGAGAGCGAGAGAGCGGTTGAGCCCCGTCTCCCACAACTCCTCACCTTTGTCGCCAAAGGCAACGAACTTGAATTCAAGATTTTCAACTAAACTACTACTGTTATCTTTCTCACCTAAAACATTCTTTTTCCTATCGCCGGCAGCCCCAAGAAGAGCGTCGGCGTCAATGTCAACAATCCATTCATTGTGGTTGTGCTCCGTCATCGGCAGCGCCTTCGACAGATTCCAACCACCGAGAGCGTTGCATGCTCCCGACACTGCAAGACGCGATCCCATGCGGAGCTGCGGGGCACGCACAACGATGCGCACAGTGCGGTCGAAGCCTGTCGGCTCCACATGGCCTTCGGCGCGGCGGTTCACGCAGTCGGTGAAGGCGGAGCTATAGAGATAGGTGTCGCCTGGTATGTCTATCCATCTGTCGAACACCTCATAGCGTGTGGCCTTCTGAGCGGTAAGTTCAAGACGATGGGGCACGGTTTTCCATTCACTGCGCGTGATGCCGCTATAGTTTCTCACACTATAGTAATAGTCCATGCTTAAGGTCTTGCCGTCGGCATCCACCTCACAGCTCCAGTTGAGCCCGTCTGCCGTAGACATAAGCACACTGCCGCGCTTTGCGTCGCCTCCAACGAAACTCAGCAATAGCTCTTCGCCGAAGACAGTGCGATACTGGATGTTGAATATGATTTTCATATATTATGATTTTTTTGATTGTCTATGTAAATGTGTAATATATAAAACGCCCCGAAGGCGTCGCTATTAGGTAGTGGGGTTGTATAACATCTGCAAAATTAAAAAAATGATTGCTCACGTGACATAAATCAAGTGAGCAATCATTGAAAATACATTGTAAACGTTTGCAAGTGCTTTGCCCACGGCTTGCCGCCCGTACTTGAGCTATCGCTTTATGCCCATGTTCCAAAGCGTGAAACTCAAGGCGTCGGCGGTCTCCTCCAGGCGTTTAGCCAACGGCTTGCCGCCACCATGCCCGGCATTCACGCCTATGCTGATAAGCACTGGAGCCGTTCCCGCCTGACACTCCTGCAGACGTGCAGCGAACTTAAAAGAATGTGCCGGCACAACACGGTCATCATGGTCGGCAGTAGTGATGAGCGTGGCGGGATATTTAACGCCTGGCTTCAGGGTGTGAAGGGGCGAGTAACCCTTCAGATAGTCGAACATCTCTTTAGAGTTCTCCGACGTGCCATAGTCGGGAGCCCAGTTCCATCCGATAGTGAACTTATGATAGCGCAACATATCCATCACTCCCACGGCAGGCAGACAGACCTTGAAGAGGTCGGGACGCTGCGTCATACAGGCGCCGACAAGCAGTCCGCCGTTGCTGCCTCCCTGAATGGCAAGATAGTCTTTTGACGTGTAACCCTTGGCTATGAGGAACTCGGCGGCAGAGATAAAGTCGTCGAAGACGTTCTGCTTGTGTAGCTTCGTGCCTGCCAAATGCCACTCCTCACCATACTCTCCGCCGCCACGCAGTACGGCATGTACATACACACCACCACGCTCCATGAACGGAATCATTGAGGAGAGGAAATAGGGCGTGTACGTCACGTTGAATCCACCGTAGCCATAGAGCAAAAGAGGATTCTTGCCGTTGAGTTTCAAGCCTTTCTTATGCGTTATGAAGAGCGGCGCACGCGTGCCGTCCTTCGACGTGTAAAAGAGCATCTCCGTCATGTAGTCGCTGGCTCGGAACGCCACTTTCGGTGTGGCAACCACGCTGCTCTTGCCCGTCGCGGTGTCATAATTGTAGATTGTATTGGGCACGGTATAGGATGTGAAGGAATAGAACAGTTCCTTTTGCGTGCGCTTTCCGCTGACTGATGTCGAGCCGAATGTAGGGAGTTTTATCTCGGCAAGGCGCTGTCCTTTTATTGAATACACAAAAAGTTGGTTGCAGTTGTCCTTAGAGTACTGCAATATCATGCGGTCGCCCTCTGTGAAGGTGACATCCTCAAGCACGCTCTCGCCTTCCGGCACTACTTCTTGCCAGTCTGTATAGCCCGGTTTGTCGGCCTCCGCCACCATAAGACGATACTTCGGAGCACCGGCATTGGTGAGAATATATGTTTTGTCGCCAATGGTGCCAACAGGCGAATAGCGGAATCGCGGATCGGAACACATCTGTATGAATTGGGCGTCGGGCTGCGAGAGATTGCGCAAATATAGATTGTTACCGTTGTCCATGCCGTCCTCACTCATATACATAAAGTGCTCGTCGTCGTCAACACTCACTCCATAGAATCTCAGTGGCTGCGACGGGTTCTGATAGAACAGTTGGTCGGCACTCTGATCGGTGCCCATACAATGGAAATAAATCTTCTGAACGGAGTTCTTGGCAGACGTCTCTTTGCCTTTCTCCGGCGCATCATAGGCACTGTAATAGAATCCGTCACCACGCCAAGTGGCGGTGGTGAACTTCGCCCACTGAATATGATCGGGAAGTGTTTTCCCCGTGGCTACATCCTTCACGTAAATCTCCTCCCAGTCAGAACCGTTGCGTGAAATGACATAAGCCATGAACTTTCCGTCATGCGAGAAAGAAACAGCCTTCAACGCCACGGTACCGTCTTGGCTCAACGTGTTGGGGTCGAGCCACACGCGCTGTTCTTTCTCCGGAGCATTGGCACGATCCATCTGATAGAGCACGCTTTGATTCTGCAATCCGTTGTTGCGGAAGACATACCATTTGCCGCCTTTCTCAAAAGGCATACCTATTTTCTCATAATTGGCAGTTTCTTTAAGACGCTTCAAAATGGCCCCGCGCATGGGCAGGTTGTCGAGATACTTGCGGGTGACGGCATTTTCCGCCCTCACCCACTCCGCTGTTGCCGCACTCGTGTCGTTTTCAAGCCAACGGTAAGGGTCGGCAACTTTCTCGCCGAAATATTCGTCAATGGTATTATCCTTTGGCGTATTGGGGTACTTCACCTGCGCTTCAACAGAAGCCGACACTCCCATGAGCGCGGCAGTTGCCATTAGCGTAAGAATTTTATTTTTGTCCATATATCTTTTTCAATTCAAATATTTTATGTCCATTTCACTAAGACCGGTGTAACTTAAGTATATAAATCCAACGTCCAAAATCATTTTCACATTCATCTTCCTTTTCTCTTTTAAAAAGAGGAAGCATTAAGTAGACAAGAGGAATGCGGTCGGAAAACATAGTTTTGTCCGACATATTATTATTTCTGCAAATTTAGTGATTTTCCTCAACAATTACAAGCAAGTGGAATTAAAAATAAGAAGTTGGGGTCATCCATAATATGGAGTAATGAAATCTCTGCAATTGGTGGGCTGCGCTCAGCATTGTTTCCCTTTAGACCCACTCTCGCATTGCTTTCAGATTCCGTATATACATAAAAAAAACAACGGAACTCCGAACTGGTGTGAACCATTCGTAGTTCCGTTGTCCATTAAATATTACTTTCAACATTTCCTTTTCGGAAATGCGCAAGACTTACTGTTTTGTCATTGTAGCCTTCTTCGCGTTGACGTCAAGCACAATCTTGTAGGTGCCAGCCTTCACTGCGATATTTGCACCGTCCTGCTCAAGAGCATCAAGTGCGCCACCGAAGTTCTGTGCCCAAGCGCCGTCCCAGCGGAACTTGATCTCACCGTCCTTGAGCGTAAGCGTGATTGACCATGTCTTCGATGCAGGATCGTAGTCCATAAGCTGACCGCTGTTCCACTCGTCAGCCGTTGCGCTGCCGATTACTTCCCATCCAGTGCGTGTGAGAGTGGCAGTTGCCTTCTTCGTGTCGGCGAATATGCGCCAATAGCCAGCTACAGGAATCTTGATGTTGTCGCCTTCGCCAAGCACCAAGCTACCGTTCTTGTAGTCAGAATCCCAGTTGACACCGCCCACAGCGCCGAGCCAGTTACCATCGTTAATCTTGAACTCAACGCCCTTGTCGAAGTAGTAAGTGCCCGTAAACTTGAAGTCGCGTGACTCAGAAGCGAGAGTGTAGATATTCTCGTCGTCGAGTTCCCAGTTCTGATAGCTACCAGGCAACTTCACGGAAGCAGCCGACTGCTCGATGTCGGTCTCCTCAAGAGAGTATGTGTACTTGCCGGCATTCGTGATGTTGAGTCTCACGATGTAGCCATGAGCCTTTGCAATCTTTATGTTCTGACCGTCTTTTACAAGTCCGTTCTCGGTGCCGTCAGAGCCGAAGTTAGTGTTCCAGTCGTTTTCGTTACGGAACTTTAATTCCTTGTCGGAGAGCATTGCAATACAGCTCCATGTACGTGTAGTGGCATCATACTCCATCTCGGTGTCCTTGTCCCAGCCGCCAGAGGTGGCGTCGCCGATGATACACCATGTGAGAGGAGCGCTCTGCTCCACGGAGCCGTCAGCATTTACTCCAATCTTCAGGAAGCCCTTCTTCTCCACAGTCTTGTCCTTTGCGATGACATGCGAAGGGTCGGCACCTTCGAGGATGGCGTACGTTGTGTTGTTGTTGTCAAACTGCGCAAAGCCTTCGTAATAGCCGTCATTATCAGGGTCGCCGATGAGGTAAGCCTTAGTGAAGTCCCAGTTGGGATAGTTCTCAGCCACATAAGCGTACTTCCATGTCACGCCGTCTGTCTTCGGGTCGTACGGAGTAGCGTTGAAAGAGATGGTGTTCGACGCGTCATTGACGTAAGTGCTGTAAGTGCTCGACTTCAGCGACACGGTGTACTGCGAAGCCTTACCCGGGAAAGCGCCCGTCTGTGCGAGGAAGGAGTTCATCATCTCATTGGAGAGGTCGAGCTTCGTCGTGTTGGTAGTCTCGCCGATGACAACGCTCTTCTGCGTCTCGTTGTTGGTGAGCGTCACCTCATAGTTGACGATTGCACCCTTGCCGTAGCTTGCCTTCTCCCAGGAAATCTCCGGGAACTGCTCGCTGTAGTTGGCCTTTGTGATGACGCAATCGCCGTTGATTGCGTTGAGTGTGGCGGCGTTCTCCAGTTCAAGCACCGGAGTGGTGTCGTCGTCGCAGGAAGCGAACATCAGTGCGCCGGCAGCCACAAACATTATTGACTTGAATATATTTTTCATTTTTTGGTTGTTTAAAGGTAATGATGAAAATTCAAACCTTCAAGCCGATGGGGCATGTCCTGCCCCATCAGCCTTTTGGCTTAGTTTGTGTATCCGGGGTTCTGTGTCAGATTAGAGTTGCTCTGAATCTGAGTGTAAGGAATAGGATAGACATTGAAGTGAGAATCGAAGTTCTTTCCTTCCTTCACGCCGCCTTTCCAGTCCCAGTTGTAACCAGTGTCGCCACCGAACTTTCCGAAGCGCACGAGCGTTGTACGGCGCATACCCTCGAAGTAGAACTCGCGTGCCCATTCGTCGCAGAGTTCGTCGAGCGTGTAGCCCTTCGTCACGTCAGTGTGCTGTGAAGCGTTGGCACGTGCACGGAGTTCGTTGACGAGTCGCGTAGCCTCACCGGCAGTCTTGCCGCCGTTAAGGCGTGCGTCAGCCTCAGCATAGTTGAGGTAAGCCTCAGCGACGCGCATGAACGGCCAGTCCATGTCGGCGAAGGAAGCGTCCACATGAGCGGGGCTTGAAGCCTCAGCATTGTAGTTGAGGAACTTCGTCACGCCGAAGCCTTCCGACGACTTTGTGATGGTGCTGATTTCGAGCGGGCGATCCTCACCCCAGAAGAGGGCGCGGTCGTCGCCAGCCTCAGTGGTCATCTTATATGAAGGCACGTTAGGAATGTCCTTCTCAGCCTTGTCCTCGAAGAACTTCTTCACGAGAGCCACACGCGGATGAAGACCGATCCAGTTCTGTCCCACGCAGCCGTTGGAACCATTCGGGTCGTCCTGGTTGGCGTGCATAGCGCCGTCGAACGTACCAGCGATGAGGAAGAGCGAGTTGCCGTAGCTGGCAGTCTTGCCCGAGATATTGATAATCGGGAAGAGAATCTCGTTGTGGGCTGAAGTCTCCATGTTGTCGCCCATGAACACCATCTGGTAGGCGCTCCACTTGCCGTCGGAAGAGCCTGTAGTGTTGAGCTTGTAGTTCGACTTTATGACCTTGTCGGCATAGTCCTTGGCGAGCTGCCACTCAGCCTTGCCCGTGTACACCTCTGCATTGAGGTAGAGGCGAGAGAGGAGGAGCCAGCAGGCAGCCTTGTCGATGCGTCCGTAGTTGGGGTCGGAAGAAGTCTTCGGCTGGGCGTCGAGGAGGTTGGGCTCAATGTCCTTCAGCTCCTGCACGAGCCAGTTGTACATCTCCTCGCGCGACTTCTGCACAGGCTTCTCAAGCGTCTCCGTGAAAGGCACGTTGCCGTAGGCATCCATGAGCAGATAGTACTGCATGGCGCGGAGGAAGCGCACCTCAGCAGTCTTCGTGGCGTCGGCGCTGCCTGCCACCTGAAGATACTGGTTGCAAGTAGTGATGCCGAGCGTAAGGCGCACGAAATAGAGCTTCACCCAAGGATGCGACGGAGCGTACGTAGCAGAGTTGAGCTCCTGCAGACCATCGCCCCATGAGCAGGTGGCCTCGTCGGTCGGCAGTTCGTTGATGTTGAACATGGCGCGCACAAGACCCGTCATGCCAGCGTCATTGAATCCCTTCACGTCGGAGTCGTCGTCACTGTTGCTACCGCTACCGTTACCGTTGATACCGAAGTTGGCGTAGCACTTGTTGTAGAGTCCGTCATTGCTCACCTCAAGGTCAATCTTCGGACTGATTGGATCCTTGTCGAGGTCGTTGAGGCACGATGTCGAAGCGAGACTGATGAGCAGAGCTGCGGCAGGTGCGAGAGCCGATTTGATATATCTTTTCATTGTCGTAAATCGTTTAAGTTATTTTCCTTGAAGAAATTAGAAATTGAGGTTCAATCCGAGCTGGAAGGTGATTGGACGCGGATAGATGTTGTTGTCTATACCGTTGTACACCTCCGGGTCGATACCCTTGTAGTTGGTGATGGTGAAGACGTTGCTTACCGATCCGTAGATACGTCCCGAGATGCCGTTCCATGAGCCGCTCTTGAAGAGGCGGTTGAAGGAGTAGCCGAGCGTGATGTTATCCATCTTGAGGAAGGAAGCGTTCTGCACGAAGTAGTCGGAGAGCTTAGACTCCTCCTTGTCGGAGAGCCATCCGAGTGTGCTCACCGGACGGTTGGCGAGATAAGCACTCTGGCACCATACGGCACTCGTTGTCTTCAGGCGGTTGCCCTGCTCGAAGTTGTTGAACACATAGTTGCCGAGGCTTGCGCGGAGCGAGAAGCCAAGGTCGAAGCCCTTGTACTCAACACGTGTGGAGAAGCCCATTGTGACGGGGGCTGCAGCCTGCTTGTAGAGATACTTGTCTGCCTCGCTGATGACACCGTCGCCGTTGCGGTCGACCACAGCGCCCTCGATAGGCTTGCCGTTCTTGTCGTACATCTGCTCATATACGTAGAAAGATGTGGCAGGATAGCCCGTCTGATAAGCAAGCACCTTGTTCACCTTGTCGATGTTGTCGCCTGTCGGAACAGGATCGCCAGTCTCGCTTACGCCGTTGAGGTCGGTGATGGTGTTCTGGTTGTAGGTAACGTTGTAGCTCATTGTCCAGTACCAGTCCTTAGTGTTGAGAGCCACCCAGTTGAAGGTTGCCTCAATACCCTGGTTCTTCAGCGAGCCGATGTTCTGTATGCCCTTGTCGGCAGAACCTGCGAGGGCTGCAACAGGAGCGGAGTTGATGAGGTCGGTTGTCTTGCGCACATAGTAGTCGAGGCTACCGGTGAAGCGCTGGTTGCAGAAGCCGAAGTCAAGACCGAGGTTGTACGTTGTCGTTGTCTCCCACTTCAGGTCGTCGTTGTAGTAGAGCGGCGTGTAGATAGTGCCGTCGCCGTTGCCGATAGGATAGTTACCGAAGTTCTGGCCTTTCTTGTACTGCTTGAACCAGAGGTAGTTGTCGATACCTTCCTGCTGTCCGGTCTTGCCGTAGCCGGCGCGGAACTTAAGGTCGGAGAGCCAGTCGATGTTCTTCAGGTTGGCCTCGTCCTTGATGCGCCATGCGAAGGCGAACGACGGGAAGAGGCCCCAGTGCTTCTTGAATCGTGAGGAGCCGTCGTCACGCAGGGTGGCGGTGAAGTAGTAGCGGTTCATGAGCGTGTAGTTGGCACGTCCGAAGAACGACACGAGGAAGTTCTCGTACTTGTCCACCTCAGGAGAATCCTTGAACACCTGTCCGGCAAGCTCGTTGGAAGAGGGATAGTACTGCTTCCAGGAGTTGTCATAGCGGAAGAAGAAGTGCTGGTACTCGTAGCCCGCCATGATGTCGAAGTGGTTGTTCTTGTTGAAGTCCTTATAGTACTGCGCGTAAGCGGAGAGCAGGAGGTTGCGCTTGAGGTTCATGTTGTCGGTGATGCCGCCGTAGTAGAGGTTGGTAGGATAGCTCGTCGGCTGGTTCTCCTCGATGGTACCCTTGGCGATTTCGGCGCCGAGAGTGGCATGGAGGCGGAGGTCTTCAAAGCCGTGTACCTTGTAGTCGATGTCGGCAGATCCGATGAACGAGCGCACCTTCTCCACGTTGCCGCCAAGCTCAAGCAGAGCGAGCGGGTTGGAAGGAGCGTCCTTGAAGCGCGTGAAGGGCCACTGTGCGTCGTTGTAGCCGCTGGCTGATGTCAGCCAGTTGTAGTAGCCGCCGAAGTTGCTGAGCGTCTTCTGAGCGTCGTTGCCGAGGAGCTCTTTGTCACGCTGCGACGTGAAATTGTGCGGATCCTGCGTCGGGTCGTAGCTGATGGCTGCGCCGATGGCACTCGTGTCGGCCTTCTTCGCCTTGGAGAACATGCCCTTGGCGTTGAGGTTGAGGTTGAGGTGGTTGTTGAGCAGCGACGGACTGAGATTGACGGCAGCCGTGTAGCGGTTGTAGTCGGAGTTCTTGAGGATACCCTGCTGTGAGGTGTAGCCGAGAGAAACGCGGTAAGGGAGAAGATCCTTCACGGAGCCGCTGACCGTGATGTTGTGGTCGTGGCTGACGGCTGTGCGGTAGATGAGATCCTGCCAGTCGGTGTTGGCTGTGCCGAGTGCCTTCACGGCGTCGTCGTTCTCATTGAAGAGGCTCTTGATGTAGGCGCGGTATTGGTCGCCGTCCATCATGTCGTAGGTCTTCTTCTTCTGTGAAACCGATACTGATCCAGCGTAGCTTACAGTCGGCTTCTGACCCTTATGACCCTTCTTCGTAGTGATGATGATGACACCGTTGGAGCCGCGCGAACCGTAGATGGCTGTTGCCGATGCATCCTTGAGGACGTTGAACGACTCGATGTCTTGCGGGTTGATGGTGGAGAGCACGTTTGAGCCGGTGTTGCCCACCTTGTTGTTGTCCATTGGCACACCGTCGATGACGATTAACGGGTCGTTGCTTGCTGAAAGCGACGAACCGCCACGGATACGTATCTGCGTGCCGACGCCAGGCTCACCAGAGTTCGACGTCACATTCACACCAGCCACCTTGCCGGCAATCATGTCCTGTGCGTTCACGACGAGACCCTTGTTCTTCGTGTCGGGCTTGAGGGCTGTCACCGAACCAGTGAGGTCGGATTTCTTCACGGCACCGTAGCCGATGACCACCACCTCGTTGAGCGTTGAAGAAGTGTTCTTCAATTTGATTGAAAGGTTCTGTCCGGCCTGCACCTTGACGGGTTCGTAGCCGATGTACGTAACCTCGATGGTCGACTTCTTGTCGGCGTTGATTTGGAAATTGCCGTCGATGTCTGTCACGGCGCCGATCTGGCCGCCTACGACCTTGACGGAAGCACCGATAACCGGCTCGCCGGTCTCGTCTACTACGTTACCTTTCACTACAACTTGCTGCGCGAAGGTACTTGCCGACAGTAACAAACCTGCTGAGAGCGTGGCTGTTCTGATGGCGTTTGGGAATTTAACCTGCTTCATCATGTAGCTTTTAATAAATTGTTTTTATTTTTTTAATTATTAGTTTCTCTAATTCTCGGTAATACGGCACATCGCAATCGCCGTAATTCATTTAATTTGCGCGTATGCCGCACTGTTAGGTTTTCGTTGCAAAATTATGATTTAAATCAATTCGTTGTTCTTTTTTAACTGTATTTTCTTATACGTTATATGCGCAAACGTTTTCACGCAATGACATAAATCAGTGGGGCACATTTATGCCTTATATAAAATAATGTGAGTAACTTTGCAATAATTATAATAATAACACACCAAATCACTAATCGCCAAAAACAATGTCTGAACTACAACCCACAACGATGAAGGACATCGCCGAGCATTTCGGCGTGTCGATAGCCACCGTGTCGCGTGCCCTCAACGGCAGCATGCGGGTCAGTGAAGAGAAGCGCCGCATGATATGCGACTACGCCCGCTCGCATAATTTCTACCCCAACGACATCGCCAAGTCGCTGCGCAACATCCACCGCCAGTCGATAAAGGTGATTGGCGTCATCGTACCAGAGTTCACCCATTACTACTTCTCCACCATCCTCAACGGCATCGAGGACGCCGCCTCGCGACGCGGCTATCGCATCATCGCCACCACGTCGCGCGAGAAGCAGGAGCGCGAGGAGCAGCTGTGCCAGATGTTCGAAGCCCACCAGGTGTGTGGCGTCATTGTCTCACAGGCGAAGGATACCACCGACTACACCCACTTCCAGTCGCTCATCGACCGCGGCATTCCGCTCGTCTTCTACGACCGCATCTGCACGGGCGTCAACGCGAGCCTGGTGGTCGTCGACGACTACCAGGGGGCGTTCGCAGCCGTCTCCTATCTCATCAGCACGGGTTGCCGCCGCATCGCCTACTACGGCATGGCTGGGCGCACCGTCCTCGGTCAGAACCGCTACAACGGCTACCGCGACGCGCTCCTCAAGGCGGGCATACAGCCCGACGACTCCCTCGCCTTCATCTGCGACAACCGCGAGGAGGCGGAGCGCATCACGCCCGACGTTCTCAGAATGAGCACCCCGCCCGACGCCTTCTTCTGCGTCAACGACGACACAGCCATCGGCGTCATGTACACAGCCAAGCACATGGGCTTCCGCGTGCCCGACGACATCTCCGTCTGCGGCTTCACCAACGGTGAACGTGCCATCGCCTGCGACCCGCAGCTCACAACCGTTGAACAGCGTGGGGCGAAAGTGGGCGAAGAGGCTGCCAACATCCTCATCGACAAGGTTGAGGGACTCGTGCCGAAAGACAAGATAGAAAAACGCGTCGTCAGAACAAGACTCGTCGTGAGAGGAAGCACGGTTAATGTTTAAAGCTTAGAATATCAAATAAAAAAACCAAATAACAATGAAACCAAAACCAAACCTTAGTTTCTGGAAACTGTGGAATCTCAGTTTCGGATTTTTCGGCGTGCAGATAGCCTATGCTCTCCAAAGCGCCAACATCTCACGCATCTTCGCCACACTCGGCGCCGACCCCCACTCGCTGAGCTACTTCTGGATACTGCCCCCTCTGATGGGCATCCTCGTGCAGCCCATCATCGGCACCCTCAGCGACCGCACATGGACGCGCTTCGGACGCCGCATACCCTATCTCTTCGTCGGTGCGGCGGTAGCCGTAGCCGTGATGTGCCTTCTGCCCAACGCCGGGTCGTTCGGCATGGCTGTGGGCGCGGCGATGGTGTTCGGCCTCATCTCGCTGATGTTCCTCGACACGAGCATCAACATGGCGATGCAACCCTTCAAGATGCTCGTCGGCGACATGGTCAACGAGAAGCAGAAGTCGCTCGCCTACTCCATACAGTCTTTCCTCTGCAACTCCGGCTCCGTCGTCGGCTATCTCTTCCCCTATCTCTTCACGGCTGTCGGCATAGCCAACGAGGCGCAGAAGGGCGTCATCCCCGACAGCGTCATCTATTCCTTCTACATCGGCGCTGCCATTCTCATCCTATGCGTCATCTACACCACACTGAAAGTGAAGGAATGGCCGCCGGAGGAATACGCCGAGTACAACGAGGCGAACAGGGAAGAGGCTGAGGAACATGCGTCGTGGATGACGCTCCTGAAGAACGCCCCGTCGATGTTCTGGAAGGTGGGACTCGTGCAGTTCTTCTGCTGGGCGGCGTTCATGTACATGTGGACCTACACCAACGGCACCATCGCCGACACCGTGTGGCACACCACCGACGTGGCGTCCAAGGGCTATCAGGAAGCCGGCAACTGGGTTGGCGTGCTCTTCTGCTGGCAGGCGATTGGCTCCGTGCTATGGGCTATGGCTCTCGCAAGGATGAAGAACGAGAAGCTTGCCTACGCCATCAGCCTCCTCATCGGTGCCGCAGGCTTCGCCCTCGTGCCTTTCATCGGCGACAAGAACCTGCTCGTCGTTCCCTTCATGCTCATCGGCTGCGCATGGGCTGCCATGCTCTCCATGCCGTTTGCCTTCGTCACCAACGCTCTTGAGGGCTACGGACACAAGGGTGCCTACCTCGGACTCTTCAACGGCACTATCTGCATACCGCAAATCGTGGCTGCTGCCGGAGGCGGACTGCTTCTCTCCCTCGTAGGCTCCGTGCAGAGCAACATGATGATCGTTGCTGCCATTCTGCTTGCCCTCGGCGCGTGTGCCGTGACGACCATCAGGAAAAAGTAGAAGATAAAAAGAAATGCGTAATTGGCTGCGCTCGGCTCTGCCGCTTGCCTTAGCAAGAAAGCCATACCCCCCGTAGGGGGCAAAACAATAAGCAACGCGAGGGCGTAGGACTATTCCTTTATCCAACCCAGGGTGTGTCAAGACGATAATAAAAACGGGCTGCGCTCAGCGCAGCCCGTTTTTATTTTAATAGAGGGACTTGAACAAAATACATCTGTCCGTTCATTTCGTTTTATTGTTTGATCTTTATAGAACGGCTCTTTCTTTCGCGTGCAACGGCTGTGG
>ERZ808240.3031-NODE-3031-length-17147-cov-3.490873_pt1 | contig 17147 bp, 15 predicted proteins | sample MGYA00521084_ERZ808240 | MGnify/ENA primary metagenome ERZ808240 (study PRJEB31516, sample SAMN03275571) | gut metagenome | biome: mammalia-associated habitat; material: feces | host: Papio cynocephalus | place: Kenya | collected 2012-08-06 ... | reverse complement strand
GCGTTTCTGGAACAGGCTGTAGAGTACTTGTATCAAAACGTGGGTGTGCATTGTGGATTTTGTGTATGCGCAACCTAGGGCTTAATATTCAATGTCACACCCCGAACGTAACTTGAAAATTGAATAAAAAAATCCGACAAAACATGAACTTCTGGCAACCCACACGTAGGGGCTGGCGTCCTCGACAGCCCACTTTTCTTGTACGTCACCATTTATAATATTTCACAACAAATTCTGATAAACCCACAAACAATGGTAGGGGCGAACAGCGTTCGCCCGCCTTGGTCGTCTTTGCAATGCTATTGTTTTGCAACAACGCAACGTTTTCCAACAAACCATATATGTGTCGCCTGTTCACTCCTGCGTTATCCGCACAACGTTCGGCAAATTGTTTCAAACACTATACGGCGCAACATTTCCACCACGGCACACCTATAAAACTTCGTGATAAAACCAAACCTCGCCGTTCCCCGAAACGGGACGTCGAGGGCGCCGTCCCCTACAATTATGTGCTACTTTGCCATACCGCAAAATTGTTTCGCTCTTTGCGGACTTTACCAAGTGCAGGAAACAACAAAAGCGGCGCAGATAAGCACTTCGATACAACCTTGTATCATAAAATAACTTTACAATTCTTCTTTTATTATTCTGCACCGCTTAATCGGCTTACGCCGAATGAGGCTCTGCCTCAAACTCCGCTAGGGGCTTTGCCCCTAGACCCCACAAGCCCTCTGGCGCCGGGCTTGACCCTGCGCTTTATTGCTCGTTTCGCTCGGTATTGGCTACCCCACTCTGTTCGTCGCTGCCATTCCTCACTCCTCACTCCTCACTTAGACTGCTCTACTGTATCCTAATATTATTCAAACAATCCACCTTACTAGGTGTTGAACAGCTCGTCAGTGATATGGCAAACAGCAAGTCCGTACAACCCACTTCTTTACAAAAATCAATAGCGTTTATATCAAAATATCTGAAATCGCAGACATAGATTTTCGAGAAGCCGTGTGTGAAAAATGGTATCAGCGCATTTCCAAAACTGTCTTTGAACACAACAAGCACTCTGCCATTATCCACACCCGTGTCTATCTCAGCTATCTCCTGATCCACGTTGAGTATTGCAGAATAGCAGTTCACGCCCTCTGCATAGTCAAAAAACAGCGTAGACTCCACAGGATTTTTAAACGCCGTATCATAATACTTCACTGTCAGCTCGTCATTATTGTCAGGCTTATAGTAAATGAACTTGTCAGGATATTTCTGAAGCTCACTGTTATAGTTGCTGTAAGCATACATCGTTCCCACAAAGCCGTCTATCTCCCATTTATCATAGGTGTCAAGGCTAGGGAAAACGATTCCTGCCTGATTTGCAAAAACTTCCGCCGCATAATATGCGCCCAAAGGCTGCCAGTGGTGATCCGTTCTGGAGTAAATATACTCATTTTTATGCACGCTCAAAGCGTTGTAAACATCGGTGTTGATTATTCCGTTAAGACCTGCGGCAATGTTGTCGATATTGTCTTTCTGATCTGAAACAGCGTCCTTGAGATTGTTCGGCATATAATAAGCCGCCGAGGTCGGGATAGACATATTGTATACGTTCACACTGTCCCCAAGGTCAGCTTTCCATTTGTTTATGGTGTTCGCATACTTGTCGCCGTTCTCGAAAGTGCCATAGTAAGCACCCATTGCACGGACATTTTTGCCCTTGCCTGATACGATAACGTCGCCCTCCCACTGACCGTCGTCAAGATTGTCAGGCACGTCGACTACCTTTTCGCTTTCCGTTGATTTTTTCGTAGTTGTGCTTGTGTCGGTATTGTTATTATCCGCAATAGTGGTGGTCCTCGAGCCTGTAAAAGCTGTTACAGTTGTTGTTTTTGCGATCTTATCCTGATCCAGTTCTTCTTTTTTCACCGTCTTGAAATCGCCTGTTATAACGGTATCATTAAGCTTTATTCCAAGTATGTTGGTGAAATCAGAACAGAAAGATTTAAGCTTTTCTCTGTTTGGAATAGTGTCAGTGAAATATTCCGTTATGCCGCTTGTGAACTCGCCGTCAAAATATGATGACAACGAAAATTTCGGAAAAGTCGCAAGGTTTCTGTTTTCTGACTGTATAAAACCGCTTTCACGCTTCATAACAAGCAGTGCCACAAACACGCCGAAAACGATAAGCAGGCAGACAACAGAGTTTATCACATTAAATTCCAGCTCGTGGATATTGTTTTTCTTTGCCTTTTCACGTTCCTCACGGCGTTTTTTCGCCTTTTCGATACTTTTTTTGTAGGCTTCCTCGACTTTTGCGTCGCTTTCTTCTTTTTCCACAGGGTCAGGTTTCGGCTCTGATTTTGGCTCAGCTTTTTTCTCAGCTTTCCCTACAGTCTTCTGCTCTTTTTGAACAGGCACTCTGACATTTATAGTCGCCTCTACCCTGCTAGGTTTCTGAGCGTTCTCAGGCTTTTTCTCAGGGCTTCTTTTGTCGATTATCTCCACCCTTTTTCCTGCGATAACAGGGCCTTTATCCTGCGCCGCTGCGTCATATTCCCTATAGTAGCTGTCAGGAATTTTCAGCACAAAATTCTTCTTATTCGGCAGTTTTTTCACAGTTCCGTCCGCTGAAACTGCCACAGATATCTCTTTTTTCGTGCCGTTTATGTGATTTTTCTCCATGGAGAATGGTATCATCACATCGTCATTATCAGAAACCTTTTTCTCATCATTTTTAGTCTGAACATTCTGAACTGACTGAGAATTTTCAATTTTTTCGGCTTTTTTCTCAACAGTTTTCGGGGCTTCTTTTTTATAATTATTATCATCATCAGTATTCAGCCATACGCTTTTCTTTGGCTTCAAAACAGGCTCGTCCGTCCAAATGCTGTGGCTGAGAGCCTTGTTTTTTCTGACTATCTTTTCCACTATCTCGTCATGGACAGGGGAGCTTTCCTCCGCTTCATCAACTTTTGCTGTGCCGACAGCTTCAGGCTTTTTCTTTTCCTCGCCTATAGGCTTTCCGCCGAAAGTAACACTGTCAAGATACTCTGTATAGGCTTCTGAAAGAGCCTTTGTATCAGGCAGTTTGAAGTCCTTTTCAAAATCTTTATTATTTGCCATACTCTTTCACCTGCCTAAAATCTAAAATACAAGAACGGATTGTTTGTTGTGTTCACAAGCAGAACACTGCTGAGAACAAGTATCGCCGCATTGCATACGATACCGGCGGACTGCATAAGATACGCTGTACCCTTTGCAGAAAGCGCCTTTTCTTTGAGCTTTGGTATAACAGGCATTGTGAAAAGCACTGCCGCCGCAAAAAGCCATATATTGTTCATGAAAAGGTGCTGTGTAACTGTGTCGGTGAGCTTGTTTCCGTTTGCACCAACAAGAGCCTTAAAGAACGTACCAAGCGAGCCGAGGTTTTCAAAATAGAATATTCCGAAGCCTATGAAAATAACAAGCTTTGTATAGATATGTGCAAGGGGTACAGGCATTTTCTTCATGCGCTTTTTGCCTATGAGCATTTCAAAGAATATGAACATTCCATAGTAAAGTCCCCAAAAAACAAAGTTCCAGCTTGCGCCGTGCCAAAGTCCAGTGCAGAACCATACAAGGAAAAGTCCGCCGTATTTTCTTCTTTTGCCGAATATTGGAAGGTAAAGCACATAGTCTCTGAAAAATGAGCTAAGGGAGATATGCCACCTTTGCCAAAACTCTGATATAGTTTTGCAGATAAAAGGATATTTGAAGTTCTCATCAAAGTGAAAGCCGAATATCCTGCCGAGACCGATAGCGATATCGGAATAACCTGAGAAGTCAAAATAATACCACAGACCCACAAGAATTGCACCAAGCCATGTGCCTGCCACAGAGAGGGTCTTTATATTTTCATAGCCGTTTGAAGCAGAACCGAAAAGGGCTGTTACAATGGTACTAAGATTATTTGCGATTATGACCTTTTTGCCAAGTCCAAGAATTATTCTTGAAAAGCCATCGGAGATATCCTTGGCGGTGGTCTTTCTTTCGTTTATCTCCTCGCCGATAACGGAATATCTTACGATAGGACCTGCAACGAGCTGTGGGAACATTGATACATACAAAAGAAATTTGCCGAAATTTCTCTGCGGCTTGACCTTGCCCCAATAACAATCAACGGTATAGGAAATAGTCTGGAACGTATAAAAAGAGATACCGATAGGCAGGACGATATTAGGCACAGGCAGCCCCAACCCGAACCAATTGTTGAGATTTTCCACAAAGAACGCCGTATACTTAAAGCCGAACAGCACCCCGAGGTTAAAGACAAGCGACCATGCAAGCGCCGCTTTTGCCTGCCAGCCCTCGGGGTGTTTTTCTATCACCCGACCATTTACGTAGTCCACAAGGGAGGAAACTATGAGGATACTCACCCAAACAGGCTCGCCCCATGCGTAAAAAATAAGTGAAAACACCACCAGCACTGCATTTCTTATGGCTGTACTGCGTGTGATAAAATAGCATATCAGGCACACAGGCAGGAAGAAATACAAGAAAAAAAGATCCGCAAATACCACAACAAAACTCCTAACAATAATTGATAAAATTGCCAAAGTCGGTTTGTTTCGACAAAAGGCGATACACAATTAAGTATATCACTGCGCACCCTAAAAGTCAATTAAAATGGAGGTCTGCGGAAAGTTTTTCGGTTATGCACAAAAAAAGCCGCACAAATTGTACGGCTTTGAAATATCAAAAAAATCATGTGTGGGTGACCCATAGTAGACAAGCACAAATGGGACGTCGGATTTCTGCAAAGCAGAAATTGCACCGCTCCCATACATGGTTTGAAAAGTGTAAGTGACCGATAACGGGCAAACACAAATGGGACGTCGGATTTCTGCAAAGCAAAAATTGCGTCGCTCCCCTACATGATTTGAAAAGTGCAAGTCACCGATAACGGGCGACCAAAGGTCGCCCCTACATTATTTCTGCTATATCATCAATATTTTATCTTGAGTGTCTTTCCTGGGACGCTCACGCCGTCGGACAGTGTGATAGGAAGCTTTTGCTCCTCAGAGAAGCCGATAGTTTCGCCGTCTTTAAGCTCAACGCCCTCAGAAAGCACATACTCTGAGATAGAAAGCAGGAAGCCAAGCAGGTCGTTAGGCTGTTTTGGTGAGTCAACTATCTCCATTTCCTCATAGCCGAAAAATCTCATGCCTGATGTGAAAGCGCAAAGACCTGTTTTGGCAAGATACATACCTGTATAAATAAGAATAGGCATTGGATACTCGCCGTCTTTGATAGTTTCGGCGAAGTTCACATAGAAATTCTTCTCATAAACGGTCGGGTCTTTGTAAATACCGATAGCGTTATCGAGCTTTAGCAGAGAGCTTGCCACCTTTGCAAAGAGGATAGCCTGCTCAATGGCACTTGTTTTGTTCATTACGGCGAGCATAACGTGCGCCTGATGTTTAGCGACCTCGTTTGCGCCCTCTTTCCAAAGAATGTTATATTTTGCCGCATTTTCTGCTTCCTTGTTAGGAACAGGGTTAGGCATAAGTGAGCAGGCTACTACCATGTCGCCGACCTTAAATACCATAGCGTTGTCTTTTACATCGTCCTGCGGAACGATGTTCCAATCGTCTTTCAGAAACTTTTTAAATCTGAGCCAATCCATGTTAGCGTCTGTGTAGAGAACGAAGCCTGCAAGGACGTTACCTTCCTTTTTATCGTCCTTGGGTGCTTGGGCGGTTTTATTTTCTTCTGACATTTTGTTACCTCCATATGATAAAGTCTGTTGAGTTCATTATAGCATACTTGGGGAGAAAATGCAACAGGGAGCGGAGTTAAGTGAGGAGTGAGGAATGACATAGCTAAACAGAGAGAGAAGCCAAAGCAAAGCAGAGGAAACACCGAGCGAAGCGAGCAAAAGGTCCAGGGGCACGCCCCTGGTCAGGGTCAAGGGGTGAAACCCATTGTGGGGGTCTGGGGGCAAAGCCCCAAGCGGAGCTTGAGGCAGAGCCTCAATAGGCGCAAGCCTACTAAGCGGTGCAGATAGGCAATAGAAGAATGTCAAAGTCGTTCAAAAAACAAAGCGGTGTCGGAGTGGAAAACTCTGCGCCGCTTTTGTGTCCTCTTTTACAGAGTAAAGTCCGCAAAGAGCGACAGCGATTTTGCGGCGGTAGAACTCGAAGCCAAAATGTAGGGGAGCGGCGCAATTTCTGCTTCACAGAAATGCGACGTCCCGTTCGGAGAGCGGTGATGTTTGAATTTATACAAACCATGTGGGCAAACAAAGACGGGAGAACGCTGTTCGCCCCTACCGACGTTTGTGGGGTTATTGGGGTTTGTGTAATAATTTGCAAGTTGTGATGTTTCGCAAGGTTGTGTAGACGTGCCGTGTGGGAAATGTTGTGCCGTGCGGTGTTTCCAAAGTTCAAAGAATGTGCCGAACATTGTGGGAATATCGTAAGATTGAGCAGGCAAACACAAGCGGGACGTCGTATTTCTGCAAAGCAGAAATTGCGCCGCTCCCCTACATGGGTTGCGAAGTGCAAAAGCAATGTGCGAATATCATAGGGTTGAACGGGCGACAGAAACGGGCGACCAAAGGTCGCCCCTACGGTGGGCGGAGTGCATAAAGCCACACAAAAACGCCGTTCCGACTTCTCGTCAGAACGGCGTGGTTTTTATTCTTCTGTAGCCGCTGTTTCCTCAGTCTGCTGTGTTTCAGGCTCGTTGAACGGCAGTTTTACTGTTATGGTCGTGCCCTTTTCAAGCTCGCTTTCAAGGGATATCTCTCCACTGTGATATGCCACTATGTGCTTTACAATGGATAGTCCTAATCCTGTGCCGCCTATCTTCTTAGAACGGCTCTTGTCTACTCGGTAGAAACGCTCGAATACTCGGCTTTGATGTTCGTCGGATATGCCTATGCCTGTGTCGCTGAACACGGCTACGGCTTTGCCGTCCTCTATGCCTACCTTTACTTTTAGGCTTCCGCCCTCGTGATTGTACTTTATGGCGTTGTCCATGAGATTTAAAAACAGTTCTGTGATGTAGCTCTGATTGCCATATATCTGAACAGGCTCACCCTCAATAGTCATTGTGACTTCTCTGTTATCTGCCTTGTGGCGGAGTATCTCCTCTACGTCATGGGCGGTCTTTAGCAGGTCTATCTTATCGGACAAAACGTGTTCCTGCTCCTCTATCTGGGAAAGCCTAATAATATCGTTTATAAGATACAAAAGTCTTTCGCTTTCACGATATATCATGCCGCCGTATTTCTTTACGTCCTCTTCCTTGGTGAAAATGCCGTTTTCAAGAAGCTCGCCAAAGCCTTTTATGGTTGTAAGAGGAGTTTTAAGCTCGTGAGATACGTTGGCTGAGAAGTCACGGCGTATCTGCTCGCTTTGTATCTCCTCTGTTACGTCAACAAAGAAGATTATGATACCAAAATCAAGAGTATTCTCGCTATAGACCTTATTTGCAAAGGCACGGTAGAAACGGCTTTTTTCGGTGATGATACCATTCGCTGCACCGCTTTCCTTGGCTTCTTCAAGCAGACCTATTATCTGCTGGTCATCGGTCATATGGTTTATCTTGGTATGCTCGGTAGGGTCAAAGCTGTTTCCGAGGATCTTCAACGCGCTTTTATTCACCGAAAGTACTGTCATATCCTCGTCAAGAAGTATCATGCCCTCCACCATATTTTCGGTGATAAGAGATATCTTCTCTTTCTCGGCTTTTATCTTATTCATGTTCTTATGTATTCGTCCCATAAGAACGTCTGCATTTTTTATGATAGGTTCAAGTTCTTCATAAGGCGTTTCAAACTGACCGATATTCTCGTTTCTCAAATCGAGCTGTTTAACGAGAGAATTTATCGGCTTTATCATGCTTTCGGAAAGCTTTATGGAGATTATGGTGGTGACAAAGATTATGCCCCCTGCGAATACCACAAGCATTGGTATGACTGCAAGGAATACTCCTGCGAGGTTTTCTTTATCGGTGGAAAATCTCAGCACGCCGCCGTCATATTTTAGGGCATAATAATATGTGGTATACCCAAGGGTCTTGGAAAATCTTGTGGTCTCGCCCTCGCCCTTTTCCATGGCTTCCTTAAACTCTTCACGGTCGGAATGGTTTTCCATTTCGGCGGGGTCAGCTTCGGAGTCATATTTTACATTGCCCTGTGCGTCGATAAAGGTGACACGAATGTCATAATTTACAGACTTGCCCAATATCTCAGCCATTTCTGAGGGTTTGCTGTCCCCTGCCGCCACAAGCCTTGCGGCGGATTTAAGCCCGTTCTTTGTGAAGCGCTGATAGGAAGAATATCCAAGAGAGCCTGCTACTAAAAGAAAAAACAGCACTGTACATGAAACAAGTATTGTCATGACTTTATAGAGTTTTTTCTGCATATGCTGTTCCTCCTTATCTGAAAATTTTTATATTTTGTATCCTACGCCACGGACTGTCTTGATAAGATCTGTACAGCCTGCGGCTTCAAGCTTTTGTCTGAGGGTCTTGATGTGCATATCAACAGTTCTTGTTTCCCCTGCAAACTCATAGCCCCAAACCATTTCCATAAGCTTATCACGGCTCACGGCTATGGACTTATGGCGCATAAGATACATCAAAAGCTCAAACTCCTTATAGGTCAAGACAACTTCCTGACCGTTATATGTACAGATACGTCTTGAAGCGTCAAGAGAAACACCCTGTTCTTCTATTACGTCGGCTTCGGCGTTCTGCTTGCCTGCACGTCTTAAAACGGCTTTTATTCTTGAAAGCAGTTCCATTACGCCGAACGGCTTTGTTATATAATCGTCTGCGCCCATTTCAAGTCCTGACACCTTATCAAGCTCGCTTGATTTTGCGGTGAGCATTATAACAGGAACGTCCTGAGTGCGGCTGTCTTTTTTGAGCTTTGCAAGTATGGAATAGCCGTCCTCATCGGGAAGCATTATATCAAGAAGCACCAGCGACGGCTCTTTGCTTCTTATCTCGTCATAAAATGGTTTTGCTTTCGGGAATGCTTTTACCTCATATCCGCCTGATCTAAGTGCGCAGGATATAAGTTCTCTTATTCCGTCATCGTCTTCTACACAATATATAAGTGCCATAGATCTTACCCCTTTTCGTTAAAATTCTCTAGCAGGCAGGGCGTATTTCTCGCTGTAGCGCTTGACCTGTCCGTCAAAGCCCTCGCCTGAATTTTTAAGCATCTGAACATACTCGTGAACGTCAAAGCTTTCGTCATTTTCCTGTATAAGACAGACCGCTATATTTGAACAATGGTCTGAAACTCTTTCCAAATTTGTTAGCAGGTCAGAGAACACAAAGCCCATTTCTATTGTACACTCGCCTGTTTGAAGTCTTTTTACATGGCGGTTTTTAAGCTTTGTTCTCAGCTTATCCACCACTTCTTCCAGCGGCTCTACTCTTGTGGCAAGCTCCAGATCATGCTTTTCAAAGGCTTCAATGGCGATATCAAGAACGTCCTTTACGGCGCTGCACATAACTTTTACTTCTGCTGTTGCCTGCGGTGTGAAGCTTAGATCTTTCTGCTGTTTTTCCTCGGCAACGGACACCATATTCATGGCGTGGTCTGAGATACGCTCAAAGTCGCCTATAACATGGAGTATAGTTGAAACTGATTGAGAGTCTTTTGCAGAAAGGTCTTTGCTTGAAAGCTTTACAAGATATGTGCCAAGTCTATCCTCATAGAGGTCAACGGCGGCTTCATTTGCGGCTATCTGCTCTGCCTTTTCCTTATCGTACTTATCAATGCAGATACTCATTGCCATATCGATGCTTTCTTTTGCTATCTCGCCCATGCGGTTTGTAAGCTCCCTGCATTTTTCAACTGCAAAAGACGGCGACTGGAGAAATCTGTCGTCAAGAAGCTTGAACTGTTCTTCGATATTGCTTCTCTGTCCGTCACCCTCTTCGTCTTTGACAGTGAGGTAGGCGAGCTTTTCAAGGACTTTGATAAACGGCAGAAGCACGATAGATGTTGACAGGTTGAATATAGTATGTACTATAGCTATCTCCTTTGCGCCCACAACTCCATCGATGAATGAGAAACCGATAATGGCGTTGAGCAGATAGAAAACTGTGAGGAAAAGCACTGTTCCTATTACATTAAAATAGAGGTGGACAACTGCCACACGCTTTGCGTTCTTGCTTGTGCCTATTGATGAAAGCAGGGCTGTTACGCAGGTGCCAATATTCTGTCCCAGAATAATAGGGAGGGCTGAGCCGAAGGTTATTGCACCTGTGGCTGAGAGAGCCTGAAGGATACCAACGGAGGCTGAGGAGGACTGAATGATAGCGGTAAGGAGAGCGCCTGCAAGAACGCCCAAGATAGGGTTTTTGAACCAGAGAAGCACTTCTGCGAACTCAGGAACGTCCTTGAGTGGAGCGACTGCGCCGCTCATAGAGTCCATGCCGAACATAAGAACTGCGAAGCCCACAAGTATAGATGCGATATCCTTTTTCTTATCGTTTTTAGAGAACGTCAGCATTGCAACGCCTATTATCGCAAGGATAGGCGAGAACGAAGACGGCTTGAGCATTTTGATAATAAAGCTGTCGCCGCTTATGCCTGACAAAGACAATATCCATGCCGTGACTGTTGTTCCGATATTAGCGCCCATTATAACGCCTATGGCGGAATGGAGCTTCATGATTCCTGCGTTTACAAAGCCCACGAGCATTACTGTGGTGGCTGACGAGGACTGGATAACTGCTGTTACGGAAAGTCCAAGCAGCATTGCTTTGATAGGATTTGAGGTGAGCCTTTCAAATATCTTTTCAAGCTTTCCTCCTGCGAGTTTTTCAAGTCCGCTTCCCATTACGTTCATGCCGTAAAGGAACATTGCAAGACCGCCTACTAGGGTCAGAACATTAAAGATAGTCATACTGACACTCCCTGATAATAATTTTACACTATTGTTACAATGTTTACAATGAACATTATACAACATAATTGTAAAATAACAAATCAGGCTGAGTAAAATCTGAGTAAAATCGCATAAAAAGAGCAAAAAGGCGGTAATTCCGCCTTTTAGCATATTGAAAGCTCGCTGTGTCGGCGGGCGACAAAAGGTCGCCCCTACATTATAGGCAATAGGTTTACTCTGTTTTGTAGGGGCTTGGCTCAATTTCGGTTTCACCGAAATGCGACAGCCCGTCATTTTTGAACTTTCGTCTTTTACATTTTACATTATTCTTTCTGTTTTATGCACGCCTGTTATGGAGAAAACCACCCATTCTGCGATATTCACAGCATGGTCGCCGATACGCTCGAAGTATTTTGCCACCATGAGGGTATCTATTGCTTTTTCGCCGTTTGCCTTATCGGCTGCTATCTCGTCGATTATCTTATCTTTGGTCTTTACAAAAAGCTCGTCTATTTTATCGTCAGAGCTTATGACCTTTCGGGCGAGGTTCTCGTCGTCGTTCACATAGGCATCGATAGCATCATTTACCATTTGTGTGGCAGCTCTTGCCATTTCGCTGATATCGCTAAGATCCCATTTCTGCTTTTTCTTTATGAGCTGGATATTCAGGTCTGCAATATCTGCCGCCTGATCGCCCACACGCTCGATATCGGTTATCATTTTAAGGGCGGCGGACACACGTCTGAGATCCTCGGCGAAAACAGGCTGCTGCTGTAAAAGCAGGTTAAGACAGATCCTCTCTACCTCACGCTCCGCCTCGTTTATCTTTGAATCAAACTCCACCGTTTCACGGGCAAGCTTTGTATCCTGCTCTTCAAGAGATTTTATTGACATTGCGATTATCTGCTCTGTCATTGCTGCCATGGAAAGCAGCTTTTTATTAAGCTCACTGAGCTTATTGTCAAAATTCGCACGCATAGATATTTCTTCCTTTCACCTATATTCCCACAGCTTTTATCCGAAACGTCCTGTGATATACTCCAAGGTCTTCTGCTCTTTTGGATTTGAGAAGATACGCTGAGTTTCGTCGAACTCGACTATCTCACCATGGAGGAAAAAGGCTGTTTTATCGGATATACGGGTCGCCTGCTGCATATTATGGGTGACGATAACGATAGTATAATTCTTTTTAAGCTCTGTGGCAAGCTCCTCTATTTTGATAGTGGAGATAGGGTCAAGGGCTGATGTAGGCTCGTCCATAAGAAGCACCTCGGGCTTTACGGCGAGTGCTCTTGCGATACAGATACGCTGCTGCTGTCCGCCTGACATACCGAGGGCTGACTTTTTAAGCCTGTCCTTTGTTTCGTCCCACACGGAAGCCTGACGGAGAGTTGTTTCAACTATCTCGTCGAGTTCGGCTTTTTTCTTTATGCCATGAGTTCTTGGACCGTATGCGATATTATCGTAAATGGACATTGGGAAGAGGTTTGGCTTTTGGAAAACCATGCCCACACGTTTTCTAAGCTCGGTTATTTCCATATCTTTATAGATATTCACGCCGTCGAGGGTAAACTCGCCTGTTATCTTACAGCCCTCTACGAGGTCGTTCATACGGTTGAGGGATTTAAGAAGTGTGGATTTTCCGCAGCCTGACGGACCTATAAATGCGGTTATCTCTTTTTCCGCTATGGACAAGTTTATATTTTTAAGAGCCTGAAAATCTCCGTAAAAGAGATCGCAGTTTTTCACCTGCAGTTTTGGCTGTGTCATTTATCAGTTTCCTCCTTTGGAAAGCTTTCTGGCAACAAGGGACGCAAGTCCGTTAAGAAGCAGGACTACTGCCAGCAGCACAACTGCTGTGGCGCTTGCTTCGTTCATATAAAGTCCCTCGTTTGAAAGTGAATACATATGGATAGAAAGGGTACGTCCTGAGTCTGTAAGACCTGCATACTTGGCGATAGTTCCTGCGGTATAGATAAGGGCGGCTGTTTCGCCGAAAATTCTTCCCATTGCAAGGATAACGCCTGAGAGGATACCGCTTATTGCAGGAGGCAGAACGATAACGAAGATAGTTCTGAGCTTTCCTGCGCCAAGTCCGTAGCTGCCCTCACGGAAGCTGTCATCTACAGATTTCAGAGCCTCCTCGGTAGAACGGATTATGAGCGGAAGCACCATTATTGCCAATGTGCAAGCGCCTGAGAGCATTGAGAGCTTCCAATTAAGGGCAAGCACAAAGAACATATTTCCGAAAAGTCCGTACACGATAGACGGGATACCTGAGAGTGTTTCTGTAGTAAGTCTTATTATTCTGACGAATTTGTTGCCTTTCTTTGCATACTCAACAAGATATATTGCGCAGAATATGCCAAGAGGTGCGGCTATTGCCAGTGACACCAGAAGCATTTCAAAGGTGTTCACGATGGCAGGGAGCATTGACACGTTCTCGGTGGTATAGGTCTTTGCGAAGAGGGATGGTTTCAGATAAGGAACTCCCTTTATTATCACATAGCCAACGATAAGGAGAAACACGCTTATAGTAAGAACCACTGCTATTTTGGTGAGGATATTGAACACCAATGACATGGGGTGAGTTTTATAGGTTTTCATTCTGTCTGACATTTTTATCACCCTTTATCCTTTCTGTTTGTGACAAGGTTAAAGCAAAGGTTCAGAAGAAGAATGAACACGAACAGCACAACGCCTGTTCCGATAAGAGCGTCATAGTGGAGTCCCTCGGCGTAGCTCATCTCTATTACGATATTGCCTGTGAGGGTACGGACGCTGTCCAGGAGGGAGCGGGGAATGATAGTGGAGTTTCCTGCTATCATGATGACTGCCATTGTTTCGCCTATGGCTCTGCCAACTGCAAGGATAACGCTTGCAAGTATTCCTGACTTTGCGGCAGGGAAAACAACTGTTGCCACTGCTCTTTCGTGTGTTGCGCCAAGGGCGACTGCGCCCTCATAATAGCTTTCAGGAACGGCTTTAAGTGCGCTCACGCTCATGCCCACGATAGTAGGGAGTATCATGATACCGAGGATAATGGAAACTGTAAGCACGCTGTTTCCTGTTCCGCCGAAAAGGTTTCTTATGATAGGGACTACGACCACCATGCCGAAAAAACCGTATACAATGGACGGTATGCCTGCAAGAAGATTTATTGGAGGCATGAGCCACTTAAAGAGCTTTTTGGGGCAAAACTTTGCCATATAGATAGCTGTGAGAAGTCCGATAGGCACGCCGATTATTATTGCTCCTGCGGTGCAGTAGAGAGAGCCTACTATCATAGGGAAGATACCATATGAAGCAGGGACGTTTCTAGGGCTCCAATCTGTGCCAAAGAGGAAGTTTCCAACGCCTATTTTGGCGATCGCAGGACAGCCTTTAGCGAACATGAAGATACATATCACTATTACCGCCGCAACTGAAACGCAGGCGCAAAGACAAAACAGCGCTTTCATCGCTTTTTCAAGCAGGTGTGGACTTTGTTTTGCAGTTGGCTTCTGAGCGGCTGTATCTGCTGCCGCCGCTGTGTTTTCCGTCAACGTAATTATCACCTCTGAAAATTTTTCAAAAATCTTTCATTTGTTTTTGCTCAGACAAAGGGGCGACAATTGCTGTGCCGCCCAAAGTTTTGTCTTGTGCAAATCTTTATGGAGAATTAGCTTTGTTTATTTGCTTTCATCAGACCATGTTGTCTTTGAGCCTGTGTAGATAGCCTTTATCTCGTCCATGGAGATATCGTCTACTGAGTTATCCTTATTTACTATAACTGCGATAGCGTCCTGAGCGATAGTAACGGACTTGATACCCTGTGAAAGCTCGTCGTCTGAGATGTCTCTTGAAGCCATACCGATATCAGATGTGCCGTTGATAGCGTCCTTGATACCTGTTGATGAGTCTGACTGCTGAACGTCTACTGTTACGCCTGTATTTACTTTCTGATAAGCTTCTGCGAGCTTTTCCATAACAGGTGTTACTGATGATGAACCGCTGACTACTACCTTACCGGAAGCGTTGTTTGAAGAGAAAGCTGCGGCGCTCTTGTCGATCTTGATGTAGCCTGCTTTCTCGATGATATCCTGACCCTCTGAGCTGAGGATATAGTTCTCAAAGTCCTGAGCGGCGTCTGAAAGTCCGTCTTTAACAGCGATATTGAAAGGTCTTACTATCTTATACTCGCCGCTTTCGATAGTTGCTGTTGAAGGCTCAACGCCCTCTACTTTAAGAGCCTTTACTGTATCGTTCAGTGAGCCGAATGAGATGTAGCCGATAGCGTTCTTATCACCTGACACCTGTGTAAGGACAACGTCTGTTGACTTACAGATAAGGGCATCTTTCTTTGTGTTATCGGTCTTATTGCCGTCGGCGTCCTTTTCCTCGATACCTGTCAGCTCGATGAAAGCGCCTCTTGTTCCTGAGCCGTCCTCACGGGAGATAACTGTTATCTTGTCTGAGCTTCCGCCGCAGCTTGCGAGCATTGCGGCTGCAAGTGCAACTGATGTGAATATTGCTGCCAGTTTTGATGTTCTTGTTTTCATAGAATAAAACCTCTTTCTTATACTGCCTTTAAGGCTATTGATTTGCACCTTTTCTCTCTGCAACATATGTGCAGGTCTTCATGTTATTTCTATTCAGGTGTTACACTTATGATACATCCGCATTGTAAAATCAGTAACCTATGTAAAGTAAAGTCATTGTAAGATGTTTGCAAAGGGATTTACACGCAAAAAAATGGCTTTACATTGCCATTCACAATGTAAAGCCTGCTTATTTACATAAAAAGTGCGCTTTCGTAATGAAAACGCACTTTGTAAAATCGGTAATATCCTATTAAATTAATAGCTCTGTACGAGTACAACTGAGCCGTCTGCCTTATTATATGCGGCGCTGTAGCCGTGGCCGTCTTCTGTAAAGAAGTAATAGTACAGGAAGCCTGCGTCCTCAGTTCTGTATTCATATGAGGACACCTTGCCGTCTATCTGAGCTGTGATAGCGGCGACAGCCTTTGCAGAGTCTCCGCTCTCGGCTGATGTAGTTGTTGAAGTTTCGTCAGGCTTTGAGTCTGCCTTTGTTGTGGTTGTAGTAGTTGAAGTTTCTGTATCTGAAGCAGTTGTTGTGGTAGTAGTTGTTTCTGTATCAGGTGCAGAAGTTTCGGTAGCCGGTGTTGAGCTTTCGTCTGTAGGCTGTGTTGCAGTGGCATCTGTGTCAGTGGAAACTGCACTGCTCTCGGTATCAACGAACACGCCTGCCTTGCTGTCATCATCGGCGGCAACTGTTGTTTTAGGCTTTGTGGTAGTAGTGGTCTTATTATTTGTTCCGCCAAAGCCGAATATCTTATAGCCTGCGACGATAGCGAGGACAACGACTACAAGTATGCCCACTGTGATAGCGGCGGTAACGGCAAAGAGCTTCTTTCTTGAAGCGTCGTCATTATCTTCCGTATCGTCATCATCGGCATAATCATTTTCATCGTCAGCATAATCGCCGTTATCATAATTATCCTGATAATTCTCATAGCCGTCATTATTATAATTGTTATTGTCGGCTATTGGTGCAGAAAAATGCTCTGTAGGCTCATCAGTTTGCTTTGGGACTGTAAAGGCTCTTGTTTTCTCCTCATAGTCCTGAGCTTCCTGCTTTGTGAACACTCTTGTTCTGTCAGCGTCATCGGCAGAGGTGAAATTCTGCTCCTCCTGCTTACCGTCGTCTGCAACAGGGGTGCTTTCGTCTATAAGCAGATTATGGCAATACTTACAGAGTATTGCTTCTTCGGATATTTCCTTATGGCAAAAAGGACATTCCTTTGTTTTCATTTTTACTTTCCTCCCGAATATTATCTGTTAAATATAATGATAACACAAACCTTTTTAAAAATCAACAGGTTTCACCAAAATATCATCAAATTATACCATTCTTTTAAGAAAAGGATAAGTTTGCGGGGGCGAGTTTGGATATTTTTGTATGGCTTTAGGCTGTATTTTGTTGAATTATAATATTTCAGCTTATTTTTGGCACAATGTAATTGTGCAAGTATACAAAGTGATAAAAAACCTATTGACAAAACGGGCATTGGGGAGTATAATAATTAAGCTGTCTGATGACGCAGACAAATGCTTCACAGAAACATCTATGAAGCTCAAGGCACACAAAGCTTGGAACTTTTCCGTGGCTGGAGATTATTCCCCACCGTGTGCAACGTCAACTACGAGGCGTAACTCAGTTTGGTAGAGTGCTTGGTTTGGGACCAAGATGCCGCAG
>ERZ808240.3030-NODE-3030-length-17147-cov-7.205476_pt1 | contig 17147 bp, 17 predicted proteins | sample MGYA00521084_ERZ808240 | MGnify/ENA primary metagenome ERZ808240 (study PRJEB31516, sample SAMN03275571) | gut metagenome | biome: mammalia-associated habitat; material: feces | host: Papio cynocephalus | place: Kenya | collected 2012-08-06 ... | reverse complement strand
AAGAGTATTATTCTGTAAGCTAATTAGTACATCCCCTAGCTTACGCTGTTCCCAATCGTCTGTGAATCCCTTAAATCGAATCTTCGGTGTATTCATATCTTACACCTCCTCAAGCACACGAATAAATGCCTCGACAGCCTCTTTCATCGCATCATCCTGGAAGGTCAGTTCTTTCATCATTCCGACTAACGCTGCATTTTCCTCTTTGATCTGCTTGTCTGTTTCACGCATACTCTGTGTCAATGCCGTTAAGTCGATTTCTTCCTCTTCTTCCGTTGTATCCACATATCTTGGAATGTTCAAATTGAAATCATTTGCCACAATGTCATCATAAGATGCGAGATATGCTTCTTTCTCTACCGTCTTACGATTATTGTATAATTCCAGAACCTGATCGATATGTTCCTCTTTCATCACATTTTGCTTTTTCTCTTTTTCGAACAATTTAGATGCATCAATAAATAACACATCGCGCCCTTCGCGGTGCTTCTTCAGCACGATAATACAAGTAGGAATCGACGTATTGTAGAACATGTTCGATGGCAGACCAATCACAGCATAGATCGAACCATTTTCCAGCAATGTCTTCCTTATGCTTCCCTCTGCTGCTCCACGGAACAACACACCATGCGGCAACACGATTGCCATAGTTCCTGTCTGTTTCAGATGATAGAAACCATGTAACAAAAATGCATAATCTGCCTTTGATTTCGGTGCCAGCTTTCCACCATAATCCATAAATCGCTCATCCTGTTTGAATCCTTCTGCCGCCGACCAATTTGCAGAATACGGCGGATTCATCGTAACTGCATCAAACTCTGTTTCTTCATCGGTTGGTCAGTCCGCATCCAAGGTATCTCCATTTCGCAGATGCTGATTCTCTGGCAGTACGCCATGCAGGAACATATTCATACGGGCAAGGTTGTAAGTTGATGGCATCAGTTCCTGTCCGTAATATTTAATAAAGTCTGGTTCTGTGGAATAATTTCTGCAGCTAAGCATCAATGAACCGGAACCCATACACGGATCATATACCTGCAGTCCTTTTTTATTTTCCTGTCCGGTCATTGCGATCCGGCATAAGATCTGTGCCGGTCCATGTGGTGTATAGAATTCTCCTGCTTTCTTTCCCGTTTCCGAAGCAAACTGACCGATCAGATACTCATATGCATTTCCCAGTACATCGCCCTCGGTATGAATCAGATCTGCATCGTCCAACACCTTAATTACTTCTGCGATCGTCGCGCTCTGTTTCTGATCTCCGGTTCCCAATCGATTTGAATACAGATCTACATCTGCAAATAGTCCATGAAACAATTCATCAGACTCTTCAATCCGGTTAAATGCTGCCTGTAATTTCTCTCGATTGAATGCGTTGTTTTTCGCATCCTTTAAGATGCTGACATAGGTCATGTCCGGATCTAATGTATAATGCAAAGATTCTTTCAGTTCCTCCAACAGTTCCTCTGCATCTTCACTTTCCATAATTTCTTCATAAGCGGTCTGTGCCTCTTCCAGACTATCCGGCTTCGCATCATTCAACAGATCATACACTTTCGATAGATACGAATCTGATAAATATTTATAGAAAACCAATCCCAGCAAGTATGTCTTGTACTCATTGGCGTCCATCTTTCCGCGCAGTACATCTGCCCCGCTCCATAGTACCTGCAATAAATCTTTTCCTTCTGCCATTTCTATATCCTCCCTCATTCGTCTCTTCTGTTATAATTCACTTACGCTTAATTCTATCATAATTGTGTCGATGATAAAAATAAAATTTTTGATTATAGTAGCAAAAAGGTCAACCGACATCATATCAGTTGACCTTTTCCTCATATATTGATTTTTAGCCTTTCTATCTCTCTTTGTTTTCACGCACTTCCAGCACTTCTGAAGTAATTGCATCCACATCATATTCGGGCGCATATTTCTTTACGATATCATAGATTGGCTGAATATCTTCGACAGCTTCCTCAAGTTCATCCGCAATCTGTTCAATGGATTTATTCTTTTGAAGCTTCTTAATGATTGAATTTACAAGCCGACGATATCCCTCTGCACGACCTTCCATAATTCCAGATGCATGTCCTTCCGCACGTACTTCTTCCACACCATCGTTATACTATTCCCGTTTTGCATTCTCCATCTGTTTTTCGTATGTCAGATCAAACATCATACTTTTCTGCACATCCTCTCTGCGCTTCAGCAAAAAATCCTTCAGGATATCCTCTGCAATGCAGCAGTTCACTGCATCTCTGATTTCAGTCTCATAATCCTTCTCGCCCTTATTTGCTTTTGCAAGATTCTCATTTACATATCCAACAAATATCATATTCTCCTGTTATAGTCAAGTTCCCCCTTGCATTTCCCCTCCTTCTGTGCTATAAAGTAAACAGCGTTTACCAAAAGGAGTACAATTATGCGCGAGAGCACAAAAGCGACCAGAGCGACAATTTTACAGAGTGCGAAAGAGATTTTCTTAGAATGTGGCTATCAGGAAGCATCCATGCGAAAGATTGCTGCGCGGGCGGGCATTACGCCAGGCGCGATATACAAGCATTTTTCAGGGAAGGAAGAAATGTTCGGCGAGATATTCGCGGAGAGCGGAAATAAGCTGATGGCACTGAGTGAGTCCATGCTGAATATTGACTTTTCGGCGATGTCCGATGAGCAGCTTATGCAGGTATTCTATTCCCGCATATCCATCCGGACCCTCGAGCTGTTAGAGGACGATATGCAGCTCTTCCACATGCTGTTAAAGAACGATTCCGGCACCTATATCCGGAACTTCCGCAAAGTTTATATCGCGCGATGCAACGAATTCGCAACGCGCTTTTATCATGAATTATATATGCGTGGACTTACGAAAAATCAGCTATCTGAGAAAACATGTTACATGCTGTCGTTGTCTGAGTTCTCGATGATCTGCGAGATGATCGCCGATGATACTTGCAAGGACGGCTTCACCGAGGAGATGAAGCAGGCATTTTTAGAGGCGATGGATGTGCTGATGCACGGCATCGAAGCGGCACTTGGATTACAAGTCCAAGATGTGCCAGGTCATTGAGATAGATTTTGCAAAGAAAGGATGATTTAGTTGAAATACGGATTCTCACAGAAATTATTTGGATATTTTTATCACAGCTCCTGCATGAAGCAGGCAAAAAGACAGCATTTGCAGATTGACAGCAAAGCAATCAAACAGGAATACCGTGCCATCGTGACGCGCGCCAAGGATATCGGCAAATCCCGGCTGATGAGTTCCTACTGCATGGGCGCATATTTCATCGCATTAAACCGGAACACAGCCTTATCCCCGGAGGAATGTTATGCGCTGTACAAGGACGGTCTTTCTGCAAATCAGTTGTTCCACAAGGTCGTGGGGAATGCAGACAGCTATCTCGATGCGAAGAAGCTTCCAGCCCGGGAAAAGTGGTCAGCCGACTCCCATAAAAGGAAATACGAAAATGACTGGGTGGTTGACATCTTAGAGGGTGATGCGGATGATGATTTCGAGCTTGGCTACGATTATCATACGTGCGGTGTCTGCAGTCTGTGCCGGGACGAGGGCTGTTTCGAACTCGCCAAATATCTCTGCCGCATGGACTATGTACTTGCCGACATGATGCATATGCGTCTGGTTCGGACACAGACGATCGCAGAAGGTGCCTCCTACTGCGACTTCCGGTACAGCCGGATTGGGTCAGAGCCAAAAAAGAATTCTTAACAATCATCTTCCCGTTTCATCACAGCCCGCCGCTTCCGATCCACTTCGATCCATTCATCGAGCGTGAGCGGGACATAATCCGAGAACATACAGAAGCAGTTGATCATCTGGCAGGGGATGGAAACCATTTCTTCCTCGCCAGATTTTCCAAGCACCGGGCGCGTAGATGCACGCGTCTGGCGCTGAAACTCATCGATCAGGTACTCGTCGTATGTATCATGCACATGCCCGTACAGCATGTATGTCCTCGGCTCTCCCTTTGCATTCCGGCGGTACTGCCCGTTGTAGCACATAACCGGATAATGGCACAAAATCACTTTTCGGTTGTTATCATTGATTTCCCTATAATGTGTGATCCATTCAAAATGTGATGGATCAAATTGCTTATTTGCCGCAAAATGATCATGATTCCCAAGAATCAGATACTTCTTGCCATTCAGCCGTTCGAGAATGGCATTTGCAACTTCTCCCTTTTTCGAAATGCAGAAATCCCCTAAAACCACAACCTCATCGCGTTTACGCACACGCGAATTCCACTGTGCGATCATATATTCATTCATGGCTTCACTGCTTTCAAAGCCGCGACAATCCATATGGGTATTCAAATTTTCATGGCAGAAATGTAAATCTGCAATATAATAACGCATGTCAGCGTTCCTCCCTTTCTCACACTGTTCTTATTGTATGCCTATTTTGATTCGCAGACAAGATAGCATTTGCATTTCTTTGTAAAAGAAAAGGCACTCCAAAGTCTACGCTCTGGAATGTCTTCACATCTCTTTCTTATACCCTAATTATATTTCCACTGTTCGCTCTCTAACTGCACATCAACCATATGCTTGTAGATACCGTTTTTCTCCTTCAACGCTGACGGTGTTCCCTGCTCTGCGACTACTCCATCCTTTAATACGATGATCTGGTCAACCCCATCGACCGTACGCATGCGATGCGCGATGATCAGAACGGTCTTGTTCTGAATCAGCTTGGAGATGGATTCCTGAATCACGGACTCATTATCCACATCCAGAGAAGCCGTTGCCTCATCCATCAGGATGATTGGTGCATCCTTCAGGAATGCACGTGCAATGGAGATTCTCTGACGCTCACCACCGGATAATTCCGAACCATTTTCACCGATCATGGTGTTCCATTTATCCGGTAATTTCTCGATAAAATCCGTACAATTTGCAAGCTTGGCTGCCGCCATAACTTCTTCATCCGTTGCATCCTTGCGACCGATCCGGATATTCTCCATAACCGTGTTGTTAAAGAGTGTCACATCCTGGAACACGATGGAATACAGGGAAAGTAATGTCTCCGGCTCGATCTTCGATACATCCATGCCTCCGACTTTGACAGTCCCCTTCTGGATATCCCAGAATCTTGCTGCCAGTCTTGACACAGTCGTCTTGCCTCCACCGGATGGTCCGATCAGGGCTGTTACCTGCCCCTGCTTTGCTGTGAAGCTGACATCGGAGAGCACCTGTTCGCCACTGTCATATGCAAATGCAACGTGGTCAAATACGATATCATATCCCTTGTTTGTCAGTGTCTCTGCACCAGTCTGCTCTTCGTGTGACAGGATCTCATCCATACGCTCACAGCTTGGCTCCAGACTGATCAGGGCTGACAGGTTCTGCAAGGCAATCTGCAGCGGCTCATACATTCTTGTTACAACAAGCAGGAACACGAACAAGGTCAGTACATTGATCTCGCCTTTTACAAGCAGAATACTTCCAACCAGCGCAACGGTTCCAATGCCAAGCTTCAGAATCATCTGTGCCGAACATACATAGGCTGCGTTCTTAAACTCCAGCACGATTGCATTTTTCTCTACGGCCTTGATTTTCTTGTTCAGGCCTTCCATGTACGTCTCTGTCATATTGTTGGAACGCAGGTCACGGATCGTCTCCAATCCCTCCTGAATTCCATCGAGACACGAAAGCTTATATGTCATCGTCTTCTTCTGTACAGACTTCAGTCCCTTTCTCGAAGTCAGCACGATGATAAATGCGATCGGCATCACCCATACAGCGGCAAGTGCCATCTTCCAGTTGAAGAACAACAGGCCGATCACAATGATCGTTGTGGAGATCATCGAACCGATCAGCTCCGGAATCCAGTGGGAGCTTCCGGTCTCCAGCAATGCACAGTCTGACATGATCGTATTCGTCAGATCCGACAGATCCTTCTTCCCGAAGAAGGAAAGCGGAAGTCGTCGAAGCTTCTCGGCAAGCGCACGTCTACGCACACCACTTTCGACATAGGTTGCAAAGAAGGTCGCATTATATTGGAAATACGTTGTAACTGCAACAAGCACAAATACAACAACGATTCCGCCGATGAAGAAGCCAAGCTTATCCTTCGGCACCTTGCCATCAAGCAGATACGAGGTAAGCTGATACAGAAGACCAACCGGCAGCATCAGCACAAGGTTCGCGATTGTGACTGCCACAAACGCTTTTATCATGTTCTTTGCACCGTTTTCGGACAGTGCGTATTTATGTTTCAATTTCTCGATCATGCGGTTACACCTGCCTTTCCTACCTGCCAGTTCACAGACTTGTTATATTCATTCCACATGTGTGTGTAGATACCATCCTTGGCTACCAGCGCGTCATGAGTACCGGACTCTGCAATCTTTCCGTCCTTCAACACATAGATCTGATCTGCATTTGTCACAGTCGACAGACGATGTGCGATCATGATAACTGTCTTATCCTTGGACAAATTCTCAAATGCACGCTGCACCTGTCTCTCATTGTCCGGATCGGCAAATGCGGTCGCCTCATCTAAGATCAGGATCGGCGCATTCTTCAGAAATGCCCGCGCGATCGACAGACGCTGCATCTCGCCACCGGATACATACGTTCCCTTTGAACCGATCACTGTATTCACACCCTCCGGAAGCTTGTCGATGATGTCGCTGCACTGTGCCTTCTCCAACGCTTCCATTACCTCGGCATCTGTCGCATCCGGTCTGCCCATACGGACATTTTCCAGAATCGAGGTCTTAAGCAGTTTACTATCCTGGAATACATACGACACCTGATTCATCAGCTCTTTGCTGTCGATGTTCTTCACATCCACGCCGCCGATCTCGATGCTGCCACTCTTGACATCCCAGAATCTCGCAACAAGCGATGCCAGCGTCGTCTTACCACCACCGGACGGGCCAACAAATGCGATATGGGAACCTGCCTTGACAGAAAGCGTGATGCCGTCGATGGCATTTGCCTTTGCCTCATCGTAAGCAAATGTCACATCCTTCAATGCGATGGATGCATCCTTCGGTGTCTGCTTGTTTGCAGCTTCCGGAAGCTCCTTCGCATTTAAGACCTCGTCCATTCGGTTCAACGCATCCTCAACCATCATCTGTGATTCGCCTGCATATGCAACCTTCATCAGTGTTGTGGTAAGTACCGAAGTCACCAATATGTAGAAGATCAGATTCAATACGAATTTGTCTGTGACTGCATTTCCGCCTAATGTATAAGCAGCGACGATCAGTGCTGCGAAAATGCCGTTACAGAATACCGTAAATCCGATCATCGGAATCATCATGGATTTCGTATAATCGATCGTCCATTTCTCATATTCATCGATGGCTGCCTTAAACCGCTTGAACGAGAAGATCGTCTGACCAAATGTTTTCAGTACCGGAACGCCTCGCACATACTCTACGGCCTCAGAGGACATCGTCTCCAGCGAGTTCTGATACTGCTTCATATCCTCTGCCATCTTCGGTCCCATCATCATCGTACCCATGATGAGAAATGCGAATACTGCCGGGATCAGGCTGATCAGTCCAAGTCGCCAGTCAAAGCTTGCCATCAGCACGAGCAGGCCGATCGGCGTTGCTCTTGATACGACCTTATCCGGCAGGTTGTGTGCCAGAAATGTCTCTGTCGCTGCGGAAGAATCCATAACGATCTTCCGGATCTTTCCGGTACCTTCTGCCTCCACGTATCCAAGCGGAAGCTTCATGATGTGATTCATCATCGCAGTACGCATATTTGCCTGCACACGGAATGCTGCCTTGTGGGAACACATCAAAGCTCCGATATAAAGCACCATTGCAAGCAGGGCAAATCCAACTGTCTGCCATCCATAGGATGTGATATGTGTTGCTTTGGAATAGTCCGGTCTTACTTCCAAGACCTCTTTTATGATGCGCCACACATCATAAAAAGGAATCAGCGCAACCCATGCACTGATTGCTGCCAAGACGCAGGATGCATAGGATAAATACTTATGCGTTCCGGCAATTTTCATAAGTCTTGACAATGCACTTTGTTTTTTTGCCTTCATGACAAAACCTCCTTGAACATTTATTTTAAGTTAGTTTTCGCTAACTCATGTTTGATTTTTTTGGCAGTGCACATCACTATGCACTGCCTGTTATCATATGTCACCAATCCGTAGGATTGATGACCTGCGCACGCATCCGCGTGCTTCATTTTATTTCCAATCCAAAAACTGATTTCCAGCCTGCGAAATTGAAGATCCGCACGCTTTTCATAAATGCTTCCGCCTCTTCGTACGGCTTGTCGTGTGTCAACACCTCATAGATATACTGCCAGCCGGTTCTGCAGAATACGTGGATGAAAAATTCATCGACTGCCGCATTCTCATTTGCATACTGCTTCGCAAATATGTTGTAATACTGCTCCTCAATCACCGCAAGCTTATCAAAATAATCTTCATATTCGGTTCCATCCGAATGGCAGAACAGAAGCTGAAATTCTTCCTTGTACTGGTAGATATATGCCAACACCTGATCGGTTCCCTCATTGCCTTCCTGTATGACCTGATTCATATCCGGGCACTCGGTTGCCTTCTGCATAGTCTGTACATACATTTCCATCAGACCATCTGCCGCTTCCTGTACGATGGCGGTAAAAAGCCCGCTCTTATCACCAAACCGGGTATATATGGAATTGGTACTGACTCCGCATGCCGCCGATATCCGCCGCATGCTGGCATCGTGGAATCCATAGGTAAGAAATTCTTCCTTCGCTGCCTGAAGCAGGGATTCCGTCACACCGGCTGTCTCACGTCGCATGAGCTGCTCCTTCTCTTTGTTTATTACTGTTATTTTATATTGTTTTATTTTTGATAACGCCGTTATTATAACAGTGTTATTTTATTTGTCAATAGGGTTGGGGATAAAAAAATACATCTGACTTACTTAGACAGATGTAAATAATTTATTACTTTTCAATTTTCTCAATTATATCAGCCAATTTCATCATTTGCCTGATTGTCTCATCATATTCCACATAATCTTCCGAGAAATAACTTGTAATCTCTTGATAGTCTTCGCGAATATTTTTGAGCATCAAAAAAGCAGGTTACTTTTAAACCTGCTTTCGTAAAAAATCTTATTGTATTTGAATTATCCTACCATCACTTTCAACACGATCATCCCTGCCAGATACACGATTGCCAGCACATACACAACGCCGTCTGCGCGTGCATATCGAAGCGGATGCATCTTCGTTCTCGGTCTGCCCGCCTGATAACAACGTGCCTCCATCGCAAGCGCCAGATCGCCTGCTCGTCCAACTGCGGATGCAAAAAGCGGCATCAGAATCCGTCCGGAACGTTTCACTTTCTGGAACACATTTCCTTCCTCGAAATCCACACCTCTCGCCGTCTGTGCCTTCATAATCCGGTCCAGCTCTTCGATCAGAATCGGAATGAATCGGAGCGTGATTGACATCATGAGCGCAATTTCATGCACTGGTACATGAATCTTCGTAAGCGGATGAAATGCTTTCTCCAAGCCGTCCGTCAGTTCGGTCGGCGTGGTTGTGTATGTCATAAGTGACGAACCTAAAATCAGCTCCATCAACCGCACGACACGGACAACTGCCTGCATGATACCTTCCTGGTAGATGTGAATAAACTTCCACTGAAAATACAGCACTTCCCCTTTCCCGAAGAACACATTTACAATACAGATAAACACCAGCAATATCCAGACTGGCTTCAGCCCCTTGATCATATACCGAAATGGTACCCTGGATATCACGATACATGCAATCAATACTACGCCTGCCACCGCAAATACGATCAAACTTTTGCTGAGAAACAGCCCAATGATGTATAGTAACGTCGCAAATAGCTTCACACGCGGATCCAGATGATGAATCGGAGAATCCGAAGGATAATATTGTCCAATTGTAATGTCTCGAATCATAAATTATCTCCTTGCTTCCTTTCATCCAATCTGTTCTTGGTATCAACGTTTTCTCTTCCTGCAGAACTATTTTTGCAATTACCAAGATAATCGAGCAATTCTTTCTCTCGGATCGCATTCTGTGGAATCGCATATCCGCTTGCACGCAATTTATCTGCCAGCTTCACGGTTTCTGGTACATCTAGTCCGCAATCCACAAGCGTCTCCCGCTTGGCAAATACTTCTGCCGGTCGGTCATCCAATATCTTCTTCCCATCGTCCAGCACAATGATCCGGTCTGCGTATTCCGCCAGATCTTCCATACTATGTGAGACAAGCAGAACTCCGATTCCCTGCTCCCGGCTCATCCGCCGGATTCGGTCGAATATTTCTCGTTTTCCTTCTGCGTCCAGTCCTGCTGCCGGCTCGTCCAATATGATATACTCCGGCTGCATCGCAAGCACACCTGCAATCGCCACACGCCGCTTCTGTCCGCCTGATAACTGTAACGGCGATGCTGTATAATATTTTTCAGGCAGATTGACAAACCGAAGCGCATGCTCCACACGCGCTTTGCATGCTTCCTCCGTCAAGCCCTGCTTGTTTGGTCCAAATGCGACATCCTCCCATACCGTATCACAGATCATCTGATGCTCCGGATATTGGAACACCATGCCAACCTTACTGCGCAGATAATTGCCAGAATATCCCTTTGCATGAATATCCTTACCTTCAAATGTAACCGTTCCGCTGGTCGGTTTCAGCAGCCCGTTCAGAAGCTGGATCATGGTAGATTTCCCGGAACCGGTATGACCGGCAAGTCCGACAATCTCCCCTTTCCCTAACGACAGACTCACGTCGTCCAGAGCAACCTTCTCGTACGCGGTTCCCGGACTGTAAATATAGCTAACGTGTTGCAGGGAGAGGAGATCTTTATCTTTTATTTGGTCCTCTAACTCACCAGTTTTTTGACAACTGTCGGTCTGATTATCATCATGTACCTGCTTTTTCTGTTCCACAGTCCACTCATTTTTTATGGATCTATCGTTTGCATCTATCTTATCTCTTTTTTTACCTGCATCTGCTAGCTGACTTTCTGCACTTCCCATTACCCGCTGAACCCGATAAGAAAGCGGCGACTCCATCCCCATCTCCGCAAGCAGCGCATCCGCTCCGAAGAAATTCTCCGGCGTTCCATCAAATCGCACCTGTCCGTCCGCAAGCAGAATCACCCGGCTCGCAAGTGCCGCCTCTTCCATATCATGGGTGATCAGAATCACGGTCATTTCCTGTTCCTGATTCAGCCGCTGTAACGCTTCCATCACTTCTTTCCGCCCTTTCGGATCAAGCATCGCAGTCGGCTCGTCTAAGACGATATAATCCGGATGCATCGCAAGAATTCCTGCAATTGCGATCCGCTGTTTCTGTCCACCCGACAAATGATTCGGAGCCGTCTTTCTCCGCTTCCACATCCGCACCTGTTCGAGTGCCTGCTTGACACGCGATACGATCGTCTCCGACTCCATCCCCAGATTCTCCGGGCCAAATGCAACCTCTTCTTCCACACTTGCCGCCACCATCTGATTGTCTGGATTCTGGAACACCATGCCGACACGCTGGCGGATCTCATACAGCTTATCCGCATCCTTTGTTCCCATCCCGTCTACCGTCACCGTACCTTCCGATGGACGAAGAATTGCATTTAACTGCTTCGAGAAAGTCGTCTTGCCGGAACCATTTCTGCCAAGCAGCGCGATGAACTCACCCTTTTTAATTGTAAGATCTACTCCCTTTAAGATTTCCTCCGTCGCAATTACATTTCCATCTACATCGCGCTTTTTATATTGAAATCTTACCTGTTCTGCCCGTATCACCGTCCGGTCCTCCATTTTTTTCTGTTCTGCTGCCACTATAGTTCGCTCTCTTTTTCTCGACTTGGAGCAATCAACTTCTTTCTTCCTGTTTTATTCCTACTCCAACTCATTCCCTTTTTCATGACTTGGAGCAATCCATCCCATTTCCCCTGTTTTACTCCGAATCCAACTCATTCCCTTTTTCATGACTTGGAGCAATCCATCCCATTTCCCCTGTTTTACTCCGAATCCAACTCATTCCCTTTTTCTCGACTTGGAGCAATCTACCTCACTCTGCCTGTTTTACTCCGAATCCAACTCATTCTCTTTTTCTCAACTTGGAGCAATCCACCTCATTTCCTCTGTTTTACTCCGAATCCATCCACATCTTCTTCAGCCGCGTCTTATCCACTTTCCCGCTTGTGTTCTTCGGCAACGCCTCCAGCGCGATCACGCGCTTCGGAATCTCAAAATCCGCAAGCTTCTCCTTCAACCGCTGCCGCAGATTCTCCGGCACATCCGCGCCTTCCACTGTCACAAATGCACTCACGATCTCCGCCGGCATATCTGCCTCCTTCTCCTTCGGAAGCTGAACAACCGCCGCCTCTGTGATGCCTGCGACTTCCTCCAACGCATTTTCAATCTTCATCATCGACACCTTGCGTCCGCGCACACCGACGATGTCGTCTGTCCGTCCAAGGAAATAGAAATTTCCCTGCGCATCCATCCGCCCGCTGTCCTTCAGCGAATACGGCACGGTAATATTCTCCACGTGAAATGCATTGTCCACGTACATTTCATCATCCTGTATGAACACCCGCACCCCCGGAAATGGTTTGCCAATCAGATTCCGCTCTTCCGTCATATCCGCCGACTTCACATACGTGATATAATTCAATTCGCTCGCGCCATAGTATAATGTAATCTCCGTATTCGGAAATATCTTCTTCAATGTTTCCGCATCGTTTTTTCCAAGGCTCTGCGAGCCCGAAATGATCGTGCGGATATTCGGATTTACGCCCTTAAATACACGAGGCAGCATAAGTAACTTGGACGGAATCAGGTAAATACCATTTGCCCTTTCGCGCTCCATCACCTGTTCCCATTTGCCCGGCAGAAATACATCCTCTGCAATCAGCGTGCCACCTGCCGCAAGCTGTCCCATATACAGATTCAGATTTCCGGTAAATGCAAGGCTTCCCTGCACAAATAAACGGCTGTCCGCATCCACGCCAAACACTTCATTCTGAATTGGGAAGAAATCCGCCCAGCTCTCGAAGCTCCGAAATAAAATCTTCGGAATTCCGGTTGTCCCGGACGTCATCACTGCCATCGCCGCGCGCTCCGGCACAGGCGTATCAAGCAGCGGATCTGTCACCTCTAATTTGCTGTCCGCTGGCACGATGACCGGTACCTGATTCGTTCCCGCACACGCCAGAAATAAGATCAACTGCTTCAAAATCCCTGTCTCGCGAATCGGATACAGATGTTTTTCTGTGAATTGTGGCAGACGCGCTCGTGCATCCTGCACAAGCGCATAGAGCGTTCCATATGTATAGCAATCACCGTTGATGATGATTGCGTCTTTGTCCACTGGTTGTTTTGTCAGATAATCAATATACTGCATGTTACATTCCTTTTTCATCCTGCCGGATGCATGACCTACACCCAGACTACTTGTAATAATTTACACCCACGACCGCAGCAACAACGTATGTCCGATGCCTCCTGCTGCCGCAATGCTGCATACTGCATAGCCCGGTGTCTCCTGCAGCGCCCGACATGCATGTATCGTAATGATACCTCCTGATGCACCGTATGGATGTCCATATGCGAGTGCCCCGCCATACCGGTTGTAACGGTCAATTGCTTCTGGATAGGCACGTGCGAAAAGCGCATCAATTACCGCGAATGCCTCATTACATTCAAATACCGCAATATCTTCCGCCGTATGTCCCGTCTTGGCAAGTAATTTCTGAATGGCAAGAATCGCGGTCTCCGGGCTTTTGTCCGGGTTACCGCCAACCGTTACGGAATCGACGATTTCCGCAAGCGGTGTCAGCTTATGTTCCTTTACATACCGCTCCGATGCCACCATCAAAAATGCCGCACCGTCATGCATCAGGCATGTATTTCCAGCTGTCAGTATCGCTCCGTCCGGCAGAAGCGGCGGTAATTTATCCAAGAATCGTTCACTCATGCGATCCCGGATACCCGCATCCGCAGCAACCCCCTGCACGCCGACCAGATATGGTTCAAGCACACCGGCTTCTCTTGCCTGTTTTGCGCAAGAATGTGATCGCAATACCCATTTATTTAATTCCTGTCTGGTCATCTGCGCATCCACTGCCACACGCTCTGCGCCGCGAATCATCGCATACGGATCATGCTCTCCCGGTGCAAATTTTGCGACGGAATAAAAAGACTCCTCGCCTCCATAGCGTTCATAGTCCGGATGATTCCGGTTGTACGCCCGGCGCGGTGCCGTCGACGAACTATCCACGCCACCTGCCACGATCAGATCTGCCTGTCCGCTTCGGATCTTCGCCGCAGCGATCGTCAGTGCTTCCAATCCCGATCCGCACTGCATATCCACCGTGTACGCGGGAACTGCCTGCGGGAAATGTGCCGTAAGCGTTGCCAGTCTGCCAATATTTCCACTGGCTCCGACACCATTTCCGACGATCACTTCATCGACAATCTGACGTGCATCTTCCGGTACTAGCGCGCAAAGTACCTCCGCCGCAAGCACCTCGGCTGGCAGATGTTTATACATTCCATTTTCGACACCGATATAGCTGCGGCGTCCGTCTATAATATACGCATGTTCCATACAATTTCCTTATCCTCTCGTTTACATTCATAGATCTGCTTTCCACGTTCCGTTCTTGCCTGCACCTGCAGCTTCTCATCCACAAATACCGGCTTCTCGAAGCGGAATCTGCAAATAAATTCCCTGCTATTCTGCATGTCTGTCTGCATCTCATTTTTGGTTTCCGTCTGCACTACTGCCTGCGTCTCTGGTTGTTTTTTCATCCACACGTCAAGCATCCACTCCACCACCAAAAGCCCCGGCACAACTGCATGCGCCATCCGGTGAATCGAGTTCGTATCACCAACAGCATCCACAAACCGAAGGATATCGTGATGCGTAAACGAAATTGTTTTTTCCACGCCTGTATGCATATTTTCTTCTGTCCTGGTTTGTCTGCATAAATCTATCCGCTGTACTTTCGGTTTCTCTATGTTCGTGTTCATGTTTGCTTCTACACCATCTTGTCCACATTGCTCTGTTTCCTGAACATCCGGTTTCACTACATGCAACTCCAGCTGATACAAGATTCCTTCCAACTCCAATTGATTCCGCATAACCGCAAAGCTTGAAGTTTTCTTCACGATCTCGGACTTGCAGGAATTTTGATTTTTGATTTTCTGATTTTCAACTACTGTCAGATCCTTCTCACCACAAAATCCTGTGCTTGATACGCGTTCTCCTGCCATTTCCCGCTGTTCATACACACACGCCCCGATCATCCAGCCATCGTACCCGGCAAGCGTATGAAAATCCGCCAGTTGTTCAAATATTTTTTCAAATTTATTCTTCATTTTCTCACTCAACGTTTCCTATTATATTTCCCAAAGTTTACAATGTCAACTTTACTGTTCGTTTTTAGTTGACATTCTTATTTTCATCTGCTATTCTACATCATGTACCTGCTATGGAATCTCATACGTTCGTCCATATGCTTACCCATAATATGGAACGCGCCTATGATTTTCATAACGATGTATAAATACAATAATAGCATGACTATTATAACAGAAACTATGGAGAAAAAGAAATGGACATAAAAGCAAAAAGCAAATTTTCAACCTACTCAATTGTCATGATGGCACTTTTCGCAGCCATCCTGTGTGTATCTGCTTATATCAGCATTCCGCTGCCAAACGGAACACACATCACACTTTTAAACTTTGTAATCACTCTGATTGCACTTGTATCCCCACTGACAGAATCATTCTTCATTGGTCTGATCTGGATGTTGCTCGGATTGGTCGGTGTTCCTGTTTTCGTTGGTGGACAGGCAGGTCCGGGATATTTATTTGGCACCTACGGAGGTTTTTCCTTCGCCTTTATCTTTATCGCCATTTTAGTTCCGATCTTCCGTGGAAAGAAGTACAATCGTATCCGTTATACTATCGTTGCTATGTTATCCGCTGTTCTCGTTGACGCAGTCGGTTCTTTCTGGATTATGATCGCATCACATTGCAGTATCAAGGCTGCTTTTGTAGCCGGTTTTCTTCCTTTTATTGCACTTGATCTTGTAAAGGCGGTCGTTGCCGCACAGATCGTACCAGCGTTCCGAAAACTGATTTATCTGCGTAGAGATGTCGAGGACGAGGACTAACATAAATCGAGACTCCCTCCCCTTAAAGAACTTGAGCCGCTGCAATCGCAACGGCTCTTTTTCATGTTTCAATCAAATTTTTAATTCTCATAACGTGCATCTATTTTTTTATCCAGCCATATTCCTAATGGAATAAATGCAATCAACACAACCACCATAATCACGATCGTCCAGACAACTGATCCATTTAAGAAATTATCGGTGATCGTCTGCGCTATCACATATGCCACAAAAGCCTGTATGATATTTACAATTCGTTTCATTAGATTACAATTCCGCACATTTTTATCAATCATTTTGCACTGCCCCCTTCCTCACTTACTGTATTGGCTCTGGCTTCGTCCGCAATCACAAAACTCACCTCATACGTTTTTCCCATCGCATCGCCGACATTCTTCACATACTGCTCCAACAGTTCCTGTGCCCGCTGCTGCGCCTGTTTCAACAGGGATTCATCCGACTGGACATTCTCCAGCATATTTTCCTGCGCGGTCTTGATTGCTTCCGTCTGATCGTCCGCATTGATCTTCTCTGCGCCAAGACCTTCACGGGTTGTATAATAGGCGTCTTCATTTAACGACGTTTGATCTACCTTGCAGTTCAGCACCTCTGCCTTCGGCATCGTGATCGTCACCTGATCTCCGTCCACCTGCATATCCAGATTCGCAATATCCACCCCAAGCTTTACGATGCCAGAATATTCAATCCAAAGCTCTGCCGATGTATCCCACCACAGGACTTCCTTTTCCTTCGACAGCTTTGCCACATTATGATAATAACATTTGACTGTTGCCAGCTCACAGATTGCCTGCATCTGCGTAATGCTCAATTCCTTTGTTACTTCTTCACCTTTTTTTCCACATGCAGTCAAAAGCATGGTAACTGCAAGACAAAGGACTACGAACTTCTTCATTTTCTTCATATGTATTACCCGTCTTTCTGCGAAAGACACCAATGCGTCATGAAACATG
>ERZ808240.3029-NODE-3029-length-17156-cov-7.236127_pt1 | contig 17156 bp, 10 predicted proteins | sample MGYA00521084_ERZ808240 | MGnify/ENA primary metagenome ERZ808240 (study PRJEB31516, sample SAMN03275571) | gut metagenome | biome: mammalia-associated habitat; material: feces | host: Papio cynocephalus | place: Kenya | collected 2012-08-06 ... | reverse complement strand
ACGCCCTCGCCGCGCGTGAGGCCCTCGATGGAGAGCGCCGTGTCGATGATGCGGCGCGCGTCGTCGTCCTTCTGGTACGCCTCGGCGAAATCGGGGTTGTACAGGTCCTCCTTGCCGGGCTGCTGCTCGAGCACCTGGCGCAGCTTGACCTTGGGATCGCTCGAGACCATCTTGGACAGGCGCTGGCCCATGTAGACCGGATAGTCCAGGACGCGTGCGGCGTCGTTGATGGCCTGCTTGGCCTTGATGGTCGAGTAGGTGATGACGTGGGTGACCTTCTCGGGACCGTAGAGCTGGCGCACGTGCTCCACGACCTCGAGGCGCCGCTCATCGTCGAAGTCCATATCGATATCGGGCATCTCGGTACGCTGCGGGGACAGGAACCTCTCGAACATCAGGCCGTTCTCGAGCGGGTCGAACGCGGTGATGTTCATGGCGTAGGCGACGATGGCGCCGGCGGCCGAGCCACGGCCGGGGCCCACGCCGATGCCGTTGTCCTTGGCCCACTGCACGTACTCGGCCACGATGAGGAAGTACGCGGCGAAGCCCTTGTCGCAGATGACCTTGTACTCGTATTCGAAGCGTTCCTTGATGGACACGCCGTTGATCTCGCGGGTCTCCCAGTCCTCGCCGTAGTGCTGGCGCAGGCCCTTCTCGCACTCGCGGCGGAACTGGCTCTCGTGCGTCTCGCCGGGATCGAGCAACGGGAAACGCGGCAAGATGATGGAGTCCCAGTCGAGCTCGACATAGCATTTGTCGGCGATCTCGAGGGTGTTGTCGCAGGCCTCGGGGCAGTACGGGAACATCGCCCGCATCTCCTCCTCGGACTTCATGTAGAACTCAGAGCCGGTCATGCGCATGCGGTTGGGGTCGTCGACCTTGGCGTTCATGCCGATGCACATGATGACGTCCTGCACGCGGGCGTCCTCGCGGCGCAGGTAGTGGAAGTCGTTGGTGGCGATCACCTTGACGCCCACCTGGTGCGCGATATCGATGAGCGTGCGGTCCATCTGCTCGTCGGTGAGGCCGTTGTCGGTGGTGATGCCGTGTTCCTGGATCTCGATGTAGAAATCGCCCGGGGCGAAGGTGTCGCGGAAGGTCTCCGCCCACTTGATGGCGCCCTCCATGTCGCCGCGGTCGATGTACTTGGGGATGATGCCGGCGATGCAGGCGCTCGTGCAGATCATGCCCTTGGCATGGCGGCGCAGGTTGTCGAGCGTGACGCGCGGCTTGTAGTAGAAGCCCTGCACGGCCGCCTCGGAGACGGTCTGCATGAGGTTGACATAGCCCTCCTGGTCCTTGGCCAGAAGGATCATGTGGTAGAGCTCGGGCTTTTTGTCGCGGGCGAGCGTCTCGTCCGGGGTGAAGTAGACCTCGCACCCGAAGATGGGCTTGATGACCAGGGGCGGCTTGAGCTCGTCGATGTTGCCCTTCTCGTCCCACATGGCCATGTCCTTGACGTACTGGGCGTGCTCGCGCGGGTTCTTCTCGGGATCGGGCTCGACGAGCTCGTCGCGGCGGTCCTTTTCCAGGAACGCCTTGTCATGGCTCCATGTCTTGTACTCGGGCGTGCCGTGGTTGACGGCATCGCAGGCGAGTGAAAGCTCCGGGACACCGTACATGTAGCCGTGGTCGGTGATGGCAACGGCCGGCATGCCGAGCTCCACGGCGCGGTTGACCATATCGGTGATACGGGTCGCGCCGTCGAGCATGGAATAGACTGTGTGATTGTGAAGGTGGACAAACGCCATTCATGTGCTCCGCAAATTCGATGTTCAACGCCGTTGATTCTACCGCACGGTGCGGACGGTTGCCCCGGGAGGACCGGCGCCGAGCTTTCCTGCTCAGACAGTCCTGCGCAAGACGGAAAGCACATCAAGTGCTTTCCCTTGCGTGCGGAACTCACGACAAAACTTGGCGCCGGCTCTCCCGGGGCAACCGTCCGGGTGTCGCGCCGCGAATTCCCCACCTCGCGAAAACCATAGTTTGGATCCGTTTTCAAACCTGACCCGCTTTGGTGCAGTTTGTCGGGAACGTGCTCAGTAGCGGAAAAGGACACGGATCATCTACCTGCGGTTTTGATAGGCGCAAGGCGCTTGATACGCTGAAGAGTGCGCTAAAACTGCACCAAAGTGGGGTAGGTTTGCATGGGCAGTCCGCCCTGGCGCGATTTCCGGCATCCCGAAAGCGGCAAAGTCACTTGTCGTCGGCTTCCAGCCCTTCCAGGAGAGGGTTTTTCTTGGTCTGGCGGTGACGGAGGGCATAGCTGGCGATCTGGTCGATGGTCTTGCGGGCCCGCGAGCGCACGCGGCGCTCGTAGATGAAGGTGTTCACCTTGCCCCAGAAGCCCTCGTTCTTGATGGTGGCCTTGTAGGTCTCGGTGTACACCAGCAGGCAGTTACCGTGCTCGTCGGGCTCGACCTCGTAGCGCATGGTGTTGGAACCCGTCGAGTACTTGAATCTCACCTCGTATACGCTCGGTGCACGATACTCCTTGATCTTCACCTTGACGGGCTTGCCCGCGTCCCTACCGGAACCCTTCTCATGTCGCTCGTACCTGAAGCCGTTGAGTTTCTCGGGCTTAGGGCGCTTGCCCGTCGCCTCCTCGATGTCATAGAGCACCGATGTCTCCACGGCATCGAAGAACTCTTCGGGGGTGATCTTGAGGGAACGAACGAGCTGCATGCTTGGTCCTTTGCGGGTTTCGGTCGACAGACGGTGTGAACTTATACGGACAATTGTAGCGCCGGAGTCGTGCGCCGGGCTCGGCTAGAGCTCGTAACGCACGACTTGCGGCTCGCCCGGTACATCCGGGTCGTCGATCTCGACCCTGACGAACGCGAGCGAGACATGCTCGAACCCGGCCTTGTGCAGTACATCAGCATAGACGCGCGCCTGGAGTTGATGCTTCTGCCGCAGCTGCTCAGGGGTCTCGTCGACAGAACCGCCGGTCTTGTAGTCGACCACCAGGGCTCTCGACGGGTCACCGGGGTCGGTGGCGAGTGCATCGATAGCGCCCTCGGCGTACGATCCGAACCGTTCGCGCACCGTATCGCCGTCGATACCGAGCGAGAAGAACGGGACCTCGGCGCGTACAAGCGGCCAGTCCCTGAGCTCGCGGCGAATCGCCGACCCGCACCAGCGCCCGAGCGCCGCTTCCAGGCGGACGCGTTGCTCAGGCGTCACGCCCCAGCCGCGGCAAAGCGCATCGAGGCGGCCTTCGGGAACCTCGTCGCCATCCATCTCGATCATCCACTGGGCAGCGGCATGGAACGCCGAACCCAGCGCCAGGGGGTCGCCAGACGCCGCAACGCGCTCGTCGGCAGCCGCGGCATCGTCCCCGGCAGCATCGAACCCATCGCTCTCGCGTGGCGAGACCGTGTCTTCCTCGGCCGCATGGAGCTCCGCCGCCACGGATGAATAGCTGTACGAATCGCGCTTTCGCGGCGCGGCGACGGTCACGCGGCGTTCGACATGGGCCGGGTACACCAACGTGAAGCGGTCGGGTCCAGGATCTGCCGGACCGGGAGCCGCGGGGACGTCGACGGCCGTCTGCGTAGACGCAGTGCCGTCATCCCCCGCCAGACGCACCAACCTCCCGGCATCATCGAGCTCGGCATTCACCCCGTAGCGGGTCTCACCGAGTGCGCAGTCCGCCAGGCAGAGAAGCCCATAGTCACCCGGTTGCGCGTTCTCGAAGACCAACCGGTCGGAATCGAGCACCGGTATGCCGGAAGCATCGGACGGCAGGATGCGCCGCAGCACGTCGTAGGTCAGGTCCTGCTCGACGTTGAACGAGATCGGGTTGCCCTTTCCACGGCTGACAGGCGCGTCCATCGCCAGGATCACGAGTTCCTTCGCACGCGTCATGGCGACGTACAACAGGCGGGCGCGCTCCTCCAGCGAGAGCCGGTTGTCGTCGGCGCGCATCTTCGCGAACGCCTCGGCGGGAGACCCCGTGGGGCACACGTCCTCCATGAGCTCGGGCGGCAGCCACAACGAGGCGCCCGTACCCTTGTAGGCATGCTCGAACTGCTTGCGCACGTCGTCGCCCTTGGCGACGGAGCCGTCGGCCAGGCGCACGTCGGCGAATTTACCGGGCAGCGCCACCACGCGCGCGCCGCCGGGCACGCGCCCCATCTGGACGGAGCCGGAAGCCGGACGGATGCCGAAGCACTCCGAGACGGCGACGACCGGATACTCCAGCCCCTTCGAGGCATGCACCGTCATGATGCGGATGGCGCCGCCTCCCTCCTCGTTCAGGGCCCCGGGAGCCTCCTTGCCCTCGAGGAATCGGTCGAACGCCAGCGCGACCTGCCGCGGCGCGCACCCGAGCTCGGACTCAGCCTCTTCAAGGGCGTCGAGCGCCTTGAGCACGTTGGCGGCGACCGCCTTGCCCTCGGGACCCTTGCCCGCCAAGCGCACCAGCCACCCGGATTCGTTCACCGCATCGCGCGCGATGCGCGCGACGGGATCCTTGCCGACGCGATACAACGCGCGACGCATGACCTGGCGCGCACGGACGAGGAGCTGGTTGCCACCCAACCCGGGTGCATCGTTATCGGAAAAGATGGCCGTATCGAGGTTGCGGCGCGACGTCTCCCCCGTCTCGGGATCGACCCGTGTCGACAGGGTCAAGAACTCCTGCGCACCGAGGGCGAACATGGGAGAAGCCAGCAAGGGCATAAGGCCCTGCGCGGTGTCGGCCGGATTCGCGAGCGTGCAGGCCAGCGCGCGCACGGTCTGAACCTCGGGTGCCTGCGCGAACACGGATCCTCCCGCGATCACGCAGTCGAGCCCTTCGTCCCGAAACGCCCGAGCGTACACGTCGGCGTTGGTCATGCGACCCAGCAGCAGCACCATCCCGCCCCGGGGCTGCCCTGCATCGGCAAGCACACGGAACCGCTCGGCGATGGCGCGGGCCTTGGCTTCCGTACGCTCTTGCGTCGAGCCGCCGGCCACGAACAGCGCCTGCCGGCGCGAAACGCCTTCGGCCTTCAGCGTATCCTTGCGCGCGTCGCTCGCCTCGAGGTCCAGAAAGCCGTCCATGAGGCCGCCGTCCCCGCCGTCGAACACACGCGCCACGTAGCGCAGCACCTCGTCATGGCTGCGGAAGTTCCGCACGAGCTTGACGAGCTTGCCGCCGGCGGCACGGCCCTTCGTTTCCTCGGAGGCATCGTCCGCGCTCCCGTCCATGCTCCCGTCCTCGCCCACGTCCTTCGGCGCGATCTTTTGCTCCTGGCGGCGGAACACCTCGACCTCGGCGCCGCGGAACCGGTAGATGGACTGCTGGGCGTCACCGACGGTGCACAGTGCGCGCTCGCCCTCGCCGGTGAGGTAGCGCACCAGGTCGACCTGCATCTGGTCGGTGTCCTGGAACTCGTCGATCATGACCATTTTGAATCGTCCGCGGAACGCATCGCGGATGGACGCGTGATCGCGGAACGCCTCGTAGGTCAGGCGCAGCAGGTCGTTGTTGTCGAGCACGCCCTGCTCGGCCTTGAGCGAGCGGTACTCGGCATCGACCGCGCGGGCGAGCGTCTCGAGCTCGTCGAGCGCCGGTCCGCCGCAGGCAAGCACCAGGTTGACGAACGCCTCGCCCGCCTCGGCCTTGAGCAGTGCCACCTGCTCCTTGGGAAACGCCTTGCTCGCGCGGGGCATGCCGCACGCCATCATGAGACGGCAGGCATCCGCCATGGTGCGGTCGCTTTGCTCGAACGTGTCGATGGCGTCGAGTGCAGCCTGCGCCTTCTCGGCCGCAGCACGGCTCGCCCCAAGGCAGGGACGGTATGCGTCGGCAAGCGACGCCAAATCGAGGTTCCCGCGCATGATGCGCACGTCGTCCATGCCCCCGGGCAAGGTTGAGGCAAGCTCCAGCAGCTCGCGCACAAGCCCCTTGACGGTGGTGCCGCGACCGAACGGACCGCCCTCCCCCGCCATGTCGAACCACTCGCACAGGTGGTCTAATCGCAGCTCGCACGAATCTCCCGAGCCCGCACGCATCATCACGTGATCGACAGCCCGGTCCATGAGCTCGTCGGTATCGGTCAGCACGGAAAACTCCGGGTCGACCCCCAGCTCAAGCGCATGCGCGCGCAGGATCCGCGAGCACATGCCGTGGATGGTCGAGATCCATGCGTCATCGACCGTGAGTGCCTCCTCGTCCATGCCCTCGGCGACGAGCGCCGCCCGGACGCGCTCGCGGATCTCCGCGGCGGCGTCCTTGGTGAACGTGATGGCAAGCACCTGATCGAGGTGTTTGACGAACGGTCCGGACTCAGGCGAAAGCGCATACAGGATGCGGCGGGTGAGCGTGAACGTCTTCCCCGAGCCCGCGCCGGCGGAAACGAACAGCGGCTCGTCGAGCGTCTTCACGATCTCGAGCTGCTGCGGCATCAGCGTCGACAGATCCATCTATGCATCTCTCCTCTCGAATCCAAACCCATGGTTGTACGCGCAGCGCATCTGCGCGCGCTGCCGTCCGTCGAGCGCTGTCAGGTCGGCAGCCGCGACGACGCCCCGTTCGAGCTCGGAAAGGCGCTCGGCGATACCCGCCTCGACGCGGTCGAGCAGCTGATCGAACCCCATCGAGCCGCCCTCGCCCGGAAAGCCCTTCTTGAGGCCCGGGATGCGCCCGTCGCCCTTCTCCTCCTCCAGCAGCTCGACCGAGGCGGCACCGCGCAGGGCGGGCTTGCCACCTTTGGTGGAGAAGTACAGCGCGGCGCGGGCGTCGAGGCCGAGCGCCCGCCGGACCGCCTGCGCGTAGATAAGCGCCTGCGTATGGTCGGGCAGCCACCGCGGATCGTCCGCAGGCGCCTCGCCCGTCGCGTCATCGGGCACGGTGGGGTCGGACAGCTTGAACTCCTCGACACCCGAACGGTGTTTGTAGTCGATGACCACGGCGCGGCCTTCGGCGTCGACGTCGACGCGGTCGATGCGCCCACCGAGCGGCCAGCCGGCGTACTCCACGCCCAGCCCGTTGAACGCAAACTCGAGGTAACGCGGGGCAAACGGCGTGAGCGCACCCGCCTCGTACCGCAGCACGCGCTTGAGCTGCGGCAAAATCTCGGCCACCTGGCGCTCCTCCACCGGGGAGAGCGCGACGAGCGGCCATTCGCTCCCGCGCTTGGCCGCGTGCTCCTCGAGCGTCTCGCCGAACACCCGCTCCAGCAGCTTGAGCGCCGCGGGAAGGTTCTCCGGCGTCACGCGGCTCTCGCCGGCATCGATCAGCTCGGCATGGACACGCTCGAGCACATCGTGGACGAAATTGCCCTTCTCCATATTGGAGAACCCGGCATCGATGCGCTGCGGTTTGACGCGGTACGACACGAACCAGCACAGCGGGCACTTGGAGTACGCCTCGATCTGCGAGGCCGAGGTCAACCGCGGCACGAGTGGGGACGCGGGATCGTCGTCCGCCCGGTGCTTGAGCACCAGGTACGGTATGGCCTCCTCGGTCAGCAGCTGAGGCGGCTGGCATACGATCTCGCGCTCGTCCAGACCGCGGCCTGCCGCAGGGTCGAAATCGCCCACGATGTCTTCTTCTCCCACGACCGCGACGCACGGCTCGATGCCCGCAGCCTCTTGAGCGGAGAGCAGCTCCGTCCAGATCGCCGCCGGATAGCGGTCCTTGGCCTGGCGGTCGTGCGTCTGCCGCGCCAGCACCGCAGGGCCCGCAGACGCAGCGCACGCGCGTGCGAAATCCCTGCGCAGGCAGGCCGCGGGCTCCAGCGCCAGCGTGACGCGGTCGAACGAGGCTTGAAGCATGGCGAGCGGGCCCTCTTCATGCGAGAGCGGATAGCTGTCCACGTCGACATCGGCCAGCAGCACGCCGTCATAGGTACCGGGCGCCGCCGCTGCCGCCTCGGCAAGCGAGCAGAACACCACGTGCGCGACCGGTTCCTCGGGCTCGGAGCCCGGAACTGGGACAAGGTCGTCCCGGCATGCGACCGACGCACCGAGCCGATCGAGCACGGTGACGGCCACAGCCTGCGGCACGTCCAGATCGCGTGCCTCGTCCATGAGCACCTCGATGACGCGTCGCACCATGGAGAGCTCGAGCTGCAGTTGAACGGCCCCGTCCGCCGACCCGAGCGCACTCGGCGGCAGTGTCTCCAGCACCGCGAACATCGCCTTGAACGCCGAGACCGGCCGTTCGCTCCAGATGTACTGGAACACGTCGGCCGCGACGCAGGGAACGACCCTCCAGGGCGAGTCGCCGTCCATCTTCTTGCGCGAGGACCGTGCCTGGCCCTGGACGCTCTGCAGCATGCTGCGGACGCCCTCGACCGTCTTGGAGCGATTCATGCGCATCGTCTTGTCGAACGTGCGCGCGAAAAACGTCCCCGCGCCCGATATCGGTGACGTCAGCCAGTCGGTAAGCTCCGGGCACGGCCACCACTCCGTCTTGGCGGCCGTGCCCTCCTCCGCCGCCTTCATACGGCGCACGAGGTCGCACAGCGCCGTGAACTGGGACCCCACGCGGGTGGCGCTAAACGGCACGCGCAACCGTACCTCCGACGAGATGCCCCGAGCGCTCAGGCGCCCCGAAAGCTCGCTGGCAAGCCCCGAGGCATCGCGCGACACCACGGCGATCGTCGGCGACACCTCGGCGCAAGCCCGGGCCATTCGCTCGACCGCATCCGTATACGCCCGCAGGCGCACATGGGGACCGGCGGCCTCGAGGAACGTCACCACCGGTGCGGGGCGACGGCTGCCACCGTGAGCGCCCTCATCGCATCCCTCGAGCGCGCAGCACTCCACCTCGCAGCCGAGCTCTTGAAACCCCTGCTCGAGCGCAGCGGCCCACGACGAGGCATCCTCCGACAGCAGCACGTCGACGGAACCGGTGCCGCCGGCCGCAGCGAGCAATCTCTGCAGCCAGGCGGGCAACACGTCGACATCGCGCACGACGATCGAACGAACGCACACCGGCGCATGCGATCCGATTGCCTCCGCCAGCAGCTCGGCGGCCTCGCAGGGCTCCACGAGCGAGCGGGCGTCCAGCGCCTCGGCGTAGCGCCCCAGCAGCTCGAGTACGCGTCCCTCAGCCTCACTTACCGCCGCGCCGCGCACATCGCCCCGCACCACCGGCAGCAGCTCGGCCGCCATGCCCGACAGCATGCGCACCGTGCCCGGCGTGTCGCGCAACGGCTCGAGGTCGGCCTCATCCAGCTCCGCAAGTACCGCCGCCATAAGCAGCTGCCGCTGAAACGCCGACACCGGCTGGCGGCCGTCGCCCATGAGCCCCCAGAGGCCCTGCAGCCACGTCTGGGGCGTCTGCACGTCGACGCCGAGCCCCACGCCTGCATCGGCAAGGACGTGGCGGACGCCGTCTCGCACGGCAAACGACGGGACGAGCAACGTCGTGCGCCCCGCCTGGACGACGCGGTCGCGCAGCAGCTGGATCTCGCCAGGCGACAGCAACGCGCCGGCATGGGTTGTCAGCAAACGGATCGACATGAACCCTCCGAATACATGGTCAATGCTGTAACTATCCTACCTGCTCGCGCGGACACGCAAACGCAAAAAGGCGCCGGGCAAAAGCCCGACGCCTTCTCGATGAGAAATCGATATGTCGCCCACCGACGGGCTACTCGCCGTCCTCCAAACGGATGAGCATCTTGCGGTAGCCGCCGTATTCGCCGTTCAGCGCCTTGGACACGCGGCTGACCGTGGTGGACGAGGCGCCGGTGCGCGCCTGGACCTCGACATAGGGCTCGCCCTCGTCAAGATAGCGGGCAACCTGCAGACGCTGCGAGAAATCGCAGATCTCGCGCGGCGTGCACAGGTCGGTCAGAAACGCCCGGAGATCGTCCTCGTTATCCAAAAGCGAAAACGCATGGACGAGCTGCTGGACGTCTGCGCGCTCGAACATATTCTCGATATTCATCCATCACCGCCGTAACCGCCTGAAGGCAACGTATCCAACCGTTCATACGGGCCGACACGCCCGTTCCATACCATGGAAAGCAATAAAAAAGCGGCTTCGAACCGCCTGCTAAAGTGTAGCACACCACTGCGCTAAAGTGGCTACGCACCACGTTGGTCGCACGAAACAGCAGGATGGAGAAAACGTTTTCACAGGGCTGTCATACCGTTCCTTTTGAGCGACATCTAAAATGGGAACACTCTCTGCAGAATGCACGTGCAGGCACCCGTTGTTTTGGAGGCAGCGATGAGCTTTTTGGCCAACTGGATCTCTTCGTCGATCGCCATCGCCATAGCGGCGTTCCTCGTTCCCGGCATCGCGCCGTTCGGGGGCACGGCCGCCTGGGTGAGCTTCGCCTTCGTGGGCCTGTTCCTGGGCATCGTCAACTCGTTGATCAAACCCATCATCTCCGTGCTCTCGATCCCCCTGACCGTCGTCACGCTCGGCATCTTCCAACTGGTCATCAACAGCTTCATGCTCGAGCTCGCCAGCAGCCTCTCCGTCGGCCTGCTCGGTTCGGGCATCTCCATCGCCGGCTTCGGCTCGGCGCTCGCGGGCTCCATCATCGTGAGCATCGCCTCGTGGATCATCAACGGCATCATCGGCGACTGACGCGTTGCAGCAGGGCCGGGGATCGCCTTTCGAACACCCCTCCGTTCTGGCGTCTCTCCGTCCCGGTCATCTTTTTCCGAACGTAACGCACAGCAAAGACCCGCTGGCAAAAGCATCTCATTTCTGCGCGAACCCGCGAACCCGAATGGACATCCGGCAGGCAATCGCAAAGATGCATCGGACGAGCGGCCCCTCGCGCAACTGAAGGAATCGACTTTTTCGGAAGGCTTTTCCAAAGACACCCCAAAAGAAAAACCCGAGCTCTTAAAGAGCCCGGGTGAAACATTTGGTAGCCCGTACCAGATTCGAACTGGTGATCTCCGCCTTGAGAGGGCGGCGTCCTAAACCGCTAGACGAACGGGCCATATGTAGCAGTGCAAATGGCTGGGATGGAGGGAGTCGAACCCCCATTGACGGAACCAGAATCCGCTGTCCTGCCATTAGACGACATCCCAATGATGCATCCGCTGCGCTCGGCAGTGCCTTTGCGCAAGGAAAGAATATACGGGAACGCACTGTCCCACGCAAGCCCTAATTTTCACTTTTTTGAAATCGGGCTCAATCGTGAAGAAGATGTGGACCGCCACCATCGCACATAGTCGCTAGATCACGTAGTCGTAATCCTGCGAGCCGCCTGTCAGGCTCTCGAGCGTGATGCCATCCAGATAGTCGTTGATCAGCTTATCGAGGTTCTTCCACATGTCCAGCGTGGGACACGTCTCGGCACGCTCGCATCCGCTGCAGTCGCCGTCCAAGCAGGCGACCGGGGCCAGGCTGCCCTCGGTCAGGCGCAGGATCTCACCCGCCGTGTACTGATCGGGCTCCCTCGTGAGCTTGTAGCCGCCGCCCTTGCCGCGCATGCCCGAAAGCAAGCCCGCGCGCACGAGCGTCGAGAGGATGTTCTCGAGGTATTTTTCGGAGATCGACTGACGCTGCGCGATCTCCTTCAAGGGAATACGGCCCGTCGCGCGGTGCTCGGCCAGGTCGATCATGACCCGCAGCGCATAGCGGCCCTTTGTCGATATAAGCATATAGATAGCCTTTCAGGGTTTTTCCCTTAATTCTACCAGATTTATGGGTAATTTCATGACGCTCCGCGTATTCCCTGGTAACAGGGCTGTTCAGCACGCTGTCGCAAGCAATCTCTCGGCTTCTCCGTAAAAAATGTTAATCCCTATTGAAAAACTAGGGATTGATGCGTATGATGCTCACAAGCAGTTATTCACACAAACCTATAAGGTTTATGGGAATAGCATACCAGCCGGCGCACCCGGCATCCAGCAAACGTCTTTTGGAGGCAACCATGAGCAAGGTCTACACGTCTATCGATCAACTTATCGGCCACACCCCGTTGCTCGAGCTCACGCACTTCGAGCAGGACGAGGACCTCAAGGCCCGCGTCCTCGTCAAGCTCGAGTACTTCAACCCCGCCGGCTCGGTCAAGGACCGCGTCGCCAAGAACATGATCGACGAGGCCGAGGCCGCCGGTAAGCTCAAGCGCGGCGAAGGCTACACCATCATCGAGCCCACGAGCGGCAACACCGGCGTCGGGATCGCGTCCGTCGCGGCGGCACGTGGCTACAACGTCATCATCACCATGCCCGAGACCATGTCCGTCGAGCGCCGCAAGCTCATGCAAGCATACGGTGCCAAGCTCGTGCTGACCGACGGCACCAAGGGCATGAAGGGTGCCATCGCCAAGGCCGAGGAGCTGCAGAAGGAGACCCCCAAGAGCATCATCGCCGGCCAGTTCGTGAACCCGGCCAACCCGGCCGTCCACGCCGCCACCACTGGTCCTGAGATCTGGGAGGACACCGACGGCGACGTCGACGTTTTCGTCGCAGGCGTTGGCACCGGCGGCACCATCACCGGCGTGGGCCAGTACCTGAAGGGCAAGAATCCCGAGGTGAAGGTCGTCGCCGTGGAGCCCGCCACCTCCCCCGTCCTTTCCAAGGGCCAGGCGGGTCCGCACAAGATCCAGGGCATCGGTGCCGGCTTCGTGCCCGACGTCCTCGACACCAAGGTGTACGACGAGATCATCCCCGTCGAGAACGAGGACGCGTTTGCCACCGGCCGCGCCGTGGGCCACAAGGAGGGCGTGCTCGTGGGCATCTCCTCCGGTGCCGCCGTATGGGCGGCCATCCAGCTTGCCAAGCGCCCGGAGAACGAAGGCAAGACCATCGTGGCGCTCCTTGCCGACACCGGCGAGCGTTACCTCTCCACGGCTCTCTTTCAGGACTAGCAACGATATTCCAGGCGCGTGTGCCGATGGGGCAACTGCAGACCGATGGCTCGGGGCCCTCTCCCCTCTCTTGAGCCCCGATAGAGCCGCCCGCAGGCGATTCGGATACGGCCCCGCGTTGCATACCTGCGTTACAATCACACGTCGAGGCGCGATCCTCCGAGGTCGCGCCTCTTTATTTCAAGCGCACGGTTCCCTGTACTCGGGAACCCTGGATTGAGCCGCATGCTTCAGAACGCACGACGGGCGATACATCGTTTACCGTACATCAGTCAATCGGAAGCATGCGAGCAAATCAAGGATGCCCGATACGGGTGCAGCCGAGCGCAGCAACATGCCAAACGCAACCATCGACTCCGGAGGCCATCATGCCCAAGCAGCGCGTTCTCGTCGCCATGAGCGGCGGCGTCGACTCAAGCGTCACCGCGTACCTGCTCCAGCAAGCGGGATACGAGTGCGTGGGGGCGACCATGCGCCTCACCTGCTCCCGATCGTTCGGTGAGAACGGAGCCCGTACCTGTTGCTCGTTGCGGGATATCGAGGACGCCGAGAGCGTCGCGGACCGGTTGAGGATCCCCTATCATGTCATCGACTTCCGCGAGCGGTTCAGCCGCGATGTCATCGACAAGTTCGTGAGCACCTACGAGGCCGGCGCCACCCCCAACCCCTGCATCGACTGCAACCGCTATCTCAAGTTCGGCGCGCTCATGGACTTCGCCCTCGACCAGGGCTGTGACTTCGTGGCGACCGGGCACTACGCCCGCATCGACCGAACCGCCGACGGCTCCTGGACGCTCCGCCGCGGCCTCGACCCCAAAAAAGACCAGAGCTACGTGCTCTACGCGCTCACGCAAGAGCGCCTGGCGCACACGCTGTTCCCACTCGGCGGCCTGAACAAGGAGCGCGATGTTCGGCGCATCGCCGCCGAACAGGGACTCGTCAACGCGGCCAAACCCGACAGCGAGGACATCTGCTTCGTCCCCAACGGCGATTACGCCCGTTTCATCGAGGACCGCACCGGCCGCGCGATCGAGGGCGGCGACATCGTCTGGCGCGACGGCAGCGTCGTCGGGCACCACGCCGGAGCCTTGCGCTACACCATCGGGCAGCGCAAGGGCCTCGGCGTCGCCATGGCGCACCCGGTCTACGTGACGGGCATCGATACTGCCACCAACACGGTGCAGCTCGGTGAGGCGAGCGATCTTGAGGCGCGGAGCCTTATCGCCGATGACTGGGTCTGGAGCGCTCCGGCGGACCGCATGGAGGCGGCTCTCGACCGCGGAGGCCTACGCGTCACGGCCAAGTACCGCTACCACCAAAAGGATCAGGCGGCGCTGCTCACACGCGCGAGCGAGGTCGACGATGCGCAAGGTCGCATCGAGCTCACCTTCGACGCCCCGCAACGGGCGATCGCCCCGGGGCAGGCAGTCGTCATCTACGACGGCGACGCCGTCCTAGGAGGCGGAACGGTCCTCAAAGCGATCCGCTAGGACATTCGAGCCTCGCACCGCAACCGATCGGCCGAAAGAAGATGGGGTTGCGACCCAGTCGCCATGCAACAGCCGTGAACGCCCCAACCCGCCCTTTCCAGATAGCGCCCGAACGGAGCAGATGCCGGCCGGTGCCGGGTTCTCCCCTCCGGTGCATTCCGCAAAACGCAAGGAGCCCCCGCCGCGCAAAGCGCGAAACGGGGGCTCCTTGCATGTTCGAGGACGCACCGGAGGGGAGAACCCGGCACCGGCCGTCGAGAATCAAACCCGATTAGGCAGCCGGGCAGATCTTCTTGAACAGCTCGATGACGTCATCGAGCGATGCGTCGCGGGGGTTGCCCGGGAAGCACGCGTCGGCCATGGCGTCCTTGGCCAGGACCTCGATCTCGTCGGCCTTCATAGCGTCGCAGGTCTTGGGGATGTTGACATCCTCGGAGAGCTGCTTGACGGCGGCGATGGCGGCGTCAGCGGCCTCGTCGGTGTTCATACCCGTGGTGTCGACGCCCATGGCCTCGGCGACCTTGGCCAGACGCTCGGCGCAGACCGGCTTGTTGAACTCCATGGCGATCGGCAGCAGCATGGCGCAGGCGACGCCGTGCGGGGTGTCATAGTGGGCGGACAGGGTGTGGGCCATGGCATGGTCGATGCCCAGGCCGACGTTGGAGAAGCCCATGCCGGCAATGTATTGGCCAAGAGCCATACCCTCGCGGCCGCTACCGGGCTTGCCGGACTTGGCCTCGGCGACGGAGTCGCGCAGGTTCTCGCTGATCAGCTTGATGGCCTCATAGTGGAACATGTCGGAGAGCTCCCAGGCACCCTTGGTGGTGTAGCCCTCGATGGCGTGCGTCAGCGCGTCCATGCCGGTGGCGGCGGTGAGGCCGGCGGGCATGGAGGCCATCATGTCGGGGTCGACGACGGCGACCTCGGGGGCGTCGTTGGTGTCGACGCACACGAACTTGCGAACCTTCTCAGGGTCGGTGATGACGTAGTTGATGGTCACCTCGGCAGCGGTACCGGCGGTCGTCGGCACGGCGATGGTGAACACGGCGTGGTTCTTGGTGGGAGCGACGCCCTCAAGCGAACGGACATCGGCGAACTCAGGGTTGTTGATGATGATGCCGATGGCCTTGGCGGTATCCATGGAGGAGCCGCCGCCGATGGTCACGATGCAGTCGGCCTCGGCAGCCTTGAACGCCTCGACACCGTCCTGGACGTTCTTGATGGTGGGGTTCGGCTTGATCTCGGAGTAGAGGCTCCAGGCGATGCCAGCCTCGTCGAGCTCGGCGGTGACCTTGCCCGTCACGCCGAACTTCACCAGGTCGGGGTCGGAGCAGACGAAGACCTTCTTGTAGCCGCGGCGCTGGAGCTCACCCGGGATCTCCTTGATGGCACCGGAACCGTGATAGGAAATGGTGTTGAGAACGAAACGATTAGCCATGAAAGCCTCCTGTCATGTGCGGGATCCCATTCACCCCGCGTACCGAAGCCACTTTACCCCAAAACGAAGGGCGCTATAACGCGAAGCCGCGACTTTTTCGAAACGCTTCAATAGCTCACCGGTGCCCTCCTTGAAACATCCTATCCGAGATCTTCAGACGTCCCGCTCGCACTCGCGCTGCCCAGAGCACGGGGCACAAGGGCATCTCGACAGCCGGAAGCGACGGCGCGCCGCCCGCCGGCCGCGCGGCGACCGCTAGCGCTTGAGGCTCGTGTCCTGCCAGTCGGTCGTGACGCGCTCCCACTTCTTCCGCTTGGCGCGCTCGCGGTCGATGAACATGATGGCGAACGCGATGAACAGGAGTATGCTCGCCACCGCGATGGCGTGCAGACCCAGCCGGTCGATACACCAGTTGCCGAACACCGCGCCGAACACGAAGGTGAAGATCACCCCGAAGTACAGCAGACCGTTCTCAAGAAAGCCACGCTTGTGCGTGATGATGTAGTCATCCACGTTCTGAAGCGCGTTGCGCAGGTTGCCGATGCACATGGTGGTGGCGATGCCGTGGCCGTGGATCTTGCGAAAGCTCTCGACCTGCATGCCGCAGGCGAACGAGGTGAGGCAGTTGGCGAGCAGGTTGAGCTCACCCGAGATGAAGCTCACGCCGAGCAGGATCAGCGCCTCGAAGAACACCGTCACCTGGCGCCAGTGGATCAGGCTGCCGAACCGCTCATGGACCAGGTCGGCGACCATGATGCCGAGGGCGAAGGACATGACCGGGAACAGGTAATGGCCCGCCATGGCGAAGTCGCCCTCGGAAAGATTGACGCCCACGAGCAGGATGTTGCCCGTCTGGGCGTTGGCGAACACGCCGCCGCGCCCCACGTAGGAGTACACGTCCATGAACCCGCCGGCGAGCGCCAGCAAGGCGCCCAACTCTATGGATTCCGAAATCTGCTTGGCACGCTGCATCGTCGCCACCCTTCCCAAAGCGAGCATGCGTACGGCGCATTTTACAACGCCTAGCTCAAAGGTCGCATAAACGTTACGGGTGAGACACTTTCGTCAGGTTCATTTGTCTCAAATACTTAAGATGGTTCGCGGCAGCCCACGCATTGCCCGGCGGCCATGCGGGCGGCAGTGTGGGACAATAGCCCCTGACATCGTTATCCCAGGGAGGATCCGTGGCGAACAAGCCTCACACGAACAAGCCCAGCACCTCGCAGAATAAATCCAGGCGCGAACCGCCCGCACCGCACCAGCGCAGCCACCAGAAAAAGCACCAACCCAAGCCGCCGACATCCGAGCGCCCCTGGCGCCCGGGCCGCGAGAAGTTCCTGCCCGTGTCGCGCGCCGACATGGCCGCCCGCGGCTGGGAACAGTGCGATTTCGTCTACATCTGCGGCGACGCCTACGTCGACCACCCGAGCTTCGGCATGGCGA
>ERZ808240.3028-NODE-3028-length-17166-cov-3.737187_pt1 | contig 17166 bp, 16 predicted proteins | sample MGYA00521084_ERZ808240 | MGnify/ENA primary metagenome ERZ808240 (study PRJEB31516, sample SAMN03275571) | gut metagenome | biome: mammalia-associated habitat; material: feces | host: Papio cynocephalus | place: Kenya | collected 2012-08-06 ... | reverse complement strand
CTTCCTCTCTGAGGAAGGTGGCGCGGCGCAAGCCGTGACGGAAGGAGCAGCACGCAAACAAGTCTGTATGAGAGTCCCCCTGATTCGTCAGAGATAGCGTGTTACTCCCTCAGTCTTGCCGCAAGGCGGCAATCCAGCTCCCTCAAGGAGGGAGCCTGCCCTCTCTGTCGCTACGCGACATCTCTCCCAGAGGGAGAGACAAGTCTGGTTTGTGCGTAAGAGGGAGGGCGACAGAGTATCATACGAAGTGCAACAGTAAAAAATCACCAGTGCCGGTATTCCCAGAACTGGTGATTTTGCGTTTAGTTTTTGCTGGAAGAATCGCTGCTCTTGGCAGAATCCTTGGTTTCTTCCGTGTACTCTGCCGGTGTATTTTCATCGACACTGAAATGCACCGGTCTGGTTGTCTTGGTAATCGGCAGGCACTCAATGCCCTGCTTCTGAATGCCCTCGATGATGCTCGGCAATGCCTTGACGGTATTTTCCTTGCCATACGTATCATGCATCAATACAATGACATCGTTGCGCGAGCTGATAGAGACCTCATGTACGGCATACTGTGCCAGCTCTGCCGCAGAATAATTGCCGCCCTCTGCATCATGGTCATAAGCATTCCAATCGTAATACTCAAAGCCGCGGCGGTTCATTTCCTTGATGATGGCATCATAGTTGCCGTAGTGCTTGAGCTGACCATTACTGCCGCCAGGGAAACGGAAGCCCTGTACCTTATAGCCGGTCAGGGCATAAATCTTGTCGTATGCTGCCGCAAAGTCCTTCAAATATGCCTCCGGAGATGCATAAATCTTCTGGTACTCATGCTCGTTGGCATGGATGCACAGGGTATGTCCCTCGTCAATGATGCGCTGAATCAGCTTTTCATTGCCGTCAATTTCGCTTGTGACCACGAAGAAGGTTGCCTTGACGTTGTATTTTTTCAAGGTGTCCAGAATTTTCGGCGTACAGGTATCCGATGGGCCGTCATCAAAGGTCAGATAGCATACCTTCTTGTCGCTGAGCTTTTTCTGCGTTGTCGCAGCTGTCGCGTACAGACCCGGATATTCCTTTGCATAAGCCGGCAGAGAGGTATCGTCCTTGATCTTCAGATACTGCTTGGTCTCCTGCTGGCTTGCCGGTGTGTTGGTGTCCTTCTGATCGTTCGTTACAGCGGATGTCGTTGCCTTCTTGCCCTTTGTATTGTCCTTTTTGCTGCTGCCGCCGGCGATACCGCGGACAGCGGATACAATAAGTACCAGCGCCACCAGCGCGACAACCAACACGGTGCCCATGCGAACCAGCTGTCTGCGATGCTTTCGCGCGAGCTTGGCATCTCGATGGGTTTTCCGCGGCTTCGACTCAGCAGGCTGCTTCTTTTTCTGCACCGGTTTCTTTTGTACCGGCTTTTTCTGCTGCTTCGGCTGCGCAGCCTTTTCCGCTGCCGCCTGTTCCTGCTGTGCCTTTTCCTGTTCTGCCTGCTGCTTTTCCTTCATTTCAGCCAGTGCTTTTTCTGTCTGCTTGCGGCGAATCTGCTGCTCCAGCATGGCTTCTCGTTCCGCCTGCTCTCGGTCTGCCTGTCGCTGTTCTTCCAGCTCCTGCTCGGACTTCGGCTCCTCCGTCTTTGTCGAAGATGTCGGCTCCTCGGTTTCCGCCTGCGCCTCGTCTGTCTGCGTATCCGAATCGGTCTCAGACGATTCCTCGGCGTCATCTGCGTCTTCTTCTAACTCTTCCGGATCGAATTCTTCGTCTTCTTCCTCTTCCGGTTCCAGTAAATTTTGCAGCTCTGCAAGATCGCGCTTCGCCTGTTCGCGCTTTTCCTGCTCCTTATCTGGCTTGTTTTCAAACTCCTCAGCCATCTTCTCAATCATCTCCCTTTCGTTTCATTTCAACTATACCTGTTGTCGAATTTTCTTGGCAACAGGGGCACTATCCTTTCAGTGCCTTCTATTATACTCACATCGTGCAAAAAAAACAATATTTTTGACGATTTTCCTGTCTTTCCCATTTTTCTCTCGCTTTTCCCTCTCCTTTACAATCTATGGATCTCATGATACGATATTGATACAGAACCAAACAAGCAGTTGTTTCGTTATCTGTATTATTTATTTTTATTTATACGAATTGTATAGAAAGGTGGCTGTCACTATGTCTGAAACATTTGCATCTCTGTCTGCTCTGGAGCAGGAATTGACATTTTCCTCGTTTTCCCGCGCGGACGCCCTGCGTCTGGGACTGCTCATCAACGAAGCGTCTCAAGGCTATCCGGCACCGATCGCCTCGGAAATCGTCATCAACGGTCTGACCGTCTTCCGTTATTTTCAGGACGGTGCTCGCCCAGACAGTGAGCTGTGGTTGGAGCGCAAGCGCAACGCCGTCGAATTGATGCAGATGGGCTCGCTGTGTTTCGGCTGCATGATGGAGGAAAGCGGAGAATCGCTGGAAGGCCGCAAATTAAACGCCGATGATTTTGCGCCGGGCGGCGGCGGTATGCCGATCCTGCTCGCAGGTACCGGCATGATTGGTTCTGTCTGCGTTTCCGGTGAGCCAAATCATCTGGACGATCAGGCGATTGTCGTCAAGGCTCTGCGCCAGCTCAAAGCGGAGAAAGAGGGCTAACCACAAAACCTACATCCAATTCTTGTTGATTTCTGTTGTCTGGACAAGTATAATAGACTGTATCTGATGACAGAAATGGAGAGAATTGATTGTGAAGAAAAAAATACTGTCCCTCGCTCTTGTGGCGGTCATGTCTGTGGGACTGCTGTCCGGCTGCGGCAGCAGCAAAGAGGCACCCACTGCTGCGGAAACCTACGATGTTTTGAAAAATCCGGCCATTACCGTGGACGGCACATGGTCTGCACCGGATACCGACCGCTCTGTAACCTTTAACGCAGACGGCACCTACACCAGCACCATTGCTACCAAGTTCTCTACGGATTCCCTGAGCGGCAAATATGTGTATTATTCGCAGAACGACAGCTTCAAGCTGGCGGACGCCTTTAAGAACGAAGAGTATGTTGTCTTGTCCAACGAAAAGGGCAAGGAAACCTTGTTCGGTACGGTGCTCGGCGATGTCATGGTATGCTTCTACGACCAGAGCCAGTGCTACTTCTTCCGCGACAAGCGCACCACTGCCGTTTCCCTGTCCGATTTCACGGGAAACTGGAAGGATGCAACCGGCGGCACCTATGAGCTGAAGCTCAAGGATGACGGCACCTGCCTCATGGGCGAAGAGGATAAGATGGACTCTTACACCTACACCTATGACGAAAGCAACTACTGCCTGACCATCAACAATGGCAACAGCGATCAGGTATACACCGTCGGCATGTTTGAAGGCTATCTGTTCCTGATGCTCAACGGCAACAACTACACCATGTATATGTACGAGAAACAGTAAGTATCCCTGAAACTTGTTTCGCGCGAAAACCAAGCACCAGAACCGGAGTTCTCCGGAGCTGGTGCTTTTGTTTTGCTGATAAAAAGCCGTGACGGAAGGAGCAGCACAGATAAGTCTGTAGTCAGGGCTTACTGGCTGCTCCCTCATATCCGTCTGTTCTCCCGCATACACTGCTCTGTATTCCTAATGGAAGAGAGGAGATTGATATGCCTACCGGAACGTTACTTGTACAGACTCGTGCCGCACGCGGTGCGGTTCCCGTCGCCGGTGCTCTGGTGACGATTTTTTGTCCGGACAACGACCAAACGCCCTGTGTTTCTATCCGCACAGACAGCAGCGGGACAACGCCGCCGATTTCTCTGGAAGCCCCGTCTCTCACCGATCATGACGCAGAGACCGCGCCGCCGTATGCCTCGTACCGCGTCAACATTGACCATCCCGATTACCGTCCCGTCACGGTATTGGATACCGCGATTTTTTCCGGCATCACAACGGTTCTTCCTGTCTCTATGATTCCGCCGCGCTCGGTCGATGAACTGCGCCAAACCATCGTCATCAACAGCACAGAAACCGGCCCATCCGGTTCGGGGAGGGAATAAATGCCAGAGTATCCCTATATTCCAGAGACCATTACCGTTCATCTGGGCAGACCGGATGAACCCGCGGAAAACGTCACGGTTCCCTTTCTGGAATACATCCAAAATGTCGCATCCAGTGAATTATATCCCACGTGGCCGGAAAACGCACTGCGCGCCAATATTTACGCGCAGGTTTCCTTTGCCCTCAATCGCATCTACACCGAATGGTATCGTTCGCGCGGCTATGATTTTGACATCACGAATTCCACCGCCTACGATCAGGCATTCGTCAACGGCCGAGACATCTTTGACACTGTCGCCGTGCTCGTCAACGAGCTGTTTGACCGGTACCTCGCCCGCCCCGGCTTTGTCCAGCCGCTATTTGCCGCCTACTGTGATGGTCGGCGCGTCCAATGCGACGGTCTGAGCCAATGGGGCACGGTTGACCTCGCCAACCAAGGTCTCACGCCGTATCAAATCCTCACGCGCTATTACGGCGAAGATCTAGATATTCGCACGGCGCCCATTCGTCCCGCTGTGCGCTCGTATCCGGGGCAGCCGCTGCGTCTCGGTGACGTCTCTATCTCTGTGGAAATCATGCAGAGCCGTCTCAACCGCATCTCAAACAACTATCCCGCCATTCCGAAAATTTATCCGGTTGACGGTGTCTTTGACGTCAACACCCAAGCCGCCGTCCAAGCCTTTCAGGAAATCTTCAATTTAACACCGGACGGTATTGTCGGCCCTGCCACGTGGTATCAAATCACCTCGGTCTACAATGCTGTATTACGGCTGGCAGAGCTGAACGCCATCGGCATCACGTTACAGGATATTTCTCGGACGCTGCCGGAAGATTTGCGCGAAGGAATGCGCGGCGATCCGGTGCGCCTGCTGCAATTCTTTTTGTCTGCCGTCGGCCGGTTTAACGACGATGTTCCTACTGTTGTCATTGACGGTATTTTTGGCCCCAACACCCGCGCCGCGGTAGAGGCCTTTCAGCGCAGTGCCGGACTGACGCCGGACGGCATCGTGGGAAGTTTCACGTGGAACAATTTGATCCGCGCCTATGAAAGCATTCGCGCCTCGCAGGATCTGTCATCCGATGTCTTTCCGCCAACCAGCACACTGGTGCTCGGCTCGCGGTCGGCAGACGTCACACGCCTGCAAACCTGGCTCAATCAATTGTCTGAAGTCTATCCGCAGATTGAGCCTGTGCCCGCAACGGGATTTTATGGAGAGATGACGCGCAACGCCGTGCTGACCTTTCAGCAGCTCTATGGTCTGACGCCTACCGGAAACGTCAATCCATACACGTTCTATGTCATCGGCAATGCTGCCGAACAGGCGCAGGCCTGAACCTTGTCTTGTCTATCCGTCACAGCTCTTACACCATCAAGCACAACAAAAAGACGCTCATCGTTATGATGAGCGTCTTTCTTATTTGCCTTTTATACCGTCGTCTTTTACTTGATGACGTCAGTGCCCATGAAGCCTCTCAGAGCTTCCGGTACGGTGACAGAACCGTCTGCGTTCTGGTAATTCTCCAGAATAGCTGCTACGGTACGGCCTACTGCAACGCCGGAGCCGTTCAGGGTGTGCGCGTACTGCGGCTTGCCCTGCTCATTGCGGCAGCGGATGTTTGCACGGCGTGCCTGATAATCCAGGAAGTTGGAGCAAGAGGAAATCTCTACATAGCGGCCATAGGACGGCATCCAAACCTCAATATCATAGGTGCACGCAGAGCTGAAGCCTACATCGCCGGTGCACAGGATAACAACACGATACGGCAGACCCAGACCCTGCAAGACAGCCTCAGCCTCATGGGTCAGGTTCTCCAGCTGATTCCAAGAATCCTCCGGTGCCGTGAAGTTTACCAGCTCGACCTTGTTGAACTGATGCTGACGAATCAGACCACGTGCATCACGGCCTGCTGCGCCAGCCTCACCGCGGAAACAAGCGGAGTATGCTGCATAGCGAATCGGCAGCTGCTCAGCCGGAATGATGTCATCGCGGTACATATTGGTTACTGGAACCTCTGCAGTCGGAATCAGGTACTGATCGGTGTTTTCCAGATGGTACATATCCTCTGCAAACTTCGGCAGCTGGCCGGTACCGGTCATAGAAGCGGTATTTGCGATGAACGGCGGCAGAATCTCTGTATAGCCGTTGTCGGTGTGGGTGTTCAGGAAGTAGTTGATAACCGCACGCTCCAGACGAGCACCCATGCCCTTATAGAAATGGAAACGGCTGCCGGTTACCTTTGCTGCGGTATCCGGGTCCAGAATGCCCAGATCCTTGCCGATGTCCCAATGTGCCTTCGGCTCGAAATCGAACGCGCGCGGCTCGCTCCAGCGGCGCAGCTCCGGATTGCAGGTATCGTCTGCACCCTCCGGTACCTTGTCTGCCGGTACATTCGGGATGGTCAGCAGGGTGTCATGCAGCTGCTGCTCTACCTCAGCCTGCTCAGCGTCCAGTGCCTTGACTTCTTGGCTCAGTTCCTTCATCTGTGCCAGAACAGCGGATACATCCTCGCCAGCCTTCTTGAGCTGCGGGATGGACTTGGATACCTTGTTCTGCTCTGCCTTCATTGCCTCTACCTTGCCGATGATGTCACGGCGCTTCTGGTCGAGAGCCAGGGCAGTATCAATCTCCTCATCATAGCTCTTGCCACGCATAGCCAGACGAGTCTTGCACTTTTCAGTATTCTCGCGGATAAACTTTACATCTAACACGATTCATGTTTCCTTTCTTACACCCCTATTCGGACAGGCGCCCGATATGGATGGTGATTTCAATTTATTATTCGTCTGCGTTCAACGCATCACAAATATCTGCATATTCCTTTGCCGCCGAACCGGTCAGCGGTGCCGTGGTCTCATTCGTCAGGGCATCCCGCGTATACGCAGCGTCCATCTTGTCAATGATCTCGCGCGCGGTGTCCTTCTCCCCGTCCTGATATGCCTTTTCCAGCTGCCACAGCTGATCCAATGCCTCTGCATTCTTCGTTGCGTCCTGAGACTGCTTAGTCAGCGTCTCATTCTGCTCCTGTACGGTCTTGAGATCCGCCTGTAATTTATCAACAGAATCCTGCATCTGGTCAACCTTGGCTCTCGCGCCTTTGGCAGCATCCGTCTGCTCGGTCAGCTGCGTGCCCAGCGCTTCCAGCTCCTGATTGGCGTGTGCCTGCATCACATAGCTGAGCAAAATCAGTACCAGTGCCACGCAGAACAGGCCGATGATATAAAACACAAAGACCTTCCGGCTTTTCTGTCGGCTGCGGTCAATCGAGACCGCCTCTTCATAGATCTTAATGTCCTCTTCCAGTTTTTTATTCTTCTCTTCGCTCATGACAAGCCTCCATTAAAGGGTCACAGCTGCCAGAGCATTTGCCAGCCGTTCCAGATCTTCATCACCGTAATATTCCAGTGTGATCTTTCCTTTTTTCTTTTTATGGTCAATCTGCACGCGGCGTCCCAGCGAGCCTTCCAGCTTGCGTTCCACCTCGGCATAATAATCCGGCTGGAATTCCTTCGGCACCTCTGTGTCGGTCTTGGTTTTCACCGGCTGATTGAGTTTCTTGACGTATGCCTCTGCCTGCCGCACAGACATGCCCGACTGCACCATGCTCATCGCTGCGGTCAGTCGCTTGCTCTCATCCTGAATGGATAATACGGCACGCGCATGACCGCTGGACAGTCTGCCCTCTTCCACGAGCTTACGCACATCCTCATCCAGCGTCAGCAGACGCAGACAGTTTGCCACCGCGGAGCGGGAACGTCCGACGCGCGCGGCAACCGTTTCCTGATTCATGCCGAACTGCTCCATCAGTGCCCGATAGCCCTCGGCTTCCTCCATCGGATTGAGATCCTCGCGCTGCAGGTTTTCGATGAGCGCCAGCTCCATCATGGTCTGCTCGTCCGCATCAATGACCATAGCCGGAATGGTATCCAGCCCGGCGCGGCGCGCGGCACGCCAGCGGCGTTCGCCCGCTACAATCTGATAATATCCATTGTCGCCCTGTCGAACCGTAATCGGCGCGAGCACGCCGTGGGTGCGGATACTGTTTTCCAGCTCCTGCAACGCCTTCTCATCGAAGGAACGGCGCGGCTGTGCGCGGTTTGGTTCAATGCGTCTGAGCGGCAAATTGCGGAATCCATTTTTCGGACGAACCGGCTCTGCGCTCGTCGGCGGTACAGCCGGATCCAAATTTTCTTCCCCAAACAGTGCGGAGAGACCGCGTCCCAGACTTCTATTTGCCATACGTTTCTCCTCTCTCACGCTTCATTTCTTCTGAGGAATTCCTGTGCCAGTGCCATATATGCCTCTGCGCCGCGGCAGTAGCGGTCGTATGCGGTAATCGGCTCACCGTGGCTCGGTGCCTCAGACAGGCGGACATTGCGCGGTACCACCGTCGCAAAGACCTTTTTGCCAAAGTGACGCTTGACTTCCTCCACGACCTGAATGGACAGATTGGTGCGGCCGTCAAACATCGTGAGCAGTACGCCCTCCATGCGGATGTTCTCATTGAGGCCGCGCTGTACGGCGCGAACCGTCGTCATCAGCTGCGTCAAACCTTCCAGCGCGTAGTACTCACACTGAAGCGGCACCAAAAACGAATCCGCGGCGCACAGAGAATTGAGTGTCAGCAGTCCCAGAGACGGCGGGCAGTCGATAAAAATATAATCATACTCATCACGAACCTGATCGAGCACCATCTTAAGCCGATACTCGCGGCGATCCATCTCAATCATGTCGATCTCTGCGCCGGCAAGATTGACATTCGCGCCGATCACATCGACCCACTTGGTCTTGATAATTCCTTCTTCTACCGGCGCATCACAGACAGTCAGCTCATACACACTGGTCTTGAGGGAGCGCGGGTCAATACCAAAACCGGAAGTCGCATTGCCCTGCGGGTCAAAATCGCACACGAGAACTTTTTTTCCCTGATCCGCCAAAGAAGCGGCAAGATTCACGGCCGTTGTCGTTTTTCCGACGCCGCCCTTTTGGTTTGCAAATGCAATAATTTTTCCCATACGTGATTTTCCTTTCCGGAATAACTTCTTTTTCGGTATTCATTATACCACTTTGTTTCACGTGAAACAACAGGGAAACCGCGTTTTATGTGTGTAAATTCTGCGTGAAACGTGAGGCGATCTTGGCATGTTTCACGTGAAACATGTGTTAAACATCCGACCGCTCTGTTTCACGTGAAACAATCACAGCGGGGACGCAGAGATCTTGCGGAACGGGCGCGGATACTGCTTCGGCGTGTGCTGCTTCTTGCGAATCACCACCAGACGATGCGTAATATCAGTATGCGGAATCGTATAATCTACGACTTTCTCGATTTCTCCGCCGAGCAGACGGATGGCTTTTTTCGCCTGCTCTAGCTCATCGTCGGAGTCCTTGCTCTTCATGGCGATAAATGCGCCGCCCTGCTTGACGAGCGGCAGTGACAGCTCCGCCAGCACATTGAGCTGCGCCACAGCGCGGGAAACCGCAAAATCATACTGTTCTCGGTGCTTTGCCGCGAATTCCTCTGCGCGGGCGTGGACGGCTTCGATGTCAGACAGCTGCATCCCGTCGATGCAGCCCTGTAAAAATCGAATGCGCTTGCCCAGCGAATCGAGCAGGGTCAGACGGCAGGACGGGCACAGAATATGCAGCGGCATACCCGGAAAGCCCGCACCGCAGCCGACATCAATCACAGATTTGTGGGAAAAATCCGCAATCTGAAGCAGGGATGCGCAGTCGAGCAGATGCTTTTCTGCAATTTCCTTCGGATCAGTAATGCGGGTGAGATTCATGACCTTATTGGTCTCCAGCATACGGGCGGTAAAGTCCTCCAGCTGGGCAATCTGTGCATCAGAAACCGATAATTCCATGGCAGAAAAGCCGTTTTGAAGCAATTCAGTCATTCTTTTTCTCCTTTTCCATCATCTCTGTGACGATCATCAGAGCCGTAATATCTGCCGGGCTGACACCGGAAATACGCGATGCCTGTCCGAAATTGAGCGGATGCACCTGCTGCAGCTTCTGTCTGGCCTCCAAGCGAAGCGACGAAATGCTGGTATAATCCAAATCCGCAGGCAGCGGACGGCTCTCCAGCTTGCGGAACTGCTCGACGTCGCGCAGCTGCCGCTTGATATAGCCCTCATATTTGATGCGAATCTCTACCTGCTCCCGAATCTCCTTGGACAACGTCGGACGATCCGGGTCAAACGGTGCCAGCGCATCATACTTCAGCTCTGGTCTGCGAATGAGGTCAGACAGCTTGCAGCCGGACTTGAGCGGAGTGCTATGGTGCTGTTTTAAGAAATCCTGTAAGACGTCTGACGGCGCCAAATTGACGTGTTCCACGCGGTCGATCTCCTGCTGGACAGCGGCATATTTGCGCTGCACTTTTTCCAGCCGTTCCTGCGAATTCAGACCCACGCGGGCGCCGATACCGACGAGGCGTTCGTCCGCATTGTCCTGCCGCAAAATCAGTCGGTACTCACTGCGCGAGGTCATCATACGGTACGGTTCCTTGGTGCCGCAGGTGACGAGATCATCGACCAGCGTACCGATATATCCGTCGGCGCGATCCAGAATCATCGGCGGCTCGCCCTTGAGCTTGAGCGCCGCATTGATACCGGCAACCAGTCCCTGCGCACCGGCTTCTTCATAGCCGGAGGAGCCGTTAAACTGACCGGCACCGTACAGGCCGCGAATCTTCTTGGTCTCCAGCGTCGGCAGCAGCTCCAGCGGGTCAATGCAATCGTACTCAATGGCGTAAGCCGGACGCATGACCTCCGCATGTTCCAAGCCCTTGATGGTGTGCAGCATATCCAGCTGAACATCCTCCGGCATGGAAGACGAAAAGCCCTGAATGTACATTTCTTCGGTATTCAGTCCCATCGGTTCAATAAACAGCTGGTGGCGCGGCTTGTCCGCAAAACGCACGACTTTATCCTCAATGGACGGGCAATAGCGCGGGCCGATGCCCTCTACCTTGCCGGAATACAGCGGAGAACGGTTCAAATTGTCTCGAATGACCTCATGGGTGGTCGCGTTCGTATATGTCAGGTGACATACCGCCCGGTTTTCCGGCACGTGCTCGGTCTCAAAGGAGAACGGAATACAGTCTTTCTCGCCCTCCTGCACTTCCAGTTCGCTGAAATCAATGCTGCGGCGATTGACGCGCGGCGGCGTGCCCGTCTTAAAACGCATGAGATTGAGACCCATCTTGCGCAGAGAATCCGTCAAGCCAATGGCGGCGAACATGCCGTCCGGGCCGCCGTCATAGAACATATCACCGATGATAATTCTGCCCTGCAAATACGTGCCCGTCGCAATAATGACAGCCTTTGCTTCATAATGTGCGCCGGTTCGCGTCGTCACGCCGGTAACAGCGCCCTGTTCCGTTGTAATATCCACGATTTCCGCTTGCTTGAGCATGAGGTTTTCCTGCTCTTCCAGCACGTGCTTCATATACTCTCGGTATTGTGCTCGGTCTGCCTGTGCGCGCAGAGAATGCACCGCAGGGCCTTTGCCGCGGTTGAGCAGGCGGTACTGAATACACGCCGCGTCTGCCGCGCGGCCCATTTCACCGCCCAGCGCATCAATTTCACGCACCAAATGTCCCTTTGCCGTGCCGCCGATGGCCGGATTGCACGGCATATTGCCGACAGCATCCAAATTGATGGAAAAAACAACGGTCTTGAGACCCAATCGCGCACTGGCGAGTGCCGCCTCAATGCCGGCGTGACCGGCACCGATCACCGCAACATCCACGGTTCCAGCTAAAAATTGCACGAATATCATTCCTTTCTGTATACTTTATACTGTTTTATTCTTATTGTATTTCTATTTTTCACAAGATATGAAGCATCTTGTTGTTTTCTCTCGTTATGACACGCAAAAGCGCATACTCTCAGATATTTTAGCATAGCATAGAATACAAAACGGGTCAAGGCACAAGCGGTATCTTGCCTGCGTTTTTCCCCTTTGGTTATCCACAGCTGTGGATAACTTTGTGGACAAGACTGGACACATTCACCAAAAAACCGACACGATTTTTGCCGCTTTTAGCAAGTGACCCCGCCGCCGGGCGGTTCGTTCTGTTGATAACTCTGTGTAAAATGTGCAAAACTTATTAACGCCTCATACAGAGCAAGCAGTTTCTGTCGAAAAATACCGTGAAAAAACGCCATTCCGGACAGATTTCTCCATCCGGAATGGCAGCCATTCCACTTTATTTTCCCACGCAGAACTTTGAAAAGATGGTGGAAACAATGTCATCTCGGACGGTCTGTCCGGTAATTTCGCCGAGAGCCGCAATGGCGCCCTCCGCGTCCATGACGATGGCATCCGGTGTCATGCCGAGCTGAGCGGCGACAAATGCCTCCTCACAGCGCTCTGCTGCCCGTACCAGAGCGGCAGCCTGCCGTGCATTGGTAATCGTGCTTCCGTCAAAGCTCATGCCGTCCATGCCAACCACCTTCGGGATCAGGTCATACAGCTCCTGCAATCCCTCGCCGGTCTTCGCACTGACAGACACCACGTATTCAAAATGCCGGTTGATGTTCTGGACATCCAGCTCCGACGGCAAATCGCTCTTATTGAGCACAGCGATGGTTCGCTTGCCGTGTGTGCGCGCGATAACCATCAAATCATCATCGGAAATGTGGTCGCTGGAGTCAAACACAGCCAAAATCAAGGACGATGCCTGTGCCTGCTTCATCGCGCGGTCAATGCCCATCTTTTCCACCGGATCCTGTGTATCGCGCAGGCCCGCGGTATCGTACAACCGCAGAACCACCGCGCCAATGCGGATGGTCTCTTCGATGACATCGCGCGTCGTGCCCGGAATGCTCGTGACAATGGCGCGGTCTACGCCCGCCAGCGCATTGAGCAGGGAAGACTTTCCGGCATTCGGTCTGCCAAGAATGGCACACGGGATGCCCTCGCGCAGAATGCGTCCGCGCTCATAGGTCTCCGCCATGTCGTACAGCTCACTGGTTGCCCGATGCAGAATCTCGCACGCACTGTCAAACAGATGCGAGTCGATTTCTTCGTCCGGATAATCGACGACCGCCAAAAATTCCGCCACCAAATCAACGAGCTGCTGCCGAATCTCAAAGATATGGGTTCCGACAACGCCGTCCAGCTGTGCTGCGGCGTTCTCCGCCGCCTGTGTGGTCACAGCCGTCACCAAATCATGTACTGCCTCTGCGCCGGACAAGTCCATCTTGCCGGCGAGAAATGCCCGCCGCGTAAATTCGCCCGGCTCCGCCTGCACGGCGCCCTTGGCAAACAGCGCGGACAGCGTTTCCGACAGCACAGCCGGAGAGCCATGGCACTGAATTTCCGCCATGTCCTCGCCGGTATACGAGTTCGGTGCGTGCATCACGCAGCACAGACAGTGGTCAATGACCTTTCCGTCTCGGCTGTGCAGCGCACCATACGTCAGCAGACGGTTTGGGCGCTCAGACAGCGCGCCACCGCCCTGCGGGGTAAAAATTGTATCAACAATCGCAAGGGTTTGAGGTCCGGAGACGCGGATGATTCCAATCGGTCCGGCAGCAGGCCCTGTCGCGACTGCGGCAATGGTCTTGCTCATAACATCATCGACCTCATTTCTGTCCGCGATACTTACTCCGCGTCATTTCTGCGCGGGCGCGGTGTTCTCGAACGGTAACCGCCGCTGCGCTGCGGTCTTGCGCCGCGCTCCATGGCAACAACGACACGGCGGTTCGGCTCCGTGCCGGTGGAGTAAGTCGTGACTCCCTTATAATCCTGAAGCGTTGCATGAATGATGCGGCGCTCGTACGGGTTCATCGGTTCCAATGTCATGTTTTTGCGATACTTCAGCACCTTTCCCGCCATCTTGCGAGCCAGACGCTGGAGAGACTCCTCGCGCTTTGCGCGGTAGCCTTCGGTATCAATCGCAATGCGAATATGCTCTTCCTTGCCTCGGTTGATGGTGAGGGAAGTCAGATACTGAATGGCGTCCAGTGTATCGCCTCTGCGGCCGATTACGGCACCCATATCCTCGCCGCGAATGTCCAGAATAATCTGTCCATCCTCCTTGACGGACGGGAATGCTTCGCCCTGGATGCCCATGCGCTGCAGCAGACCGTCTACAAAGTCCTTTGCTTCGCTCTCTGGAGTAGATTCCTCATACGATACGCGGACACGTGCCGGAACGGCGCCGATGCCGAAGAATCCACTCTTGCCCTTTTCCAGAACCTCAACGCTGACGCTGTCACGATCCATCTGTAACTCATCGAGTGCCAGCTGAACAGCCTCATCAATTGTTGCGGCCTGTTTTTCAATATACTTCGTCATACGTGTATTTCCGTCCTTTTACTCGTCGTCAACCTGCTTGCCAGCTCGGCGGGCAGCTTCCTTTTCTGCCTTGATCTGTGCAGCACGGGCAGCGGTTTCCTTGTCTTTTTCCTTCTGGACTTCTGCCTGATATGCCTTGAGCTTCTTCTTGGAAACGTTTGCAGCCTTTGCACCGCGGTACTCAGTCTGCGCGCCGGTTTCCTGCTTCTCCTTTGCCTGCTCCTCCAGCTTGAGCTTGTGAGCAGCCTCGCGGCGCTTGCGCGCCTTGGTCTCTTCGTCGTCCTCAGCCTTGTCGAACTTGAGGATGTACCAAGTCAGTACCAGTTCCTGTGCGATAGAGAACAGGTTGTTTACGGTCCAGTAAACACCCATGGATGCCGGCAGCGTAAACGCAATCCACACGGACATCAGCGGCATGATAATCAGCATGGTGTTCATGGTGGAGTTCATCTGCGCGCTCTGATTCTGCTGTGCATTCGGGTTCTGCATGTTCTGGGTCTTTCTCATGACGAGAGAGGACAGCAGAGCCGTGCCGCCAGACAGAATCGGGATCAGCCACAGGATGTCCAGATGCGAGAACTGCGGGATCGCAGACAGGTCGATGCCAAGAAAGTTAAAGTCAATGTTTACCAAGCCGTTGGTCGCAAAGTCAGCAACCTTGTCCCAGTTTTCATGAACCAGCTTTGCCAGCTGGATCTGACCGGAAACCGAGCTCTTGTCATACGTGGTGCCCAGTACCTTGGCAATCGCCTCAATGGTGTCGTTGGACAGACCCATCATGTACTTCATCGGCTGGCGCACCGCGTAATACAGAGCCATCATGATCGGCAGGGTGATAAAGGAGAGCAGGCAGGAGCCCATCGGGTTGACGCCCTCGCGCTCGTAGAGCTTCTGCATCTCCTCGTTCATCTTTTCTCTGTTACGCGCATAGCGCTTCTGGATGGCAGCGGACTCCGCCTGCACCAGATTCATCTTCTTCATGCCCTTCTTCTGCTTGTACATGAACGGCAGAAGAATCAGCTTGACAATCAGCGTAAACAGAATGAGAGCCAGGCCGTAGTTCTGAACCAGCGACCAGATCGCCATCAGAATCAGACCCAGCGGTCTTACAATAATAATTCCGAAAAAGTTTCCCATTTGATCCTCCAAATTGGGGTTTGTTGTCGTTTTCCGTCAAGGCACCGGATCATAGGGATTGTGGTGCGAAAACGGATGGCAGCGCAGAATTCGCTTGACTGCGAGCCAGCCGCCCTTCCGTGCGCCGTATTTTTCGATCGCTTCCAGCGCGTAGGCGGAGCAGGTCGGCGTATACCGGCAGCATGGTCTCATGTGCGGCGAGATAGCGGAACGGTAAAATCGAATGCACAGAATCATGATCTTTTTCATCATGATTTATTTTCCTTCTTTCGTCTGTATCAGTCCCAGCTGTTTCAGGCAGCGCAAGTAGGCACGCTCTACGCGCTGATACGGTGCATCCACCGCGCGAAAACGTGCCACCACGACGAGATCTGTGTTCGGCTGGAGCTCATCCAAGTGCAGTCTGTATGCTTCGCGAATCAGGCGCTTGACGCGGTTTCTCTGCACCGCGCAGCCCAGCTTTACGCCAACCGTAATGCCAAGCCGCCCCGCGCCGAATTTGTTGCGCATGGCGTAAACGACCAAGCAGTCCGAGGACGCAGAACGGCCCCGGCCATACAGTCTGCGGAAATCACGGTTTTCCTTTAAGGTATTCTTCATCGCCCGACTTCCTTTGTTCCGTATTGCGGAAAATCACGGAGGCTCTTCATACACGCACGGACACGGCCTCACGACAATTTTCCTCTCCGGCTCGATGGATATAGTTCCGGAGCTGGCAGGTCTGGTTTGTCTCACGGCGCACAGCCTGTCCGAATTGTAATCGCGCCGCCTCCGCTATACACAGAGGATAATTTGTACTGATAACAGAAATGGACCGCTTTGCGGTCCATTTCTGTTCAGCGGTGAAGAGAAACCGGCCAATCGCCCGACGCTTCTCTCACTCATTCGTTGTCCTTCTTTCAAAAAAGAGAGCGTATCTTTCTCCCCCGAAACGCACATTTCGTGGAAAGACCGCATCGCGGAGCACGATCTCTTTTTTCTCGTGCGCTGCGCGCACAAGGATTACAGGCTCAGACGCTTACGGCCGCGGGAGCGACGACGAGCGAGAACCTTTCTTCCGTTAGCAGTTGCCATTCTCTTGCGGAAGCCATGCACCTTGCTGCGGTGACGCTTCTTCGGCTGGAAAGTTCTTAACATACTTAGCTGCACCTCCATTCACACTCAAATTCATTGCGTGCGTGTACAAGATACATTATAAGCATGAATTTCTCATTTTGTCAATGCTTATTTGCACATTTTGCTCGTTTTTCGCGGAAAAAAATCATTTTTTCAAGAGTTTTCCTGTGGAATCTGTGGAAAACCCTGTGGACACAGTGCAAAATTGGTGGTATTATATAGTCTGTATTGGTGTCCGTATCGCTCGGAGCCAGTCTCATTTTATGAACCGCCATCCCAAGGGAGAGGAATGATACCACATGAACACACCTGCTGACATTTGGAAGCTCGTGCTCGGCCTGCTCCAAGGCCGACTCCAAGCGGTGACGCTGGACGCATGGTTCGACGATTTGACCGCCGTCGAATTTAAGGATGACACCCTGCTTCTGCACACACCGGATAAATTCAAAAAAGAAATCATCGACGAACGATACCTGCAGACCATCAAAGACGCCCTGCGCGATCTGTTCTCCGCAGACATCAACGTCATCGTGACCACCGGCGACGCGCCGACCCCCATCGCTCACAACAACTACCCAGAGGATGAATACACGTTTGAACAATTCA
>ERZ808240.3027-NODE-3027-length-17174-cov-13.939599_pt1 | contig 17174 bp, 14 predicted proteins | sample MGYA00521084_ERZ808240 | MGnify/ENA primary metagenome ERZ808240 (study PRJEB31516, sample SAMN03275571) | gut metagenome | biome: mammalia-associated habitat; material: feces | host: Papio cynocephalus | place: Kenya | collected 2012-08-06 ... | reverse complement strand
CCGTCAAAAAAGCACGGAAAGCCGCCGCTTGGCAGTTTTCCGTGCTTTTTTCTTGGAATTAAGGGTTCCGAGAAAAAGAAAGGGCGGCGTTTTAAATGGCTGATAACAGCGGTATTAAGCTTTTTGAGCATAACGAGACTGCATACATTTCAGCCGCACAAATGCTTAAAGAAACTGGCAAAGCCGCCGTTATCCACCCGACGGGTACGGGTAAATCCTTTATAGCCTTTAAGCTGTGCTGTGATAATGCCGATAAAAAAATATGCTGGCTCTCCCCCGGTGAATATATCTTTAAAACGCAGTGTGAAAACCTTGCGGCGGCAGGCTCCGCCGTACCGAATAACATTGCTTTTTTTACCTATGCAAAACTTATGCTTATGACCGATGCAGAGCTTGAAGAAATAAAACCCGATTACATAATTTTAGATGAATTTCACCGCTGCGGCGCCGAAATGTGGGGGCAGGGCGTTAATCGCCTTTTGAATATGTATTCCGATACCCCTGTCTTGGGGCTTACGGCAACCAATATACGTTATCTCGATAACAGGCGTGATATGGCAGACGAGCTGTTTGACGGAAACATAGCTTCGGAAATGACGCTGGGCGAAGCGATAGTCAGAGGAATTTTAAATCCGCCGAAATATGTGCTGTCCGTTTTCGGCTACGGCAATGAATTTAAAAAATATGAGCAAAAAATCAGAAATGCAAAGTCAAAGGCTGTAAGGGCGGAGGGTGAAAAATACCTTGACGCTTTAAAGAGGGCGCTTGATAAGGCGGACGGTCTTGACAAGGTGTTTTCAAAGCATATGCCTAAAAGAGACGGCAAATACATAGTTTTCTGCGCGAGCTTTGACCATATGAACGAAATGGCGGATAAAGCGAAGGATTGGTTTGCTAAGGTAGACAGCGAACCGCATATATACAAGGCATACTCAAACGACCCTGCTACAAGCAAGGCTTTTTCTGCTTTTAAGGCAGATGTAAGTAAACACTTAAAGCTTTTATACTCAATAGATATGCTCAACGAGGGTATACACGTTGACGATGTTGACGGGGTTATACTTCTTCGCCCCACCGTATCCCCGATTATTTATAAGCAGCAGATCGGGCGCGCGCTGTCAGCGGGCAAAAAGAGCACTCCCGTTATTTTCGATATTGTGCTTAATATAGAAAATCTTTACAGCATAGGCGCTGTTGAAGAGGAAATGCAAATTGCCACAGCATATTACCGCGCTCACGGCGGAGACGGAAATATTGTAAATGAGCATTTTGAGATTTTTGACGAGGTGCGCGATTGCCGTGAGATTTTCAGCAAGCTTAATACGGTGCTTACAGCCTCTTGGGACTTAATGTATGGGCTGGCGCGGCAGTATTTTGAATTAAACGGAAATCTTGAGGTTACCAAAAGATATGTAACACCTGACGGATACGCATTAGGCTCTTGGATAAATACGCAAAGACTGGTAAGAGCCGGCAAGGTCTGCGGAAGGCTTACGGATAAGCAGGTAGTTCAGCTTGATAAAATCGGTATGCGCTGGGAAGGAATAAGAGATCTAAGCTGGGAAAAATACTATGCCGCAGCAAGGCGGTTTTATGAAGAACACGGCAATTTGCTTGTTAATATCGGTGATAACGATTATAACGGCGTCAGCTTGGGGCGGTGGATAGCACAGCTTAGAAACTATAAAAAAAGCGGAATAAATTCGTCCTATTTAACCCCCGAAAGAACCGAAATGTTGAATAGTATCGGTATGGTGTGGGACGTGCCTGATTACCTTTGGGAAAAGAATTATCAGGCGGCGCTGGAGTATTATCGGCAAAACGGAAATCTTCAGGTGCCGACATACTACACGTCGGCGGACGGAATACGTCTTGGCGCATGGATCGCAAAGCTTAAAAGAATTTATAAGGGCAATCGGTCCGGCTCGGCAGAATTGACTGACGTGCAGATTGCCCGTCTTAACGAAATAGGTATGTGCTGGAGCTCAAAGCACGATAACAGCTGGGAAAAATCGTATGCGGCTGTATGCGATTATAAAAAGAAATACGGAAATTTGAATATTCCGGTAGCATATGCCACGGCTGACGGCTGCAAAATCGGGCGCTGGATACGCCATCAAAAAGAAAAGTACGATACATTAAGCCCCACACGAAGAAAAAAGCTTGATGATATAGAATTGTTTAAGGTAAAAAACGCAGCGACAAGGCAAAATTATGCCGGTGAAAGCTTATCGTTCAGCGAACGGATTTAATGCATATTCAGTAAATTTATATTGAAAAGAGAATTTTTATGGAAGCTTTTAAAAATAAAGTATGGCTTTCTTCACCCACAATGCACGGCGAAGAGCTTAAATATATGACCGAGGCTTACAACACAAACTGGATGTCTACGGTAGGCGAAAATATTAACGAGGTAGAGCGCATTGCCGCTGAGAAAATAGGCTGTAAATATGCGGTGGCTTTGTCTGCCGGAACGGCGGCTCTGCACCTTTGTATGAAGCTTGCGGGAATAAAACAGGGAGATAAGGTTTTCTGCACCGATATGACCTTTGACGCTACGGTAAACCCCATAGTGTATGAGGGCGGCGTGCCCGTGTTTATTGATACCGAGTACGACACATGGAATATGAACCCAGTAGCTTTGGAAAAAGCGTTCGAGATATACCCCGAAGTAAAGGCCGTTGTGGTTGCGAACCTTTACGGCACACCCGGCAAAATGGACGAAATAGCCGAGATATGCAAAAAGCACAATGCCGTAATGATAGAAGACGCGGCGGAGTCCTTCGGAGCCACATATAAGGGCAGGCAAACCGGCACATTCGGTACATACAACGCAATCAGCTTTAACGGAAATAAAATAATAACAGGCTCTTCGGGCGGTATGCTGCTTACAGACAGTAAGGAAGCCGCAGAGAAGGCAAGAAAATGGTCCACCCAGTCAAGGGAAAACGCACCGTGGTATCAGCACGAGGAATTGGGCTACAATTACCGTATGAGCAATGTTATAGCCGGTGTTGTAAGAGGTCAGCTGCCCTACCTTGAAGAACATATAAGGCTTAAAAAGGAAATCTACCAAAGATATAAAGAGGGCTTAAAGGGCTTGCCCGTATCTATGAACCCGTATGACGAGAAAAACAGCAAGCCCAATTTCTGGCTTTCCTGCCTGATAATTGATAAGGAAGCTATGTGCAAGCAGGTAAGAAGCGACAACGACGCCTGCTACATAACAGAACAGGGTAAATCCTGCCCGACCGAGATACTTGAAACACTGGCAAAATACAACGCCGAGGGCAGACCTATATGGAAACCTATGCATATGCAGCCGATATACCGTATGAACGCTTTTGTAACAAGAGATGGCAGCGGCAGAGCCAAAACCAACGCTTACATAGCGGGCGGCGGAATAGACGTGGGTATGGATATATTCGACAGAGGACTTTGCCTGCCGAGCGATATTAAAATGACCGCCGAGGAACAGGCAAAGGTAATTGAGATAATAAGGTCTTGCTTTTAAGGGGAATTGCTATGACAGAAACACAAATAAAACCAACTGAAGTAAATGTATCAAACGGTATATACGCCAAGTACATAAAAAGAGCAATGGACTTTTTTCTTTCGTTTTGCGCCATAGTTGTGCTTTCACCGATATTGATTATTTTAACGATTGTCGGGGCGATAGCTATGAAAGGCAATCCGTTTTTTACGCAGTTAAGACCCGGTAAAAATGAAAAGATTTTCAAGCTGATAAAATTCCGAACAATGACCTGTGAAAAGGATAAGGACGGAAATTTACTCCCCGATGATAAAAGACTTACAAAATACGGAAAATTTCTGCGTTCCACCTCGCTTGACGAATTGCCTGAGCTTGTAAACATCTTAAAGGGCGATATGTCCATTATAGGACCCCGTCCGTTGTTGCCTGAGTATTTGCCTTATTATACCGAAACAGAACATCATAGGCATGATGTGCGTCCTGGGCTCACAGGGTTAGCTCAAGTCAGCGGCAGGAATACCGTTTCGTGGGAAAAGCGTTTTGAATTAGATATTCAATATAAAAACAATATAAAATTTAAAAAAGATGTATTAATAATTATCGAAACTTTGAAAGCAGTATTTAAACACGAAAACATTGTGCTGAATACTTTGGAGGATTTTGATGAATACAGAAAAGGACAAAACGAAATTTTTACCGGAAACCACAATTCAAAAAATTGATCCTGCAAACAACAATTTCTTTATAAAACGTGACGATCTGTTGCCGTTTTCATTCGGCGGCAACAAAGCAAGAAAAGCCGCATATTTTCTTGAAGACATAAAGGATAAAAAGTCCGACTGCATAGTTACATACGGCAGCAGCAGTTCCAACCATTGCAGGATTATAGCTAATATGGCTGCTTCATCAGGGTATAAATGCGTCATAATTTCACCTCTTGAAAATGAAGAAGCTACCTTTAATCTTCAGATGATGACATTTTTTGGTGCACAAATTGTTCGCTGTCCCATTTCTGAGGTTTCAACAACCATTGATAAAACAGTAAACAGATTAAAGAAAGACGGTTATAACCCGTATTTTATTATGGGCGGAGGTCACGGCAATTTAGGAACCCAAGCTTATGTTGATTGTTTTTCCGAAATAGCGGAATACGAAAATAGAAACAATATAAAGTTTGATTACATATTCCACGCTTCCGGTACTGGTACTACCCAGGCAGGACTTATATGCGGAAAACTTCTTTGTAAAAGTAATGCCGAAATAATCGGAATAAGTATAGCGAGAAGAAAGCCGAGAGGCTGTCAAGTTGTGCTTGACAGCGTGAATGATTATATGCAAAGCATCGGAAAAAGCGGAGATTATTCCTCCTATGTAAATTTTGCGGATAACTATGTTTTAGATGGTTACGGAAAATTTAATACGGAAATAGACGAAACAATAAAATATGTTCTTACAAAGTACGGTATTCCGCTTAACAGAACATATACGGGCAAAGCTTTTTGGGGCATGAAGAAATATTTAAAAGAAAAAGAAATTAAAAACAAGAATATATTATTTATCCATACCGGCGGAACGCCGTTGTTTTTTGATTATTTGAGAGGAATGTGAAATTTGAACATATTAATTTTAAGCGCCGGAACAAGAAATAAAGTGGTGCAGTATTTTAAAAAGGTTTTAAACGGCAAAGGTAATGTAATTGCAACGGATATGAGTGAGTTGGCGCCTGCTGTATATGAAGCTGATAAATTTTATAAGGTTCCCCGTATGACCGAGCCCGATTATATGGATGTAATTTTTGAAATTTGCAAAAAGGAAAAAATAAATGGTGTGCTTTCCCTTATTGACCCCGAGCTTTCCTTACTTGCCGAAAATGCGGAAAAATTCGAGGAAATCGGAGTTACTGTAATAGGCTCTTCTTATGAGCTTTGCGAGCGCTCGCTAGATAAAATGCAAATGTTTAAGTGGCTCAGCTCAAACGGTTATAACTGCGCAAAAAGCTACACCGATAAAGAAGAATTTTATAAGGATGTCGCCGAGGGAAAAATCAGTTATCCCGTTTTTGTAAAACCGGTTCGCGGCAGCGCAAGCATAGCAATATCAAAGGTTTACGACAAGGAGACCGTAGAGTTGCTGTTTGTACATAACGATAACCTTATGATTCAGGAATATCTTAACGGTCAGGAAATAGGCGCTGATGTTTACATAGATTTGCTAAGCGGAGAGGTTATCTCGATTTTTACAAAGAAAAAGCTTGTGATGCGAGCGGGCGAAACCGATAAATCCGTTTCATTCAAGGATGACATACTTTTTACTATGATAGAAAAATTCGTAAAAGACAGCGGCTATAAGGGTCAGATAGATATAGACATTTTCGAAATTGACGGCAGGTATTATATTTCCGAGGTCAATCCGCGTTTCGGCGGTGGTTACCCGCACGCCTATGAGTGCGGTTGCGACCATATGAGTCTTATTGTTAACAACCTTTCGGGAAAAGTCAACAGTAAAAACATAGGAAATTACAGCGACAATATTTTTATGATGAAATACAACGAAGTGATGATAAAAGGTATATAACATATGAGAATATTATATGTAACAACAATCGGCGGCACTATGAGCTTTTTTCAAAGCTTTGTAAGCGATTTAATTAATGACGGTCATACGGTTGATATTGCTTGCAATCAAATGGGTTCTGCTATTCCATTGATTTATAATGAGCTTGGTTGTAAAGCTTTTGATTTATCATGTTCCCGTTCGCCGTTTGACAAAGGGAATATCAGGGCAATCGGAGAAATCAAAAAGATATTATCAGAAAATTATTACGATATAGTTCACTGCCATACCCCCATTGCGGCGGCAATAACCAGAATAGCGGCAAGGAAAGCCAGAAAAAGCGGAGTCAAAGTAATTTATACTGCCCATGGTTTTCATTTTTATAAAGGCGCTCCGCTTAAAAATTGGCTTATATACTACCCTGTTGAAAAATTATGCGCGCATTTTACCGATATTCTTATCACAATAAATAAGGAAGATTATGCTTTGGCAAAGCGAAAGCTTAAAGCTAAACAGATTGAGTATGTTCCGGGCGTTGGAATAGACACCGAGAGGTTTTCCGAATGTGTTATTAACAAAGTAGAAAAACGAAAGAAACTCGGAGTTCCGGAAGATGCCATGCTTTTGTTATCCGTTGGCGAGCTCAACAAAAACAAAAACCACGAGACAGTAATTAAAGCGCTTGCCAAACTGCATAACCCGAATATTTATTATTTAATTGCGGGCAAAGGCGGTCTTGAAGATTATTTAAATGAATTGATAGAAAACCTTGATTTAAAAAATAATGTAAAGCTGATTGGATACAGAACAGACATTGCCGAATTATATAAGGCGGCGGATATATGTGTACTTCCGTCAATTCGTGAGGGCTTGCCCGTTGCTGTAATGGAGGGCATGGCAGCAGGGTTACCGCTTATTGTTGCGGATAACAGAGGAACGCGTGATTTATGCCAAAACAATATAAACGGTTTGATCTGCAATTCTTTCGCACTTGATGAATTTGCAAATGCAATCAATGAGTTGTTAAATGATTTTAAACAGCGTGAAAATATGGGCAACAATAATCTTGTGGCTGCAAAATTATTCGATACAAAAATAATCAATACCATAATGAATAATATTTATTTTAACTCTGATAAAAAAAGGTGAAAAATGTGAGTGAATTTCATCCGCTTGTTTCTATAGTAATTCCTGTTTACAAAGGCAGTAATTATCTTTCCGAGGCAATAGACTCAGCACTGGCACAAACCTATGATAATGTGGAAATTATAGTAGTAAATGACGGCTCGCCGGATGACGGTAAAACTGAAGAGGTTGCACTTTCTTATGGGGAAAAAATCAGATATTTTTGCAAAGAAAACGGCGGCTCGTCTTCTGCGCTTAATTACGGAATAAAGCAAATGCACGGCGAATGGTTTTCATGGCTTTCGCACGATGATTTATACTATCCCGAAAAAATAGAACAGCAGATAAATTATATAATCGAAAACAATATTTACAAGAATGAAAATATAAATAAACATATATTTTTTACCGCCTCTGAAAATGTTGACGGGAACGGCAAATGTATAAGGAAACCAACCCCTCAGCATATTCAGAAAATATGTAATGATGTCAACAGTATTGCCGATAATAAATATCTTATTGCTAACCCGATGAAATATTGCTTTCACGGCTGCGGTTGCCTTATACATAAATCTGCTTTCAGCGGTGTCGGAATGTTCGATGAAAATTTGCGCTTAGTCAACGATATTGATATGTGGTTCAGACTGTATGCCGGCGGATATATTTTGCACTATATACCGGAAATACTTGTAAAAGGCAGAGTTCATGCAGGTCAGATATCAAGAAGTATAGGCTTTTCTTATCACAACCCCGAACAGGATATGTTTTGGCATCGAAGCCTTGAATGGCTTGAATCTAATTGTAATTTGAAAGAAGATTACGATATTTTTCTCGAATTCGGAAAATCGGCTTATGAAAAAACACGTTATACAGAAGGAAAAAAAGCCTTTGAAATTGCCGGTAATATTGAGCCGAAAAAGCGTACGGAGCTTTTTTTAAAAAAATGTTTTTTCAGGTTTAAATCTGCTGTTTGGGCACTATTAAAAAAGATATATCTTTTAATAAAAGTATAGGAGTTAAAGTATAAAAAATGTTTCCCTATTATCTTTTACAATTCTCACCGCCTGTAATCGGAAAAGCCATAGGTAATGACAATTCAAAAAAAGTAAGTAAAATTATTATTTTTATTTTTTTCTCCATTTTTCTTTTCTTACTTTTTTTCAGAGATAAAAGCGTTGGAATTGATCTTGAAAATTATTATTACTACTTTCAAATATATTCCGCACCGGATTTTGCAAAAATAATGTATCGTATAAAGAATCCGGGTGACAACGATGTTGAAGTGGGTTATATACTCTTAAATTGGCTTGTCAGCAGAATTACGCATAATTTCCAATGGTACTTAGTAATTGTTGCTTTGATTTCCGTTATTCCGGTTGCTGTTCTTTATTATAAAAATTCGGAACATGCCTACTTGCTTGTCACCTTATTTTCCACAATCGGAATTTTCTCAATGTACTTTTCCGGTTTAAGACAAATTATTGCTGTAGCAATAGGAATTTTGGCATATTCGGCTGCAAAAAATAAAAAAATCGTACGCTTTGCTTTACTAATATTCCTTGCAATACTATTCCACAGAACTGCTTTTGTATTAGTATTACTGTATCCGTGCTGCCGATTAAAATTGAAAAAGAATAATTTACTTTTTATAATTCCGTTTTTAGCGATAGTTTTTTTATTCAATAAACAAATCTTTTTATGGTTGGCAAGGCTTGTTCCGGATGCGGGCAATGTTGAACTTCAAACAACTAACGCATATATGATGTTGATTCTTTATATAGTTTTTGCTGTTTGGAGTTATGTTATAGGTGATGAAGAAAAGTTTGATGCGGATACGTTCGGCTTGAGAAATATACTGTTGGTTGCGGTAGTAATTCAAATGTTTGCGCCTGTTTATGAAACTGCAATGAGGATGAATTATTATTTTATTCCTTTCATTCCGTTATTGATTTCAAAAATAATTGACAGAGCAAAGCCGAATATGCGGGAAATTGCCACGCTGTCAAACATAGTGATTTGTTTGTTTTTTACCGTTTACAGAGTTGTAAATATGTATACAGACGCGGATATATTGCAAATATACCCATACATACCTTTTTGGAAAGGATAACGTATGATAATAGCTCAAATAAATGCGACCTGCGGTGTCGGCAGCACAGGGAAAATATGCGTTTCGGTAAGTGAATTACTCAGCAAAAGCGGCATCGAAAATTATATATTCTATTCTGCGGGCAGCTCCGATTATCCGCTCGGAATAAAATATTCAAACGAAACAGCCGTAAAATTTCAAACGCTTGTTTCAAGAATTTTCGGAAATTACGGCTTTGAATCAAAGGGTATTACCAAAAAGCTTATAAATGAGCTTGAAAAAATAAAGCCGGATATTATTCACATACATAATATCCATTCACATAATTGCAATCTTAAAATGCTCTTTAGTCACATAAGAAAAAACAGCATAAAGGTATACTGGACATTTCACGATTGTTGGGCTTTTACGGGGTATTGCCCCTACTTTGATATGATAGGTTGTGATAAGTGGAGGACTGGCTGCCGCAGCTGCCCGCAGAGAAAACAGTATAGTTGGTTTTTTGACCGCTCGGCGTATTTGTATAACAAGAAAATGGCGGCGATAAAGGGCGTCGGTTTAACTATAATAACCCCGTCAAAATGGCTTGCCGACCTTGTTAAGAAGTCATTTTTAAAAGATTTCCCCGTAAAGGTAATAAACAACGGCATAGACCTTAATATATTCAAGCCGACCGAAAGCGGTTTCAGAGAAAAATACGCTTTAGAAAATAAATATATTGTTTTGGGCGTTGCATTTGGCTGGGGAAAGCGTAAGGGCTTAGATGTATTCATTGAATTGGCAAATCGGCTTGATAAAGAAAAGTACAAAATAGTTTTGGTCGGTACGGACGATAGTGTTGATAAACTTTTATCGGATAACATTATTTCTATTCACAGAACGCAGAACCAAACTGAGCTTGCAGCAATATATACGACGGCAGATGTTTTTGCAAACCCCACAAGGGAAGAAAATTATCCAACTGTTAATATGGAAGCCGTCGCCTGTGGCACTCCGGTTGTAACATTCAATACCGGCGGCAGCCCTGAAATGCTGGATGAAACCTGCGGGGCAGTAGTGGCAAAAGACGATACTGACGCTATGTATAACGAAATAATACGAATTTGCGAGACAAAACCGTACAGTAAAGATGATTGTTTAAAAAGAGCGGAAGGCTTTGATAAAAATGAAAAATTCAGAGAATATATAAGGCTTTATGAGGTGGAAAATGATGAATAATTATAAAATTGTTTTTATATCAAATTATTTTAATCATCACCAGAAATACCTTTCTGAGGAGCTTTTCAAACTTACAAACGGTAGTTATTGCTTTATAGAAACCGAACCGATTGAAGAAGAACGGCTTAAAATGGGGTGGGGAGAAAATGAAGCACCCGATTATGTAAAGCAGAGCTACCTTTCAGATGAGAAATTACGCGAGTGCCGGGATATAATTGATAATGCCGATTGCATTATTACAGGCTCCGCTCCTGAATTTCTGCTTGACAACAGAAAAAAATCGGGAAATCTGATTTTCAGATATTCCGAACGCCTTCTTAAAAAGGGATTTGAACCGCTTAAATATCCCTTAAGATATTTAAGATTTCACAAGAATACTCCGAAAAACGCCAATATATATTTGCTTTGCGCAAGCGCATACACTGCGGCGGATTATGCAAAATTCGGTTTATTTAAAGACAAAACATTTAAGTGGGGGTATTTCCCGGAAGCAAAAAGATATGAAGATATAGAAGAAATTATAAACTCAAAGAAGAAAAATTCAATTCTTTGGGTGGGAAGATTTTTGGATTTGAAACACCCGGACGCCGCGATAAGAGCTTCAAAAAAATTAAAGGAGAACGGCTATAAGTTTGAACTGAATATAATCGGAACAGGAGCTATGAAACAAGGGCTTAAAAATATGATTTCCGATTACTGTCTGGAAAACGAAGTACATATGTTAGGCACAATGAAACCCGAACAGGTAAGAGAACATATGGAAAAATCACAGGTTTATTTATTTACCTCCGACCGTAACGAGGGCTGGGGCGCAGTTTTGAATGAAGCTATGAATTCCGGTTGTGCGGTTGTTGCAAGTCACGCTATCGGCTCCGTGCCTTTTTTGCTTAAAAACGGTGAAAACGGACTGATATATAAAGACGGCGATGAGGAAGACTTATATAATAAGGTAAAATTATTGCTTGATGATTCGGATCTATGCAATAAGTACGGTAAAGAAGCATATTTAACCCTAACTGATACATGGAGCGGCGCAATCGCCGCGAAAAGGTTTGTTGAATTATCTGAATCATTGCTTAACAATGAAACTTCAAGTCTCTTTACGGTCGGTCCGTGCAGCAAAGCGAATATTATAAAGGATGATTGGTTTAAATGAACACAGTATATTTATGCGGGCATACAGGAAGTATGAACAGAGGTTGCGAGGCAATAATCAGAGGAACTTCCGAAATACTGAAAAGCATAGGAATTGATAATATCGAAGTATTGACCTTTGACGAAAAATACGATAAAATGCTCGGCTTGGATAAGGTGGTTCATCTGACGCCGTACCCGCAAAAAAGTCTCACTGTCAAGGTTGTGGGCAAAATACTTCGCGATGTTTTTAAAAACGGAACGTGGGGGCATAAATATTTCTACAAACCGCTTTTTAAAATTATCTCTTCAAATGATATTTTATTTAATGTGGGTGGAGATACATACTGCTATGATACACCGTATTTAAGTATAGCTCTAAACGAACTCGCACAAAAAAACGGGATAAAAAATGTTTTTTGGGGCTGCTCGGTTGAGGAAAACGTGTTGTCAAATACAGTGCTTAAAAAAGATATAAACCGATATTCGTATATTGTATCAAGGGAAACGCTTTCCTACGAAACTTTAGTTAAATGCACCGAGGATAGGGCTAAAGTCTTTTTAGCGTGCGATCCGGCATTTCATTTGCCGATAACAAAAACAGAATTGCCAAAGCCTTGGAATGATAATATTGTAGGGATAAACATAAGCCCCTTGGTTATAAAAGATGTTAATAATGGCAATGACATTATGTATCAAAATGTTTATACGTTAATAGAGTATATCATCAATCAAACTAATATGAATATATGCTTGATACCACACGTTTATAATATTGAAAATAATTTGCAGGATATAGCGGTATTAAAAAGAATTTATTCGCGATATTCCGATACAAACCGTGTTTCAATTGTCGATTCCGAGCTTTCCTGTACGGAATTAAAATATATAATTTCTCAGTGCCGATTTTTCATCGGAGCCAGAACACACGCCACAATAGCGGCGTATTCCACGGGAGTACCGACCATAGCGCTAAGCTATTCGGTAAAATCCTTGGGAATAGCACAGGATTTGTTCGGAAGGCAGGAAGGTTATGTTATACGTCATAAAAATATAACCGATGAAAAAGAGTTGAAGAACGCATTTATCAATACTCTTTTAAACAACGAAAATGCTATAAGGGAAAGATATAAAAAAATACTTCCCGAATATAAGCAAAGCATCATTGACGTAACAAGAAAAATTATTGGGAATTGATTATGGTGAACAGCAGCAGAAATAAGGGATTAGCTTTATCCTATATTAACACGGCTTTAAATATGGTATGCGGGTTATTTTTATCTTCATATCTTCTTAGAATGCTGGGCGATACGGAATACGGGATATATCAGACAATATCTTCGTTTGTTAATTATCTTGTGCTTTTTGAATTCGGTACCGGCACGGTTATGACGAGAAATCTTTCGGTTTGTAAGGGAAAAAACGCCTCAAAGCTTGAAACAGATAAAAATGTATCTACAATTTGGATAATTACAAACATATTGGCATTTGCAATACTTACGGTATCTGTAATTTTTTATTTTTCAATCGGCAGTATATACTCAAATTCTTTAACGTCTTCTCAAATAACACACGGCAAAAATATGTTTGTGTTTATGGTGATTTATCTTATTGCCTCTTTTTATACGCAAACCGTTAACGGTGCGATTTTAGCCTGCGAGAAATATACCTTTTCTTCGGCAATTTCTATTGTGAGAATTGCAATAAGAACAGCTTTGCTGACGGTTCTTATTTTATTTTTTAAAAATGCAATTATAATTGCGATTATTGATTCCGTTCTCAGCGTTTTAATTACATTATATTCTTATTATTACTGTAAAAAGGACTGCAAAGTTGCATTTTCCTTTAAATATTTCGACAGTCAAATTTTCAAAGCAATGCTGCCCTTATGTTTGGCAATATTTTTGCAGGTGATTGTAAATCAGGCAAACAATAATGTTGATAAATTTTTGATAGGCATAATGCTCTCGCCCGAAAAGGTGGCATTATACGGCGTGGGAATGTATATATACAGTGTATTTTCGTCGCTTACAACAATCCCGATTTCTATGTATGCGCCGCAAATTATAAAAAACGTGTCAAACGGTCTTGCGGGTAAAGAGCTTACGAACACATTGATACAACCTAGCCGCTTGATTATTTTAATAGGCGGCAGCGTTATGTTTGGATTTATAGCCGCCGGAAAACAGTTTATTTCTATATTTTACGGAAAAGATTATATGCAAGCTTGGCTTGTAGTGGTAGTTATAATGGTGCCTATGTTTATAAATATGGCTAACGGAATTTTAATAAATGTCTTAGACGCTCTTAGAAAAAGATTATATAGGTCAAATATTCTTATGTTTACAACCGTTGCGAACATATTGCTTACAATATTGTGGATAAAAAAGCACGGAATAGTAGGAGCGGCGCTTGCTACGGCAATTTGTACCTTTATAGGTCAGGTAATAGTTATGAATATCTATTACAAAAAGAAAATCGGAATACCGGTCTTATATATGTTCGCAAAATCATTTAAAGGTATATTGATTTATCAAATGATCGGTGCGGTTGCAGGCTATTTTACGGGGCAATTGATACAAAACGTATACTTATCGTTTATCGCGGCTATTTCTGTATTTTTGTTTATTTCCCTTTTTGGGTTTCTGTTTCTGGGAACAAACAATCTTGAAAAACAAAGAATTATCGAAATTAAAAAGAAAGTGTTCGGAGGAAAAAATGCCTGAATTAGCAAATAATAAACAATGCTGCGGCTGCGGTGCTTGTGAAAATATATGCCCGAAAAATTGTATTGAAATGCGGCGTAACAGCGAAGGCTTTCTTTATCCGACGATTGACAGCAATAAATGTATAGTCTGCGGAATGTGTGAAAAATCATGTCCGGTTTTAAATACTGAAACAAACCAGCCGTCAATTGTTAAAACTGCTTATGCCGCTTTTACAAATGATGAAAAGGTACGGCTTGAAAGCTCGTCGGGCGGCATATTTTCAGAAATTGCGGAGTATGTTTTGCAAAGCGGCGGAGTTGTATTCGGGTGTGCAATGAGCGAAGACTGCAAAAAGGCGCGGCACATTATGATAGAAAAACCGAAAGATTTAAAATATCTAAGAGGTTCAAAGTATCTGCAAAGTGGAATAGGACATACATACAGGGAAACAAAAGAAGCACTTAAACAGCAAAGGCTCGTATTATACAGCGGTACGCCGTGCCAAATAGCGGGGCTTAAAGCTTATCTCGGTAATAACGCTTACGATAACCTATTGACTGTGGACGTAATTTGCCACGGTGTGCCGTCGCAATCGGTATGGGAAAACTATTTATGTACACTTGAAAATAAATTCAGCGCAAACGCCGATAAGGTTTCGTTCAGAAATAAGCTGTACGGTTGGAAAAATTATAATCTGTCGTGCAGTTTTAAAAACGGTTCGGAATATCACGGGAAAGCAGGGTATGATTTATTTCTAAAAGGCTTTGTTTCCGATTATTATTTGCGTGAAAGCTGCTATAACTGTAAGTTTAAGGGTAAAAATATTCAAAGCGATATAACCTTGGGCGATTTTTGGGGAATTGATAATGTATTGCCTGAAATAAATGACGATAAGGGTGTATCGGTTGTTTTGGTACATTCGGAAAAAGGACAGTCGGCTATTAACAGTATTTCAAATAAAATTAAGCTGTTTGAAGTATCGGAGCAAAATGCTCTTGACTCCAATCCGGCTTATTATAAGAGCGTAACGCCAAACGGTGTCCGTCACGCTTTTTACAGGGATTTTAATAAGAAAAAATTTGTATTTAAAAAATATTGCGGTTCAACATTATATTCAAGAATATTAAGAAAATTTTATTCTGCGTTTAATAGAAGCAATGGGTGAAATTGATATTTCTTTATTCAAAAGTAATATCTTAAAACTAAAATTTTTCTCAAAATTCGGAGGAAATATGAATAATTCAATTATAATGATTCCTTATGCAAATTTAGAAAAAATGAAAAGCGGAGTTAATGTTAACGATAATAATCGATTCGATATTTATATGAAAAACTGCTGTGTTTCGTTGCTTTCGGCAAAGAAGTATAACCCCGATACGGACGTTGCGCTTGTAACAAATATAGAAGTACCGGAAGAATATGAAAAAGTATTGAGAAATAATAATGTTTTGATAATTAAAGCTGAATTTAACGATTTTGTATTCCTAAATGATTACAAATGGGGGTTGGCTTTTTATAAGCTTTGCGCATTAAAATATGCAGTTGAAAATTATAATTATGAATTTTACTCCTACTTGGATTCGGATGTTTACATACAATCAGGCTTTGATAATATTTGGAATGAATGTAAAGACAACATATTGCTTTATGATATAAATCATGGATTACAGGTGAATGATTACAGGCTGTTTCTTAAGGATTATTATTCGTTTACAGGCAGTAATAAGAATATTACGCATTACGGTGGGGAATTTTTTGCAGCTTCAAGAGAAAACGCGAAAATTTTCATTTCGGAATGCTATAAAATATATTCCGAAATGATCAATAAAAAGTTTTTTACAAGCTTTGGCGATGAATTTATAATTTCACAGGCTGCTGAAAAACAAAAGGCACTTATTAAAAATGTAGGAGCATATATTTATAGATTTTTGACCGGTGCCTTTCATTTAGTATCAACTTGTTATAGGTATAATCCAATTACTGTAATTCATGTGCCGGACGAAAAAAATTGCGGAATGCTAAAAATATATAATTATTATTGCAGAAACAATAAATTACCGCCTATAGAAAAGATTTATTCCATTTTGGGATTAAAACATATGAAATGCAAAACAGCTTTAAAACGATTTGCTAAAAAACTATTGCGGAGGTAAAATATGTCACTATTTAAAAACAAAACCTTAATGATAACAGGCGGAACGGGAAGTTTCGGCAATGCGGTATTAAACCGATTTCTTAATACGGATATAGGCGAAATTCGCATATTTTCAAGAGACGAGAAAAAGCAGGACGATATGCGCCACGAATTTCAGGCTAAAATGCCGGAGGTTGCGGATAAAATAAAGTTTTACATAGGCGACGTGCGCGATTTACAGTCGGTTAAAAACGCTATACACGGCGTGGATTATATATTTCACGCGGCGGCACTAAAGCAGGTGCCTTCCTGCGAGTTTTTCCCTATGGAAGCGGTGCGCACAAATGTTATAGGAACAGATAATGTCCTGACCGCCGCTATTGACGAGGGTGTGGAAAGCGTTATTTGTCTGTCAACCGACAAAGCCGCCTACCCAATAAACGCTATGGGTATTACAAAAGCAATTGAAGAAAAGGTTGCGGTTGCGCGCTCGCGCAATTCGGGCAAAACTAAAATTTGCTGCACCCGCTACGGCAACGTTATGTGCTCGCGCGGTTCGGTAATTCCGCTGTGGATAGACCAGATTAAAAACGGCCAGCCCATAACCATAACAGAACCTACAATGACTCGCTTTATAATGTCGCTTGAAGAGGCGGTTGACCTTGTTCTTTTCGCCTTTGAGCACGGCGAAAACGGCGACCTGCTTATACAAAAAGCCCC
>ERZ808240.3026-NODE-3026-length-17176-cov-35.380001_pt1 | contig 17176 bp, 15 predicted proteins | sample MGYA00521084_ERZ808240 | MGnify/ENA primary metagenome ERZ808240 (study PRJEB31516, sample SAMN03275571) | gut metagenome | biome: mammalia-associated habitat; material: feces | host: Papio cynocephalus | place: Kenya | collected 2012-08-06 ... | reverse complement strand
TGTGATGGTTCTTCCATCAGGCAACTGAACACTTTTTGTAATTACGTTCATCTAAAATTTAAAAAACTTATTGTTTTGTCTAACATCTAATATCTAAAACGCTGCAAAGATACCTTTTTAATTATTAATAAACGAATATTTGGGCAACTATTTTCTCGTTTTTAGATATTTTATCTATCCAGGGAGCTTTTTTCCCATTTTTATTGTTACCTTTGCAGTCGATAATTTTGCAAAATACTAAATTCAATGAAGATATCCAGAATCTATTCAGTGGCAGCAATCATGGTGGCTGCGCTGGCTCTTACATCTTGTAACAACAAGAAATTCCATATCAACGGTAACATTACCGAGGCCAAGGACTCCATGCTCTACCTGGAGAACCTCAGCCTCAACGGTCCGGTGAAAATCGACTCCGTGAAATTGGGCGAGGATGGTTCTTTTGCCTTCGAGGAGAACGCCCTGGACTCCGTGACCCCTGAGTTCTACCGACTCCGCATCGCCAACCAGAGCATCAACCTGAGCATCGACTCCACCGAAACCATCAATGTGAAGGCCGCCTATCCACAAATGAGCTTCAAATACGAGGTGGAAGGCTCAGAGAACTGCAACAAGATAAAGGAGCTGTCGCTCAAGCAGATGAACTTGCAGAGCAACATCAACGCCATCGTGAAGAGCCCCAACATAGGCATGGACTCCGTGGATGTCATCGTGGCTCGCATGCTCGAAGCCTATAAAAAAGACATCAAGGTGAACTACATCTTCAAGGAGCCGATGAAGGCTTCCTCTTATTACGCCCTCTTCCAGACCATCCAACTGGGCAATACCAACTCGCTGATATTCAACCCTCGCAACAACAAGGAAGACATCAAGGTGTTCGCCGCCGTAGCTACCAGCTGGGACACTTACTACCCAGGCGCAGAGCGAGGAAAGAACCTGCACAACATAGCCATCGAGGGTATGAAGGATGTACGCATCATCGAAAACCAGCGTGCACAGCAGCAGATAGACGCCAACAAGGTGAGCGTGAATGGATGCATCGAGCTTGCCCTGCAGGACAACAAGGGACAGATACGCCGACTCACCGACCTCAAGGGAAAAGTGGTGCTGCTCGACTTTCACCTCTTCGCCAACAGCGAAAGCATGAAGCGAATCATGATGCTACGCGAGCTTTACAACAAGTATCACGCCGCAGGACTGGAAATCTACCAGGTATCCGTGGACCCAGACGAGCATTTCTGGAAGACATCCACCGCAGCCCTCCCATGGATTTGCGTGCGCGACGAGAACGGCATCCAGGGACAAAGCCTGCAATTATATAATGTGCAGAGCATCCCGACATTCTTCCTCATCGACCGAAGCAACACTTTGAGAGCGCGCGACTCACAAATCCAAGACCTCGACGCAGCCATCAAGAGCCTACTATAAAAAAGTAGAGCCAGAAAGCCAAGAGTGAGGAGTTAAGGCAAATGTTTCACGTGAAATCATGCGATTTCATCGCTTGCCTTAACTCCTTAACTAACAACAGATACAAATAGCAACCACAAACTATAAACACTAAAAAATGAACAAGAAATTTTTAGCCCTCGCAGCATTGGCACTGGTAGCAACAGCAGCCAACGCCAAAGTAAAGTTGCCACACATCTTGGGTGACAACATGATTATCCAGCAGAATTCAGAAGCCAACCTTTGGGGCTGGGACAAGCCCGGCACGACCGTTGAGGTTTCCACCTCGTGGTCTTCACAGAAATATTCCGCAAAGACTGGCAAAGACGGCAAATGGGCAGTAAAGGTACAGACACCTAAGGCTAGCTACACCCCACTCAGCATCACCTTCGACGATGGCGAGAAGACCATAATCAGCAATGTGCTGGCAGGAGAAGTATGGGTGTGCGCTGGACAGAGCAACATGGAAATGCCCGTAAAGGGATTCGGCAACTGCCCAGTACAAGGCTATAACAAAGCCGTGCTGGAAGCCAACCAGTATAAAGGCGTACACTATGTGAAGATTCCTAGTGTAATGAGCAGTAAGCCCCTAGACGACGCCAACTGCGAGTGGAAGGCCATCAGCCCAGAGACCGTGGGCGACGCATCCGCCACAGGCTACTTCTTCGCACAGGTGGTAAACAAGGCACTCGATGTGCCTGTGGGCCTGGTGATGGCGAACAAGGGCGGAAGCCGTGTGGAAAGCTGGCTCGACCGCGACTATCTGAAAAAGAACACTAAGGAAGAACTGGACTCCGTAAAAATGACCAAGAACCCCAACTGGAAATGGGACTTCCTCTACCCTCTGCTTTGGGGCAATGGTACCTTCCACCCTATCCTCAACTATAGCGTAAAGGGCATCCTCTTCTACCAAGGCTGCTCCAATGTAGGCGACCCAGCCGGTCAGTACACCAAGCGACTCGCCGACCTCGTGGCACAATGGCGCAGAGACTTCAAGCAGGGCGAACTGCCATTCTACTTCGTACAGATAGCACCTTACCATAATGGAGACGTCAATGGCGAGGCGGGGCCGAGACTCCGCGAGCAGCAGTTTAACGCCGCCAAGATTATCCCCAACAGCGGCATCATCTGCACAGAAGACTTGGTCTATCCATACGAGAAAGAGCAGATACATCCATGCCAGAAGCAGCCTGTGGGCGAGCGCCTTGCCTTGCAAGCCCTCAGCAAGACCTACGGCGTAAAGGGACTATTCTGCGAAAGCATGACCTTCAAGGAAATGAAAATCGTGGGCGACACCGTGAAAGTTCACTTCGACAACACCTATGGAGCCTACAATCGCTTCGAAGGCATAGAAGGCTTCGAAGTAGCCGGTGAGGACAAGGTATTCCACAAAGCTACTGCCAAGCACTTCTGGCAGGAAGGCGGCAACGACGGATGGAACGAATGCATCATCGTAACCAGCCCTGAGGTGAAGAAGCCAGTGGCACTGCGCTACTGCTTCCGCAACTTCCAGCTCGGCAACATGGCAAACGCCGGCGGCCTGCCTCTATTCCCTTTCAGAACAGACAATTGGTAATAACATCATCACAGAATCGGTCGGTCTTACCCAAAGAACCGGCCGATTTGCATTCTATATAGAAATCAATCATCAAGCTAGCTATTATGAGTCACGTCTTAGAAAAATTCAAATTCTGCCCAGTATGCGGTTCCAACCATTTCGAAGAGAACAACATCAAGAGCAAAAAGTGCCGCGACTGCGGTTTCACCTATTATCTCAACCCCAGCAGCGCCACCGTAGCCTTCATCCTCAACGAGAAAGACGAGATGCTGGTAGTACGTCGCAAGAACGAACCAGCCAAAGGAACCCTCGACCTGCCGGGCGGTTTCGTAGATATGGACGAGACAGGCGAAGAAGGCGTGATGAGAGAAGTGAAAGAAGAAACCGGACTAGACGCTACCGAGGTGAGCTACCAGTTCAGCATCCCCAACCTCTACCTCTACTCCGGATTCTTGGTGCACACCCTCGACATGTTCTACATCGTCAAGGCAAAAGATCTCTCACACGTACAAGCGATGGACGATGCCGAGGAGTCGTATTGGATTCCTCTCGCCGACATCCATCCCGAGGAATTTGGATTGGGTTCCATCCGCCAAGGAGTGACTAAATTTCTCGCAAAACATAAGTCAAAGGAATGAAAATGCCTCACAAACATTTAAAAAACTAAAAAAATAGCTATATAATAAGGTATAAGCAAAAAGTTTATTTACTTTTGCACACCAAAAAGAAATTGTATATAAGCTTATGCAAGAAAATTTAGTTATCGTCGAGAGCCCTGCGAAGGCTAAGAAAATCGAAGAGTTTTTAGGAAAAGACTTCAAAGTGATGTCTTCCTATGGTCACATCCGCGACCTGAAGAAGAAGGAACTCAGTATAGACGAGAAGACCATGGAACCTTGCTATGAGATTCCAGAGGAGAAAAAGAAGCTCGTCACAGAATTAAAATCAAATGCGAAGCAAGCCAAGAAGATTTGGCTGGCATCCGATGAGGACCGCGAGGGAGAGGCCATCAGCTGGCACCTTTGCGAAGTACTCGGATTGGATGAGGCGAAAACAAGCCGTATCGTATTCCACGAGATTACCAAGCCTGCCATCTTGGATGCCATCGAGCACCCACGCCACCTGGACATGAACCTTGTGAATGCCCAGCAGGCACGCCGTGTACTCGATCGCATCGTGGGTTTCAAGCTCTCCCCAGTACTTTGGAGAAAAGTGAAGCCTGCGCTCTCTGCCGGCCGTGTGCAGAGTGTTGCCGTGCGACTGATTGTGGAACGAGAGCGAGAGGTCCAGAAGTTTAAGAGCGAGCCATATTATCGCGTCAATGCCGTGTTTGCCCTTATCGGTGAATCAGGCAACGCCACTGAAGTAAAGGCTGAGCTCGACCAGCGCTTCAAGACCCATAAGGAAGTGGAAGCTTTCCTGGAGAAGTGTAAGAATGCGAAATTCACCGTAGAATCGGTGAACAAGAAGCCGCTGAAGCGCACTCCAGCTCCACCTTTCACCACCTCTACCCTACAGCAGGAAGCAGCCCGCAAGCTGGGCTTCACCGTAAGCCAAACCATGATGGTGGCACAAAAACTATACGAAAGCGGACAGATTACCTACATGCGTACCGATAGCGTAAACCTCTCTACCCTTTGCACCAATGCCAGCAAAGACGAGATTATCAAGGTTTATGGCAGGGAATACAGCAAGCCACGCGCTTTCCATACAAGTTCAAAAGGTGCACAGGAAGCCCATGAGGCCATCCGACCTACCTACATGAGCCAATCGAGCATCGACGGTTCCAATCAGGAAAAGCGCCTGTACGAACTTATCTGGAAACGCACCATCGCATCGCAGATGGCAGACGCACAGATAGAGAAGACCAGCATCAACATCACCATCGACAACACGGAAGAGAAGTTTGTCGCCAATGGAGAAGTTGTAGTTTTCGAAGGTTTCCTCAAAGTCTATCACGAGTCAACCGACGAGGACGAAAGTGCCGAGGACGCAGCTCACCTACTGCCTTCGATGAAGGAGGGAGACCAGTTGCAACGCCGCGAGATTACCGCCATAGAAAGATATTCACTGGCTCCAGCAAGATACACAGAAGCTAGCTTGGTGAAAAAACTGGAAGACCTCGGCATCGGCCGACCATCTACATACGCTCCAACCATCAGTACCATCCAGCAACGTGAATACGTAGTAAAGGGCGACAAACAGGGCGAAGAGCGCAGCTACACCGTAGATTCGCTGAAAGGAATCCAGGTGACACAGAAGGTGAAGAAGGAATTGGCTGGCTCGGAGAAGGGCAAGCTCCTCCCAACCGACATCGGCATCGTGGTAAACGACTTCTTGATGGACAACTTCCCAAACATCATGGACTATAACTTCACGGCAAACGTGGAAAAGAAATTCGATGACATCGCCGAAGGAAAGACTGAATGGACTAAGTGGATGAAGGACTTCGACAAGGGCTTTGAGCCTGAGGTGAAAGAAGTGATGAATTCCCGCAACGTACACAAAGCTGGCGAGCGAGAGCTGGGTAAAGACCCTAAGAGCGGTCGCCCTGTGTTCGTCAAAATCGGTCGCTTCGGTCCTGTGGCACAAATTGGTTCTGCCGAGGACGAGGACAAGCCACAGTTTGCCCAGTTGCCAGCCGACAAGAGCATCGAGACCATCACCCTGGAAGAGGCATTGGAACTCTTCAAGTTGCCTCGTGAAGTGGGAGAATTCGAAGGCTCCACCGTCACTATCGGCGCAGGTCGCTTCGGTCCATACGTGCTCCACAACCGCAAATATGTGTCAATCCCTAAGGAAATAAACCCTATGACCATCACATTGGAGCAGGCTGTGGAACTCATCAACGAGAAACGCTCCAAAGAGCAGAAACGACACCTCAAGGCTTTCAAGGAAGACGACAAGTTGGAACTCCTCAATGGTCGTTACGGCCCATACATCGCCTACGATGGTAAGAACTATCGCATTCCGAAGGCAAAGCAAGAGAACGCAGAAGCTCTCACCTACGATGAGTGCATGACCATCATCAAGGAGCAGCCTGAGCCAAAAACAAGAGGTCGAAAGAAATAAATTACAAGATAAGAATGAAGTCAATCATCATCATTGGATATATGGGAGCCGGCAAGACGACCGTCGGCAAGGCCCTCGCCAAGGAACTTGGCGTGATGTTCTACGACCTCGACTGGTATATCGAGAGTCGTATGCACAAAACCGTGAAGCAAATCTTCGACGAAGTGGGCGAAGACGGATTCCGCCAAATTGAGCACAACATGCTCCACGAGGTGGCAGAGTTTGAGAACGTAGTGGTTAGCTGTGGCGGAGGAACACCTTGTTTCTTCGACAATATGGACTATATGAACCAGTCGGGCGACACCATCTATCTAAAGGCTTCTCCCGAAACCCTGTACGAACACCTCAAGATGGGCAAGGGCGTGCGCCCACTGTTGCTCAACAAGACTCCCGAGGAAGTGCAAGTGTTCATCCGTGAGCAGCTCAAACAGCGAGAGCCGTTCTACGAGAAAGCCAAGCACATCATCGACATCAATGTGATGGATAACTTCGACAAAATCAACCATACCGTACAGGAGGTTCGCAACCTGCTGAACGTATAGCAAAACTTTTTAGCAAGACAAAGAAAAGAACAGAAAATGAAGAAATGGACTATTGAAGACTCGAAGGAGCTCTACAACATCTGTGGTTGGGGCACCTCTTACTTTGGCATCAACGACAAGGGTGATGTCTATGTAACTCCATGCAAGGACAACACGCAGATAGACCTGCGCGACATCATGGACGAGTTGGCACTACGAGACATCAACGCTCCCGTACTGCTCCGTTTCCCAGACATCCTCGACAACCGCATCGAGAAGACAGCCAGCTGTTTTCACAAAGCCAAGGAAGAGTATGGATACAAGGGAGAAAACTTTGTCATCTACCCTATCAAGGTAAACCAGATGCAGCCTGTCGTGGAAGAAATCATCTCTCATGGCAAGAAGTTCAACCTCGGACTGGAGGCTGGCTCCAAGCCAGAGCTTCACGCCGTCATCGCCGTGCAGGCACAGAGCGACTCGCTCATCATCTGCAACGGCTACAAGGATGAGAGTTACATCGAACTTGCCTTGCTAGCACAAAAAATGGGCAAGCGCATCTTCATCGTGGTAGAAAAGCTCAACGAGCTCGACATCATCGCCAAGGTGGCGAAGAAGCTCAACGTAAAGCCAAACATCGGCATCCGCATCAAGCTTGCCTCATCAGGCTCCGGCAAATGGGCTGAGAGCGGCGGCGATGCCTCTAAGTTTGGCTTGACCAGCGCCGAGCTGCTCACCGCCCTCAACAAGATAGAGGAGATGGGCTTCCACGACTGCTTGCGTCTTATCCACTTCCACATCGGAAGCCAGATTACCAAGATTCGCCGCATCCAGACCGCCCTTCGCGAGGCTGCACAGTTCTACATCAACCTCCACAAGATGGGCTACAATGTAGATTTCGTGGATTGCGGTGGTGGTCTCGGCGTGGATTACGACGGTACCCGCTCCTCTAGCAGTGAAAGTTCCGTAAACTACTCCATCCAGGAGTATGTGAACGACTGCGTCTATACATTCGTGGAGGCAGCCAACAAAAACAACATCGAGCATCCTAACCTCATCACCGAGAGCGGACGTTCCCTCTCTGCCCATCACTCAGTATTGGTCATCGACGTGTTGGAGACCGCTTCCCTGCCAGAGATGCCTGAGGAATTCGAGGCAAAGGAGACCGACCATCAGCTAGTAAAAGACCTCTACGAGATTTGGGACAACCTGAACCCTCGCAACATGTTGGAGGACTGGCACGATGCAGAGCAAATCCGTGACGAGGCATTGCAGCTCTTCTCCCATGGCATCGTAGATTTGAAGACCCGTGCCGAGATCGAGGCTATGTATTGGAGTGTTTGTCACGAAATCAACAGTCTCGCCAAACACATGAAGCACGTGCCTGAGGAATTGAGAGGCTTGGACAAGCTTCTTGCCGACAAGTATTTCTGCAACTTCTCCCTGTTCCAGAGCTTGCCAGACAGTTGGGCCATCGACCAGCTCTTCCCTATCATGCCTATCCAGCGACTCGACGAGCGTCCTACCCGCAACGCCACCTTGCAGGACATCACCTGCGACAGCGACGGCAAGATAGCCAACTTTGTGACCGATGGTCATATCGGCAATGTGCTCCCACTCCATCCTTTGAAGAAAAATGAGCCATACTATCTAGGAGTGTTCCTTGTAGGTGCTTACCAGGAGATTCTCGGCGACATGCACAACCTCTTCGGCGACACCAACGCCGCCCATATCTCTGTGAAGGATGGCAAGTACAACATCGACCAGATATTCGATGGCGAGACCGTAGAGGAAGTATTGGATTACGTGCAGTATAACCCAAAGAAACTCGTAAGACAGCTAGAGCAGTGGGTAACCAAGAGCGTGAAAGAAGGCAAGATTTCGCTCGATGAGGGCAAGGAGTTCCTGGGAACCTACAGAAATGGTCTCTTCGGATACACTTATCTTCAATAAACATCAAACACTACACATTAAACATTATAAGGATGGAAAAAGTAACAGTAGTAAAGGTGGGCGGTGCCATCGTTGAGGACAGCGAAAAGTTGGCACAGCTCCTGAAAGATTTCGCAGCCATTCCTGGCAAGAAAGTGTTGGTACACGGCGGTGGTCGCCGTGCCACCAAGGTAGCCGCTGCCCTCGGCATTGAGAGCAAGATGGTGAATGGTCGCCGTATCACCGACGCAGATATGTTGGAAGTGGTAACCATGGTTTATGGTGGTTTGGTCAACAAGAACCTTGTTGCCAAACTCCAGGCTAACGGCGTGAACGCCCTAGGCTTGACCGGTGCCGACATGGACGTGATCCATAGCCACAAGCGCCCTCTGAAGGATGGCGTTGACTTCGGATTCGTAGGCGACGTAGAGCGCGCAGACGGCAAGATGCTCCAGACATTGATTGACGAGGGAATCACCCCCGTAATGGCTCCACTGACCCACGATGGCAAGGGCAACATCCTCAACACCAACGCCGACACCATCGCCAGCGAGACAGCCAAAGCTTTGGCTCCTTACTACGACGTAACATTGATTTATAGTTTTGAAAAGAAAGGCGTGCTCAGTAATCCTGACGATGACGACAGCGTGATTCCAGTGATTACCCATGCCGATTTTGAGAGATACAAGGCAGACGGCACCGTGGCTGGTGGTATGATCCCTAAGTTGGAGAATGCCCTGGCAGCCATCGACGCTGGCGTGAAAGAGGTAATCATCACCCTCGCTACCGCCATCGACGGAAAGCACGGAACCGTGATTAAATAATTAAATAAGTAGAGAAGCCAAAGTCTTCCCCCCAACGGGGGAAGACACTCTTTATTTGTTAGAGATTGTTAAATAATAAGTTTTTTACTGTTGGCTTGTAACTTTCTTGCAAGTCACTCGTCATTGATTATAGAGGGATGAAAGAAATCAGTTTCCGAAACGATGTTTTGCCACTGAAGAACAAGCTCTTCAGACTGGCACTGCGCATTACTCTCAACCGGGAGGAAGCAGAGGATGTCGTGCAGGATACCATGATCAAAGTTTGGAACGCTCGCGACAGATGGCAGGAGCTAGACTCCATCGAGGCATACAGCCTCACCATCGCCCGCAACCTCTCGCTCGACCGCATCAAAAAGATGGACAACCAGAATGATTCGCTAGAAGAGCAGAAGGTGGAAAGACTAGACGAAAGTTCATCCACTCCATCCGAACGGATGATTCAGAAAGACAAACTGGACATCGTGAGGAACATCATCAACGAGTTGCCTGAGAAACAGCGCACCTGCTTGCAACTTCGAGACATCGAAGGAAAATCCTACAAGGAAATAGCAAGCATCCTCGAAATCACAGAGGACCAAGTAAAAGTGAACATCTTCAGGGCTCGACAAACAGTAAAACAAAGATTTCAACAATTCGACAGATATGGATTATAAGTACATCAACCAACTATTGGATCGCTACTGGAAGGGCGAGACTTCTCTCGAAGAAGAGGAGATTCTCCGCGCATTCTTCAGCCAGGACAAGTTGCCTGCCGAGCTGAAGCCATACCAAGCACTCTTCTCTTACGAGATGGGTGAGGCTAAGCAAGAGACCCTAGGTGATGACTTCGACCAGAAGATGATGGCGATGATTGAGGACGAATACACCAAGGAGCCTAACAAGGCGAAGGTGGTTTCGCTGACAGAGCGCTTGAAGCCTCTCTTCAAAGCCGCAGCTGTCGTGGCTATCGTATTGACCCTTGGCAATGCAGCCCAGGTGCCATTCCAAAACGATGCAGACAATCAAGTTGAAAACGTAGGATACACCAAGAGTGGCAAGGGAATTTCCGTAGCCATGGGTGATTCCACTTCGGTTGACTCCATGCAACGCACAGGCATCGACCAAGTGAGCACGACAACCAATCCTACGATATTAAAGTAGTTATTTCTATGCTTTCTCTATAAAATCATTTTAGTAAAACAATTCTGAAACTGTGAAGTTTCAATTCTCTCAAATTTTTCATAACATACTAACGTAATAGGGCTGCCAGGATGTACTGGCAGCCCTTACTATATAATAAAAGTTTCATATTTCTAACTGATTCTTAACTAACTCATAATAAATTCCTTTTTTTCTAATTAGTGAAACATGTTTACCTTCTTCTACTATCCTGCCATTTTTTAATACAATAATGTTGTCTGCATTCTTAACAGTACTCAATCTATGTGCAATTACAATAGCTGTTTTTCCTTTAATGAAAGCATTCAAATGATTCATTATTTCACTTTCATTATTTGCATCCAAAGAATTTGTTGCCTCATCCAGAAAAATATAATCAGGATTTTTATATACGGCACGAGCTATAAGAATACGTTGTTTTTGACCTAAGCTTAATCCATGCCCATCTCGGCCGATTTTAGTATTATACTGAAGTGGTAAGTTCTCTATATAATCATGAATATTCGCAATCTTTGCAGCTTTCTTAACACGTTCCATATCTAACTTCATCGCATCCAAAGCTATATTCCTTGCTATCGTGTCAGAAAAAATAAATCCATCTTGCATAACTACTCCACATTTCTTGCGCCAATTACGTTTATTCAGAGCTACCAGTTGTTTATTTCCGACCATTATACTTCCACTATCAAGATCGTAAAAACCTAATATCAATTTTAAAAGAGTTGTCTTCCCTGATCCACTAAGTCCAACTATTGCAGTAACTTTACCTTCAGGGATATGAAAACTAACATCTTTTATTGTAGGTATATCACTTAGCTTGTCATAACTAAATTTTACATTCTGTAAAACAATATCACCACACATTCTATCAGAAAGATTTACAGAGTTTCTCTGGTCTTCATCATTATCAACATAAACATCATAAAGACGATTTAGGCTTAGCTTTGCATCTTGTGATTGGCGAGCGAAATTCACAAGTTGCTCAACAGGACTATTCATCATACCTATAATATATTGTATACTTAACATCATACCCAAGGTAACATCGCCTCTAATAACAAACATTGCCACTATTGAAGTTATAGTCAAATTCTTCATTTGGTTTATGAAAGTTCCACCAAATTGTTGGTACTGTGCTAATTTTAATCCTTTCAAGGATAACCTGTATAATTACGCTGAATGCATTCCCATTCCCACCGTTTCGCTTGTTCGCAAGCGTTTAACTTAATTTCTTGCATTCCTTCTATTAGTTGAATTATAGAACTTTGATTAGCAGAATTCATTGCAAACATTTTATGATCCAGCATTTCACGCCGCCCCATAAACATTTTTACCCACAAGAAATACAAGATACTACCTCCCCAAAATATCAGAGCCACAATCCAATTATATGTCAAAATTATAATACCAAACACGATTAGACTAATGATAGAAAATATGGTATCCAAACTGGAATTAGTCAAAAAACTTTGTATTCTAGTATGATCATTGACACGTTGCGTTATATCACCAGTCAACTTTGTTTCAAAAAATGAGATAGGAAGACGCATCAATTTTGATAAATAATCCGAAATTAATGATATGTTTATTCGCGTACCAGCTTTTAGTAATATCCAATTACGTATAAAATTTAACGTGGTGTTTCCAACTTCCAGAAACATTTGCCCTAAAAGAATCAGAAAAATGATTTTCATTTTCTTATTAGCTATACCTTCATCCACAATAGCCTTAGATAGAATAGGCAAAACAAACTGGAGAAAAGAACTAAGAGCCACAACTCCGAATAAAATACAAATATGTTTTTTGTATGGAGCGAGATATCCATACAAAAAATTCAGAGTATTTCTTTTAAAGATAACTTTTTCTGATTTACTTTCGGCATTTTCATAAAACTGTTGGGATGGCTCTAAATATAAAGCCACTCCAACAGGAATGCCATTTTCGTTCGTAGTACAAAGAAAAAAATTAGCGAATTCTGCTTCTGAAAATTTCAATCTTACACCACCAGCAGGATTAGCAACATAATACATATAACCTGTTTTCTTTCTTGTAATCTCATATAATACAACAAAATGATTTTTGTTCCAATATATAACACAAGGCAACCGCATTTGCTCCTCAAGTTCTCGCATCGTCAGCAATGTTCCAAAGGATTCGAAGCCGACGGCTTCTGCTGCCAAAGCTATTCCATACAGAGAGACTCCTTCATTTGTGATAAAACACAAATCATGTAGATAGCTAACAGGAATATATCTTCCGTAGAACTCACATATCATCGCCAAGCACGCAGGACCACAATCCATACTATCCTGCTGCTGTATAACTGGAAATTTTCTCATTGTCCACTTATTTGTTTGTTTCTAATATCTTTTCCGAAATTCTTTTATTATGTTCCAACACTTGTCCTAAACTTTGAACATTCACAAATTTAGTAACATCCCAATTCATACCACGAGGATAGCCCTTACGAGAAGAACTTATAATATAAACAATTCCTATAAGTTTACCTTTTATTATCATACGATCAACACAAGCTATAAATTTGTTCTTACCATACTTAATAATATTACGCCAGATGATATTATCAGAAGGCTTTATGAGATTAGATTGCCCCATCCCAATTGCATCGATATTCCAAATCGGACGCTTGCCATTCTCGTCTTCTCTGATTTCATAATTGGGAACCCATACCGGATTATCTTCCTTCAACTGCAAGACTAAAAATTGGTCTGCTATAGCAAAATACACAGTGTCTATCTGCTGCGGAATTGATTTCAGCACTTTCGTAATTAACCCATAAGCTGGATAATGCTTGTTATAATTATCTGCTGTAACAAAATGCATGGCACTATCACCAGTCAAATTTTCCTCAGTACGATACCCTTCAACGAATTGAAAAGTGCCCTTACCATCATAACTAACAGCCTTTGTCCCTGCACTATAAAATGCCCAATCCGATGCATTTGAAAATACTGGTGCAACAGATCCACAACCTGTGAAAAAAGCACAGGTTAGGATAAGCACAAAAAATAAAAAATCTCTTTTCATTTCCATATATAATTTAAAATCTACTAAATTCTGATGTTTTTACCCTCGTGTTATGCCTCTTATTCTTGTAGTTAAAATTATAAGACAACAACAAGGCAATATTTCTTCGGTCATTATCATTGTATGTCGCTTGCTGCACCCAATCACAATAAGTAATGGAAGTATTCTTACTAGAACAAAAAATATTATTGGCAGACAACTGCATAAACCAACCACCCTTAAATGTTTTGCCAAGCGACAACAGGGTGCTCCATTGCTCCGTACGCATTCTAAAAGCCTCATATTTCTTACCTTCATAATCGACAAACAACATAGCTTGAATGTTACTTGGAAGACGAAAAGTATGATGAATTTTAAAATTATAAAAAGGTCTATCATATTTCGTGCCTGCACCCATAAATTCATACTTGAAGTCCTGTTTTCCAAAATTAAATTCCAAATAAGGAGTATAAAATCCGAACTGCTGCCACCAATTAACTCCTAAGTTCATACATCTAAACTTTTGCAAGTTTATTGTCTGCGCTAAAATAACATCTTGATCCTTCCCATAAATACCACGATTGACCATTATCTTACCATCTATGAAATCATAACTTCCAATAACTCGAAGGTTCTTATAGGAAGCTAGAATATGCAAAGAGTTCGTATAAGTTGGTTTCAACTTTGAATTTCCTTGAACATATTCATATCTGCTATGATATTGGAGATTGTCATTAAGCGAAGCATAGTTAGGCCTCACTATAGACTTACGATAACCTACACTAGCATTGAATCCCTTAGTGTTTCTAAAGTTAACATCAATATTAGGTAAAATATCATCATAGGTACTGCTTTGCATGCTACTTTTTACTCCATTTTCATAATAATTCAACTTGGTATGCTCATAACGTAGCCCTCCAGAAAGATTCCATCTCCCTACACTATAAGAGAAAGAAACATAGTCTGCATTCAACAATTGACGACGTTCATTATTGCTAGCATTCAAACTGGTTTCTATATTTTTTTCCGTAAAAGAGAATTTCTGTTTCTCTTGTGAATAAGTTAACTCCACACCATAACTCATAGAAATATTTTTTCCTAACTGTGTATTAGCATCAGTTATCAAAGAATTCATAAAGTTATGATTCATTCCATTTGTACGAACCTGGGAATTATTCTTTTCTACATAATCAAATAAGTGGCTTTGATTCCCCAACAACAAATCGTTCGTCACTTCCAACCGCGTTTTTTGCCACTTTACCAAATAATATAAGTTAGTTAACCACTTCAATGGTTTCATACAAGAAATGTTATCTGCGGAAGTATCAAAAATTTCTGCACCTACGACACGATGAACTAAAGACTTTAGCTGAATGTCATGGGTTATTTTGTTCCAATTTATCTGCGTATTTGCTCCAATACTGCTCTTGCCATTAATTTTATAATTAAGCTCAACGTTTGCATTCGGGTTCATCCCTTTATAATTCATCTCAACATCATCTGTCGTTACAGATTGCGGGCGCAGAATCTCACTATAATCAAAAGCTTTTTGCAAGGCTCTTATATCATTGAAAGACAAGCCACTAGAGACCTGCAATTTGTTATGATTATAAGTTAAGGTTACATTTTCAACATCAAGAAATTTTCTTCCCAGACGAAGATACGACATGGCATTTCCACCCAATCCATTAGGATTATCCTTTGTATAAATTTTAATAACGGCATTTACATCTGATGCATACTTGACACCTGGGCTAGTTATTACCTCAACCTTTTTAATCCGTTCAGATGAAAGGCTATTAAGTTCATTGGCATTATATAATTTTCTGTCGTTCAGGTACAATAATGCTTTTCCTCTTCCAAAAACATAAAATTCTCCATCACTACCCGAAACAAAAGGTATCTGATTCATCAGATTATTTATCGTACCACTTTTACTAAGAATTGAATTTTGGACATCTGCAACAATCATGTTACCTTGATTTTTAAACATCTGACGCATCCCCACAACCGTCACGTCCCAAAGCATATGAGCATCTGAAGACAAACGAATAACCAGATTGTTTTGTGGTAAAGACTTCACATCAATTGTATCAGTCCTCATCCCCACATAACTAACTGTCAAATAACAACTTTTTATCGTATCAGGTAATACCAAAGAAAAGGAGCCATTTTCATGTGTTGACATTCCTGTTATGAAACGAAAATCATAAGTAAAAGCTGTAACATTTACCCTCCCCAGTTCTTTTCTGTCTTGTCCAAGAACTATACCATTGATAGTTTGAGAGTATACAGCCAACACCTTTAAAAGTATGAACGTTATAATAAAAACACTTTTTTTCATTATCGTAAAAATTATGCTAAATCTAAAGTTTTATTCATATAAAGTCCTTGCATTATCAAATGAAAGACAGATTGTCTCAATTGTTCTAATGATATCGAAGGAAGTATTTTTTGTGCCTTTACATATTGACAAACTTCCTCACCTGTAGCTGCACTCTCAAAGAAGGACAAGAACTTTCCCCAATTTTTCAGCTGATGTTTTTTAATTCCATCTTGCAAATAAAGATTCTTATCTATCATCTCTAAAGAGTATTTCGGTTTCAATTTTACGTGAACTTTACTTAATATATCATCACGCTCTTTTATGGATTTAATTTGACTATATATATCATTAAAATCATCATATTTAGACATTGACTGTTCATTTATTGGAAAAGAAAATCCTTTTGATTTCAAATAGTCAACAATGTGATTATAGTATTCTGGAAAATCACTTTTCATTCTATACTCAATCTGCTCACAAATATAAGGAGACTGTTTTAACGCTCCTAAACTATGCATAAATTTTCCTTCATATTGCGCTGCTTCTATAGACAAAAATCTTGTTATATCAGTAGTTTCCGACTCTTTTAACAAATAACAGATTGCTCTATTCTGCTTTTGTGCATATTTAGTAAGGAATAGTTGTTCTAGGAGGACATTAAATCTACCTTTATTTCTTCCAGAACAAAGTATATCCTCATACATTGAATGTACGTTGTTCATTGCCTCCACAGAATAATGATGAATAAATTGTAAATCATTTCCTCCAAAGATGCCCATATTGGCTGCATGAGTATTCTTGCCTTCACCAAAAAAGCGAGGAATGCTTTTGAACTTTTTATGAATATAATCCAAAGCACGTATATAATCATCAGTTGAATTAGGTACAATTTGCTCTATGTTCTGACAAGCTACACTTGCGTTAATTATCTCATTAGGGAACCCACCCCAAATAAATATATCATTATCTACATGAAGAAAAGAATTCTGTTGCAAAGAATAAGTAAACAATTTTCCATAAGCCCATAATGCGGGATCCAAATCTATAACATTAAGATCTGCATGAAAAGCCTTATATGGCAAGCAGAGTTCTTCCTCCAACAGTTTGATACCATAATCATCTGTATAGATTTCTAACTCTGGATATACCTTAGAAATCGTCAAACAACTATAAGCCATAGAAAGAAGACAATAACGATAGTTTATCCAACCGCCATTGTATCTATTTTGATAGACATTTTGCTCATCTGCAAAAAGAGGTTTGGTCCAAAATGATTGTACTATTTTCATAAATAATATTCTTTTAAGTTTCTTATTAA
>ERZ808240.3024-NODE-3024-length-17186-cov-30.527406_pt1 | contig 17186 bp, 21 predicted proteins | sample MGYA00521084_ERZ808240 | MGnify/ENA primary metagenome ERZ808240 (study PRJEB31516, sample SAMN03275571) | gut metagenome | biome: mammalia-associated habitat; material: feces | host: Papio cynocephalus | place: Kenya | collected 2012-08-06 ... | reverse complement strand
TTTTGTCAGTTTTCGACAAAAGTGACATTGAAAACGTCTCAGAGTCTTATCTAAAAAGTTTGGTGACAGAGGCAAGAAAAAATCTGTGAGATTTGTGAGATTCGTGTGAGAACCTAGAAAAACACAAGCAGAATTGTAATTTTAAATACGCTATACTTGATAGGCTGGCAAGAGAATATACTCTTGTTAGCCCTAAGGGGTATAGTGTTTTCCAAAATATAAATCAATATGGACAAAGAATTATTGGAGCGACTCTTGACGATGCTCCCAGAGGAATGTCAAGACATTTACGACGATACGATACCAGGGGCAAAGGAGTTGCGCCAGAAGATGGGCGACAAGGTCTCTTCCGAGGCAACTTACTCCTGCGCTATGCCGATGATGGAAGATATTCGCAAACTTGACTATAAAGGTCAAGCCAAGGTATGCAAAGCCTTCCATCAGTATTTGAAGAAGCATCCCACAGCCGTTTCCTTCTTCACTCACCGCTTCGAGGAAACTTATTCGCATATTAAGATGAGGAATCTGGAAGATAGTATTGAGTGGATAGGCTATACGGTAAACGACTTGGATAATGCTGTTTCTGAGATAGATTACAACTCCCCAATGATATTCTTCGAGATAGCTAAGGAGATGGGGAAGGTAATAAAGGGGGAGAAGAAAAAATAGAATGTTATTAGAATATTTCATTATACAAGTATTGAGACATTGGCTTTGATATTAAGAAATAGAACAATTCGTTTTACTCGCTTAGATAAAGTTGATGATCCTGAGGAGTATGATATAACAGAAGATGGAGTCACACCAGCACACTATTGCTTTGCTTCTTGTTGGACTAAAAATCAAGAAGAGAGTTTACCCCAGTGGTATATGTATGGTTGTGGAAGTCATGGTGTTCGAATAGAGATGGATTCTGATATGTTTTGTGTGAAAAATAGTTTGAATGGGCATGATTATCTTGGTGGGTTAGAAATGACCAACTTAGGCGATTGTATAATGCCTGTTTTACACAATCAGAATGTTCTACAAGATATTATTTATGTTGATGAAATGAAGTCCGTTAAACAAAAAATCTTCAAAAGCTTTGTTGAACAAAAAGGAATTCATTTTATAGAAATAGGCGTATATAAAAGTAATGACTGGATTTTTCAAAAAGAATGTCGTTTTAGATTATTTGCCTTGCCAATGAAGCCTTATATTGCTGGTACATATTATTCGCCATCAGAGGTAATAGCAAACAATATACCTCCAAAGGTTGATTATATAGATGTTCCTCTTTTACCTAAGTCTTTTTCTACAATGAAAATTCTCTTAGGTCCGAAAGTTTCTTTAGGCGAGAAAATTATAGTAGAGTCTTTGATTAAAGAATACTTAGGACGAACAGATTACGAGATAAGTACTTATACAAATAAACTATGATAATGATAGCTTTGAAGGATTTATGCTTTGCTTATCTTGATGCTTATATTTATGCAAAGCAAACGGAATGGTTGATATATGGTAAGATTCAAGGCTCTGTACTTGATAGTATAAAGAAAGCAGCAGTGAAATGTATGGAGGATTACGTAGAACAGTTGAATCTTTCAGATAGTGATAAGAAGAAAGTGAAACAGAATCACGAGCAATGGGCAGATTTGGCTTTGAAAGGAGTCAAGGACAGGTTGCGTGAGAGTGGTAAAATAGAAGAATAATTTAACACAGTAGGTTGATTCCTTTCATAAATATATAAACGAAAAAAATAACCGATATGGAAAAGATATTAACAATAGTGATTCCTACGTACAATATGCAAGACTACCTTCGTCGTTGTCTTGACAGCCTGATTGTACCAGAGGAACAGATGAAGCAATTAGAAGTGCTCGTCATCAATGATGGCAGCAAGGACAATTCCTCTGCCATTGCCCATGAGTATCAAGATAAGTATCCTGATACCTTCAGAGTGATAGATAAGGAGAATGGCAATTATGGCTCCTGTGTGAACAGAGGATTGAAGGAGGCAACGGGTAAATATATCAAGATATTGGATGCAGATGATTGGTTTGATACGAACGTGCTAAATATTTTTATGCAGAAATTGATAGATACGGATGTCGATGTCGTCTTGACAAATTTTGATTGTTATTATCCAGATAGAACAGAAAAAGTCATTTTGAATATCAAGCAAAAAGACAAAATTATAAGTCTTTCTGATACGATGAATGAGAGCTTACCGCAGATGGTTGGCATTCAAATGCATGCAATATGTTACAAGCGGAAAATATTCACAGGCTTGAATTATCATCAGACAGAAGGTATCTCTTATACAGACCAAGAATGGATACTTATACCTTGGGCTAAAGTAGAAGATTTGTTGTTTCTGCCAATATCGTTATATCAATATGATTTAGGTCGGGATGGACAAACGATGGATCCTAAGGTTTTTGAGAAAAGAATTGATGACCAGTTTGTTGGTATTATGAATTCTATAATGATGATAGAGGCGGTATTATCGCAAATAGATGAACTCCACAAAAAGCTACTTTCTCTGAAAATGCTAAGTCGTATGGAGAGTATTTATAAGTTTTATCTTACGCGAAGATACGCTAAAGAGCAATGTTCAAAGTTTATAGAATTTGATGAAAAATTGAAAAAGTCCTTTCCGTTCTACTATACTAAGTTGAATCAGGTAAAAATGTCGAAATACTATTCCTGCCATTATATTCAAAAATGGCGTAAAGGTGGATATGTTCCTCTAAATTCAGGTTTGTTTCTATGCAATGATGCAATTGTAAATATTGTGTCTGGTATTAAGAAGTTAGTTGGCTATCACGGCTAGAATATTGTAAAGCAAAAAATAATATGCCAATAATTATATTGATATTACTCCTTCTGTACTTTTTGAAAGATTACAAGAAGGGTACAATCCTAATTTTATTGCTGATGCCTTTGTTGGGTATTGTTAATTTAGCTGGGCAAGGTTTAAATTTATGGTTGGGTTGTGTTGTTGTTGGTAAATGGTTTTTAGTCAGCAAAGACAAATTTAAAGCCATACGTCTTTCTGGTTTTATGTGGATTGTCCTTCTGATGACATTTTCCTATTTGATATCTAATTATTATGCTGTAACTCCACATCTTCCATCTGTTATCGCGAATATAATTCAACTTTTCTTAATATTTGTATTAGCAGATTATTTAACTTTATATCCACATTTAAGGGTTTATGCGTTGAAAGTTGTTCTTTGTACGGCAACCATACTTGTTGTTAATGGTTTGATAGAGACGATAGCTCGTTATAATATACTATTGAGTCTTGCCATTGGTACAGGATTATATCCAGATTCTACGACAATAATTACAGAGATAAGGTATGGTTTAAAGCGTGCCCAGTCGGCTTTTGCGATGCACACCTCGTGGGGAGGATACACATTTGTTGTATTTTGCTTTCTTTTTTATTTGAAAAAATATTGTGGAGTGACATTTCGCCATACAAATGCATTATTGATTTTGTTAGGAATGAATCTGTTCTTTACAGGTGCAAGAAGTGCGTTCTTGGGCTTTGTCGTTGCTTTGCTTGCTTTCTTGGATTTAAAGGATTTGAAGTCAAAAAAAATATGGGGACTTATTCTCCTTGTAATAGCTATTAGTCCATTATTCTTGGGATATTTTGATGATGTAGTTTCTTCATTTACAGATACTACTAAGGTTAATGGAAGTAATGCAGATATGCGCCAAACTCAGTTTGATATATGTTTTTATTACCTATTTCAATCTCCCTGGATAGGGAATGGCATTGCTTTTACTTGGGAACATGTGCTGCCACAGAATGAGGATTTGTGTGGAGCAGAAAGTATTTGGATTCCTGTTCTTATAGATCAAGGATGGCTCGGTGCGATAGCTGTTGGATTAACTTTTCTAACGTGTATATGGTATCTTAAAAAGCACAATAATTTTCGATATGGCATCGTTGTCTTAGGTTTCTTGGTCTTCAATAGTATGTCTTCAATTCCTAATATAAATTTGACAGACTTTATTTACTATATTATTTTATTATGTACTTTTCCACGTACAAAAATGACTTGCGAACATGAAAGAACTATTAAGAAAATTGCATAACAAATTTCAACGATTGAGATTAAGAAATTGTGATTTCACAATTATAGCCAATAATTGCATAGCTGGCTGTGTATATCATGATTTAGGTCTTCGGTTTGATACACCGACAGTAAACTTGTACATACCATTTCCTGACTATATCCTTTTCTTGAAGAATTTAAGACAATTTGTATATGCCGAGTTCGCCGAGCTACCTTCTGATAATGGACATCCTGTAGGACTTTTAGGGGGGGTAATTCATGTCTATTTTCTTCATTATCAGTCTTTTAATGAAGGCGTCGAGTCTTGGAAAAGAAGAACCGAAAGGATGCATTGGGATAATTTGTATGTCGTGTTGTCTGAACGAGATGGGTGTCGAGAAATGGATTTGCATGAATTTGATTTGTTGCCATACCGTAAGAAGATAGCATTTACTCATATTGATTATCCATCTATCTCAAATTTCTTCTTAATTCATGGCTTTGAAAAAAGCAAAGAATTAGGCAACATCATGGATTACCAAGGTATGTTCGGAAGAAAATATTATGATCAATTTGATTGGGTGAAATTTTTAAATCAGAAATAATCAATGAAGTTATCAATAGTAATTCCAGTTTATAATGTTGAGGATTATATTCGTGGAACGTTAGACAGTATATATAATCAAAAGGTTGATGAGCAATGTTTTGAAGTCATTGTGGTGAATGATGGAACTCCTGACAATTCTATGAAAATTGTTAAGGAATTTGCAGCAACTCATCAGAACCTTACTATTATCAATCAGGAAAATCAAGGGCTTAGTGCAGCACGTAATGCGGGTATTAAAGTTGCCAAAGGAGTTTATATATGGGTAGTGGATAGTGATGACAGTATTACAGAGAATTCTATTTCAGAGATGTTGGCTATATTGGAGAAGTATCATGATGTGGATATGTTTTGCTTCGACCATTATGAAAAAAGAGGGGATAACTTAATGGCAACTTCTCTGTTCACTAAACCATCTTACCAAAAATATTATGGTGAGATTCATGATGGATATTTCTATTGCAGAAAATTACCGACAGGGGTTTCCCCAAAATTTTTGTTCCGTAGAGGTTTCTTGCAAGAGAATCAATTGGAGTTCACTCCTGGAATCTATCATGAAGACCAAGACTTCTTGATAAGATGCTACACCAAGGCTAAAAGAATTCTTCCACTTAAAAATGTTTGGTATGTTTACAACATACGAGAGTGCGGGAGTATTACTTCTACATTTAAAATCAAGCGATTCCACGATTTGCTATGGATAATAAACAATTTCCGTCGTTTGTCGGATGAAACGGATGACGTGAATGTGCGTACAATCTTAGAGGAGGGAGTCTTTAGCTTGACGTATGGACTTCTGACGTCTAAGTATAAGGACGTAGAAGAATATAGAGTATTTTTAAGTAATCATGTAAAACAGCTAAAGCATCTTCTTCTTTCTTCCTATTTTAAGTCTATAAGAAAAAATAGCTTGGGGAAGAGTTGGAGATTATTTAGGACAATAATATAGTTTTAATTTAATGCGAATGAAAAGAATTTTGTTTGATTTATCTGGTGTTCAACCTAATGCTTCTGGTAAGATGCATGGGGGAGGAAAATATGGTATTGTGATGTTTAAGGAAATGATGAAACATCCAATAGACATAGAGGCTGTATATTATTCTTCCAAGTATATTCCAGAGGAAGTGAAAGAGGAATGCAAAAAAATCAAGATGCATGACTTGGATAAAGTATCTTTGAAAGAGGTGATAGATACTGGTAATTTTGACATTTACTATTCAGCCATGTTGAGCTATACAGAAGCTTTGATGAAGGATGGGTTAAAAGTTGTAGGCTCTGTCCATGGTTTGCGTAGATTGGAAATGCCTAACGATAGAAACTATCTCTACTATAAGCAAACACTCAAGGCAAAGCTCCGAGTGATTTTCACCTTGCTTTTTCCTAAGAAATGGAGAAAACGTGTTTATAAGGTTTATGAGCATGATTTGAAACAGCCAAACTTTCATTATATAGCTGTTAGTAATCATACAAAAGCTTCTATCCTTTCTTTCTTCCCGACATTGCGAGAGGAAAATATCAAGGTCTTTTATAGTCCTTCTACTGCTGGCGATAGAAATGTTGCTGCTTATAGTAATGAGAAGTACTTCTTGTTAGTTTCTGCTAATCGACCAGAGAAGAATGCTTTGCGTGCTGTTCAAGCTCTAGATGAGCTGATGTCTGAAAGACCTGAGTTCAAAGGATATAAGGTATATCTAACTGGTGCAAAGGCTGATGCTTTTAAGTATCAATTGAGAAATCCTGATAATTTTAAGTTTTTGGGGTATGTCTCAGAGTTGGATTTAGCCCGATTGTACAAGGGAGCATATTGCTTTATTTATCCATCTCTCAATGAAGGTTTTGGCTATCCCCCTTTGGAGGCGATGAACTATGGTGTTCCGGTATTGGCTTCACCTATATCTTCAATAACCGAGGTTTGTGGTGATGCTGCTGTTTATTTTAATCCTTTCGATTATAAGGAAATCAAAAATAGAATACTCCAGATTCATTACGACAAGCAGTTGTATCAAAGCTTGAAAGAAAAGGTTGCGGAGAGATTTGAGTACATAACGAAGAAACAAAACAAGGACTTGAAAGAGTTCGTGGAGTGGATTTGTGAATAATAAAAAATCTAAAAGACATATTCATTTTATGAAGGGAATAATCAAAAGAGTATTGATGGCATTAATCGCAATGCTAAAATGGGAGAAGAAGATTCCTGTTGTTTCAGTAAAATATCCCCATAATTTATTAGAGGATAAAGTAGCCTTAATTACAGGTGGTTCTGGTGGCATTGGAATGGCTATTGCAAAAAGTTTGTTGGAAAGTGGCTGTAAAGTAATTTTAGCAGGTACAAATGAGCAAAAACTTAAAAAAAATGTCGATAAGTTATCTTCTGACACTAAATATCTAGTTATAGATATGAATGATCCGACTTCATTTGATTTGAAAATCAAAGAAGCCGCTTCCAATTTTGGTGACATACGACTCTTTGTGTGTTCGGCTGGAGTTCACTCAGAAGGTCTTGATTTTTTGCGAATGACCGAGAAGGAATATGACAGAGTAATGGATATAAATTTAAAAGGTACATATTTCTTTGCTCAATCTGTTGCAAAATATTTAATAGGAAACAATTTAAAAGGTAAATTATTATTTGTTTCTTCATCGCGTGGATCAGAACCGGCTTGGTCTCCATACGGTATATCTAAATGGGGTCTAGATGGTATGGTAAAAGGATTGGCAAAAGAGTTGTTCCAATATGGAATCAATGTAAATGCCATAGCTCCAGGTTCTACAGCAACAAGTTTGTTGGGATATAAAAAAGGTGAGAGCATTTATACAGATGATAACTCGGAGTGTAGAATGATTATGCCTGAGGAAGTTGGAAATTTAACAAATTTATTACTTAGTGATGCTGGTAATATGATTAATGGTGAAATTATTCATATTTCATCAGGACGAGGTGTTTACGATATTAGATAATAACGATGAAAAAAGTTTCAATAGTTGTGCCTCTTTATAAATCAGAGGCTTTTTTGCCGAAGCTCATAGATTCGGTTTTAAATCAGACATATACTAATTTTGAATTAATATTAGTAGATGATGAGTCTCCAGATAATAGTGGAAAAATAAGTGATGAATATGCTTTAAAAGATAAGCGTATAAAAGTAATTCATAAGAAAAATGGTGGATGCTGTGATGCGAGAAATAAGGGCTTAGAGGCTGCTTCTGGAGAATATCTCATGCTTGCAGATGGTGATGATTGGCTAGAGACGGATTGTATAGAATATCTTGTAGGATTGATGGAGAAGAATGATTGCGAGATGGCTACTACTGATGCTGTCTTTACAACTCGCAATCGCATCCAAAATGAGATAGACAATGTAAAAATAGCCTCACAAGAAGAGGCAATGGCTGATATTTTATATGTGAATATACCTTTGGGGCCATGGAACAAGATATATACAACAAGTATTATACGAGAGCATCATTTGTGCTTTGACATTCCATGGTTTGGTGAGGGGCTCTACTTCTCTGTCATGGCTGCTCAATATGCTAACAAAATAGCGATAGGACATCGTAAGGTTTATAATTATAGACTGAATAATCCTAATAGTGGACTGACTAAGCATGAGGTGAAGCATGGAATCAATGCTCTTTGGAATATCAAAAATATAGAGAAGAAGTTGGAGGTTCGTACTCCAATGACCTTACATGCTGTTAAATGGCATCATTGTTTTAACTGTAATTTCTTGATGCAATATATAATTTGGGCGGGTATGCCTAATGAGTATAAACAACTGTATAAAGACACAAAAAAGGAGTTTAGAAATATGGCATTCTCTTCTGTTGCTCATGCACGTGTGCCAATAAAAAAGAAAATATATATGTTGACAGCTTATTTTTGGCCAGTATGGGTGGCAAAATTAATGGCTAAGCGTGCTGAACGAAAATTCAAGGCTGATATAATGAAATAAATTCTATGAATGTAAAAGTTATAACTCGCCATAGTCCATCAAATTATGGCTCTTTACTACAGGCTATAGCAACTGTTCAAATTGTAGAAAAGTTAGGACATAAATGTGAAATCATAGATTATCAACGTTCTGACGAGCGAGGGTTGAAGGGCGTGTTAACTCAACTGGGATGTAAGAAAGGATTTGGCAATCCTTTGAAGAAGTTGGCGTATATTGCAGTGCGTTATCCTATTGAAAAGTATGCGCAAATTCGCTTTGATAGAATGAGAAAGAAGTACTTGAAGATGACTTCAAGATGCTCATCTCATCAAGATTTAGAAAAACTTTCGGCAGATGCTTTTATGACAGGCAGTGACCAGGTTTGGGGACCAATGATGAATGGCAAATATGATAGTGCTTACTTCTTGCAGTTCGTTGGGAATCGTGCTCGAAAGTTGGCTTATTCTGCTAGTTTCGGCAAAACAAAATTTAATGAAAGTACTATTGCTGATTACAAACGTATGCTTTCAGAATATGATAAGATTGCGGTAAGAGAGAACTCTGCCGTAACTCTGCTTCATGACTGGGGATTGCATAATTGTATAGGGCAAGTGCTAGACCCAACATTGCTACTTGGCAAAGAAGAATGGAAGCATTTGATGGTCAAAGATACTGATTGTAATAAATATGCTGGCAAGAAATACATCTTGGTATATCAGATACATAATGACCCGAAATTGTCGGAGTATGCAAAGAGGCTTGCTTCACAAGTCGGCTATGAATTGCTACGAGTGAATCCTTATTTCCACCAACGAATCCGTGGTGGAAAGTTTATTTGTTGTCCGGATTTGGGTGAGTTCCTTGCTTTGATAGACAATGCTTCGTGTATTGTCACGGATTCTTTTCATGGTACTTGCTTCTCCATCAATTTTGGTAAGCGGTTCATCGAGATTCTTCCGAATAATGCTACCGGCACAAGAAATCAAAGCATCTTGGAGTTGACAGGCTTGTCTCATCGCATTCTTCGTGACTTTAACGACTATTCCTTGTTTGATGAGGGTATTGACTATGATAAGGTCCAGGGGATATTGAAGGAAGAAAGAGAAAAGTCGATAGGAGTGATGAAAGAGCTGATTACATAGGAAAAACCGTAGCATCGAGAAAATGACGTTTTTAGTTTCAACGAAAAGTCAGTTTGATTTCCTCGATGGCTTGCTTTCCCCACAGCAATTAAAGAAAGGCTCTTTTAATTGTGGAAATTACTTGGTTCAAGTAAAAACAGTTAGAACTTATGAGTCTGCCTATTGTTTTGAGGGTAAAGATTCGTCGGAACTCTTGATGGCAATAGCTGTCTAGGCTAATGCATTGAACCATTATCATTTTCCATTAGATATGGTATCTGTAGAGCGTTGTGCTAGAAAGTTGGGGCTGTTCCCTTCTTCTGCTCATAAAACAGCAGAGGCTTTTGTCGAGGCACAAAAATGGAAACTGCATGTGACGCATTCTATGGGCTTGGCTCATTTGAAGAAAATGATGGAAGAGAAACAATAATATCGTTTATAAACTAAATTTTTGAGTTATGGCAAACTGGACAATAGAAGAAAGAAGACAGATTTGGAACAAAGGGCAAGTTGTTCCAGGTCGTAATCCTGCTGTTTGGCGTAAAGACCAGTGTGGGGCTCTCATTGAATCGGATAAGTGTGGTGATAGGTCTGCCCAAGATAATAATGGGCGGGAGATATACTTGTCCTGTTATAGCTAAGGAGGATAGACTATGAAATGGATAGAAAAAAATATTCTAGGGTTCTCAATAGTGGCGTTGTTGATTCCTATTGGGGGATATTTATATAAATTTTATGGTGCAGGAATAAGTGATGATCCAGAAAAATGGGCTCAATTTGGTGATTATATTGGTGGAACTTATTCTGTCCTTATAACTATTTTAGCCATATATTTAGCTCGTAATCTTTCTCTCAAAGATGAGGTTGCCAGTAAAAGAAGAGAAGCTATTGATGACTTATTTCTGCAAATAACAAAGATTGAGCAATGCTCTGAGGTGAATGCAAAAACACAGGCTATAAATAAGCTGATAAGGTTGGTTCATTTGCATCAACTCCATGTTTCCGATGGCTTATGCGATGATGTAGAAAGGTTGGCTGACTATTATTTGGAAAGGATTGGAGGAACTGCAGTAGAAAACCAAGAGTTGGTAGAAGGTATCAAAAACAAGTTGAAAAAGGCTTATTATGGAACATGATATAATATTCTCAATTCCTGCAGTTTGTACAATCCAAAGGGTAAAATCATTCTTGGAGGTTGTAGCCCCAATATTTGGCATGGAGGATAGGAGAGTAGAACATGTAAAAGTAGTTACGGGCATGGTTGTAAAAATGGATATTGTTGGCGTCCTATTAATATACAAGTTTGTGGAGTATACAGCTAAGAAAGGATGTTTTAAAAAGCCTCAGATGATAGGTAACGATAATTTCTTGTATGAATTGCAGAGACTTGGATTTTGGGAATTACTTGATTCGTTTTTTAAGAATTTGCCTGCTAATTTTTCGTCTTTAAAATTCCAACTTTATAACAATGTATTTGTTGCTCCCATTAAACTCAATGATATTTCTGAATTTGAGGCGCAAAATAATTATATTCCTCGGATAAATGAATATTATAAGAATACTGATACATGCCATGTGGTATTTAGTGTGTTAGCAGAAATCGTATCTAATTTTAAAGAACATTCTCTAGATGAGACAGACACTATGCTTGTGGCTACAGGAGATAAAAATAAATTTGAAGTTGTGTGTGCGGATACTGGAATAGGAATGGTTAGTTCTATGTCGCCTGTCTTGAAAAATAGTTCTAGTATTTCTGTTCGTGATTATGATATACTTGAGATTGCAACACGGCAAGGCATAACTTCTAAACATGATACAAATCATATGGGGTTTGGACTTTGGATAATTAGTGAGTTCGTTAAGATCGCAAATGGTGAGCTTCATATTTATTCTGAAGGCTCATATTATGTTAATCAATGTGGAAAAATTAAAAAAGGGACTTGTGGATTTTGGAAGGGTACAATAATTTATGTATCTTTGCCATTAAATAATGTTCAAAAATTGCATGCATGGCAAGAATGTCAAGCTGAAAAGTATGAAGATATAAAAATTAATTGTATATGAAACAGATAAGCTTACAACAATATAGTCCAATTATAAGTGACAAGGATAAGGGCGAGATTATCTATAAAGATATCTATGGATTGAATCCTATGGAAGAAAAGGTAGAAATAGACATGACAGGAATTATGTCTATGACCACTTTTTGTGCCAAGCAGATTTTTGGTCAATTGTATAAGATTCTAGGCTCTAGTCGTTTTGAGAGAAACATTATTCTCAAAAATGTGTCGCCAGATGTGCTCTTAATCATTAAGATGGGAATAAGAAATGCTGTAATGCAGCGTTAAGCTATAGGGATTGGTTCCGCTATTCTATAATATTGTCATAGGTATAATTAAAATCTTAAGTTATGGAGTTCTATTATCTTAATCATGAACATTATCTTAGTGGTGATGTCCGCAAAGCCTTTAATTGTGCTATTGATTACATGGGGAAAAATCGTAGTATCAATAAAATGACATTTTTAGTTTCAACGAAAAGTCAGTTTGATTTCCTCGATGGCTTGCTTTCCCCACAGCAATTAAAGAAAGGCTCTTTTAATTGTGGAAATTACTTGGTTCAAGTAAAAACAGTTAGAACTTATGAGCCTGACTATTGTTTTGAGGGTAAAGATTCGTCGGAACTCTTGATGGCAATAGCTGTATCATCGGCTGACCTCGCAAAATTTGAAGAAAAGACTGATGTTAAGGCTTGTTTTATAGTTCCTTGGATATTGGATGAGTATCTTGATTTCTTGAAAGTAAGAGATGCAAAAGATATGGAGACTGGAGAGCTGATTGCAGAGGAAGAAGAAATAGACGAAAGGGTTGTGAATGCAATAAACTGGCTGAAAGCTGTGGCATATCCTAATGATGGATATAATCATCCAAATGATATAGATAAGCTGAATGATATGGCTAATGCTTTGAGCCATTATCATGTTCCATTGGACATGGTTTCTGTAGAGCGTTGCGCCAGAAAGTTGGGCTTGTTTCCTTCTTCTGCCCATAAAACTGGAGAAGCTTTTGTGGAAGCACAAAAGCGAAAACTTCGGGTGACACATTCAATGGGTTTGGCGCATTTGAAGAAAATGATGGAAGAAAAACAATAAATATAGCATGATGAAAAAGTTTGATGATATTAAAGAGTCTCTGAAACGGACAAGAGGTACAACTTATGAACTGATTTCTTTGACTAATTTGACAAATATATACAAAGATGTTCAGAATAGTGAGTTGCTGGAATATGTGCCAGTAAAGATTGTGTCTTTGTTTGAAGAGCATTTCCGCCAATTGTATGCAGAAATCATAGATATACCTAAGTTTCGTTGTAATCTTAAGAATGTCAAGTTCCTGAAAGATTTGCGTATGGATTTTGATGTCATTGATGCATTTCAAAGTAATGAGGTAACTTTAGGAGATTATCTTTCTTATTATTTTTCATGCAGTTCAGTCTACCAGGTAATGGAGCAATTCGGTCAACTTTTGAACGTGGATGTTAAGGGCAAGTTGATGGACAGAATAGTTGATATTGAAACAAAAACTTCAGAATCTGACAATGATGTAAGAAAAGCGGCTTCTCTTTATCTAGAATCTGTTGAATTAATATTTAAAGCTAGGCATATATTGTGCCATGAGGGTGCTTTTGCTAACAAAATGGACAATCCTATGGTTATGCACATGATAGATGATGCTATATTGTTCGCCCAATTAATTGATAATATAGTTAGCGATATTTTATATCCTGGTTTTGACTATACTCAGGCTTCTATGAATAATGATGCATATGACAAATATGATAGGGCTGATGTTAATCTTGATCACCTTATTAAGTACATTTTAGATAATAAAAATGAGTTAGATCCTGATTTCTCATATATTGATGCATGGAAAAAGTTTAGAAAGTGTAAAGCTGAATCTGATGCCAAAACATGTGAAGGTGGCTCTATGTATCCATGTATTTATTATTCTAGTATGGAAGAAACAACGATACAATTGATTAAACAGCTTAAGAGTTCGTTTAAGTTGTATGACTATAAGATAGGGTGAGTGTTATGCAGTTAAGTGTCCTAAGTTCTTTAAGAAAGCTAGAATCAAGATATGATATACTTTAGATTATGCAACGATTAATTTCATTTGATATAGCTAAGGCTATATGTATTATCTTAGTGTTGATAGTGTATATGTGACTTTCAGTCATCCTGCATCGCTATGTATTGAATAAGACGAAAATATCGAAAGTGTTGTTCGGGTTGAAATAAATCCTCTCTTTTCCTTGGCGGTTTCGAGAAAAAAGCATATCTTTGCAGCAATAAAGTTAAACGTTTATAAATTAGGAGGTAAAATTATGATTATGACTGGCTGTGTACCAACAAATACTGTAGTTCCTTATTGGAATGAAATTAAGAACTGGAGTCGGGAAGATAGAAGTAATCTTGCCAAACTGCTAGAAATTTCATTGGATGAGGAAGAATCTTCAGGACTAGCCAATGCTATCCCTGTGGAATTCTTGGAAATGGCATCAGAGTATGCACTACGAGAAAGTCGTGCAGGACGTTGTATTCCTCATGAAAAAGCAATGAATTGGATTAAAAAGAAAAGAGGATGGAAATAATTGGTCAGAAATGGCACTTGATAGGCTGGCAAGGACTTTCTGGAATGGAAAGTTCTTGCTAGCCCTCTAAGCGTTTGATTTTATAATATTTACGGTGAAATGAATACTACTCAAATTACCCCCCCATATCGCAGAATGTCAGAGAAAATTACTCTTCTCTGGATGGTTTGCGTGCCTATGCTGCTGTGGGAATCGTGCTGATGCACGTAATGGCTAATATGGCTACTAAGCCAAGTGATAACTTCTTGACTGGTGAGGTGATACCGTGGTTCACCAATTTCACCTTGCTCTTTATGATAATCAGCGCATTCTCGATGTGTTGTAGTTATTATGAGCGAGTGAAGAGCGGAGCGATTACTCCTGCCAAATTCTATGCCAAGCGGTATCATCGCACGTGGTCATTCTTCGCCATGATGGTGGTATCTCTGTCACATGGTGTTTTATCGTGTGGCGAGTATGTTGCATCTGGATAAGTTTATCGGGCAATGTGATGTGCTGTATGTGGTGACTTGAATCGGTACGTTGATAGGGGCGATTTGCTTCTCACATGTGGTGAAATACTATGTGTTTCCGTTTGTGGAAAAGAAATATTCTCTTTTCCTTGGCGGTTTCAAAGAAAAAGCGTAACTTTGCAGAAGCAAAAAAAAGTTGCATTTATCTAGTGTAGTATATTTGCATAGTGTAGAATCTATAATGGAGCATTCGAGTATGAAAAGAGTCAATAAAATGTCGGCAGATGATGTCGCTAAGCTTAAAGCTGTAGCGTTATATGTTTTAGACAAATGTGGTGAAACGGATTTTATCCATTTGTTTAAGATAATATATTTTGCAGAAAGAAGTCTCTATGCAAAATATGGACAGCATCTCGTTAAGGATACATTTGTGGCAATGGAGCATGGACCTGTGCCTTCTAACCTTTATGATGCCCTAAAGCTAATGAATGGCAAGGGTAGCAATAAAAGTGTAAAGACTATAAGCGACTCTTTGCAACCTGCTGGTGGTGAATGCGCTTGGTTCTTTGTAAAAGCAGGAGAAAAGCCAGATATGGATGAACTGAGTAAAGCGGAAATCACAGTCTTGGATGAAGCCATTGCTAAATATAAAGACATTGATACTAAAACGTTATCGGAATTGTCTCATGATTTAGCTTGGCATCAGGCTTGGGACCATACTCATAATGCAAAAATGACTTCACTCAGCATTGCTAAAGCGGGTAATGCTTCAGATGATTTCTTGGAGTATCTAAAGGAACAGGAGGCTATCAATTTTAATTTGGAGGCATAAGGTATGGTGAACATCAAAGATTTGCTTGGTGAGGATGCCAATCTCCAAGATTTGCTTCTTGATGCCGTTGAGGAGGGTGATGTCTTTCGCCTAAATCTTTCAAAAGCGGAGGGGATTATTCCAAAGAAAGCAGGAGATGAAGGAAGAAAAAAGTATTTTGTTGTAGTCGGTAAAGACCACGAAGGAAATGCAATTGGATTTGTTCTGATTAATTCTGAAATCAACAAGCATCTTCCTGAATGTAGGCGCAAATTGCATTATTTATTGAAAGCTACGGATTATGATTTCTTGGAGGAACAAGATCGCTATGTTGATTGCTCTGATTTCAAGAAAATTTCCAAAGAACGTTTCTCGGAATTGTTTTCTGGTGATAAGATGAAAGGAAAAATCAATAAAAACGATTTGACGGAAATTAGAAAAGCGATTTGCTCTTATGAGAACATTTCTATGAAACTATTGAAACGTTTCGGCCTTATATAAAGAAATCCTTTTGCCTTGAAAAACACAGATAGATTTAGAATTTAGATTTTAAGATTTACAATATATTTGATAGGCTGGCAAGGGCTTTCCGATAATGGAAAGTGGTTGCCAGCCCTCTAAGCGTTTGATTTTTACAAACTCAATTTTTATGAAGATTTTATTGGCTAATAAGTTCTATTACCGCCGAGGTGGTGATTGTATCTATATGCTCAATTTGGAGCAGCTATTGAAGGCTCACGGGCATGAGGTGGCGGTGTTCGCCATGGACTATCCTGATAATCTGGATACGCCTTGGAAGAAATACTTTCCAAAGAATATGGGCAAATTGATGGCTTTTACCCGTCCGTTTGGTGATGGGGAAGTGAAGAACAAGTTCTCGCAACTGCTGAAAGACTTCAAACCTGATGTGGTGCATCTCAATAATATCCATACGCAACTGTCACCGTTGATTGCTAAACTAGCGCATGAATTCGGGGCGAAGGTGGTGTGGACTTTGCACGATACCAAACTCGTGTGCCCTTGCTATACCTGTATGAGAGATGGCAAGTGGTGCGAGGAATGTTTTACGAATAAGTTTGCTGTGGTGAAACACCGCTGTATGCCAGGAAGTATTCCAGGGGCTATCGTCGGGTATCTGGAGGCGAAGAAGTGGAATAAGGATGTACTGCAGAAATATGTGGATTGGTTCTTGCCTCCATCGCAGTTTATGATGGATACTTGTGTGAAAGGGGGATATTCGAAGGATAAGTTCAGGGTTCTTTGCAACTTCATTGATGTCACAAAACTTCCAAAGATGGAGGCTCACACGGATCTCACTGATCTCACGGATGGTGTTCGCAAGCGAACTGATGCAAATAGATATAAAGGGGATTATTATGTGTATCTAGGGCGTGTGAACGAGGTGAAGGGTGTGAGAACGCTTTGCAAGGCGGCTGCTCAGTTAGATAAGAAACTCGTTGTCATTGGCGATGGGGAACTGTTGCCTGAACTAAAGAATGCCTATAGGGATTGTGCTAACATCGAGTTTAAGGGACAGATGAGCTGGGATGAATTCATGCCT
>ERZ808240.3023-NODE-3023-length-17190-cov-10.951970_pt1 | contig 17190 bp, 9 predicted proteins | sample MGYA00521084_ERZ808240 | MGnify/ENA primary metagenome ERZ808240 (study PRJEB31516, sample SAMN03275571) | gut metagenome | biome: mammalia-associated habitat; material: feces | host: Papio cynocephalus | place: Kenya | collected 2012-08-06 ... | reverse complement strand
GGGCTATCCATTCTGACACGCGAGGACAGCATACCAAAAAGGCTGGCATTCTCTAATAGGAAGCCAGCCTTTGATAAAAAGTAATTGTTTTGTTTGGATGTACTACTTCACAAACTTCATGGTTTGGTCACCAACCTTTATCACATAAACGCCACTTGCCAAATTGTCGAGGGACAGGGTTGACACGTTCTTGGCAGATTTCACAAGCACGCCATTAGCGGAATATAAATCAACATTGGCGGCCTTGGCGAGAGTCACAACACTGCCATTGATGCTTATGGAGTTGCCACCAGCCAACACTTGCTTGATGGCGGTAGGCTTATTTCCATCAGCGAAGAAACTGTAAGTGTAAGTGCCTTCTTCTGCGCCATCGACCTGCTTGTTGTCGCTTTGCGTAAGAGTGTTTTGACCATTTTGCGCTACGGAAGTAATGAATGTAGCATCGTCACCGTCCTTTATGCTCATAATAGATGGTGTGACACCAAGAGCCACGCTGAAATTGAGAGGAGAAATAACCTTATGACCGCTGGTTGCTTCCGACCAGCCTGTCAGTTGAACTTGGTCGTCATAAATGGCCATGCCAGAAACGCTTTCGGCATTTTTATTGGCATCACCCTCGTTGTAGCCACTTGTCAAAGCCCAACTCTTTGACAAGTCGTTGGCATTCAAACAAGCCAAGTAGGTATCACAACCGCCTTTGTATGCCTTGCTGTTATCAAATGGGAAAGTCTCATTGAAAGTGCCAGCCAAGAACAGGTCGCCATTCTGAAATGCCATTTCATCGATGCTGTTGAACTTGGCTTCTTTCAAATTATCATCAATCTTCGAATGGTAAATCTTTGTGTCTGTGATATTGCCACCTTCAATGGTTGCCAATACAAAAGCATGCTCATACTTGGTCTCCTCACCGCTTGTCTCACTCAGCAAGTCTTTGATTTGCTTGGAACCGTTGGCTGATCTTAAAGTTAGGTCTGAGCCATAAGCCACAAAACCTGCATACACTTTCGAGCCATCAGTGGCGAAGTTGCAACTTTCGGCAGCAAAGCCATCATAAGTTTCGTTTTCCGTAGCCGCCAACTGGACAACAAGAGTAGCATTTTCGAGGTCTTTTGATATGGAGATTATTCCTAATGTAGGAATGTCATACATATAAAACCAATCTTCCTTATTGCAATATTGTCCTTTGAGAGTAAGGCCACCTAACTCGCTCTTTCCTGTATACTGTGCTGACAAAATTATGTTGTCTCCGCTGAACAGCATACGAGATGGCTTGAAATACAAGTCTGGATCACCATAGGTTTCGTTCACCATGTCAACCTGAGGTATCACGACCTTCGAAGCCACATACTCACCATCCTTATCATACTTCACTATGAATCCGGAGACTTGAGATGTCTGGTCTGCCATACCAGTGATGGTGGCCTTGGATTCACCCTTGCCATTGAGAATATTTACTTCATCGGCAAATACTCCTGCCGCATAGATATTGCCATCGGTGTCTGTGGTCACGGTTGTAATCGTGGCCGCACCGCTCAAGCCAGCAGCCCAAAGCTCCTTGCCAGCCTTGTCATACTTAGCTATGAACGCACTCGTGGCAGTTGACTCCAAATAGCTATTGGCAAACTCCAAGTCTTTGGTGTAACTGCCTGTGACGATCGAATTGCCATCAGCATCTATCGCCATTGCACCACCACGGTTTATGTCTTCGGCCTTTTCTGTGGTCGTGAGACTTTTCGTCCACGTTGGAGTGGATGCATTTTTAGCGTTGACAGCAAGTGTTGCCAATGCCAACATTACGGTAAGTGTAAACTCTCTCATAAGCTTCAAATTTATATGTTAAACTAAAATGTGTTACCTAAAAACTAATTTCTACTTCTTCCAACTCTCCAATCCTGGGTTGGCCTCAACTGCCTCTGTCGGGAAACGAAGAGTGTATCGTGAATCATTTACCTGCAATGTATAGACAGTACCGTTGTAGGTCTTGGTAAGTTGCGGCTGAGTGGTGCGACGGAGGTCAAACCATCTGTGTCCCTCAAAAGCGAGTTCACGCTCACGCTCATCGTATATGGCATTGAGCAATTCTTCCTTGGTCATACTGTCCAGTTCGGCTGCATACTGAGCGTATTTGGCAGCGACATAGCGTTTTTCCATGAAAGCCTTGAGATATGTGCGCGCCTCATTCAAGTTTTCATCATCTGCCGTAGCATCATTGGCAGCTTCCTCTGCCGCGGCCTCAGCCGCAATGAGGTAAGCCTCAGCCGAACGAAAGGAGCTGCGGTGATAACCATCGATGCTGTTTGTGCCGCCAAACTTTATTATGTTGTATGTGCTGGCAGTAAGAGCCTTGTAGTAAAGCGACTTTCGCCTGTCCCCTGTACGATATTTAGTAACCAATTGGGTGCTGGGATAGCCTATGTTGATATAGTTGGAAGTCATTACTTGTTCCAAGGCCACAATGTTTTCCACCGACTTGTAGTCGTTTGGCAGCACCTTTGACGTGTTCATGTCTTCAAGTTCGCCATGCTTGGCTATCACCTCCTTAGCCTCAGCCAAGGCATTGCTCCAGTCACCCTTGTAAAGATAAACGCGCGCAAGAAGAGCATCGGCCGAGATTTTATTGAACCGATAGTTGTAACCGGCATCCCAAGTATCAACGTTGAGATATTTCTTAGCCTCCTTTATATCGTCTATCACCTGCTGGTAAACTTGCTCCACGCTGCTGCAAGACAGCACTGCGTTGACATCAGCTTTCAACGACAATGGCACTCCCCTTGTAGTGGCTGGTGTGCAATGGGTGTAAGGCTCAGCATAGAGATTTACCAAAAGGAAGTGGCAATATGCTCTCATCATGTAAGCCTCGCCTACAAGCTGGCTTATCTCATCCGCCGTAGCCTCAGTTATGTTGTTTTTGTTTTCAATGATGTAGTTGGAAATATAAATGGCATGGTAATAGCGACGCCATCCAAACGAAGTCGTAGTGCTCTGAGGGTTTACATCATTCCATGCCCAGATATCGAAGTAGGAATCGTAGTCGTTGGAATTGAACTTAGTGTTTGTCAACTCATCACTTCGTAGAGTTGATAGTCCACGATCTTCTGGAAAATTCTTGTATTCGTAGGTGAGCAAAGCTCTATATTCCTTGCCTGTCTTGGCAATCACTTTGCCTGTGGGCGTGATATCGAGGAAGTCGTCACAACCTGTCAAGCACGCCATGGCTATAAAGAGCATGACACCAATCAAATATCTTGTTTTCATTGTAATCTGTCGTTTAGAAATTAATGTTTACCCCGAATATGAAGCTCTTTGGTATAGGCTGCGCATAAGGATTACCCATGGTTTCAGGATCCAGGTAATTATCATAGTTGCTTGCTATGACAAAGAGGTTGCGTGCCTCCAAAGATAGCGACGCACTCTTGATGCCGATATGGTCAAGCCATTGTTTAGGAAACTTATAACCAAGACGCAAACTCTGCAAACGTGTGTAGTTGCAGTTTTTCACCCAAATGTCGAGCATGCTGTAGAGATTGTACTCATTATATTGTATGTACTCGCTTGGGCGCTCGCTACTTGTCATCAACTTTGCAAAAGTGCCTTTGGTATTGTCCGTAGTCCAACGATTCAGTATGTCCCTATTCACATTCAAGCCTCTATCATAGCTCGTAGGATTGTAACTTGGTTGCACCCTTACCTTCATGCCCAAATTGAAGAAGAAGTTGATTCCCAATTGCCAGTTTTTGTATTCGAACGTATTTATGAAACCGCCAGACACCTTAGGATCGGATGTGCCCATATAAGTATATAGATTGCGTTGCTCCTCAGCTGTGAGCGTGCTTGCACCATGGGAGTTTAGCTTGAGAAATTCTGTCGCACTCACCTTCTCACCATCCTTGTTCACGAACAGAGGGTAGCCTTCGGCATCAAGTCCGGCTGTCTTGTATGCGAATATTGCCCCGACAGGATGTCCCTCCCTACTTGGGTAAGTGGCATTCTCCGCCACGGTTTCCTTTATAACCTTGTTTTGGTTGTAACCTATGTTTAAATTAGTTGTCCATGTAAGGTCTTTGGTATGGATATTGCGAGTGCCGAGCGCAATCTCAAGACCATTGTTGTTCATGCTCGCCCAATTGATAGTAGTGGATGAGAATCCACTCTCCAAAGGCAGCATCTTCATGCCAATAAGGTCTGAACTGTGCCGATAATAATAATCCACAGAAAGAGTGATTGCATTGTTGAGCACAGCCATGTCGAGACCAACGTTCACATTCTCCGTTTTCTCCCATTTCAAGTTGGGATTAGGTGCCGTCTCGCTGCTGATGATGTCTTCTGTATTGCCAGTAATCACATCTCCACGCTTCAGCACGCCAATAAGATAAGGAGACGTGTTTTTGTCTATGTTTCCTTGAAGACCGTATGACGCACGCACACTGAGATTGTCAATCCATCTCGCGTCTTTCAACCACTTTTCCTCCTTCGCTCTCCAAAGTGCACTCACTGAATAGAGAGGAAGATAACGGTACTTTTTGGCGACTCCAAACACGTCGGAGCCATCAAAGCGGACGCTGCCGCCTATTGTATATTTATTAAACAAGGAGTAAGAACCCGTGGCATACCAAGACACAAAAGCATTCTCTGTCTCCGTTTCCTGATGGAGGGGGTACGACTCCGCCCAACTCTGATTGGGGAATATGACAGGCTGCGTAGTGAGAGTACGGGCATCATATCCATAAGCCGCGCTATATATGGAATTGGCTTTGGCATGGCGCACCTCAGTACCCAACATCAAGTTGACATCGTGTACACGGTTAAATGTCTTGACAAACTCAGCCATAGCCTTCCATGTCCATTGTCGATTATGATACTCTGTAGTCTTGTGCATACCACCATCTGGCAGAAACGATTTCTTGCTGCCATCAGAAGTGGTGTATTCTGTGAACAGCTTTTCCTTGCGCATGGCGTAAGAGTTTTCACCGGCATACTTGCTCAAGGAATATGAGTCTTCTTGGAGACCGAATTGCGAAGTTATCTTCAAGCAGTCGGTAAGGCGAAGTTCTGCGTTGACAATAGCCATAACAGAGCGGTCACGCCGTCTTGTATTGGCATTTGCTCTCTCCTCAAAGATATTGAAATCGAGCGACGAATCCTCCTTGCCCTGCACGTTTGTATCGTAGTTGTAGTTGCCGTTATCATCATAAGGAGTGAAATACGGGTTTGCCAATCGAGAATAATACACAGGATTGGTAAAGCCGTTGCTGTCCGTGAGATAAGAGTTTTGCTTGCGCTCGTTGGCATATACTGAGGCTCCTACCTTGAGCAAACGATTAATTTGGTAGTTTGTTTTAAGTGTCAGATTGTATCGCGTGTTTCCAACGCCCGTCACCGTGCCTTGCTCACTGGTGTAGCCTATTGAAGAATAATAGTCTGCCTTATCGCTGCCACCAGACAAGCTGACATTGTATTCCTGTGAAAGAGAATTTCGGAAAAGAATGTCGTTCCAATCCGTGTTTGTGTTTCTGAGCTGGTTTATCTGGTTCTTTGCAACCTCGCTCAATGCGTTCCAGCCACCAGACTTATAGCTGGCCATCTCACCAAGGCTGTTAAGTATGCTTGCCACTCCTCCCTTGTTCTGGCGGTAAGTATAATCAGATCCCAACAAGCCAAGCTCCAAGTCTACTTTCTCGCTGCTATTTAGCAAGTTGAGACGGTCTATGTCATTTTTTGGCATGAACGTAAGTTTGCCAGAAAAGTTGACAGTAGGCTTTCCTGCGCGCCCTTTCTTGGTTGTTATCACTATTACGCCATTGGCGGCTCTTGCTCCATATATTGCTGTGGCAGCTGCATCCTTCAGCACCGTGATATTATCGATGTCAGAAGGATTCAAGCCTGCTATTGAAGTCTGGTAGATATTGTCTATGTCTTTCAAGTCTTCCATGGACGGTATATCGGTGCCATCCATAGGTATGCCGTCAAGCACCCACAATGGCTCCTGTGTGCCATTGATAGAGGCAGTTCCCCTTATGCGAATCTTGACAGGAGCGCCAGGCGCGCCAGTGGAAGTGACAGAAGAAAGACCAGCCACCTGTCCAGCCAAGGCTTGGTCTATGTTGTTGACGGCACCTATCTTGCCATCGCCCATCTTGATGGTTGAAATGGCAGAAGTCAACTTGCGGCGGTCAATCTCCTGATAGCCAGTTACCACCACCTCATTAATCTGCTTGGCATCCGACTGCAATACAATCTTGTAGTCATCCTTGCCAGCGATGATATTGACGTTCTGCGTCTCAAAGCCCATAAAACGAACAGAGAACGCCTTGTCATCAGCACCGACTTTCAGGCTGAACTTACCGTCATAGTCTGTTACAGTGCCATGTGTTATCCTATCATTCCCTTTTTCCCCCATTACAGAGACGGTGGCTCCCGGCAGTGGATCATCGCCCATTGTTCCATCCACTACAATGCCCTTTATGGTGCGCTCTTGTGCCGATAGGACACTCGTAACCAATACCATGAGCAAAAGCAGGAATGTTCTCATTTTAATCATTTTCTCTCTATTTGTGTTTAAGTTTTACAACCTTATAGCCTTACCGCTTAAATATAATCACTTAACTTCTTGTCCAAGTGCCGTCTGAATCCTCATAATGACATCCTCGTAATGAAATCTCGTGGCGGTGTCTCCCGTGTTGCGCTTGGTTTTAAGAAGGCTGAGAATCCGCAACAATTCGCCACGTTTCACACTAATGGCATCGCTCACCCTTGCAGTCTGCGTGCCTCCCATGTCGATAGTGCGCGAAGCAGAGCTAAGGCTTGAGCATTGCCAATTGTGCTCAGGAAGATCTATAATGGAGGCCATTCCGTTCAACTTTTTGTTTATTTTCACGCCCTCCTGCTGAGCCGCTGCCGTGATGAGCGCATCAACAAAATTCTTCTGCAGCTCTCTTTCGTCCAGACTGAGTGTTTTGCCAGCAATTGTGCCAGCGAAAAAATGCTTGTGCAGCATGTCCATCATCTCTATGGCAGTAAAGGCTTTCTTGCCATTGGCTTGCTCATTTGCGAACATACGCAAGAGGCGGTTGTTGTCGAGCATGTCCCACAACATGTAGCTCTGCTGGTTCTGTAGCGCATAGTCTGGCGACTGCTCCTGAACCCCCAATGGCGTGTTTTTGTTGATAAACGTGTATTTTCTCAGTTCACTTCTGAAAAGCCACTTTGGATAAGTGAACACCTCGTCTATCAAGAACTGGACAGCCCTCTTCTGCTTGTCTTTCTCCACGAAAGTAAACGTAGGTTTTCCATCGTCTACAGTGGTATTGTCTATATACATTCCACCAACGTTGGCCAACACATGGTAAAGATACAGGCTCCATTGGAAAATGACCCCCTGATAGAGTTTTGAAGCCTCATCATAGGTTTGCCCCGATTCGCCCGTGCGTGTCCAGTTTATGATATTAGGCACTACACGTTTCAAATTCTCTATGCCATAACGAGCCGACTTCATGGCATCGTCGCCCAAGTCCTCACTCAATGCCCTTGGGTCTATCGCTGTGCGTTGACTTTGTGCTTCGCTATAGCGGTATTCCTTTCCACTGTGTCTTCCCAGAAATTCATATTGCCATTTTGCAGCTTCTTTCTCTGATGGATACCAACGATACCCCCACTCTATGGCCATCATGTCGTATGGCCCGATGTGTGGAGATATCATCTTGACACCGTCTCCAGGCTGTGCCACATAGTTGAAACGCGCATAGTCCATTATGGAAGCAGCCGTGCCACCCACACGGTCTGTAAACGACTTAGACCTTAAAGAGTCTGTTGGATATGCGTTTGAAGCCATCATGTTGTGGCGTAATCCAAGAGAGTGACCCACTTCATGACATGCGACAAACCGTGCAGCGTCACCGATCAAAGAGTCTGGAAGGTTGTATTGGCGTGCGGCCTTGTTGTAGGCTCCTGTCTGCACCACTATCCACTCGCGTAGCAGAGACCTGACATTATGCCACCAAATGATGTCTGCCTCCAAGATTTCACCCGTGCGAGGGTCTATGACCGACGGTCCCATAGCATTGGCCTTCTCCGATGCATCATAAGTCAAGACCGAATATTTCATGTCGTCACCCTCAGCGGCTATGCTGTCGGTGAGGTCACGCACTTGCACCACGTTTTTAAAGCCAGCCTTCTCAAAAGCGGCATTCCAGTCTGTCATACCTTTTTTGATGTATGGCCGCAGAAATTTGGGGACAGCCTTGTCTATATAGAACACAATAGGCTTTTTAGGCTCTACAAGCTCGCCACGCATATATGCAGCCTCATCCTTTGGCTCAAGTCTCCACCGGGTTATGTAATTATTGCGCGTCACTTCCTGCTGCTTGTCTCCATATTGGAGCCTTGAAGTGGTGAAATATCCCACTCGCTGGTTTTCCTTGCGAGCCACCATTGGTACTTCCGGCAGAAGTACCAATGAGCTGCTGACGACAACCGTGACATTGGTCTTGCTCTTGCCCTCACGAACGATGGTAGTCAGTTCTGAGGTAGCGGTCACGTTGTTACTGAAAGCCTTGATGTCAATGATATGGGATAGATCTGGGTCGGCTGACGTTCCAAGGTTGATGAGATTGAAGACATCGTTGAAATATGTCTTCTTACCATTGAAAAGGTCGTTGACCTTAAATAAAACGGTAGAAGAATCCTTGGCAACAGCTTCAACCTTGAGACTGGCTATTAAAGGGTCGATATAGTTGTTGCGAACAGAAACATACATATCGTCATCATTGTTCACCTGTGGCGTGTTGCGCTGCTGACGCACGAATACGGTTTTCCTTTGTTTATCCCATTCAAATCTTATGCACTGGTTTTCATAGTTAACGCCACGGTTAACTCCAGCCTCGTTTAATTCGCTTGGGACACGTTGTAGCTTGTTGGAAATCAGGAAGACCCTACCCATAAGTTTCGTGGGCATCTCAAAAAAGAAATCATCGCCCTTATGAAACACATTAATAACTCCACGCATATTCACCGAGTCGGTACCGGCAATTTTCTTGTAGTCGGAAGTGGTTTGTTCCACTTTCTTTTTTTTCTTAAAAAGTCCCATCGCAGGTGCTGCCTCTGCGGATATAACAAGACAAGCACTGCCCATGATGGAGGCTGTCACAGCTCCCATCAATACCCTTTTCTTATTCATTAAAAATCAAACACCAAATTTGAAAAAATGCGAATTGTATAATTGAGTGCAAAATTATGTATAATTATCCTATCACACAAGCGTTTTACTCTTTTTAGTATTTCTTTCAATGATTTGCGCTTTCAAAGGAAAAGGGTGCCTTACCAAACGGTAAAGCACCCTTTATTTTTATATCACAGGCCAATGCCTGTAAAGTAAATGTCCAATATTCTTTTATTCCTTGGAGACGTAGTAGCCGCCGTTAAGCTCTATGACACCATTGTAGGTGGTCTTTGGCCCCACGACAGTAATGGTTGAGCCAGCGGCAATGCCATGATCCTTCATGAAGTTCTGGCGGTCTGTGCCCTTGGGAGCACCATAGCCAAAGAGACCATAGACATACACCTTTCCAGTCTCGTCCTCAAGGTAGAAGTTGCCATACTTGTCGTTCTTCACGTCGGCGACCTTACCCTTGATGATGACCATCGTGCCGTCTGCCTGATTGTCGAACTCGCCAAGGCTGATTGCCTTTACGCTCTCGACCTTCTCCACCACGGGGCTACCAATCTGCGCGTTGCCCTTGTAGGAGCTGCGCGTGCCGACAACGGTCACGATGTCGCCAACCTTAATGCCCTTGGTATTGCCAGTTGGCTTGTAAGCCTCTATATCACCAGAGAGGTCTGTGTAATCCTGAAGCCAGAAGTTGCCCTTGGCATCTACTTTCGACACGAGAGCGGTGATGCGATACTGGCTCTGATCCTCAGCGGCAGCCTTGAAATCGCCAAGGCTTACTTCCCTGATTGAACCGTCTTGCGTGATCGTGGATGTTACCGTAGACTTGCCAGATGTGAAGCTCACGGAAGCAGAGCGCGCACCTCCATCGTTCCTCGTAGCCTTGAAAGTTATTACAGCATTCTGACCATCCTGCTTCAGCGCCGACATTGACAACCACGACTTGGCCTCATCTGGAATAGAGACCGTGAGACCGCCACCCTTGCAGGTGACATACGCCGTGGCCTCGCCGCCTTCGAGAGGCAGGTTGCTCGACTTAACGCCGCCCACATATACAGAATCGACCTTTACCTGCGACTTGGTGATCTTGGTCACTGTGACATTCTTCAGCTCAACAGTGGAGCCATAAGTCTCCTTCGGACCTGAGACCGTAACCTCGTCGCCCACCTCGATGCCAAGGCTTGAGAAGTTCTTCTCATTGCCGTCCTTGTCGAGCGTGCCATAGATATAAATCTTGCCAGTCTTATCTTCAAGGTAGAAGTTGCCATAAGTGGTGTTGGCGATGGCCGTCACGGTACCAGTCACCATGTAGGTCTTAGAGTCTGGACCGGCAATCACCTCCGCGCAAGTGGCAGGTGTCGCCACGGGGAGTCCCTGGATGATGTTGATGCGCTGCACCTGAGTGCCGCTCACGAGTCTTATCTCTGCTGAGCGTCCATTGTCGGTAGCCTCGGCCTTGATGGTCAATGTGCTCTCGCCGGCGTTGCCACTGAGAGAAGAATAGTTTAGCCACGTCTTGCCCTTAATGGCTGAGCCAATGGTATCGAGCGTCCAAGCGTCGTTGGAGTTGATGGTAATCGTGTTGGAGCCTCCTGCCTCGGGCAGGGACACGTAAGAGGAACTTACCGTCAAGCCCTTGAGGTTGTCAACCTCATAGTCGTTGGAGCAGCTCGCGAAAGCGACGGCTGCCACGGCAATGGCGAAAATATGTTTAAATTTCATGATTCCTGATTAGTTAAAGTAATATTTCAAACCAATTGAAGCATACCAGCACTGGCCGATGGCATGGTTGTAAGTCCAGCTCTGCGTGTTGCCGTCTACTGCCTTAGGAGTAGAGAATGTGGCGTAGCCCTGTGCGTCAACACCCTCATACTTCAGCACGCGAGCACCGTCTGAGCCAATGGCAGGGTTGAGATACTTTGCCACGCCCCACTTTGAGTTGAAGAAGTTGAGCACGTTCTTCATGTCGAAGCTCAGCTGCAGCGTGTGCTTTGTCTGGCCGACGTTGAGCTTGAAGTCGTGCTTGTAGCTGAAGTCCACGCGATGAACCCATGGTGAATAGTAGCTGTAAGACTCAGCGTACTCGCCCTGATGCTTCTTGAGGTAGCTATTGTTGTGCAGGAATGCCATGAAGCGATCCATGTCGTCTTGCGTCTTGAAGCGGAAGTCGCCTGTGCCGACGCCCACCTCGTTGTCGCGAGGGATATAGATGGCATCATAGTTGAAGCCATCGCCGTTCATGTCGTTCTGAGTCATGAAGCTATAGTTTGAGTTTCCACGCCAAGCCTCATAGATGAAGCTATAGTGGTTGCCGCACTTATCGTGAAGGTTCATTGATGCCACGACGCGGTCTGGCTCCACATATTGAGAGTTGTGCAGCTTGACGGCTGTCGGACCATCAACCGTGGCCATGTAGTTGAGCACTGAAGAGGCGTTGGAGCCTGGCATGCCGGTCAGCTCCTTGCTGGCGGTGTGCGTGTAGCTGGCGTAGAGATCCATCCACTCCCATGGCTTTGCCGTGGCAGAGAGGTTGAACGACCATCCATAACCCTTATGGGTGTTCTCCAGCACATAAGCGTGTGTGCCTGTGAGATAACCGCTCGGGTAGATGTGGCGGCTGTCAGCGCCATTGAAGCGCGCGAAGCCCTTCACGTCTGGCACGGCCCAGTCGTTGAGCACGGTTCCATATACGGTCTTGTTGAAGATACCCTCAGCTGTGATTGTCAATGGGAAACTTACTGGCACCACATAGTCGACAGCGAGAGAAGTCTTCCAAACCTCAGGCATGTGGAAGTTGGGGTCAACAGAAGATATGGACGAAGGCACGGTGCCCTGTTCTGGAGAAATGGTAGTGGGATAGCCGAGCGAGGCGAGCTTGTTGAGCAGTGCCTGACGACTTGCCTGGCCGTTCTCATTCACGAGACCACCATTAAACTGTGTCATGTCAACATGATAGTTGCCCTTGGCGTCAACAGTGTATTTACCCTTATAGTTTTCGTAGCCTTTCTGCCACACCACTGTCTTTTCGTTGGTCACCTTGTCCGTGACAGTCTTTGCGATAGTCGTGGAAGAGTTTACCACTGCCTGATACTGCACCATGCCCGAGTTGGTAGGCATGTTGGTGAAGAACACGAGAGGCAGACGGCCTGAGAAGAGACCCGTACCACCACGAACCTTAAGGCTCTGATCGCCCATTACATCCCATGTGAAACCGACACGCGGTGAGAAAATCACCTTTGACGAAGGCCACTTGCCAGTGTCGATGTGGCGACCGTTGTAGTCGAGGTCATAGATGGCCTGATTTGTCATCAAGTCTCCATTGTCGAAGAAAAGGTCATCGAGACGAAGGCCGTAGGTCAACTTCAAGTTGCGTGTGGCCTGCCATTCGTCTTGCAGATAGATGCCCACCTTGCTGTATTGCACGCGCGCAGTCGGGTTCTGCTCACCATTGTAACCATAGGTGAGGGCCACTATCTCTGGCGTTCCGCCATTGAGGAAATCGTCAAGAGTCTTGTAACGGTAATAACCTGTGCCATTGCGCATGTAAGAGTTGTCGGCCATCTGGTGCTCGAAGCTCACGCCGCCGAGGAGCTTGTGCGAGCCGAGATACCATGTCACGTCATCCTTGGCGTTCCACACGTTGTTGTGGACGGCGTTGTTGTATGTGAAGAGCTCCTCACCGAGAGAGATGTAGTTGGTGCCATTGCCATCGAGAATGTCGATGAACGGAAATTCAGAAGAGTTTGTGCCACGCACGTCGTCGAGCTTGGAATAGGTGACGAGGAGCTGGTTGCTCAAGTTGTTTGAGAAACGGCTGTTGAGGTCAAACGAGAAAGAATTAACGTTGTTGTCCATTGAGTACATGGAATTGGCATACGACATAGCCATCTCAGATGTACGGCCATAGGCCGAACGCGTGCCACCGTCCATTGACGATGCGTTGGGAGCCAACCAGTTTTGGTTCTTAGTATAGTTGTAGCGCAAAGAGAGGTGGTGCTGGTTGGTGATGTTCCAATCCAAGCGCGCCAGGAGCTTGTAGTTGTTCTTGTCGGCAGGGAAACTTGTCCAAGAACCGGTGTTGTAACCATACTTGTCTCTCACGTAGTTGGAAACCTTCTCAAGGTCAGCCAGGGTGGTGCGTGAGAGATAGTTGTTGGCATCGGCCACACCGTCCTCAGAGCCACGCCAGCGGTTGGCGATGGTAGGAATCTTTGTCATCTCGCCGTTGACGAAGAAGAACAGCTTGTCCTTGATGATTGGGCCTCCGAATGTCATGCCCCATGTCGTGGAACGGTCTTTCTCCCTCGCGCCAGAAATCTGCTCGCCGTCCACGGCATCACCGCGCATCTGCTCGTTTTGGTGATAGACGTAGGCCGTGCCACGGAATGTGTTGGTACCCGACTTGGTGATGGCGTTGACGCCACCGCCAACGAAGTTGGTCTGACGAACATCAAATGGAGAAATCACGACCTGCATCTCCTGGATGGCATCTATTGAGATAGGGTTGCCACCGCCAGGAAGAGCTGAGCTAAGACCGAAGTTGTTGTTGAAGTCGGCACCATCGACGGTGAAGTTGGCGGTACGCCCATCGGCTCCAGCGAAACTCATGCCATTGCCACCATAAGGAGAAAGGCGAGTGTAGTCAGTAATGCTGCGGCTCACGGAAGGCATGTTCTGCAACATCTGATTGTCGATGTTGGTAGAAGCACCTGTCTTCTCCGTGGTAAACTTTGTAGCCTTTGCACTTACGACGACCTCGCCTAACTGTTGCGCGTCTTCACTGAGCCCTACATTGAGATTGTAGGTTTGACCCAACTGCAGTTTCACATCATTGAAACTCTTTGGTTGGTAGCCAATGTAGCTCACCTTGACTTGGTAGGGGCCACCAGGACGCATGCCGTTTATGGCATACATGCCTTTTGCGTTGGTAACGGCTTGATACTTTGTGCCGGATGGCACGTGTATCACCTCAATTGTGGCTCCAATTACGTCTTCGCCGTCAGCGGTAACCTTACCGCTCATGCCAGAAGTCGTGATCTGCGCCATTGATGCCATTGTCATGCACAACAACAGCATTACCATGAATAGCAGTCTTTTCTGCATAAGATGATAAAAAATTAAAAAAACTAATACTTAAGGCAAATGCCTATTTATCTTAAATACGTTGCAAAATTACTTAAATAAATCCAAATAGCTATGTGTAAGCGTGAAATATTCTTTTCAAATGAGTTAAAAAAGTATCGCATGGGTTGGGAATCGTAAAAATCAATTACCAAAAAATGCATGTTGGAGAGATCGCGATCCAGACAAAGAAGATGGCGCACTATGGCCTCTTTTAGACTTTCCATGGCGCACGGTGTCGGCTTGCAAGCGCAAAGGCAATGGCGTTTAAGCATAAAGGCAGTGGCATTTAAGCGTAAAGGCAATGACGTTTAAGCGTAAGGGCCGTGACATTTAAGCGTAAAGGTGGTGCCTTTTCAGCGGCAAGATGGTAAAAAAGCAACAAAAAAGGCATCCCGAATAGAGATACCTTTTTTAACTGCCTGATTATCAAGGACGTTTCCAAAAATCACGAGAATGTGACAATTCGAGCCGCAAGCGTTGCCGCTTGCAAAAAATCGATTCTCCGAAGCCGTTTTGTCTTGATTTTTCAACAATAAGCTTTCCTTTATTTCGCCAAATATCGCTCGGCTTCCATTGCCGCCTTGCAACCGCTGCCGGCGGCTACGATGGCCTGACGATAATTGGGGTCGGCACAATCGCCGGCGGCGAACACTCCCTCCACGCTCGTGCGCGGCGTGTCGCCCTCGGTCTTGATATAGCCAACGCTGTCCATGTCGAGCTTACCGCGGAAGATGTCGGTGTTGGGCTTGTGGCCAATGGCAAGGAAGAACCCGTCTATGGGCAGGTCGTATTTCTTCTCGTCGGCCTCGCCCTTCCTCCAAACGAGGTGGGCACCCTCTACCCCATTCTCACCATAGAGGCCAAGGGTGTTGGTCTCATAGAGAATCTCTATCTTGGCGTTGTCTTCCACGCGACGCTTCATGATGTCGGATGCGCGGAGGTAAGGCTTGCGCACGATCATGTAGACCTTGCTTGCCAACTGCGCAAGATAGTTGGCCTCCTCGCAAGCAGTGTCGCCACCGCCCACCACGGCCACTACCTTCTTGCGGTAGAAGAAGCCATCGCACGTGGCACAGGCGGAGACGCCCTGGCCGTTGTATTTCTTCTCGTCGGGCAACCCGAGGTACTTGGCCGAAGCGCCTGTGGCCACGATTATGGTGTCGGCCTCCAAGGTGTCGCCGTTGTCGATGGTCACCACGTAAGGCTTCGTTGAGAAGTCCACGTCTGTGACGATGCCATCGCGCACGTCGGCCCCGAAACGCTCGGCCTGCTGGCGAAACTCCATCATCATCTGGTTGGCATCAACGCCATCGGGATAGCCAGGGAAGTTTTCCACAATAGTGGTTTGTGTGAGTTGACCGCCCACTTGCAAGCCAGCGTATTCCACTGGTTTCAGATTGGCGCGGCCAGCATAGATAGCTGCGGTGTAACCCGCAGGGCCGCTGCCTATTATAAGGCATTTAGTTCTTTCCATATTTGCAGGTATTCCTTTACGACTTATTTCATTTCAGCAACTCCTCAATGTCGCTCGCTATATGCTCTATCTTCTCCGTAGGCTCATAGCGTTTCACCACTTGGCCCTTCTTGTTCACGAGAAACTTGGTGAAGTTCCACTTTATGTCGGCTTTCTCCTTATAGTCGGGATCCGCCTCTGAAAGCATCTTGTCGAGGATGGGGTAGATGGGATGAGTCTCGTCCCAGCCGGCAAAGCCTTTCTGCTCCTTTAGAAACTTATAGAGAGGGTCGGCATCGTCGCCGTTGACCTTTATCTTCTTGAACTGGGGGAACTCCGTGCCATAGGTGAGCTTGCAAAACTCATGTATGCTCTCATCCGTGCCAGGAGCCTGCTGGGCGAACTGGTTGCATGGGAAGTCGAGAATCTCAAAGCCTTGGGCGTGATACTTCTCATAGAGTTTCTCAAGTTCCTCGTATTGTGGCGTGAATCCGCATTTAGTGGCAGTGTTGACAATAAGCAGCACCTCGTTGGCGTACTCCTTGAGCGATACTTCCTTGCCTTTGCGATCCTTCACGGAGAATTCATAAACAGTTCTCATTTTCTTTCTTTCCTTTTTTCTTGTTTATATTTGTGGTTGCAAACTTACAAAAAAAATGCCACATACACCTAACAGGCTGAATATTTTTAGGGATTTTCCCAAAAGCGATAGGAAAAAGATACCGTCCAATACATCGATTATGCATATCTTTGCAAGCAGAAAGAAACATAAAAAAGACAACGCTATGAAAAAGAATCTTATCCTCATGGCAGCCGCGATGATGATGGCTGTCCCCACGCTTTTCACGAGCTGCGACGATGACCCTTGGAACTGGTATGGCGACAACGAGCCGTGGTGGTACGACTACGACGACGGCAACTGGGGTTGGAACGACGACTACTATGACCACGGTGGCGACAACAACTCTGGTGGCTCGGTCTACGACGAGGCCGAGGTGCTGCAAGGCGAGTGGGACGGCAAGATGACCTACACCAACGGCGACACGGGAGAGCAGAGCAGCTTCTACGCCAACATGACATTCGTGAGAAACAGCAGCAACGCCATAAAAGGCACTGGCACGGAGATAGACTACACGCTCGACAGCCAAGGCAACGTGGACAAGCAAAACTCACCGCTGAAGTTCTACTGGTACCTCGACGAGAAGACCAACGACATATACATAAAGTATCTCACGCAAAACAAGTCCACTTTCGTGATGGACGCCTCGGCCAAGGAGCACGGTTTCTGGCTTGAAGAAAACAAGAGCTTCACCGGATACATGATTGGCACCAACAACAAGGACATGATCTACATCGACCTGCTGCCAGTGAAAAACAACGAGGCGAAGAAAGCCACGAGAGCTTTCTCTAAGACATGCCGCAACTTCGGCTCAAATGTCATAGCCCCGGT
>ERZ808240.3022-NODE-3022-length-17200-cov-3.918693_pt1 | contig 17200 bp, 14 predicted proteins | sample MGYA00521084_ERZ808240 | MGnify/ENA primary metagenome ERZ808240 (study PRJEB31516, sample SAMN03275571) | gut metagenome | biome: mammalia-associated habitat; material: feces | host: Papio cynocephalus | place: Kenya | collected 2012-08-06 ... | reverse complement strand
GTTAGTCTGAGGTTCTACCTCTGTACCCAGTGTTAAAATTTAATGAAAGGAAAAGCTTGTGGTGATTTTTGTGAATTTACTCTTGACAAAGGTCACTTCATAACAGGTGACGTACACTTGGCAAACCGAATCAAAGGTATCACTGTTGAAATTGGCGGTGATACGACCGGCCTAGATAAAGCCTTAAAGTCGGTCAATACTTCAATCCGCTCTACACAGTCTGCCTTGAAGGACGTTAACCGCCTTCTGAAGCTGGACCCTTCCAATACGGAACTACTCTCTCAAAAGCAAAGACTCTTAAAAGATGCCATCGCAGCCACAAAGGAAAAGCTGGATTCACTCAAGGTAGCACAGGAGCAGGCCAAACAACAGCTGGAAAATGGCGAACTCGGTCAGGACAAATACGACGCTCTCCAGCGTGAAATCGTAGAGACTGAGGAAGAATTACGACGCCTGCAACAGGAAGCTGCCACTACAAACACTGCACTTTCTAAAATAGATGTGGCTGGTCAAAAGATGGAGGCCGTTGGCAATTCCATCGCTGGCGCCGGTAAAAAGATGATGGGCGTAACCACTGTAATAGGCGGTGTTGGTGTTGCCGCAGTAAAAACAGCAGCTGACTTTGACTCTGCGATGAGTCAGGTGGCTGCTGTTTCTGGTGCTACGGGTAAGGACTTCGATGCCCTCAGAAATAAAGCTCGTGAGATGGGCGCTAAGACTAAATTTTCTGCAACTGAAGCCGCTGAAGCTATGAACTACATGGCGATGGCTGGCTGGAAAACAGAAGATATGTTATCTGGTATCGAAGGTATTATGAACTTGGCTGCTGCATCTGGTGAGGACTTAGCAACCACTTCTGATATCGTGACCGATGCTCTTACCGCTTTCGGACTTTCTGCTAAAGACTCCGGTCATTTTGCCGACATCCTTGCAGCAGCATCCTCCAATGCCAATACGAATGTATCTATGATGGGTGAAACCTTCAAATACTGTGCTCCTATTGCCGGTGCACTTGGGTTTTCTGCGGAAGACACTGCGGAAGCCATCGGCCTCATGGCCAATGCCGGTATCAAGTCATCTCAAGCTGGTACTGCTCTTCGTACTATCATGAATAACCTTGCCGGTGATGTAAAAATCAGTGGTAAGGCTATCGGAGATGTCACTATTGCTACCACCAATGCGGATGGCTCCATGCGTGATCTTTCCGATATTTTGGCAGACTGTCGTTCTGCTTTCGGTAACTTAACAGAATCCGAGAAAGCCCAAGCCGCAGAATCACTTGTTGGTAAGAATGCCATGTCTGGCTTTCTCGCTCTGATGAATGCCGGCGAAGGCGATATTGATAAGCTTTCCTCTGCAATTGATAACTGTGATGGATCATCCGCAAAAATGGCTATGACCATGCAGGATAACCTTGCCGGTCAGCTTACTATCTTAAAATCTCAGCTTCAGGAGCTTGCCATTTCCTTTGGTGATATCCTGATGCCTGCCATCCGTTCTATAGTTTCCAAACTCCAGGGCTTCGTAGATAAGCTAAATGGTATGGATGAAGGTACTAAGAGGACCATTGTTACCATTGCTCTTTTGGTCGCCTCTATCGGTCCACTGCTTATCATCATTGGAACAGCTATATCAAAAATTGGTGTGGCCATGCAGGGCTTTGTAAAGCTGGCAAATGGTATCAGCAAACTGAAAGTTGCTGTTCAAGGTGGAGCCGGCGTTCTTGGAAAACTTGGTGCTGCACTTGGTGGCATCTCTGCGCCCGTGTTGGCTGTTGTTGCTGTAATTGCCGTTTTAGTGGCTGCTTTTGTTCACCTTTGGAAAACCAACGAAGGCTTCCGTGATGCGATTATTGGGACTTGGACTCGTATCAAAGATACTATCTCCGGTTTCTGTCAGGGCATTGTTGACAGGCTGAATGCTCTGGGATTTCAATTCACCAATATCGTAGATGTTCTAAAGACAGTATGGGATGGTTTTTGCCAGGTCCTTGCTCCAATATTTGAAGGAGTTTTTAACAACATTGCAAATATTCTCTCCACAGTAACCGGAGTAATCACCGGTATTCTGGATATTTTCATCGGCATCTTTACCGGAAACTGGTCGCAGGCATGGAATGGCATAAAAGAAATATTTTCCTCTATCTGGAATGGAATCAGTAGCTTCTTTACCAACATTCTCAATGTCATCAAGGGTGTTGCAGACGTCGTCCTTGGATGGTTTGGCACCAGCTGGAATGAGGTCTGGACCAATATCAAGACCTTCTTTGAAGGAATCTGGAACGGTATTGTTACGTTCTTCACCACCATCTGGGAGACACTGAAAAATGTCGTAACCGTCGGCATCATGGCGATAGGCTCCATTTTAAGTGCTGCATTTGATATTATCACACTTCCATTTCGTTTTATTTGGGAGAATTGTAAAGAAATTATTATCTCAGTCTGGGATGCAATTAAATCCAAGGTAACAACTGTCATTCATGCAGTGGCATCTGTGATCAGCACTGTGATGAACGCCATCAAGACGGTATTCACGACCGTATGGAATGCGATAAAAACCGTAGTTACCACCGTCGTCAATGCAATCAAATCTGTAGTAACGACGGTATTCAATGCGATAAAGAGCACAGCGACCACCGTTTGGAACGCAATCAAAACAGCAGTCACGACTCCGGTCAACGCCATTAAATCGACGGTCACTTCTGTTTTTAATTCTGTAAAGAGCACAGTTGCCAGCATCTTTAACGGAATCAAATCGACCGCCACTTCCGTGTGGAATGGAATAAAGACTGCTATCACCACTCCTATTGAAGCTGCAAAGAACAAGGTTAAAAGTGTAGTTGATGCCATCAAAGGATTTTTCTCCGGCATGAAGATTTCTCTTCCGCATATAAAACTGCCGCATTTCAAGGTGACTGGTAAACTTTCTATCGCTCCACCTTCTGTACCACATCTTTCTATTGATTGGTACAAGGAAGGTGGTATCATGACTAGCCCAACTATCTTTGGAATGAACGGATCTTCTTTGATGGCTGGTGGTGAAGCTGGTGCAGAGGCTATTCTTCCTCTTGCAGGTTTCTATAAGCAGCTGGAAGCGATGATTTCCAGTCATCTTAATACCAGTGCAATGGAAAAATATCTGGCGGTCATTGCGGATAATTCCAGTAAAGGCATCTACCTTGAGGACGGTACACTTGTTGGCCATCTGCTCCCGGCAATCGACGGTGAGCTCGGCAAAGTACAAAAATTACAAAGGAGGCTCAGTCTATGACACCTGATATTAAATTAAACGGAACATCAGTCGCTTCTATGGGCTGGCTCCGAGAAACCATCTCTTTCCCTGTACCGCAGTCGCAAAGCAACACGATTGTGGTGCCGGGAAGGAACTCTCCCATTCGTTTTACAGAAGCTCTGGGGCGTATATCCTATCAGCCTCGGAGCTTTTCTTTAACGTTTTCTATGTTGGGAACAAGAAAGAGATACGACCAGATGGTTACTGAAATGGCAAATCGCTATACTGGTCAGCTCATAAAGGTATCGACCAGCGAGGAACCAGAGCTATATGCTATTGGTACTTTAGAGATTTCATCCGAATATGACCCACTTTCAGCTAAAGGACAGCTCGTAATTTCCTGTGAAGATGCAGATTCCTATCGTTACCACAATGATGAGACAATCATTAATCTGACTGGTTCCGGTACGCTCATTATCGAAAATGATTTTATGCCTGTGGTTCCTACCATCACGACCACCGCCGAAACATCTCTCAGTTGGACAATCGGCAGTGATTCTGTCAGAAAATCACTTAGCGCCGGTGCTTGGACTCTTCCAGAATTTGAATTACAAGCTGGCAGAAATACAGTCACAATCCAAGGAACCGGCACCACGACTTTTCGATTCAAGGAGGGGGCGCCTATGAGCATCTTTCGTATTTTTGTAGACGGTCAGCTTTTCTATCATCCACAGTTATCTCAGCTTGCTATCACAGAAGCAAAGCTGTCTGAAGATGCCGAAAACATCGACAGTCTGACACTGTCTGCTCCCTTTAATCATCCGTATTTGAATTCTATCCGGCCGATGGCTTCTACCATCGTTTGCAAAAAAGGCGATGCAACGGTCTTTGAAGGACGTGCTTTAAACGATGGCAGTGATTTTTATAATACACACACTTGGACCTGTGAATCGGCTCTGGCATATCTTAAGGATAGCCAGCAGCCGCCTTTCTCCTATAAAGGAACACTCAAAGGTCTGTTGGAATATTTTCTATCTGTCCACAATAAGGCAGTCGAAGAAAAGAAGCGTTTCAAACTGGGAAACATTACAGTCACAGATAACAATGACTATATCAGTTATAGCAATTCCGAGTATTCCTGCACGCTGGATGCCATCAAAAGTAAGCTAATCAATACACATGGTGGTTATTTGATGGTCCGCTATACGGATACCGAGAAAGTTTTGGATTATCTTGCTGAATTTAATGAACGCTCCATTCAATCTGTAGAATACGGAAAGAATCTGCTGGATGTCAAAATATCTCGCGACCATACTGAGCGCATCACAGCTCTTATCCCACTTGGAGCAAAGAAAAAGACAACCGATGAAGAAGGAAATGAAGTCGAATCCGATGAACGTGTTGATATCACTTCTGTAAACGACGGGCTAAATTATATCTATGACGAGGCTACTGTAAAAGAAATCGGTTGGATCTGGGCCACAGAAGCCTGGGATGATGTCACGCTTCCGGGCAATCTTCTCCGCAAAGCAAAGGCTCATCTTGCAGAGCTTATTGCCGGTATCACCAGTATGGAACTGACCATTGTGGATGAATCAGACACCGGTACCGATATTGGAAGCATTCATGCCAGACAGTTTGTGAACTGCTTATCTCCGCCTCATGGCATTGATGGACGCTATGCCTGCATGAGTAAGACCGTAGATTACTTAAATCCGTCTGGAAACACCATAACCATTGGAGCCAGCGGCATCAAGCTGACTTCCATATCGGCCAAACAGAACGAAAATCTCTCTACCATCGAGGATGAGCTACTTGGACAGACCGCTACTATTGAAGGTATCTCTGGTAAAGTCGATAATATCGCATCTTCAAAAATGTATCGCACGGAGCTTATTATTGATGGTGTCAGTATTTTTAAGGACAAGGGCCAAAACAGCCAGCTTTTCTGCAAGGTCTATTCATGGGATAAAGACATTACGGCATCGCTTCCAGATACAGCTTTCGTCTGGCATAGAAAGTCTGGAAATGACGAGACCGATGCCATATGGAATTCAAATCATATCGGAATAAAATCAATTATCGTGACCACAGAGGATGTGCAAGACAACGCATCCTTCTACTGTGAAGTATCTATATAAAGGAGGACCAGTAAATGCCTACAATCTTAACTTCCAGCCAGCAGACGTTCGTGGATATTACAGACCAGCGAAAGCTGTCGGCTTATATTACCTCAAATCTGCCTAAGACACAGAGCGAGAACCCGAACGTGCTACCTCACACCTATGCACCAAGCTGGGCCAGCACCAATCTTACACTGACACCAGTCGTATTCCTTGATCAGACTAACGTAGCTCTAAACGCCTCCGGTCTGACCATCACATGGAAACGCAAAGACGGTAGCGGCGCTGAAACAGCGCTAAACTCCAGCGAAAAAGTTACCGGAGGAATTCTGAAAGTCAACAGTAATGTGTTAGCTTCCTCTTCCACCGGTATGATTACTTACATTTGTTATATCAGCTACTACGATTCTGAGACCAAGAACACAGTCAATATCACCTCGGATATCACGTATACCTTGGTGCGAAATGCAGAGAATGCCAAACTCGCTTATGTAACTGCTGATACCTATGTGTTTAAGTACAACACTTCTTCTGCGTTGGTCGGAGCATCACAGTCAACACTGACTGCTCAGGTACAGGGTGTTTCCATTTCCAAATGGCAGTACAAAAACAGCTCTGGTGCGTGGGCAGATTATCCAACCACGTCTGACAATACCAGCATAACCGGTGGAACTCTCGTAGTAAAACCTACACATGCTGTGTTCATTGATAATGTCGCTCAAATCAAGCTGCTTACCGATGACGCAGATGTCTATGACACCATCTCAATTACCAAGATGTATGACGGCAGCAAGGGATCTCCTGGTTCTCCGGGTGCGGCTGGAACAGGTGGCCTTTCTATCATTCTCGGTAATGAGGCCCAGACCATTGCGTGCTCATCTTACGGTGCAGCAACTGCAGCCCTTGATATCACAATTCCTTTTACCGGCTATGTTGGCATCACACAGACAGCCTGCACCTGTTCGGTTGGAACATTGCCTTCTGGTATGACACTGAAAACTAACACTGCGGCAACTGCCTCTGCTACTGGTTCCGTCGTCCTTACAGTTGCTGCATCTGCTACCCTTGGCGGAGAAAGCGTGGTTAATGGAACGGTTGATTTAACCTTTACCATTTCCGGCAAAACTGTTTTGAAGAAATTTGCATGGGCCAAGTCCACCAGAGGAAGTAATGGCACCAGCGCTGTTGTATTCTCTGTTTATGCTCCAAATGGTACTATCGTTATGAATCAGTCTGGTAGCTTATCCCTTGCAACCTCTGCTTATTCTGGTACGACTGCCATCACAAATGCCACCTATCAGTGGGCAAAATATACTGCTGGAAAATGGACGAATATTTCCAGCGCAACCTCCTCTACTTTGACGGTATCTGGAAGTGACATCGTGAATATCCAGTCTTATCGATGCACGATGACCTACGGGGGTAAATCCTATGTAGATGTTATCACCGTCGAAGATAAATCAGATCCGTATGTATCTGAGCTTCTTTCTATTGGAGGTTTCACAGTAAAGAATAATCAGGGTGGTGTCTGCCCATATGTTATTGTCCGTACCAACCAGCAGGAAGTGGATGCGCTTCTCGGTCCAATCAGTGAAACAGCTCCTTCTAATCCAGCTGCTGGTGCCTTTTGGTATAAAATCAGTCACTCAGCTAAAACGGTCACTCTCCAGAAATATTCCGGTAGTGCCTGGACGGATGCCACCGAAAAACAGTCACTGACATATAACTGGTATGCTCAGGACAAAGACGGCAATGCTGTCACCTTTAGTAAGACTGGAAAGGTCATTTATCTGTCCGCTACTGATATCGATAGCTTACTTACATTACAGTGTGATGTTTCCAACTAGGAGGTGAGCCTATGGCACTTATCACTTCCTGTCAGGCCTCATTTCAGAATGTTGCCGGATATGAGGAGGACATTGCTTCCCTTCAGGAGAATGTGCGTGAATGCTATTCGGAGATTTCAAAATCCTCAGAGCAAATCCGGCTCTCTGTCCGTGAAGAATACATCTCACGCTCAGAAATGGCAACTATCCAACAGGATTTTCAATCTACGATTACGCAAAACAGTAGTGAGATCCGCATGGATTTCTCTGCTGTCACAGATGAACTGAAGGAAAATATCGCAACTAATCAGGAGCTCCTTGAAGAATATATCCGCTTCAAAGGAGCTCTTATTGAGCTTGGTAAGGTAGGAAATGCTTTTACTGCTGAGCTTTCCAACAACGAACTGTCCTTCAAAGAAAACGGTCAGAAAATTGCCTACATCTCTAACAACAGCTTAGTTATCACCAACGCAGAGATTCGTAACAAGCTGTCCCTTGGCAATGAGACCAGAGGATGGTTTGACTTTATTCCAAGAAATAACGGTAACCTCTCTATCAAGTGGAGAGGCCCGGCATCGTAAAGGAGTGATTCATTATGGCTTCCAGCGGAAGTATTACAACCGGCACGAAAGAAGGACGTTCTGTCACTTTATCGTGGTCGCTATCCAGCCAGAATATAGCCAACAATACATCTACCATTGCATGGACGTTGAAAGGCTCCGGCTCAGGAAGTGGCTGGGTCATGTCTGGTGGCTTTAAGGCTGTCATCAACGGCACAACTGTCTACTCCACCTCAACCGACAATCGTATTCAGCTCTATAACGGAACCGTGATAGCATCGGGTTCTTTAAAGATCAGTCATAACGCTGATGGTACAAAATCTTTCAAATTAAGTTGTGAAGCCGGTGTCTACAGCTATGCAGTCAATGTATCAGCAAGCGGAACACATACGCTAAACACGATTCCAAGAGCATCTTCGGTATCGGCAACATCAGTGAATATGGGAAGTGCTACAACAATTTCTATTTCGAGAGCATCTTCATCATTCACTCATACGCTGTCCTATACCTTCGGTAGTGCTAATGGGACCATCGCCACAAAGACCGCCTCTACCTCTGTATCATGGACACCTGCTCTTACACTAGCTAATCAGATACCAAGCACCACTAGTGGCACCTGCACCATTACATGTGACACATATAATGGTTCCACCAAGATTGGTACGAAAACTTGTACGCTGACTCTAACAGTTCCTGCTTCAGTCAAGCCTACCATCTCCAGCTTGACTGCAAGCCGTATCGACGGTGATGTACCAAGCACATGGGGCATCTACGTGCAATCGAAATCGAAGGCCACTCTCACAATCAATGGTTCTGCCGGAAGCTATGGTTCTACCATAAAATCCTACAGCATCAGCGGCGGTGGATACTCCGGTACCTCTTCTACTCTCACAACCGGATTTTTAAATAGCTCTGGCACGATTACTTTTACTGCCACAGTGACGGATTCCAGAGGAAGAACATCTGCTGCAGCTACTGTATCAATTACTGTCGTCGCCTACAGTGTACCTTCCTTTAGCTCTTACAACTCGCAACGATGCAACAGCGGTGGAACTATATCTGATGATGGCACCTACATCAAGGCAACGGTATCCTATAGCTTTGCATCCTGCTGCTCCAAGAATACAGTTACTCGCTCTACTTACTACCGAGTAGCCGGGACAAGCACATGGACCAACGCTTCTGCCAGCTTCAATTCCGGCACAGCATTTACCTTTGGTAGCGGTAAAATTTCCACCGAAACATCCTATGAAGTCAAATACGAATTAACAGATGCTTTCACGACTATCAGCATCACGGACATCGTATCTACGGCATCTGTTGTCATGGACTTCAAGAGTGGTGGTAAAGGCGTGGCGATTGGTAAGGTATCCGAAACAGATAACTGCTTTGAAGTATCTGAGAAATGGGACGTAAAGGTCTACGGCAAGCTGCTGAGTGAATATATCAAACAGGCGATTGGTGCTATCTATCCCGTAGGAAGCATTTATATGAGCGTCAAGAACACGAATCCATCCACATATTTTGGAGGCACTTGGGTTGCCTGGGGAACAGGTCGAGTACCAGTCGGTGTCAATGCCAATGATACCAATTTTGCCACAGTAGAAAAGACCGGAGGCTCTTCTACTGTCACATTAACCACAGCTCAAATACCTTCTCATACGCATGCAAAAGGTACACTGGCAACAGCAAGTGCTGGTGGACACACCCACGACCTGAAGAACCAGAAAACCGCATGGGGTACCAGTGGTGGCAATCGTGTCTTAATCGATGCTACTTCCGGCTACTCAGCTGTGAGCAACAAAACAACCACAAGCGCTGGCTCACATTCACATACAATTTCTGGTTCTACTGCTGCTACTGGTTCCGGCAGTTCCCACAGCAATTTGCAGCCCTATATCACATGCTATATGTGGAAAAGGACTGCTTAATTTTTATTCGCAGCTATCAGATGGTAGCTGCTTTTCTTATATCTAATTTCAGAAATGGAGGTACTTATCAATGAAAGAATTCTGGAACACAATTCAACTTATCTTTGCAGGCATCGGCGGCTGGCTGGGTTATTTTCTCGGAGGCTGTGATGGCTTACTCTATGCTCTTATAGCCTTTGTTGTCATTGACTACATCACCGGCGTCATGTGTGCCATCGCCAACCACACGCTTTCTAGTGAAATCGGCTTTAAGGGAATTTGTAGAAAGGTTTTGATTTTCCTGCTCGTAGGCATTGCCAATATTCTCGATATTCATATTATTGGCTCTGGCAGTGTGCTTCGTACTGCAGTCATCTTTTTCTACATTTCCAATGAGGGCGTCAGCTTGCTTGAAAATGCCGCACATCTCGGCCTTCCAGTCCCTGAAAAAATCAAAGTTGTATTAGAACAGCTTCACGACAGAAGCACAAAGGAGGAAAACTAACATGGCATATACAAACAGCAAACTAGTATCTTATACCAAACTCAGTCCGAATCATTCCGGTCAGCGTACTCACAGCATTGATCGTATCACACCGCATTGTGTAGTCGGTCAGCTCTCATGTGAGAGCATCTGTGGATGTTTTTCCAGTTCATCCAGACAGGCAAGCTGTAATTACGGAATTGGCAAGGATGGTCGCATCTCTCTTTGCGTGGAGGAAAAGAACCGCAGTTGGTGTTCTTCTTCCAATGCCAATGATCAGCGTGCTGTCACCATCGAATGTGCCAGTGATATGTCTGAGCCGTATGCAATGAACAATTCGGTCTATAATTCTCTGATGAGACTCTGTATTGATATTTGCAAACGTAACGGTAAAAAGAAGCTTTTATGGCTTGGCTCTAAGGATAAGACCTTAAATTATGCACCAAAGTCTGATGAAATGGTGCTGACGGTCCACAGATGGTTTGCGAACAAGTCCTGTCCGGGTAACTGGCTCTATTCCAGACTCGGTGAATTGGCCACAAAGGTTACTACAGAACTCTCCGAATCCACTTCTTCCGACGGTAAAAAGCCCGTAACTCAGATGTATCGTGTTCGCAAGTCTTGGTCTGATGCCAAAAGTCAGATTGGTGCCTACAAGGTGCTGGCCAATGCTAAGAAAAAGGCTGATGAGAATGCTGGATTTAAGGTATTCGATGCTTCCGGCAATGTTGTCTATTCTGCTGCAACAAAACCCGTATCGGATCATACTGCTGGAACGTCCTATAAGGTTCAGATAGACATTGCTAATTTGAATATCCGCAAGGGTCCAGGTACCAACTATGATAAAACCTGCCAGTTCACTGGCAAGAGTATTTTTACAATCGTCCAGGAGGCCAAAGGCGAAGGTGCCACCCGCTGGGGAAAGCTCAAATCTGGCGCCGGATGGATTTCTCTGGATTTCGCAAAGAAGTTATAAAACACATCTTTTTACAGGGTCTGTTGGAGTTTTCTCCTACAGGCCCTCTTTTTTATTTGTTTTTTCGGCCAAGTCGCAATCTCACCTCCATTTATTAGTGAGGAATTTCCTCAGATTGGAGGCAACTATGCAAGAAAACATCTCAACATCAATTCCGGCTTCCGCTACTCCAAAGCCGATCCAGCAGACCGATATTGAACAAGATTATAACTTCTTTCAGGCGCAGAAGATCGCTAAAAATATGCTGGAGCTTGGACTTATTTCCTTGTCAGAATTCAACAAATTAACTGAGATAAACCGTAAAACATTCTCCCCCTTTTGGGTTGAAATTATGCCCAAAATTCCTTGATATATAAGGGATTCAGAGCTAATATGTGACACTAACGAAGGGAGGTGAACTACCGTGAAAAAGATAACCAAAATTGATGGTGTACAGAATAATAGCACCATAAAGAAGGAGCTCCGAGTTGCTGCCTACTGCCGTGTTTCGACAGGTAGTGATGCTCAGTTAGAAAGCCTAGAGGCACAAAAAACTCATTATGAGCGATACATCAATTCTCGTAAGGATTGGAAGTTCGCCGGTCTCTACTTCGATGAAGGTGTCACAGGAACCAAAGCAGAAAAACGTCCAGAGCTGCTTCGCCTGATAGCTGACTGTGAAGCAAAGAAAATTGACTTTGTTATCACAAAATCCATCAGTCGTTTTTCTCGAAATACAACCGACTGCTTAGCTCTGGTCCGCAAGCTCCAGAGCTTGAACATCCCTATTTTCTTTGAGAAAGAAAATATAAATACCGGTTCAATGGAGAGCGAGCTTTTCCTTTCCATTCTCAGTAGTATGGCTGAAGGCGAATCCGCTTCTATTTCAGAAAATTCCAAGTGGTCCATTAAGCGCCGCTTCCAGAACGGAACCTTTAAGCTCAGCTATACTCCTTACGGCTATGATTGGGATGGTGAGAATATGATCATTAATCCAGCGCAAGCAGCGATTGTGAAAAGAATATTTGCAGATATTCTTTCCGGAAAAAGTACAAATGCTATTGCAGATGAACTAAATACAGAAAAGATTCCTTCCAAGAAAAACACAAACTGGACTTCCAGCACTATTCGAGGCATTCTCGCTAACGAAAAATATACAGGTGATGTCATCTTTCAAAAAACATACACGGATGAAAACTTCAATCGTCATACAAATTATGGTGAGGTTGATCAGTACATGGCACAGGATCATCATGAAGCAATTATCAGCCACGCAGACTTTGAGGCAGCAAATGCGCTTGTATCACAGCGTGCCCTTGAGAAAGGTGTCAAAAAAGGTAGTGACAAATACCAAAAGCGATATGCTTTTTCAGGAAAGATAATCTGCGGAGAATGTGGTGACACCTTTAAGCGAAGGATTCATACCTGCACTACTTACAAGTATGTCGCATGGGCCTGCAACACCCATTTGAAGGATAAGTCCACCTGCCGTATGAAGTATGTAAGAGACGATGATATAAAAGCTGCATTTGTAACGATGCTGAATAAACTTATCTACGGGCATCGCTTAATACTTGCTCCGTACTTGAAAGCTCTGGAGAATTCCTCTGGTGATGAAGCAATCCAGCGTATTCAGCACTTGGAGTTACTTCTCGACCAGAACAGTGAACAGCGAGAAACCTTAACAAAGTTGATGGCGCAAGGCTACATCGATCAAATTTTATATAATCAGGAAACAAATGCACTCCTCCAACAGACAGAGACTTACCGCTCTGATATTGAAGCAATCACTATCTGCATGACTGGTGATTCGGCAAAGGTTACGGAGACAAATCTATTGCTCCACTTTGTATCTCATGCCGATATGCTTACCAACTACAGCGAGGAGCTTTTTGAAAGTTACGCAGACCACATTGAGATTAGCGGTAGAAATGAAATCAGGTTTGTAATGAAATGTGGTCTAACATTCACAGAAAGGATTGGTAATTAGATGGGCCATACACCCTTTGGCTATCGGATTGAAAATGGCATAGCAATTATAGACGAACCTGCTGCTACAAAGCTCCGACAGCTTTATAAAAATTATCTGAGTGGCATGTCATTATCAAAGGCTGCTGCGGAAGCTGGGATACCAACCTATCACGGAACAGCAAAGCGATTGATGGGAACTGTCCATTATCTTGGCGACAGTTTCTACCCTGCCATCATAGATAAGGAAACCTACCAGAAAGCACAAGAAGAACGTAAACGCCGAGCCACAAAACTCGGACGAAATAATAAGCAAACACAGATGAGGACAATACAGATACCTACCCGTTTTCATATGGACGAGGTCACCGCCCTGCATGACAATCCTATGAAACAGGCAGAATATCTGTACAGCCTCATAGAAAGCGAGAGTCAATAATGGGAAATGTAATGTTGATTCCTGCAAGGCGACAAGTTGGAAACAACGCTCGCAAGCAGGAAGAAGAAAAACCAAAGCTCCTAGTCGCAGCGTACTGTCGTGTCAGTACCGACAGCGATGAGCAGGCTACCAGCTACGAAGCTCAGGTAGAACACTATACCGAATATATTCAAAAAAATCCTGATTGGGAATTTGCCGGTATTTATGCCGATGACGGCATCTCCGGCACTAATACAAAAAAACGTGAAGAATTTAATCACATGATTGATGACTGTAAGGCTGGTAACATTGATATGATTATTACCAAATCCATCAGCCGATTTGCCAGAAACACACTGGACTGCCTAAAATACATAAGGCAGCTCAAAGACATGAACATACCGGTTCTGTTTGAAAAAGAGTCCATCAACACGATGGATGCCAAAGGCGAGGTTCTTATCACCATCATGGCTTCTCTAGCCCAGCAAGAATCACAATCCTTAAGCCAGAACGTGAAGCTGGGCTTACAATACCGCTACCAGCAAGGCAAGGTACAAGTCAACCACAATCGTTTTCTTGGATACACGAAGGACGCGGACGGCAACCTCATCATCGATCCAGAACAGGCAGAAATCGTAAAGCGCATTTATCGAGAGTATTTAGAAGGACTCAGCATGGATAAGATTGCCGCCGGGCTGGAGCGTGACGGCATTCTTACCGGTGCAGGAGGAAAAAGGTGGCACACAAGCACCATCAACAAGATTCTCCGAAACGAGAAATACATCGGCGATGCCCTGCTCCAGAAAACCTACACCACCGACTTCCTAAACAAAACCAGAGTCAAGAACAACGGTCTTGTGCCTCAATACTATGTAGAAGGTAACCACGAAGCCATTATTCCGAAAGACATTTACTTACAGGTACAGGAAGAACTGGTTCGCAGGCGAGTAATCAAAACCAGTGCTAACGGCAAGAAACGTAGCTATAGCTGCAATCACTGCTTCTCGCAAATCGTCATCTGCGGAGAATGCGGTGAAATGTTCCGAAGGCTCCATTGGAACAATCGAGAAGTTAAATCTATCGTCTGGCGATGCATCAGCAGGCTGGAATCCACCGGACTGGAATGCCACGCCAGAACCATCAACGAGCTGGTCCTTCAGGATGCTGTCGTCAAGGCAATCAACCAGATGCTTGGAGACAAAAGTAGCTATCAGGCACAGCTACAGCTCAACATTGCTTCAGTCATCCGAGCTTCGCAGGCAACTTCCGTTGAGAACATCGACGAAAAACTGATGGCTCTGCAGCAAGAGCTTATCCAAAAGGCCCAGAGCAAAGAAGCCTATGATGAAATTGCCGATGAAATATTCAGGCTTCGAGAACTGCGTCAGCAAACCACCGTCGACACTGCCGCAAGAGACGAGCAGATAAAGCGAATCAATGACCTGCAGGATTATATTGCGCAGCAAACTACCTACCTCACCGAATTTGACGAATCGCTTGTGAGGCGCTGGATCAAACAGATCACCATCTGGGATGACCACATCACCGTCGAACTGAAATCCGGTGTTAGTATCGATGTGGATGCATAATTTCATAACGCGCAAAGGCTCCTCACCACTGGAACTAATCCGGTGATGGGGAGCCTTTAAACATTAATCTTTATCCCAACGATTGGCATCTGTCCATCGGAAATTTGGGTCTTTGTTTCTACGTGGGTCATTTTCCCATTCTTCCGCTACAAGCTTACTAATTTCAGTGTTTAGGCGATTCATCTTTGCTGTCTTTTCACCAGTTCCACCATTATACCCTTCTCTTATCCACTTTTGTCTCTCTTCTTCATACGCTTCAGAAAGTTCTTCATGAGAAGCCCCTTCTACCCATTTTTCAAATTCACTTTTAAACAAATTACCGAATAAACCCATTTTGATTTCTCCTTATCATGCTACTGCCGAAAATATTCTCTTCTGTGCTTTTAGATACATTTCAAGGTTAATGATTGTATCACTATTATTCTTTTGTAATAATTCCTCATCTGATAGTTCGACATCATTATCTTTGGCTAATTTAACTGTATAATCATAAATACGTCCTACAAGAACTTCTAGCTCCTCTGTTGTAAGTTGTATACTGATTTTATCGTAATCTTTATACTCCTTCAGTGCGCCTAAGCATTCCATCAAATCATTTATCTTATCAATGTCCATATTACCCTTACGAATTGCCTCAATGTAGGCTCTCAATGCCACTCTAAATTTTATCAGAACTTTTGGTTCATGATTTTTCATCTTATTATAGATAACTAATCCCGTTCCTACCGCTGCTGCACTCACCACAGTAATAATTGTTCCCTTTTTATGTTGCTTTACAAATTGTAATGTTTTAACCCCAATACCTTGTGCTTGTTCAACCGCTTTTAAATTCACTGGATCTAAATGCTTTACAATACGACCCTTATTTGGCCCAGTTGCATACCGAACTACACTACCGATTCTTCGATATAAACCGGTTGCTAATCCTGTTGCTATATCATCAGGAATAAAAAATGCATCTTGTACTACTGCCATATGAAGTACCTCCTATTTTTCTATAATAGGCTTTGTAATTTTCGCGAATCAATGATATGGATTTGAAAGTGCTTCTTTCTTACCTTTATTTTGCTCTTCTTCAATTATCAGTTTATATGTCATTTCATCTATATCTGAGAAACTCATTCCTTCCTTAAAACCTTTATTCCCATCTAACCAAATGCAATTCATCAATCTATCAAACGTCGCTTCACAACTTCTCCGTGGACATCTTGCTAAAGTTGTATCAAAAAAGCTGGTATGATAGGAATAGTGATGCGTGTGAATAAACTGATCCCATGAATCTATTACCGTCTGCTCATCCCTAATATCTACAAGTTCGATTTCTTCTAACTTTCTATCATCAACAGCTCCCCACGCCTGTTTAAGCATGGCAACAGCCTCAGCATCACTTTTAGGTGCACTGTACCCAAATATAGTTACCATATATGCCCGTTCAAGCGCATTTTTCAGTTGTTTCCACGATTTTGCTATTGCTTCATCGCTTGAATAATCTTTGTTTTTAATTGGAAAAAGTAGTTTCATAGGCTTTAATGCTTTTCCGCATCTACATATCCTACCAACATTCCCAATAACATTATCATCTGAACAATACCCAACTGCAACATTACCATGAAGAAACGCTACTTGTGGAATATTGTCCGTATACTTTTGTATTCTTCCTATTGCCTGAACCAAGAATGGATCCCAGTTAAATGTTGCGATTAAGTCCTTGTTGGTCAAACTCATAACTAGGAAATCATAAATAGTTGGCTCGTCCGGCAATTCAAAGTCACTCATATAATGTCGAATGACATTTTCTAATTCATTTTTCACTGCATTGCAGTCCGACTCATTTTTACTTCTCTCATCCAATTCCATATATATATCTTCAAGGTTATCTGATGAAGTATGAATCGATACTTTTGAGATTATTTCATTTAACCCCAGTTTATCAATAAAACCGCTCATCGCAGATATTTTTCTTCCGTATTTATCTCCTGTCGGTATCGCTGCGCAACTAGCACCAGCACCTAGTATTACAACATGCGGTCGATTTTTCATATAATACTCATACTCTTGAAAGTTAATCTCGCTCATGTTTATTTCCTCCTGTCATCTATTCCACTGCCAAGTCTGCCTCTTAGTATCGAGTGGCTT
>ERZ808240.3021-NODE-3021-length-17202-cov-8.708929_pt1 | contig 17202 bp, 11 predicted proteins | sample MGYA00521084_ERZ808240 | MGnify/ENA primary metagenome ERZ808240 (study PRJEB31516, sample SAMN03275571) | gut metagenome | biome: mammalia-associated habitat; material: feces | host: Papio cynocephalus | place: Kenya | collected 2012-08-06 ... | reverse complement strand
TACATCCCCATAAAGCACTTCAAATATAAAAATAATTATGAGCACCTACTTAGCTTATTATTTAGATGGATAGATGGAAAAAGATGCAGCAAGGCTCTCAGCCATCTTTTGTGCTATTGATTTTGATGTGTCTCTTTAGCGTGTTGCTGTTTTTATATTTAGTAAACTATCATTTTGTTTGTGTGCGTATTTAAGCCATAGCAAAATGTAGGTATGTGTGTCATATAGTGTCATAACCGGCTTTATTAGAGATGTTGGTATTAAAAAAAGCTATATATTCTTTCTTTTAAAGCAAAATAAGGTAACTTTGCTTTTACCTTTCCTTATTATGACTTTTTATGAGAGTAAAATTATATTGCATTTTTATATTAATAGTACAAGTTGTTGCGCTGTCATCTTGCCGCAATAAGAGGGAAACGTTTAGTATAGGTGTGTCGCAAACAAGCTCTGATGCATGGAGCAAACAGCTCAATCAAGAAATGCGTCGGGAGGCATGGATTAGCAAGGATGTTCAGCTCAACATACGTATTGCAAACGATGATGTCAGTTTACAGAAACGCCAAATAGATAGTTTGGTGAGGGAGGGTATAGACCTTCTTGTGGTATCGTCAAACGAATCCGAATCACTCAGCAGCACTATTGATAAGGTGATGAAGCAGGGCATTCCCGTTATCTTAACCGACCGCCGAATGACTGTAAATAGTAGTTATACGGCTTATATAGGGGCTGACAACCGCAGCATTGGTCGTGACATAGGCCTTTATGTAACCAAAGAACTTAAGGGACGAGGCACACTGCTCGAACTTACGGGCGACCTTGATGGTACGGTAGCATCCGAACGTCACAAGGGTATGAACGAAGCATTGAGCAAGATGCCCGATGTTCATACCTTGGCTATGGTCGAAGTAGGGTGGGAGGGACCACGCATTTATCAACAAATGGATTCTATCTTTAGGCGTGGCATTATTCCCGACATAATTATAGCTCCCAACGATCGTACGGGAGTGCGTATTCACGAGATAATTCATCGTTTGGGCCATCCTGGCATAGGCATCGTGGGGGTTGATGGACTTTCAGGACCTAATGGCGGACTTGACAATGTGGAGCAGGGCAAGCTTAAGGCTTCGTTTCTTTATCCCACCGGAGGCGACAAGGTTATACAGACCGCCTTGCGCATACTTCGTCACGAACCCTACGAGCGCAACACGCAACTACGCTCTGCCATTATCGACGAAAACACCATGCGTGCCTTTAGCATGCAGCGCGACGAGATGCAGGAGCGCGACCAACGTATTAATCGGCTTGGTGCTTTGGTAGATAAATCGCTTTCGCGTAGCACCATGCAAGACATGTTGCTCTTTTCGTGTATTGCAATCATTGTGCTTATAGGTGTGGTTATGGGCATGGGCATACGCTCTTATAATAATGCGATAAAACGAAATGAAAAACTTAATCGTCAAAAGTTAAAGCTCGAACAGCAACACGAGGAGATGGTTAAGATGGCTAAGGAGCTTGAGGAGAGCACGCGTAGTAAACTCTCTTTTTTCAGCGAAGTGTCGCACGATTTGCGCACACCGCTCACCCTTATACTTGCCCCAACAGAGCAACTATTGCAGCAATCAGCTCAATTCACTCCCGAACAGCTCGACCTTTTGCACATGATACGTTCTAATGCCGACATTCTGTTGCATCTTGTGCAGCAAGTGCTTGATTTCAGAAAGTTTGAGGCTGGGCAGCTTAGGCTCAACCTCTCTCACATACGTATTGACAAGGAATTGGTGCAATGGTGCAAACCCTTTGAGGTGGTGGCTCGCAAAAAGATGATACGCCTTAATGTTACGTGTCGTCCTGTGGTAGATGACAAAATGTATGAGGCTGATGCTGACGTGCGTAAGATGGAAAGTGTGGTATATAACCTCTTGACCAATGCCTTTAAGTATACTCCTGAGGGGGGAAAAATAAATGTAAAATGCCGTATTGACCCAATGGTCAAAGGCATGCAATGCCCCTGTTTTGTGTTTACTATTGAAGATACGGGCAAGGGCATAGAGAGCGACAAACTGCCCCATATCTTTGAACGTTATTACCAAGCAGACATCAACCACGATGGTTCGGGCATTGGCCTTGCCACGGTTAAGGCGTTTGTAGAACTGCATGGAGGTACTATCAAGGCTGAGAGCATTGCTGGTGTAGGCTCGCGTTTCACGGTAACCATTCCCACACGGCAGTCTGTTTATACAACTTCGGATGCAGTTGACAGTGCTGAGGCCAAGGAGCCTAAGCAGCCCGTTGAGGATAAAGATGAGCATGCAACTTTTGCAATGAAAGAAGGCAATGAAAAGATAGACTTTGCCAAAGTTGCAATAAACGAAAACGGAGAGCAGACCACCGAACCAGGTGCTAAGCCTATTGTGCTAGTGATAGACGACAATGCCGACATACGATTGTATATCCGCCAGTTGTTACAAGATGAGTATACGATAGAAGAAGCATCGAACGGACAAGAGGGACTTGATAAGGCTCGCCAACTCATGCCCGACATCGTGGTATGCGACGTGATGATGCCAGTTATGGATGGTTTGTCGTGTTGTAAGCATTTAAAAGAGGAGTGGCAAACATCGCACATCCCTGTGGTGCTACTCACCGCTTGCACCCTTGATGAGCAGCGTGCTGTGGGCTATCATTGTGGAGCAGATTCGTATATCAACAAGCCATTTACGCCCGATATGATACGCATACGTCTTCGTAACATCATCGACAATCGTCGGCGCATGAAAGCCTATTTCAGCGAAAAAGGCATAGTTGATAGTAGCCAAATGAGCACCCCCGATAAGAATTTTATAGAGCGATTTAAAGCTATTGTAGAGCAACACATAGCTTCGCCCAACCTTTCGGTTGAGGATGTAGCCTCGCAACTTGGCATGGGACGCACGCAACTTTATCGCAAAGTAAAGTCGCTCACAGGGCTTTCGCCCATTGAGGTGGTGCGCACCATTCGCCTTAAGAAGGCAGCCGAGCTGCTTACACGCACCGATAAGAGCGTGTCGGAGGTGGCATACGAGGTTGGCTTCTCGTCGATTAGCTATCTATCTAAATGTTTCAAGGACTATTTTGGTGTTAACCCAAAGGACTATAAGTAGTTTTCTTTATGCTTCTTAGGGCATATTGGTAATGAGTGTTGCGCCCATAGGTTCAACGTTATTGCCCAAGTTACGTTTTAGAGCACATAGCATATTATTTGCTATATCCCTCATACAAATAAAACCGCCATGGCACATTGCCATGGCGGTTTCTTTTTAAAAAACTCAATGAGTGGATTCTTGTGGATTATTTATCCGAATCCATGTTGCTCCAAATACTTGAAGCAGGTTGCTGGTTCTTATTTGACAATGCAGCAGAACCACCAAAGTTTTGTTCGTCATCAACTGTTTTGAGCGATGATAATGCGAGCATTCCTTCCACTTGATAGTTGATGAGAGTGGATGTAGGAACTAAATATGTTTTTTTCATAATGTTGTTTTGACTAAATTTTTACTTGATAAATACTTTCTCTCCCTTGCCATTTACAAAGATGCCGTGTGCAGGATAGAGTACGCGACGACCATTGAGATCGTAGAAGATGTTGCTACTCTTTGAGCCAATGGCAGCAGCTTGGTTAATGCCTGTGGTTGTACCATTAAAGCTGAACACAAGCACGTTAGCCCCAGCAGCTTCGTTGATAGAACCAGCGTATGCCTTGTTAGCACCGATGGTGCGGTCGGTAGTTGAGGTTATCTTGTAGAATGCCACACCCTTTGAACCATTGCCAAGCACGTATGCCGAAGCATTATCTGCAATTGTTGCGGGCACTAATGTACCGCTCAAACCATTTTCGGGCTTTGCGGTAGCGTCGTCGTAGGCAATGTCGAAGTTGTACTTGCCTTCGTTAGCCTCGAGTACAACAGGGGTTTCAGCAGGGATAATGTTGTTGGTTACTTCGGTGAGTTTAAGCACGTTGTCTTCTTTAACACCAGTATATGCTTTAACGCCTGTAGGGATGCTTACAGCCATGGGGAGGTTGAGTGTAGCATAGCCAGCAGCACTGATGCTTACAGGGATAGAAGTAACGGCTTTGATGCGGAAGTTGTTGCTTGAACCATCGTTTCCGCCATCCCATGCTACTACGTGGAAGTCCTCTTTGCGTACGCTTATAACGTTTTCGCCCGTGTTCTTATTAGATGCCTTATCTGTGATGGCTACTGCATAAGCCACATTTACCTTGTTTGAACTTGTGTTTAGATAATATTCACCACGTTTTACGTTGGTTTCAGTATTGTCTCCAGGTATAATTCTCAACCAATACGCAGCCTCGAAAGTATTGCTCAAATAATTCTTAGAGTTAGCAGGGCGAATGTAGTAGCGGTCGGTTTTTCCTTCATCAGTAAGTTGCTCAAATTGCCATAGATATGGGAGTGTGTTAGCTGCGAGGTCGCCTGTATACACTGCGTTGTAGCCTTGAGTTGAGCCTGTATCTCCATAGTTTTCGTAGAGATAAACACCATTTCTTGTTCCGCGTACACACTGAATGGTGTAGTATTTTCCCGCTTCGGGCGTTATCACGCTTTCGGTTGATGCGCTTGTAGCATCGCTTAGAGCTTTGGCTTTAGCTGCTTTAGCTTCAATGCCATTGGCTGCGGCAAATGCTTCGTAAGCAGTTTTTTGAGCATCGCTCAATTTTTTGTAGCCCACATAATTTTCAGTGTTTATGTTTGTAAGAGTTGCATCCCATGCTGCAGCAATATCGTTGAGGCCAGTTGTAACAATTTTGAACTGGCTTGCAGTAGCAGAGGCTTCCCAACGCACAACACCAGGCTGGCCCATGTGAAGGTAAGAGCGATTTTCGTCTATGCCAGATTGAGTAGTTTTAAACGTCACGTAGCCAAGGTTAGCAGCTGCTGCAATGGTATATTCTTGTGCGTTTGCTTCGGCATCAACCAACGGAATTGCCACATCGTTTTTGTTAGGTATAGAACCTACATACTTATTGGCATAAGGATTATAGAGTTTGTAGTTACCATCGTCTTGTTTAAGCAGTTTCCAAATGTAAGCATACGAATTCTTTGCATCAGACTTCTGCATGGTTGTTGTAGTATAGGCATAATTTGTAGAATGCATATAATTACCTAACATGCAAATTGTTCCTGTTTGCACGTCGGTATTAATAGGCGAAGTGGCAAGGAAAGTAGCATTAGCTTGCTTGATTTCAGCAGTTTGTTCGTCAGTAAACGATTTGGCATCTTTGTATTTGTTAAAAACATCCAAAAGTGTGTTGTATGCATCTTCAGAGCAACCATAGTAGGCATTTACAAGGCTTGCGTATCGGTCTACTATAGGTCTTAGCTCTGTCTCAAACGCATATTTACCTATCGCATACTTCATGCCTTCTTCGTCTATTTCCTCAAATAAAAATAGCGAACCACCATCAATGCTCCAAGTGCTAATTTTGCTTTCGCTATCGTAGCTATTCCAACAACGATTGTTGCCAAAAGCCTCGTTATCAGAAAATGCAAAGCCATTCGTATTGTTATACGATGCGGCTTTTACATACCAATCAGCTCCCGCTTCTGTCCACGAGTTGAAGTCGGCCATCATTGTGGTTGTTTCCTTGTTGTGGATTTTAACAGAAGTTACACCATCGGTGGTAGCGGTAGTACTTCCAGCTGTAAAATAAAAGAAGCCATTACCATTGAGCCAAGTACTTTGGCGTAGGTAATCGCCATTGTTATTCCAGTATAAGTACTTGCCCGTACGTGTGTTTTTGATGGCATAATAGTGGTATGTGCCATCTGCACTTAGTAGCGGAGTTTGCGTTGTTTCCGCCCAAGTGCTCCCCACTCCTGCAAAAAACATCAAGAGTAGGCTCAGAAAGAAAGTAATTCTTTTCATGTATGATTAAGTTTTTAGAAAATAATAATATGCTATGATGTTCTGTTTTAAAGTGCAAATGTAGTTTGATTTTGTTAATAAACCGAACCGGGGGGGGTAAATAATGTTAAAACATTAAAATTCGTGCTTTTATGTTATCAAAGTATTAACGAATGTAAGATTGTAGGTACAAGTTAAAGGCATTTGTAGCGCATTTGAGCATTGAAATAATGGGGACAATATATGAGCAGTGTAAAGGTGATATGGAAGTTTGAGAATGCAATGTTGAGCCATGTTATGTTTTTTTGTTCCGATTTAAGAGCATGTGTTGTGATGTTGTTATCCTGCGGTTCTATTATCTTATGCAAGCGTATTTAGTTGGCGTATCACGGCCGCGATACGAGCGTATCACGCCCACGATACGCGCGTATCACGCCCATGATACGAGCGTATCACGGCCGTGATACGCCAACACCTTTCGGATGATAAGGTTGAGAGAATGCTGTTTTTGTCTGATAATCAGAGAGTTGTGGCTAAATAAGAGGCGGTTCAGAAAAGAGCGCAAACTACCAAAAATAAAATAGTTATGGCTAAGTGGCAGTTGCAGCCTTAAAATACAAGGTAAAAATAAGACAAGGCATAAAGAAAAATCCTTAATTTTGCACGACAAGAGCAGACAATGCATTTTTCTATACAATATATATATAAGTTTTATACAATATATATATAAGAGTAGTGGTCACGTATACGAGTAGTGGTCACGCGTTGTATGCTTCCGAAAAAAATATTTCCTAAAAAAATGCTCAACTTACCGCTTATATATAAAGCCATAGGCACATTGCTCCAACTCGAAGCATTGCTAATGGCTGTATGTTGGGGCATAGGGATGTGGTTTCACGAGTCTAATCACCTCACCTTTGCCCTACCAGTGCTTGTGGCTTTAGCCGTGGGCACCATGCTACGTTTTTTTGGTCGTCATGCAGAAAATCGCATGGGGCGCCGCGATGGTTTTTTAATCGTATCGCTCACGTGGGTGGCATTCTCGGTGGTGGGCATGTTGCCGTTTATGGTGGGGGGTGTGCAGCCACGTGTGGCAGCAGCCTTTTTCGAAACCATGTCGGGTTTTACCACTACGGGAGCAACAGCCTTTTTTGATATTGACTCTTTGCCCCATTCCATACTGCTATGGCGCAGCATGACCCACTGGATAGGCGGAATGGGTATTGTGTTCTTTACCATAGCCATATTGCCCAACATGGGTGGTGGCGAGCTAAAACTATTTTCGGCTGAGGCTACGGGCCTAAAGATAGGCAAGTTGCACCCACGCATTAGCACCACGGCGCGTTGGATGTGGAGCTTATATTTAGCGCTTACCCTTACGTGCATAGTAGCCTACTTTTTGTGTGGTATGTCGTTGTTCGATGCATTGTGCCACGGACTTTCAACTATTGGAACGGGCGGATTTTCAACCCACACCGATAGCATAGCTTGGTTTCATTCCGACCGCATAGAGTGGGTGTGCACGCTCTTTATGTTTTTGGCCAGCATCAATTGCACGTTGCTCTATTTGTTTTTTATCAAACGTCGTTTTCGCGAGGTGTTCCACGACGATGAGCTTCGATGTTTCCTCACCATCTTTATTGTGTCGGCAATAGCCATCATGGGCATACAAATGTACGCCGACCACATAGACTTTGCCACAGCCTTGCGTAGCTCGCTATTCAACATGGCAACCTTACAAAGCACAACAGGCTTTACCGTAGAGGATTTTATGACTTGGCATCCCACCATTTGGCTCATCCTTACCGTGGTTAGTATTGTTGGTGCGTGTGCTGGTTCTACGAGTGGTGGACTAAAGTGTGTGCGTGTGCTTATTGTGTGGCGACTAACGAAGGCCGAATTTAAAAAGTTGCTTCATCCACATGCCGTACTGCCTGTGCGCATCAATCACACCACGATTACCTCGCCGATGGCACGCACGGTGTTTGTGTTCTTTGTGGTGTATTTTATGCTCATCATGCTTTCAACCTTCTGCATGGTAGCCATGAATTTGCCATTACTCGATGCGTTTGGTTTGGCCATATCCTCGTTTTCGAACATAGGACCGAGCATGGGACATTTTATAGGTCCACTGGGCTCGTGGGGCGAGCTTAACGACACAATGTTGTGGATAAACTCCTTTTTGATGCTTGCCGGACGTCTTGAAATATTTTCCTTATTGCTACCGCTAACGCCTGCCTTTTGGCGTGATGAGTAAGAGCAAATAGTAAAAGGTTGGTATAAGTAGGTGTTCAAAAATTATTTATATAAATGAATCTTTTTATTTTCACATTTGAAGCACTTTCTGTGGCGCATCTTAAATGTTTGCTTTCAGTCACATAGCCCGCTATGCTCCTTCAAACAAACCTTTAAGCTACATCCCCATAAAGCACTTCAAATATAAAAATAATTATGAACACCTACTTATTTAAAAATCAAACAGATAAACACCCTTGATATGCCATTAAACGCTCGTTGATTTTTTGTTTAAGCAAAAGAGAATGAATGATTAATTAATGAGCTATTAATGATAATTAAGGTTCAAAACTATCCTGCGCCAAAGACGCAAATAGTTGAACCCTTTTGCAAACTAAAGGTTTGCCTCTAAAGCCGAAACACGTTGATTTTTCTGACATTTTAGCTGAAATCTGTATGTGCCTCTTGTAAGAATGGACAAATAAACGTATTTTTGCATTCGCAGAACAAAAAACAATGTAGACATTTCTACAAATTAGAGATGAAATAACCTTATAGTAGAACATTATGCTCGTTATTTATATATTGAGCGTAATGCAATCTTTTATACTTATTCCCCCTAATTTGCACTAAGAAATGGTAGAACAAAACAAATACTATAAGTCGAAATATAAATATTCAATGGATAAATATACAAGTCCCCAAGAGCAGGCTGAGGAAGAAGTTCAGCTTGTGCCACTTATGAAAATGTGTCTTGAAGAGTTCAAAACACATTGGTGGTGGTTTTTGCTATCGGCAATGCTATGTGTAAGTTGCGGATGGTATTATCAACAAAAACAGCAGCGTATTTATCAGCGCCAAGCCGTAATGTTAATAGAAGACTCAGACGCATCGTCGGCGGGTGGAGGCGCTACAAGCTCGCGTTCGTCAAAGCGCAATGCTATGAACACCCTGCTCGAACTCAATGGTGTGAGCGTTGGCGACAACTTGAAGAACGAAATATTTATACTCTCGTCAAAACGTTTAATGCTACGCGTTGTAGAAAAGCTACATCTTGATATTGACTATACAATAAAGGCAGGGTTACACACTAAATCGCTATATGGCGACAAAGAACTACCCTTTGAGGTGCTCTTTCAGAGCAAGTGTAAGGGCAAAGCCTTGCAAACCTTTAAGGTGGCCAAAAAAGATGCCAGCACCGTAACGCTGAAGGGGCTACACGATAAAGAAGGCAACGAACTGCCCGACCTTGACGCACAGTTAGGCCAAATGGTACAGACGCCTTATGGACAAATCTGCGTGGTAAGAGGCAAGCAATTTGGTGCTTGGACCGACGAAGAAATAAATGTGAGCCGCATGTCGATAAAAAATGCAGCAACACGTTTTATAAGCGAACTTGCCGTGTCGGAATACGACAAAGAAACCTCGCTCATAGTGCTTAATTGCAGCGACAACAATGTGGAGCGTGCCGACCATATATTAGCTTGCTTGTACGACACGTACAAGGAAGATGTGGTAGACAATAAAAACCGCGTGGCACAAAATACGGCACGTTTTATAGACGAACGTATACAGATTATTGGTCGCGAATTGAGTAGCGTTGAAAACCAATTGGCAAGTTTTAAAAAACGCAACAAATTGGTAGATTTTACACAGTCGTCGCAAATTGTGCTTAATGCTACCAACGATGCACGCCAACAAAGTTTGCAACTCGAAACCCAACTCAATGTGGCGCGCTATCTGAGCGACTATTTGCATAGCCACTCTAACAACCACGACCTCATACCAGCCCTCAACGTTGCTGATGCATCGTTTAACACGCAGATAGGCAAGTATAACGACGTGATGAACCAACGCAACCAAATGGTGGCAAACTCAAGCGATAAGCAAACGATTGTGGCAGAACTCGACCGCCAACTGGCACAAATGCGCCAAACTATAGCCTCGTCGCTTAAGAGCTATGTAAATTCAATAGAGCTCCGCTTGCGCGATGCTCAAGCCAATGAATCGGCACTTACGGGACAGGTGTCGGGGGCTCCCGACCAAGAAAAACGAGGACTTGACATTCAGCGACAGCAATCGCTAAAAGAGGCTCTTTACACCTATCTGCTCAACAAGCGCGAAGAGGTAGCCTTGCAACAAGCCATCAACGAAGCAAACGTTCGTTTGGTTGAAGGACCTATTGGTGGCGAAGCTCCTATCAAGCCCAAAAGCGCTATGATAATGCTTGTGTCATTGATTATCGGATTGGCAATTCCAACAGCTATTCTTTGGGTTAAACATCTGCTTGATGTAACCGTACATAGCCGAAAGGATATAGAAGATGCTACAACTATCCCCGTATTGGGCGAGGTGCCACTTGTAAAGGAAGTGGCGGGCAACAATACGCTCATTTCAAATTTGGCTTCAGACTCGCCTATGGTAGAAGCATTCCGCATTCTGCGTTTTGGCTTGGGATATATGCGCCAGAACCCCAAGGTTTTGGTGGCTACATCAACTACTCCTGGACAAGGTAAAAGTTTTATTACCCGCAACATGGGCATTATTTTAGCTATGGCAGGTAAGAAGGTTGTAGTGATTGATGCCGACATCCGTAAGCGCACACTGAGCGGAGCATTCCACCACACAATAGGCTTGACTGCCTATCTATCGGACGACTATACAAAGGTAGAAGACATCATCAAGAAGGATGGCATAGCCAAGGGGGTAGACTTTATCCCTGCAGGACATATGCCACCTAACCCCAGTGAGTTGCTTATGTCTGAACGCTTAGACGAACTTGTGAAACACCTGCGTAGCGAGTACGACTATATATTGTTTGATACAACGCCAATGCTCTCTGTGGCAGATGCAAACATCGTAAATCGCGTGTCAGACACAACCATCTTTGTTATACGTGTAGGCGTGCAAGAACGTGCTTTCTTGCCCGAACTCGAACGCATGTATCAAGATAATCGCTTCAAGTCGTTGAGCATTGTGCTTAATGGTGTCGACCCCGAACACGGCTATCATGGCTATGGTTATGGCTATGGTTATGGCTATGCGTATGACAAACGCAACAAAGGCAGAAATGTGAAAGGTTTGATTAATCGGATAAGAAGAAAGTAACTTCTGCATCTAAACAATATTTATAGAGGTTTTGTAACGTAGCGTACAAAACCTCTTTTTTTGTTTATAAATAAAAAATGAAAGAAAAAAGCGGTTGAATAATCTCAACAAAGATTAAATAGCACATAAAAATGGCTCAAAATCTTTATAAATAAGATTTTGTACGTATTTTTGCAAATTGATATGATATATACATTGTAAAGTAGAAACTCACATATATGAAAAAACATACCATATTGGTGTTGCTTGTGGCAACGTTGGCTAATATAATAGGTTTTAGCTCGTGCGACTCGTCGAGCGAAGTAACAACTTCAGATCCATCGCGCGACTGCGTAATAACCTCGGCAACGCTCGGTACGTTGAAGCGCACCGTAACAACAAAAGATACAACCTACGACTATAGTGTGACGGGAGGTGCCTACTTGCTCTATATAGACCAAGTGAACTACAAAGTGTATAATCCCGACTCATTGCCCATAGGAACGCATGTTGAGAAACTTGTGTTTGCATCAAGTGGCTTGCTTTATAGCGGAAGCATTGCTATTAAGAGTCTTACATCAGGAAAGGATACAACATTTGTTCCTACCGATAGTACCGACTTTAGCGTGCCGCGCGAGGTGACTGTATATGCTGAAGATGGACAGTCAAAACGCACTTACACCTTTGATATACGTGTGCACAAACAAGAGGGCGACACCATAGAATGGAAGCAACTAACAGCTAATCCGCTGAGTCCATTGGCATCGTTTGTAAAGCAAAAAACGCTCGTTGTGGGCAGTACGCTTTACGTGTTTGGGCAACGTGCCGACGGCAAACGTCAGGTGATAGAAACCAATGTAAACACTCCTAACTTTAACGATGCTGCCTATGTGAGTGGCGACATGAGCGAGCGTATTGACGTGTCGTCGGTGCAGTATGTTGGAGGCAGTTTCTATGCCTTGGCCGATGGTCAGTTGATGAAATCACAATTGGCAACTGGTAATTGGGAGGCACAATCTGCAGCCAACAATATTGAGGCTTTAGCAAGTGCAAATGGCGACAGCCTTTATGCCATCAGCAACAATCAGCTATTGGCAACAACCGATGGCATACAATGGAACGCTTCGGCTATGGAGCAAGGCGAACATCTGCCTACAACCAACGTGGTGTGTGCAGTGCAATCTGCTAAAAACAATCAAGGCATTGAAACAACCTTGTTGTTGGGTAGTAACAACGGCAATATGTCGGTATGGAAACGCGATGTGTCGCAAGTTGGCGGCTTTGTTAATCCATGGATATCTTTGCCTCAAACCCAAGAACTTAAAGAATATGGATGTCCCAATCTGCAGAGTGCAAGCCTATTTGCCTACGATGATAAAATGGTGCTGGCAGGCGTTGCAGACGATAAAACGATGACGCCATTCTATGTAAGTCAGGATAATGGCCGTACATGGAAAACGGGCTTGATGTATCATCCAGCCATTACAGGCGCCACAACCATAAGTGTGGCTTGCGACAACGATGGCTACTTGTGGATAGTTTGTAGCGGTACGGGCGATGTGTATAAAGGTCGTCTAAACCGTTTAGCATGGGAGCAGAACCAAACCCGGTTTGAATAGTTTGAGAGGGCAAGAGGGCAAACATGGCGTTGCCTTCTGTGCAATGAGTACATGTTTTATAAACCGAATTTCTAAACTCATGCAAAGGTATCTCCTTATACTCTTATCTCTCTTGTTTGCACTGCCTCTTATGGCACAACAAGATGACCTCTTCTATCGTTTAGAACTGGGCATAGGTGCGGGATTAAGTAAAAACTTTACAGATGTCAAGGATAAAAGCGGTATTGACGGAGCATTGGTAGCACGCTTTCCGCTTAACCCTCGAATGGCTGTGAAAACACAGTTTACTTATAACACCCTAAAAGGTTCGACTGCTGGTGCAAAAGCATTTTTACCGAGCAACCCTAATGCGGTAAGTAGCGACCGACTCAACTATTCGGTTAGTGCTTCGGTCTACGACTTATCGGCACTCTACGAACTTCATTTTTTGCCTTACGGCTATGTACGCGACTATCGGGGCTATGTAAGAATTGTGCCTTACGTGCAGATGGGATTTGGACTTACTTACGGCTCGTGTAAGAGTTTTACAGCTAATATCCCTTTGGGTGTTGGCGTAAAGTATAAAGTGGCGCAACGTTTAAACTTAGGGCTTGATTGGTTAGTACATTTTAGTTTGAGCGACAAGCTCGACGGCCTTGAAGCCCCCTTGGGCATAAAGTCTGAAATGTTCAGAAATAAGGATATTTACTCCTCGTTTATGCTCACTCTGACCTACGACTTACACCCCAAATGCCCTACTTGCAACCGCGATTAAAGACATTGAGGCTCTAACTTCTTATTACAGAACACAGAAAATACAATATATGCAACTCGACAAAGCAAGAATACCTGCCCATATAGCCATTATTATGGATGGCAACGGCCGTTGGGCTAAAGCTCGTGGCATGAACCGCAGCATGGGACACCAACAAGGTGTGGTAGCAGTGCGCGAAATCACCACGGCTTGTTCCAATTTGGGCGTTAAGTTCTTGACACTCTATACATTCTCTACAGAGAATTGGAACCGTCCAGCCGACGAGGTGGCAGCCCTTATGTCGCTTATCCTTACATCGCTTGAGGAGGAACTCTTTATGAACAACAATGTGCGCTTGCGTATCATTGGCGACTTATCAAGAGTACCCGATGTGGTGAGAAAAGCCATTCTTGGCTTGCAGCAACGCACGTCGGTAAATACGGGCATGACCATGGTGATAGCCTTGAGCTATAGTTCGAGATGGGAGATTACAAATGCCGTAAAACGTATGGCACAAGAGGTAAAAGAGGGGACTTTATCGCCCGACGAAATAAACGAAGAGACGATATCTCAGCATCTATGTACCAACTTTATGCCCGACCCCGATTTGCTTATACGCACCGGAGGAGAGTCGCGATTGAGCAATTATTTGCTTTGGCAATGTGCCTATACGGAATTTTATTTCTGCAATACCTATTGGCCCGATTTTCATGAACAAGACCTTTGTGACGCCATTGTATGGTTCCAAAACAGAGAACGACGATATGGCAAAACAAGCGAACAGGTTGAAGGCGATAAAGCCTGATAGCTTTGCACAAAAGCACGCTTGTAGTTACTTAGTTGTTAGGCTTACGAACTTCAGGATAAATCCCACCCTCACATACAATAAGCAATTATTATAAACAGATAATGAAATATACCTCACGCATGTTGCTTGCACTCGTTTCATCTCTTACCTTTTCGGGTACGATGCAAGCACAAACCGATAATGCCGATAGTAGCACCGATGATAAGCTGCCCACTATCACCTATACCGCCAGTCACCCGCGTTATGTGCTTGGTGGCTTAGTAGTAGACGAAATGAAAGGCTATGACAATGACTATTTGCTTAGCATTTCTGGGCTTACTATAGGCCAAAGTTACGAAATACCAGGCCCTGATATTAGCGAGGCTGTACGCAGGTATTGGGATCAAAAGGTATTCTCGAATGTAGAGATAACTGCCGATAGTATCGTAGCAGGCAAGGTGTATCTACACGTAAAACTCACGGCACAACCCCGTATTTCGAGTATTCGCTACACGGGCGTGAAGAAATCAGAACGTGAGGACTGCGAAAAGATTATTGGTTTCCAACCAGGAAATCAAATCACCACCGACATGGTTAATCGTGCTGAACATTACATTAAAAAGCACTTCGAGGAAAAAGGTTTTAAAAATTGCGAAGTGAACATTGTGCAGCGTGAGGACGTTACAGGCGATAACCGTGTGTTGGTAGACATCAACATTAATAAAAACGAAAAAACAAAGGTTCGTAGCATTATTATAACAGGTGCCGACCCCAAGCATGTGGCAAAACTTAAGCGTGCCATGAAAAAGACGCATGAGAAGAGTTTTGTTAATATGTTTCGTTCTAAAAAGTTCCTCCCTGAGAAATATAAAGAGGACAAAGACTTGGTTGTTGAAAAACTCAACTCATGGGGTTACCGCGATGCAATGATTACAGCCGATAGCGTAGGTAATATAGATGCTAAGCACGTGAACATCTACATGAACGTTTACGAAGGTAAAAAATACTATTTGCGCAACGTGTCGTGGGTAGGCAACACTGTGTACAACTCTGACGTGCTTGAACGTGTGCTGCAAATGAAAAAAGGCGACGTTTACGACCAAGACCTTATGAACAAGCGCCTTAACACAGACGATGATGCTATTGGTAACCTCTATTATAACAATGGTTACGTGTTCTATCGTCTTGACCCCGTTGAGGTGAACGTTGATAACGATAGTATCGACCTTGAAATGCGTATACAAGAGGGCCAGCAAGCCACATTTAACCATGTGCGCATTGCAGGCAACGACCGTGTGTATGAAAATGTAATTCGTCGTGAACTACGCACAAAGCCGGGCGACCTCTTCTCCATGGACAATATCAAACGTTCAATTCAAGACCTTGCACAAATGAATCAGTTCGACCCTGAGGCATTGCAGTCGCAGTTTGGTCAGAGCGGTATCAAGCCCGACCCCGTGAATGGTACGGTAGATTTGAACTATCCACTTACTACTAAGGGTGGCGACCAAATAGAACTTTCTGCAGGTTGGGGACAAACGGGTATTGTAGGTAGAGTAGGCTTGAAGTTTACTAACTTCTCTGTGCAAAACCTATTTAAAAAGGGTTATAAGCGTGCAGGATTTATACCCCAAGGCGATGGACAAACCTTGTCGTTGCAAGTGCAGAGTAATGGTACATACTATCAAAACTATTCACTCTCATTCTTAGAGCCTTGGCTGGGTGGTAAGCGTCCTAACCAATTATCGTTTTCAATATCATACAGTAAGCAGAGCGACGTAAACTCTAACTATATCAACCAGAACTACTATAACCAAATGCTCAACTATGCATATGGCTATGGTTCAAGTTCGAACTACTATACCGATGCCTACGACCCCGATAAGTATGTAAAACTTATCGGACTGAGCCTTGGATTTGGTAAGCGTTTGCGTTGGCCAGACGACTATTTCACCTTTATGGCAGAGCTGTCGTATACGCGCTATATGCTGAAGTCGTGGCAATACTTCCTTATAACTGATGGTAACTGCAATAACTTCAACCTATCGCTATCGTTGCAACGCAACTCTACCGACCACCCCTTCTATCCACGTAAGGGCTCAGAATTTCTCTTCCAAGTAACAGCCACACCGCCTTACTCTTTGTGGGATGGTAAGGACTACAAGAACTTGGCAAGCAATCCTAAGAGTGCTAACTATCAAAAGGAAATGCAAGAGAAGTTCCGTTGGATTGAATATCATAAATGGAAACTCAAGTTCCGCAATTTTACGGCGCTATCGGGTGCAGTTAAGGCTCCTGTGTTGATGACTCGTGTGGAGTTTGGCTTGCTTGGCGCATACAATCGTCATAAGAAGTCACCCTTCGAAACCTACTATGTGGGAGGTGATGGTATGTCGGGATATTCAACGGGTTATGCTACCGAAACAATTGGTTTGAGAGGTTACGAAAATGGTTCGCTCTCGGGCAATAACTCGTACTATGGTGATGCGTATGCATACAGTCGTATGACGCTCGAATTGCGTTATCCTCTTATGCTCGAAACCTCTACGTCAATCTTTGCCCTTGCCTTTGTTGAAGGTGGTAACGCTTGGTCGGATGTAAAGAAGTTTAATCCGTTCGATATGAAACGTTCGGCTGGTGTGGGTGTGCGTATATTGTTGCCTATGGTCGGCTTGATGGGTATTGACTGGGCATACGGTTTCCAAAAGTATATCAGTGGCTATTCAGGACAAAAAGCCGGTGGGTCTCAATTCCACTTCATCATTGGACAAGAGTTTTAAGTCGGGCTACGTGACCGATGAAGCTTGTGATTATGGCGGAAACAATGTGCTAAGGCA
>ERZ808240.3019-NODE-3019-length-17206-cov-6.890735_pt1 | contig 17206 bp, 11 predicted proteins | sample MGYA00521084_ERZ808240 | MGnify/ENA primary metagenome ERZ808240 (study PRJEB31516, sample SAMN03275571) | gut metagenome | biome: mammalia-associated habitat; material: feces | host: Papio cynocephalus | place: Kenya | collected 2012-08-06 ... | reverse complement strand
AATTCGGCATGACGCCAGCCGAATACCGCAAAAGCGTGGCAGAGGAATGAATTGACACATGGATTATTCAGAGAAGTTGATAATAAACGGTCTGAAGGTTGGTGACCAGGAGGCCTACCGCTACGTCTACGACAGCCACTATCAAGTGTTGTGCTATACAGCCAACAAGTATGTGCACGACCAGTTCGTGGCTGAGACCATCGTGGGCGACATCATCTTCAAGCTATGGGAGCATCGCGAGAGCATCGACATCAACACGTCGCTCAGGAGCTATCTCGCGCGTAGCGTGCGCAACGCCAGCCTCGACTACCTGCGCTCAAAGCGTCAACGCTACGAGGTGGCACAGTCGCGACTGGCTGACAACGACACCATCGACGACACCATGAGCATAGCATCGGGCGACGACCCATTGGCCAACGTGATAGGCGACGAGCTGGAGGCACTCGTGCAAGATGCTATCTCCGCCCTGCCATACGAGAGCCGCCGCGTGTTTGAGATGAGCCGCTTCATGGGAAAGAAACAAGCCGAAATAGCCGATGAACTTGGCATATCGGTCAGCACCGTGAAATACCACATAGGCAACGCGCTCAAACTCCTGGCGCGCGACCTCGGGAAATATGTCGTGGCACTGTTGTTCATGGCGTAAATGTCCATTCTCTATGAAACCCAGCATGAAAACCGAGAACAACACGAAGCAATCTATGCAAGACAACGAGATATACACTCTTGTGGCAAGCGAGCTAAGCGGCTCACGGTCAGCCGACGAAAGACAACGGCTCGAACAGTGGAAAGCAGCTGACCCACGCAACGCTGAGACCTACGCACACCTGACGCGGATATGGAACGCCACGCCAGACATGGAGGAACTGGCGGCTTACGACAAGGAAAAAGCCTATGAGAAATTCCTTAAGCGAGTGGCTGAAACCGAAGCGAATGTCGATAACCACACCACGGAAGTCAGCGACACAGACGAGACTCGTCCGACGATATTGCGCCGCATGGTGCGACTCATGCGCTACGCCGCGGTTTTGGCGATGATAGCGTGCGGCTGCTCCTACCTCTTCTATCGCCTTGGACAGCACGAGGTAGAGACGGCGTTCGCACAAATCGTGGTGGAGGCGCCCGAGGGATCCACGTCGAAGGTGACCCTGCCCGACAGCACCGCGGTGTGGCTCAACGCAGGCAGCCGCATAGCCTACTCGCAAGGCTTCGGCGTGAGAGACCGCCGACTGTCGCTCACGGGCGAAGGCTATTTCGAGGTGTTCAAGGACAAGAACATGCCATTCAACGTGCAATCGGGCAGCATCAACGTAAGGGTGCTCGGCACGAAGTTCGACTTCCGCGACTACCCCGACGACCGCGCCGCCATAGTGAGCCTCGACGAGGGCCACGTGGCGTTGACCATAAGCAAGAAACCGCAAGAAGGCGAGCATGACCTCCTGCCCAACCAGCGTGCCGTGCTCGACAAGCGCAGCGGCAACTTGACCGTGGAAGACTATACCGCTACCACAGCGCGCCTCTGGACCGACGGCACCATAATGCTCAACGGCCGCCGACTGTCGGAGATAGCCGCTGACCTGGAGCGAGCCTACGCCGCCCACATAGAAATAGCCAACGCAACGATAGGCGGCACGAGGTTCTTCGGAGTGTTCCACCGCAAGGACCAGAGCCTTGAGCAAATACTGAACGTGCTCGCCGGCACGGGCAGGATAAGATACAGCATCAAGGGCAACGTGGTGAGGATATACTGACCACGCCAACACATATATAATAGAACTTTAACCCTAAAAAACGCAAGGCCAAAAAAGCCCTGCGCCAAGAGGCTGACGCGCCATCATGAAAACCAATGGTGCCACGCCACACGCGAATAACGCGACTGTAAACACACAAAATATCAACAAACTTTAAACTAATAAGATGAACATCCAAAGAAAGAGCCTCACCGTGGCCGCGTTCTTGTTGTCCATGAGCCTCGGCGCAGACGCCCAAAGCGTCAAGCTGCACCTCGACGGCGTCAGCGTGAAGAAAGCCATGACACAACTGCGGGTAAAGAGCGGATACTCGTTTGTATTCGCCCTCTCCGACGTGAACACGAGCCGCAAGGTGAACGTCAACGCGACCGAATTGAAGCAAGCCGTGAACCAGATTCTCCAAGGGCAAGACGTGTCGTACAAGATTGACGGCAAGAACATCGTAGTGTCTAAGAAGAAATAGCAGAAGGAAAGGGGCACAGCCCCACAGCAAGGCAAGACCGCCAAGAGGGTGACGGGCAACGTGGTCGACGAGACCGGCATGCCCATCATTGGCGCCACCGTGCGACAGAAAGGCACGCAAAACGCCGTGGTGACCGACATGGACGGCAACTTCGCGCTCAACGTGCCAGAAGGCACCGAACTGGAGATAAACTACATAGGCTATGAGCCAAAGGCCCTGCGCGTGGCCGACAAGAACAGCTACTCACTCGCCATGCAGCCAGAGTCGAAAGAGCTGAAAGAGGTCGTGGTGACCGCCCTCGGCATAAAGCGCGCCGAGAAAGCCCTGAGCTACAACGTGCAGAAGGTGGACGGCGACCAACTCACCACCAACAAGGACGCCAACTTCATCAACTCTCTCAACGGCAAGGTGGCTGGTATCAACATCAACGCCTCGTCGTCGGGTGCCGGCGGCTCCGCCAAGGTGGTGATGCGTGGCGCGAGGAGCATAGAGCAGTCGAGCAACGTGCTCTACGTGATAGACGGCGTGCCGATGTTCAACCTCAGCGGCGATGGCGACACGGAGTTCGGCTCCAAGGGCACGACCGAAGAGATAGCCGACATCAACCCCGAGGACATAGAGTCGATGTCGGTGCTTACGGGTGCCGCGGCAGCCGCCCTCTACGGCAACCGCGCCAGCAACGGTGCCATCGTGATAACGACCAAGAAAGGACAGGCTGGCAAGACAACGGTCACCGTGAGCCAGACAACGGAGTTCTCCAAGGCCCTGCGCACGCCGGAGTTCCAGAACCGCTACGGCACGGGATCGTCGCTGCGCGACGCCGGAGCCGACTCCTATTCATGGGGCAAACTGCTCAACGACGCCAACTATGTGGGCTATGACCCCGTGTCCGACTACCTGAAGACCGGACTGGTGACGACCGAGGCCGTGACACTGTCTACGGGAACGGAGAAAAACCAGACCTACGTGTCGGCATCGGCGGTGAACTCGGGCGGCATAGTGCCCAACAACAAGTACAACCGCTACAACTTCTCGTTCCGAAACACCTCGAAGATGCTCGACGACAAGCTCACCTTGGACGTGGGCGCAAGCTACATCTACCAGAACGACCGCAACATGGTGAACCAGGGCGTATACGCCAACCCGTTGGTAACAGCCTACCTCTTCCCCCGCGGCAACGACTACAACGACATGAAGATGTATGAGCACTGGGACACGCAGCGCAACATCTACGTGCAAAACTGGAACGGCCTCATCAACGAATTCGTGGGACAGAACCCATACTGGATCAACTACCGCAACCTGCGCGAGGACAGCAAGCACCGCTACATGATAAACGCCGGGGCCACTTACAAGATAACGAGCTACCTCAACCTGGCGGCGCGCGTGCGCATAGACAACTCTACCAACAAGTATGAGAAGAAATACTACGCCTCAACCAACACTACCCTCGCGGGCACAAACGGCCAATACGCCTTGACCAACACCGACAACAAGCAGCTCTACGGCGACGTGATGTTGACTTTCGACAAGCGTTTCCTCGACGACCGCCTCTCGGTGAACGCCAACGCCGGTGCCATACTCTCTGACATACGCCAGAACGTGTCGGGAATAGAAGGCCCTATCGCCGACAACCTCATACCCAACGTGTTCAACGAATACCAGGTGGACCCACAGCGCGAGACCCGCTTGCCCAGCGGCTACCACGACCAAACTAAGTCGCTTTTCGCGAGTGTCGAGATAGGTTGGGACAGCCAAGTGTACCTCTCGCTCACCGGCCGCAACGACTGGCCATCGATGTTGGCAGGCCCCCACTCCAACAAGTCGTCGTTCTTCTACCCGTCGGTAGGTCTTTCGTGGGTGGCATCGGAGACGCTGAATCTGCCCAAGCAGATAGACTACTTGAAATTGCGCGGCTCATTCGCCTCTGTGGGCATACCGTTCCCACGCTGGTACTCCAACCCCGTGTATGAGTGGGACAACAACTCGAAGCAGTGGAAGACACAGACCATATACCCAATGTATGACCTGAAGCCAGAGACCACCAACTCTTGGGAATTTGGCTTGCAGGCCCGCCTGTTCAAGCACTTCCACATGGATCTCACCCTCTACTGGACCAAGACGTTCAACCAGACATTCAACCCCGACATCTCAGTGTCGTCTGGTTACAGCGCGATGTACATACAGACTGGCAACGTGTCCAACAATGGTATAGAGTTGGCAGTGGGCTACGACAACCATTGGGGCGACTTCGGATGGTCAAGCAACTTCACCCTGTCGCACAACAAGAACAAGATTAACGAACTGGTGAAAAACTACGTTCACCCAGAGACAGGTGCCATCATCAACAAGGACCGCCTCGACGTGGGCGGACTCGGTACCACACACTTCATCCTCAAGGAAGGCGGCTCGCTCGGCGACCTCTACTCCATGGCCGACCTCGTGCGCACCGACAACGGCAAGATATACGTTGACCAAGACGGCAAGGTCTACAAGGACAACAACGTGGGCGACATCAAACTTGGCTCCGTATTCCCGAAGTGCAACATGTCGTGGCGCAACGACTTCTCGTGGAAGGGCTTGAGCCTCGGCGTACAGGTGTCTGCACGATTGGGCGGCATCGTCTACTCTGCCACACAAGCGGCACTCGACTCCTACGGCGTGTCGGAAGAGTCGGCAAAGGCCCGTGACCGCGGCTACGTGCTCGTCAACGGCAACGACATGGTGAACCCGGAGGTGTGGTACTCGACCATCGGCGGCAGCGACGGAATAGGACAATACTACACTTACAGCGCCACTAACGTGCGCCTGCAAGAAGCCAGCATAGGCTACACCTTCAAGAAGAACCAGCTATTCGGCATCGGCGACCTCACGCTTTCGCTCGTGGGCCGAAACCTGTTCTTCTTCTACTGCAAGGCACCATTTGACCCTGAGGCAACGGCATCGACAGGCAACTACTATCAGGGCATCGACAAATTCATGATACCGAGCACTCGCAACTTCGGCTTCAACATTAAACTCAAATTCTAATAAACGAGAAGAGTAACGATTATGAAACTCAACAACAATATCATCATATCCGCAATGGCCGCCAGCCTGTGTCTCGCCACGGCAAGTTGCACCGACGGCTACGAGGATTTCAACCGCAACCCCTACGGCGTAACCAAGGACGAGATGCAGCGCGACGCTTACGCCATGCGATCGGCCATGCTCAACCTTGAAAGCTGGGTCATACCCACCGACGTGAACACCAACCAGTTTACCGAGTGCCTGCTCGGTGGCTCCTACGGCGGCTATATAGTGGACTCAAACTCCGGATTCAACAACAAAAACTTCGGGCAATACTGTCCTGAGGACAACTGGAGCCGCGTGCTCTACAAGGACATCATACCCAAAGTGTTCATCTATAGCAACGAGGTGTCTAAGGCTACCGACGAGCCTGTGCCAAACGCCGTGGCCGCGGTGCTGAAAGTGGCCTCCATACAGCGCGTAACCGATGCCTATGGCCCTATACCTTATTCAAAGGTGGGAGCCAATGGCGAGATCACCGCCGACTTCGATTCACAAGAAGATGTCTACAACCTAATGTTCAAACAGCTCGACGATGCCATCGCCACGATGACCGCGAACCGCACAGCCGATTTTTCCTCGCTTGCCGACCGCATCTACGGCGGCAAGGTGGAGAAATGGATAAAGTTCGCCAACTCGCTGAAGTTGCGACTCGCAATGCGCATATCCAAGGCCAACCCAACCCTCGCCAAGCAGAAGGCGGAGGAAGCTGTGAGCCAAGAGGTAGGCGTGATGAGCGGCAACGATGGCAACGCCGAGCTTACTCTCGTGTCCACGAACCCCTTTGAGATAATAATGTATGAGTATAACGGTGGCGACTCGCGCGTCAGCGCCGACATCACGAGCTACATGAACGGCTACAAGGACCCACGCCGCACGGCGATGTTCACCGAGTGCACATTCGATGGCAAGGGATATTGCGGCATGCGCACCGGCATCAACATTCCCGACGGCACCACGGCACACGCTTATAGCAACTACAACGTGAAGACCGACTCGAAGATCATCATCATGAACTCTGCCGAGACAGCCTTCCTGCGCGCTGAGGGCGCATTGAAAGGATGGAACATGGGCGGCTCGGCAAAGAGCTTCTACGAGGAAGGCATACGCCTGTCGTTTGAGCAATGGGGCGTGAGCGGCGCCGACAACTACATTGCCGACAACACCAGCATGCCGGAGGGTTACAAGGACCCAGCGGGCCTCAACTCATACAGCGGAGCCACATCGAAGATAACCATCGCGTGGGACGACAGCGACAACTCTGGCAACCTGGAGCGCATCATCACGCAGAAATGGCTCGCCAACTTCCCTCTCGGCCTTGAGGCTTGGGCGGAATACCGCCGCACAGGATTCCCGAAGCTCATGCCCGTGGTGGTGAACAACTCGGGTGGCACGGTGAGCAGCCAACGCGGAGCGCGCCGACTGGCTTACCCGCAAGACGAGCGGACCAACAACGCCGAATACTACCAGCACGCCTTGCAAATGCTCGGAGGTGCCGACAACATGGGCACTGACGTGTGGTGGGCTAAATAGAAGTGAAGCATAACAAACAAGACAAACATCAAATCAAGTGAATATCATGAACAGCATATTAAAGCATGGCATGCTCTCCGTCTGCTGCGCCTTAGGAGCGTTGACTCTCGCGAGCTGCGACACCGACGTGGAGGCCGTGGACATAAACCAGCCTGGCATCGAGCAGCAGAACCCAGAGCTCTACAAGGCATACTTGGCTAACATCAGGACATACAAGCAGAATCACCACAAGGTGATGATCGTGGGATTCGACAATAGCAACAAGTTGCCATTCACACAGGCTCAGCACATCAATGCCGTGCCCGACTCTGTTGACTACGTGGTGCTCTCCAATCCGGAGGCGGTGAACGAGCGCGAGATAAAAGAGATGGCTGAAATACGCGAACAGAAAGGCACTAAGACAATATACAACGTGAGCTTCGACGACATCAAGTCGATATACGACACAGAGGATAACGCTTTCGAGGCAGAGAAGAAAGCCGACATCGATGAGCTCGACAAGCAGCTCGACGACGAGAAGATAACTCAAGCCGACCATGATGCCAAGGTTAAGGATGTGAATGCACGCACGTATACCGACTTCAAGACTTACCTTGCCGACACCGTGACCGTGCGACTGTCTTATTGCGACCGCTTCGGCCTCGACGGAGTGATAATGACATTCCGCGGCAAGGAGAAGATAACGATGACAGAAGACGAGAAGGCCACTTACACGGCTTGGGAAAACATCTTCCTCGGCATCGCCAAGGACTGGGCATCGCGACATTCCGACAAGGTGTTGATGTTGCAAGGCAAGCCACAATTCTACACCGACCAAAGCATCTTCGACTTGGCCAAGTATATCCTCGTGCCATGCCAGGATGCCACCTCTGTCAACGCCGTGGACTACACCATGATGAAGGCTTTGGGCAATGGCGTGCCCACCAACAAGCTGGTACCTGTGGTGGAGACGACATCAATGAACAGCAGCGACAAGTCGACAGGATGGTGGAGCGGCAACGTGTTCGCCACATTGGGTGCGGCACGCTTCGTGGCCACCGAGCACAACGGCTACGACCCTGCCGGTCTCGCCATCATGAGCATTCAAAACGACTATTACAACTCAGCGTTTGTGTACCCTCACATCCGCGAGGCAATATCAATAATGAACCCTAACGTTAAAGAATAATAGACGATGAACAAGTTTCTAAGATACATACCAGCCTTGGCCGTGGTCTTCGCCATGACCGCCTGCCAAAGCAACGATGAGGAGAACTTTGCCAACAAGGGCTATATCAACGCCCAGTCTATGGTGAGCGAGACCATCGTGAAAGGCAACGCCGCCCCACAGGAGAAGACGGTGAACATAACATTGGCGCGCCCTGCCGAAAACGACATCAACGCCACGATCGACGTGGACGCTTCGCTCCTCGACATTTACGTCAAGGCATATTATGCCAATGCCGACATCACTAAGTTGCTGCCATCACACTGCTATGAGACAGAAAACGACAAGGTGAAGATACAGAAAGGCTCGGTGAAGAGCGACGACGCCAAGTTCTTGTTCAAGAATCTCGGCACACTGAGCCGCGATTCCGTTTACGTGTTGCCAGTGGCAGTGCACACCACGGACATCTCGCTGCTCGCCTCGGCCAGCAAATATTATTTCGTGTTCCGTGCCGGCGCGCTCATCAACGTGGTCACCGACATGTCTAAAAACTACCTCACCGTGAAGTGGGCAGCCGACTGGGTGCCCGTGGTGAGCAGCATGAACCAAATCACCATCGAAGCCTTGATTTATCCGCGCGAGTTCGGCAAGCTCATCTCCACCGTCATGGGCATTGAGGGACAATTCCTCATGCGTATCGGCGACTCTGGCTATCCCGACAACCAGATACAGATGGCGACATCAATCGGCAACTTCCCAGCCGCAAGCTCCGACAAGGGACTTGCCACCAAGACCTGGCAGCACGTGGCCATGACCTACGACGCCAACACCACGGAGTGGGTAATCTACGTCAACGGCAAGGTGCAGAGCTCGGGCAAGAAGGACCTCGGCAACATCAACATCAAGGGCAACGGTAGCGACCGCGACTTCCTCATCGGCAAGTCGTATGACGACAACCGCTGGTTTGAGGGCAACATGTCGGAGGTGAGAGTGTGGAACGTGGTGCGCACGCAACAGGAAATACAAGACAATATCTACACCGTTGACACACAAACGGAAGGGCTGGTCGGCTACTGGAAGATGGACGACAACACCACGACAGACAAGGTGGTCGACGCGACAGGCCATGGCAACGATGCCATAGCCAACAGCACACTGTCGTTCCACAACGTTTCACTGCCAGAGAAATAACAACAATACCGAAAACCATTAACAACTTGAAATTCGACATGAATATCAACTATATCAAGACTCTCGCCCTTGGCGTGATTGCAGCTTCCGCCATGGCCTCGTGCTCCGAGGACGTGAACCTGGGCAACGTTGACGAGACACCATACACCCCCGCGGCGAAGCAGCTCGCGTTTCTCACCGACAAATACGGGCTGAGCAACGCCGACTCCATCGTGTTCAACAACAATGGTGCTACCGACTTCTTCGTGAACGTCAACTCCGCGTCGACGACGGCGCACGCATTCACCGTGAGCTATGACGCCGCGGCTCTCGAACGCTACAATGCCGCACACGGCACAAACTACAAGGCTATGCCAGAAAACCTCGTGACCATTGGTGGGCAAGCGACAATCAAAGCTGGCGACCTGAAGTCGTCGCCCGTGAGCATTGGCTATAAGACTGCCGACGAACTGGAGAAAAACGGCACCTACGCCATACCACTGTCTGTGAAAGGCGCGGGCGGCGTGGAAGCCTCAGCCGACAAGGGTGACTTCGTGTATGTGGTACGCGACATCACAAAGATGCCAAACTGCGACAAGGGCACGGGGCAAATCGTCGTTTCTTGCCAAGAAACCAACGATGCCAACCCTCTGCACAACCTGTGCTACACGCTTAAAGAGTCGGGCAAGTATGTCATCGACCAGGTGATACTATTCTCCGGAAACATCAACTACAACGTGGAGACGGGCGAGGTGTACAACTTCAACAACGAGAACATCACCCATGTGCTCGAGAACCGCGACAAGTACATCAAGCCGCTTCAAGAGAAAGGCATGAAAGTCATCCTCGGCATTCTCTGCAACCACGACCGTGCATGCTGCGCATACCTCTGCGACGAGAACTGCAAGAAGTTCGCACAAGAATTGAAAGCCAAGCTCGACGCTTACGGACTGGATGGCGTGTTCTTCGATGACGAGTACTGCAATCGTGGCGACTACCCAGGCTTCTCCAAGACCAACAACTTCGCGCGTCTGGCCTACGAGTGCAAGAAGGCCATGCCCGACAAGCTCGTACAAGCATACGTCTACTCTGGCACACGCTCGGCGACACAGATCGACGGCGTGCAGGGTGTAGACTATGGCATACAGGACTATGGCAACTATTCCGACCTCAGCGGCTCATATCCAGGTATGCCCAAGAGCGGAATGATACAGGCATCGTCTGAGTTCGCGCGCGGCAGCATAATATCGGAGAACACGGCGCGCCGCATCGTAACCGATGGCTACGGCGGCACGATGATTTTCTCGCTCAACCCCTCAAACGGCAAGGTGTCTCGTTTCAACAACATCACCATTCCGTTCTACGGTGAGGAGACCGTCCAGACAGGCTCTTACGCCAAGGATTGGTAAACGGAAAGCTTACGACATCACAATTTTCAAGAAAAAGAACAATTATGAAAGCAAGATATATTTATACCGCCATGCTTGCCATGTCCATGATGATGGGCATGACAGCATGCGGCGACGACGATGACGATGTGTATGACCCAGGACTTAACGTGCCGACGGCAGAGGAACGTACGGCAATAGCCACCGATGCCAAGGATGATGTGCAAGTCGGCGTGGGCGAGACAGCCACGATCAACATCACCGACGGCAACGGAAGCTACAAGGTGGTGGCAGAGAACCCTGAGCTTGTGAAAGCCGAAATAAGCGGCAACGCCATCACGCTGACGGGCGTGGAGAAAGGCATCACGGGCGTGATGATTTCCGACGCTAAGGGCAACTACAAGCACATCGGCGTGAAATGCATGTACAAGACCATGACCCTCGACAAGAACGAAGTAGCTGTTGGCATGAAACTTGGCCATACTGACGGCATTGCCACAGTGACCGTAATAGGCGGCAACGGCAACTACACCGCCGAATCTGCCAATGAAGACGTGGCCACGACAAGCGTGAAAGGCGATGTCATAACCATCCAAGGAAAAAAGAGCGGCGAGACAACTGTCACCATCACCGACATGATGGGACTCACACAAACCGTCAAGGTGAAGGTGGAGACTACCACCGTTCCGTTCACTGAGGAAGAAAAGGCCGAGGTGCTTGCCCTGACCGACAACAAGATGGTGTTCAACGGCAAGGAGGCCCTTTATGTGCAATATGGCGGCAAGTATACGGTCACCGAAGCCAACGGCTTTGTCTCGATGGATTCCTACTACACTTGGTACCAAAACTATGGCATGGTGATGAAGTTCAAGGGCGACCTCTCCGTGGGCAAGAAAGCGGAAGGCACATTCAACGATAACAACAGATTCCAAGGCACGTTGGCATTCGACGGAGTTGACTATGAGATACTGAAGAACGACGGCTCCCGCATCTGGGGTATCTGCTCCGTAATAAAGAACGACTACCTGTACACGGGCTACTTCTGCATGCCCTTAAAATGATTCCGTGACTTGCGATTCGGGCTTGAAATAACAGAGCGGGGCGACAAGTGATTGCCGCCCCGCTGATTTTTTTGTTTACTCGAAATCTTACATAAAAGGCTGATAAGCTAATGGTTGCCCGTATAGTATTCGTTTTGCTGGTCTGCAATATTCGGGTTGGCATTGATCTCGTCTTGCGGAATGGGCAGAACGATGCCGCCGAAAGTGCGGTCGATGGTCTTCGGGCGGCGTGTCACCGGCACGTCGCGGAAGTCGTCGTTGAACTCCACCTTGCGGTTCATGCGCATCATGTCGAAGAAGCGCTGCCCCTCGCCGAAGAGCTCCTTGCTGCGCTCATCGAGAATCATGTCGTAGCTGACCGTGGCCGCCGTGGCCGGAGCGAGCCTTGGCGCGCGACAGCGAATGGCATTGAGATAGTCGGCCGCCTTGTCAGCGTCGCCTGTATGCAGCGCTGCCTCAGCCGCAATGAGATAGACCTCGGAGAGGCGCATCACCTTGATATTGACCGCCGTGACCGACTCCTTGCCATCGCCTCGCATGTCGATGCCGCCCATGTACTTATAGCAAGAGCCCTTGCGCTCCACCTTGGTGTCGCTCCACGACTCGTCGTTGTCCATCACGCCCCAGCGCACATCGGTGTCGTCCTGGGCCAGACGGTTGAGGAAGTAGTCGCTGGCCAGGAACCATCCCATGGCGTTCTTCTTCTGCGCGGCGCGCATATAGTAGTAGCCGAGCGAAGTCTGCTGAAGGTCGCTCTGCGTGTCGATGCCTATCTCGAATATCGACTCGGATCCATACTCCCTTGCCCAAGAGTCGCACCACGCCGCAGGCTTGTAAAGCTCAAACTTGCCGCTCTCCATCACCTCCTCGGCGGCCTTGAGCGCGCCGGCGTAGTCGTCCATATATAGCTTCACCTTGGCTTGCAGCGCCATGTTGCCCCAATAGTCGAGATAGCCGTTGTAGTGGTTCTTGTCAGAAGCCATGAGCTTCTGTCCGTCGTCAAGGTCTTCCACTATCTGGGCATAGACCTCTTCTACCGTAGCCCTTGCCGGCTGTGCGCTGGCATCGAGCGTCTTGAGCACGAGAGGCACGCCGAGCGATTGCTTGTCGTAGTTGTAAGGCTTGCCGTAGAGCCTCACGAGGTCGAAATAGAACAGTGCCCTCAGCGACAGGGCCTCGCCCTTGTAGTAGTCGAAGTCCTTGGCACCTCCTCCGGCCTGCAGCTTGTCGATGTTTTCCAGTAGGTTGTTCACCTGCATCACGCAGTCGTATATCGTTGACCAGAATCCGGAATAAGAACCGCTCGTAGGCGTGTGGTTGAATGAGTAGAGCGCGTCGTTGCCCCGCCCGTTCTCGTAGAGTGTGAGGTCACCGCCCTTGGCATCGCCGTAGAGCAGGAAGTTGCGGCCGTAGTAGGCCGACGACGACATCTCGTGCATCATGCCGTTGATGGCCACCCTCGCGTCGCGCGTCGTGGCTATGGCCTTGTCGGCGTTGGCCGAGTTGGTGGGCTCGCGGTCGAGGAAGTCGTCGCAAGACGTGAGAGACGCCACGGCCATTATCATCATCGCAATGGTACTTTTGTATATATTCATTTTCATGTCCTGTTAAGTCTTTTCACGATAGTTTTACTTCTCTCCAGCCACGTCAGATGGTTATCTCTATTCCGAAGATAAACGCCTTGCCTATCGGCGTTTCCCATCCGCGCGTGCCATAGTTGTTCACCTCGGGGTCGGCGTCCTTGTACTTGGCGAAGGTGAGCAGGTTCTCGGCATTGAAGAACACCCTGACGTTTGAGAGCCATATACGGTTGGTCAGCGTCTTGGGCAGAGTGTAGGCCAGGGAGAGCGTCTTCAGCCTGAGGAAGGTGGCATCGTGGAGATGGCGAGTGCTATACTGCATGGCATCGGTGAGGTCGCTGCCCGATAGCGCAGGCTCGGAGGCATCGGTGTGGGTTGGCGTCCACATGTTCTCGTAGTAGTTTTCCGAACGTATGCGCTCCCAGTAGTAACCGTCGTCGGCCACATCCTTGTAGGCACCGTCGTAGAGCTTTCCTCCGAGCTTGTAGATGAAGTTGAGGCCCAGTTCCAAGCCCTTGTAGCTCACGCTGGTGGAGAATCCTCCAGCCATGTCGGGCATGCCGTTGCCTATGATGGTATAGTTGGCCTTGTCGTAGTCGTAGGTCGCGCCTCGTCCGTTAAACTCGAAGTCGCCGGCCTTCTGGTCCTTGTCGTCGTTGACATAGTAGACGCTCTTGCCGTTTTTCGGGTCCACTCCGGCCCACTCGTAGCCGTAGAAGGCCAGGGTCGACTGTCCCTCACGGTAGATATACTGCGCACGGCTGTCGCCACCCGTCGGGTCATACCAGATGATGTCCTCGCCGCGATAGAGCTGCTTCACCGTCGACTTGATGAACGAGGCATTCAACGCGGCTGTCCACGTGAGCTTGTCGTTCTTGATGATGTCGCCCGAAAGTTCCACCTCAAGTCCGTGGTTATTGATGCGTCCGATGTTTTTCAGCACCGAGCCGAAACCCGTCACCATCGACACCGGCACGTCCTGCAACAGGTTCTTTGAGTCGCGGTTGAAATACTCCACCGTGCCTCTGAGCCTTGATCCGAGGAGTGAGAAGTCGAGGCCTATGTTGGTGTTGTAGTTGGTCTCCCACGTCAGGCTCTTGTTGCTCAGCGAGGAGATAAGTCCGGCCGGCTCGCCCATGTACTTGCTCGAATAAGACATGAGGTTCATGTAGGCGTAGTTTGACGAGGGCAATGTGCCGTTAACGCCGTAGGAGGCGCGCAGCTTGAGATCGTTGACCCAGGCGAGGCGCTCCATCCATTTTTCCTTGCCAAGTCGCCATGCCCCCGACACCGACCAGAAGTTGCCCCAGCGGTTGTCGGGACTGAGCTTTGATGAACCGTCGCGTCTGAACGAGGCGGAAGCGAAATAGCGCTCATCGTAGTTGTAGTCGACCTTGGAGAGTACCGACACCATGGAGTTGCCCCACTCGTATCCGGCCGACTCTTGCACTCCGGCCGTTGATACGGTGTGGAGCGTGCTGTTGGGTAGGTTCTCGCCTGTGGCGCGCGTGAAGTCGGTATTGTTTTTCTCTGCCTCGAACCCGGCGAGCACGCCCACGGAGTGGATGCCGAAAAGCTTGTTGTATGAGGCGGTCGTCGACGACACCGTCTTCTCGTAGGTGGTGCGCATCTCGCTCACAGAGCCGTTGGTAGCCGCTCCGTCGTAGTGGTTGACGCTATAATAGATGTGGTCGCGCACGTTGGTGTTATCGTAAGAGAATATGGAGCGCACGTCGAGGCCCGGCAGCAGGTGGAGCGTCAGTGTCTCAATGGCCGAGACACGAGTGTCTACCGACTTGTTTTCCCATTCCTTGCTGTAGTAGAGCCCGTTGTAGGCATAGGAGCCGTAGCGCGATGTCCAGTCGTCGCCCGTCTTGTAGTCGGTGGGCCAGTAGAGCCCCCAGAGCAGGTTGCGCGTCTGCATGAAATAGTTGTCGGCAGTGGTGCGCGTGTCGTTGTATCCGCTCTTTGATATGCGTGCCAGGCTCACGTTGCTGGCAAACTCGATGTGCTTGCCTATCTTCTGCGAGAGGTTGACGCGTCCCGAGACACGCTTGAAGTCGTTTACCCATAGCCGTCCGTTGTCCTTGGTATACGACAGTGACGTGTAGTAGTTGGTCTTGTCGGATGCTCCGCTCACCGATATGTCATCGGTCTGGTATACACCCGTGCGGAAATAGGCGTTGTCCCAGTCGTAGTATTGTCCGGCGCGTCCCGAACCGTCGTAGTCGCCGATGGCCACGCTCTCATAGGCACCCGTGCCGCTTGTGGTGAAAGAGTAGCCATGCTTGTTGAACTTCTTGTTGAGCTGTTTCAGCGCATAGGCGTTGGCATCGGCATCCGAAGCCCCGCCTGCCGTCTTGTAGGCATGGAAGACGGTATAGAGCATATCCACCTGGTGCTGTGTCGAGGCCGTCTCGTAGTTGCCCGTGGCCCATGTCGGCGTGAAGCCTATCGACGACTTCACGGTGACGCGCGGCTTGCCTTCCCTGCCCCGCTTGGTGGTAATGAGTATCACGCCGTTGGCGGCACGCGAACCGTAGAGCGACGACGCGGCCGCATCCTTCATCACCGACACCGACTCGATGTCGTCGGGGTTGAGCGTGTTCATGATGTTGTTTGTGGAATAGGTATAGTCGGACATCTGCCCCACGTCGCCATTGATCACGGGCACGCCGTCGACGACATAGAGTGGCGAGCTGCCGGCGTTCATGGAGCCTATACCGCGTATCTGCAGCGTCGGAGCGCTGCCAGCCTGCCCAGAACTGCTCGTCACCTGCAATCCGGCCACCTTGCCCGTGAGCGCGTTCTCAAAGCTCGTCACAGGCTTGTCGGCCAAGTCCTTGGCACTGACCATGGTGGCCGAGCCGGCGTAGCTGCTCTTCTTGGCCGTGCCGTAGGCCACGACAATGACATCGCTGAGCTGGCGGCTCTCCTCGGCGAGCACTATCTTCAGGTTCGGCTTGATGGCGGCCACCTTTGGCAGCATGCCGAGATAGGTCACCCTGAGCTGCGTGGCCTTCATGGGTATGTCGTTGAAGGAGAACTTGCCGTCGACATCCGTGACGGTGCCAACCTTTGTGCCTACAACCATCACGGAGGCTCCCACAACCGGCTCGCCGTCTTCGGAGGTTACGGTGCCGACAACTTTTCGGTTTTGCGCTGTCGCCGTCAGCGTGCTGAAGACGGCAACGAGCAGTAGCGTAACAATCTTTCTTGCCATAAGAAGTCAATGTTTTGAAACAATTATATCAAGACAGACAAAAGTCTTGTGGCAAAATTAGCAAAAAGACATTAAACATAAGAGAATCCTTACATTTAATGTCTTTTTGCAAGAAATACTTGATATAAAGCAACTATTTGCTTCGTTTGCGCAATTTTATTGCACACAATGTCGTTTCATCAAGACGCAAGTTGGCGGCAAGGGAAAGTTCACTTCACCATTTTCTTTCCGCTAATGACATACACGCCCTTTGCCAAGCCGTTCAGGGCCGCGGAACGGGCTACGCCCTTTCTGACCAGCACGCCCGAAACGGTGTACACATCCACGCGACCGTCGCCAACGGTGGGCTTCAAAGTGGCTACGCTTGTGGTGGACACTCGGCGATAGAGAGCCACAGGCTCCTGAGTGTTTTTATTATAGCATGCAAATCGCGGAGCGGAATTGTTGTACCTTATCTCACGATCAGCGTACTTGCAATTAAACACGTTAGCCGTGCCTCCGCTGATGGTCACCGTCCACTTTTCATTAGTGCCTGATATTGATGTGCTGCCATGCAGTTTGTTGGCGTTTGTAGTCAGCGCGAGATATTCCTTGTCCACATTGTCATAGAAGGTATAAGCGCCCTCCGTACCACCAAGCAGCAGTTGCCTTGGCTTGCCTGTCGCGTCCACGGCAGTGGTAATCTTAGAGTCGCTTATCGTCACGTCGGCATAGCCGCGGAAGTCGTTAGAGCTTCCGCTCTTCTCAGCGAGAGCTTTCTTTCCGTCCTCATAAACAATGAGATAATAGGATCCAGACACAAGATCAGCAGTGGATGTGAC
>ERZ808240.3018-NODE-3018-length-17209-cov-5.808150_pt1 | contig 17209 bp, 16 predicted proteins | sample MGYA00521084_ERZ808240 | MGnify/ENA primary metagenome ERZ808240 (study PRJEB31516, sample SAMN03275571) | gut metagenome | biome: mammalia-associated habitat; material: feces | host: Papio cynocephalus | place: Kenya | collected 2012-08-06 ... | reverse complement strand
CAAGAGCGGCAAGAAGTGCAGCGTCAAGCAGTAACTTCTTTCTAAAATCTGCAACACAGAGAGCCGGACCCTCGTGGCCCGGCTCTTTTTGATGAAAAACGGGCCTGCCTCCGGGCAGAGCCCCTATGAGAACAGGAGGGCCTGTATGGCAGCACAAACCAATTTTATCGATATCGCCACCATCTGGCTCCATGCGGGCAAGGGCGGCGACGGCGCTGTGAGCTTCCATCGTGAAAAGTTCGTGGCCGCTGGCGGCCCGGACGGCGGCGACGGCGGCCGGGGCGGTGACATCATCTTCGTGGTGGACGACCACCTGACCACCCTGATGGATTTCCGCTATAAGCGCAAGTATGTGGCCCCGGAGGGCGGCAAGGGCGGTGCAAGCCTCTGCCACGGCAAGAATGCCGAGAACCTTGTCATCAAGGTGCCTCTGGGCACGGTCATCAAGGACGCGGAGAGCGGCCTTGTCATTGCCGACCTGTCCGACCACACCCCCGTGACCGTCGCCAAAGGCGGCCGGGGCGGTTATGGCAACGCACATTTCGCCACGCCCACCCGTCAGATCCCCAAGTTCGCCAAGCCCGGTATGCCCGGCGAAGACATTCAGGTGACGCTGGAGCTGAAGCTCATCGCAGATGTGGGCCTCATAGGCTTCCCCAATGTGGGCAAGTCCACCCTCATCTCCACCATCAGCGCCGCCAAGCCCAAGATCGCAAACTACCACTTCACCACGCTGGTGCCCACGCTGGGCGTCGTGTCGGTGGGTGAGGGTGCAAGCTTCGTCTGCGCCGATATCCCCGGCCTTATCGAGGGTGCCAGCGAGGGCATTGGTCTGGGCCACGACTTTCTCCGCCATGTGGAGCGCTGCCGTTTGCTGCTGCACGTCGTGGATGTCTCCGGCAGCGAGTGCCGCGACCCCATCCAGGACTTTGAGCAGATCAACGAGGAGCTGGCAAAGTTCAGCTCGGCTCTGGCCGAGCGTCCCCAGATCGTGGTGGGCAACAAGTGCGACCTGGCTACCGAGGAGCAGATCGACACCTTCCGCAAGTACGTGGAGGGGAAGGGCCTGACCTTCGTGCCCATCTCCGCCGCCACCATGCAGGGCGTCAAGGAACTGCCGGGTCTGGTCTACAACCGCCTGAAGGATATCCCCCCGGTGCCCGTGTTTGCCCCCGAGTACAAGAAGCCCGAGGCAAAGGCCGGCGGCCGCGAGTTCACCATTCAGCGGATGGAAGCCCATGTGTGGAGCGTGGATGCTCCCTGGCTGGAGTATATTCTGGCCGGCAGCAATGTGGATGACTACGAGAGCCTGCAGTATTTCCAGCGTCAGCTGGGCGAGAGCGGCATTCTGGACGCTCTGGTGCAGAAGGGCGTGCAGGAGAACGATACCATCCTCATCGGCGATTACCAGTTCGACTATATCTTCTGATAAAAGGCTTCCTCCCTTTGAGGAAAGCTGCCGCCGCAGGTGGCTGAGAAGGAAAACTCTGACTGGGCCGCGTCCTCATCCGGCATGCTGTGCCGCCTTCTCCTGACAGGGAAAAGGCTTTTTCAAAAGGAGGAACCTTCGATGAACGAACCTGAAAAGATCGACCCTCGGGAGCTGAGTCCGCTGGCACTGGCCTTTGTGGGCGACAGCGTACTGGAACTTCTGGTGCGGCAGCGTCTGGTGGAACATCACCGGCTGTCGGCAGGAAAGCTCAATGCCGAGAAGGTCAAGTACGTCTCGGCCCGGGCACAGTTCCGGGAGGAACAGCTGCTGGAACCCCTCTTCACCGAGGACGAACTTGCCGTGTTCAAGCGGGGCCGCAACGCCAGCAAGGCCAGCGTGGCCAAGCACGCCTCCCCGGAGGAATACCGTGCCTCCACCGGCTTCGAGTGCCTGCTGGGCTGGCTCTACCTCAATGGCCAGTTGAGCCGGGTGCATGAGCTGTTCGAGACGCTGTGGGAGTCTTTTGACCCGAACGAATAAGAAGCCAGTTTCATAAGCATTGTACACCGCCCGGACAGCCTCTTTGCCCCATCCGGCGTTGCTTTTCCTCGCGGTCTTTCAGGAGCGCTGCGGAAAACCGCCTTGGCTAGGGGGCAAAGATTCTCGTCATTCGGCGAACCCTGCTTGTGAAAACAGCTTCCGAAATGCGAAAGCCCGCTGCTTTCCGCACTGGAAAACAGTGCAGGGAGAGCAGTGGGCTTTTGTTGTCCTGCCGGATGGTCCGTTCAGGCAGGAAGCTTTACCGCCGTGCGGGGCAGCTCAGGAGCAAAAACGCTCAGCGGCTGTTCCGGGCAGAATTGTGGGCCGAGTTCTTGCCGCCCTCGTCGTCAGCGCCCTTGGTGTACTGGTTGGGGTGCTTGTGCTCGTTGGTGGCAGAATTCTGGCTGGAGCTGCTGGTGCGGTCGGATGCACGGTTGGTGCTCCGGTCCTGGGTCTGGTTCTTGCAGTTGCTGCTGCGGTTCTCACTGCGATTTTCCATCGTATCGTCGCTCCTTTCGATTTCAGGGAGACGCGCGGTGCGCTCCCTGCCCATAGTTTGACCGTCTGCGGCGGCTTTATGCACCGCACAACAAAAGGAGGTCTCGCAGAAATGCCTGCCGAATATTATGAAGCCCGCGAACGCGCCCTTCTGGGCGACCGCTACGATACCCTCTATGCCGCTCCGCAGGAGACCGCCGCCCGGGGCGTGACCGTCTCGGCCCTCCGCACGACGCCGGAGGAATTTGCAGCCCGGGTGGATTTCCCGCTCCGGCCCTCACCATTCTGCAAAGCCGCGTTCGTAGTGGAACAGCCCGACTTCAAACCGGGACGCCACCCGTATCATCACGCAGGCGTGTTCTACTCGCAGGAGCCTTCGGCCTCTTCGGCGGCACCCCTGCTGGGCGTAAAGCCCGGAATGCGGGTGTTGGATATGTGCGCTGCCCCCGGCGGCAAGAGCAGTCAGCTGGCGGCGGCGCTGCGGGGACAGGGCCTGCTGGTCAGTAACGAGTATGTCGCTGCCCGGGCTGATATCCTGAAGAGCAACCTTGAGCGGATGGGCGTCTCCAACGCTGCGGTGCTCAACGAGACGCCTGCCCGCATCGCCAACGCTCTGCCGGAATTTTTCGACCGGGTGCTGGTGGATGCCCCCTGTTCCGGTGAGGGAATGTTCCGCAAAGAGCCTGCTGCGCTGGCCCAGCACTGCGAAGCGCTGGTGAAGCAATGCGCCTCCCTTGGCGCGGATATCCTCGACAGTGCCGCAGCGGCCCTTGCTCCCGGCGGTGAACTGGTGTATTCCACCTGCACCTTTGCGCCGGAGGAAGACGAGGGGCAGGTGGCAGCGTTCCTGCAGCGCCACCCGGAGTTCATGCTGGCCGATGTGCTGGGCAATGTGGATTATACTTTTGGCAGTGAGGGCGAGGCCAACCGCACCGGCGGTCTGCCGCTGGATGTGACCAAAGTGCGCCGCATCTGGCCCTGTCAGGGTGGTGAGGGCCATTTCATGGCCCGGCTGGTCAAGGCAGGTACGCCCCGCACTCTGCCCGCCCCGGGCGAGTACACGCCGGAAGAAAAGCTCTGGCTCGCCGCCGCAGCTGAAGCTGGCAAAAAGGCAAAGAACGGCAAGCCCCAGAGATCCCAGAAGCCGGACGCCCGCGCAGCCCGGCGGGAGAACACCCGCGCCTGCCGGGATGCTGCACAAGGCCGCAATGCCCGCAGCCGGGACGCCGGGGCAGGGGAGGCATCTCCGGCTCAGAGCCTTGCAGTGTGGCATGAGTTTGCGGAGGAATATTTTCCTGCGCTGGTCAGTCGCCCCACCGTAGTACATGGCAGCGGTGTCCTGCTGCCGGTGCCTTTCCCTCAGACCAATCTGCACGTTCTGCGCGCAGGCGTCTTTGTGGGCGGCGTGCAGAAAGGCCGCTTCGTGCCGGAGCATCATCTGTTCACGGCTTTCGGGGCCCTCTGCCAAAACCGCGAGGAACTGACCCTCGCCGACCCCCGTACCGTGGAGTACCTCTCGGGCCGGGAGATAGAGGCCCGCACTGCCGCCGACGGCTGGTGCTGCGTGATGGTGGACGGCTGGCCCCTGGGCGGCGGTAAAGTGTCCGGCGGCAGGGTCAAAAACCACTATCCGAAGGCCCTGCGGCTGCTGTAAAACGCAGTTTTTGGCAGAATAAGCCGGAAAACCGGTGCACCAAGGCTTGAACGCCGATGACTGTTGTGATAAAATAATAGAGTTAGATTTTGTGTGCTGCCACAATGCGGGCGACCACAGCCCGTCTGCCCGCAGGCGGAGATCACTGATAAAATACAGGAGGCTCTTTCCCATGTCTGGACATAGCAAATGGAACAATATCAAGCGCAAGAAGGAAAAGACCGACGGCGCAAAGGCTAAAGTCTTTACCAAGATCGGCCGTGAAATCAGCGTTGCCGTCCGTACCGGCGGCCCCAACCCCGCTTCCAACAGCAAGCTGGCTGATCTGATCTCCAAGGCAAAGCGTATGAGCGTGCCGAACGATAACATCCAGCGTATCATCAAGAAGGCCGAGGGCGGCGATAAGACCGAGTACGAGGCAATCACTTACGAGGGCTACGGCCCCGGCGGCGTGGCAGTCATGGTCGAGACCCTGACCGACAACCGCAACCGTACCGCTGCTGACCTGCGCCACTACTTCGACAAGAACGGCGGCAATCTGGGCGCTATGGGCTGCGTGAGCTTCCTGTTCAACCAGAAGGGTGTCATCGACATCTCTCTGGAAGGCAAGGACGCTGACGAGGCCATGATGGACGCTCTGGATGCCGGTGCCGAGGACTTCGATGCAGGCGAGGATGCAGCTGAGATCACCACCGATCCCGAGAACTACTCCGCTGTCGTCAAGGCTCTGGAGGAGAAGGGCTACGAGATCCTGTCCGACGACCTGGCCATGGTTCCCATGACCACCACCCGTCTGACCGACCCCGACCAGCTGAAGGCTATGGGCAAACTGCTGGATGCCCTCGAGGATAACGATGACGTCCAGAACGTCTGGCACAGCCTCGAGAACGAAGAAGATCTGCCGGAATAAATTTTGTTTTACTCTTAAATAGAGGATACAGAAACCGCTTTTTGTGCTGCGATGCACAGAAGGCGGCTTTTTGTATTTGGTAGGATTGGGCTAAAAAAGCGGTTCTGCGATGACATACGGACACTTTTTGATTGTGACATACTGACCTGATTTGGAGGGCTGAAAAATGAAGTTGTACGTCACAGTGGAAGAGTTTATCTATGCGAAAAAGATCGAAAATCAGACGCAGAGGACACTGAGAGGGTATATCGAGTATGAAAGTAATTCAGTGGAGAGCGAGGAACGCCTGAAAAAATAGCATCAAAATGTGCTATCGCAATAAAGAAAATCTTGAAAGCCCTGTTTGTTGGACATAAGATGATTATAATAGAGTTAGAGCAACAGAAAAGCTCTGAAAATACAAACAAAAGGGAGTAGTGAATCATGAACAACAGGCGCAGAAAGGCTATCAAAAGCATCCTTGACCAGATTGAGCCGCTGAAAGCACAACTCGAAAGCATCAAGGATAAGTTCGATGCACTTCAATCCGACACGGAGGACATTCAGTACGAGGAAGAAGAAGCACGCGACAATATCCCGGAGAGCTTACAGGACAGTGAACGGTATGAAATCTCCGATGCGGCTTGCGACAATCTTAGCTCGGCAGCTGATTCTCTGGAAGAAGCTGTTAGCAATCTGGAAGATGCAATCGGCTATTTAGATGATGCAAGGGAGTAATGACAATGATTGATATGATTGTTACCACTGGCGATTTGAAAGAGGATTACGATGTCATTGGCCCTGTGTATTTTCAAATCTCCAATAAGGGCTTGTTCGGTAGTGCATTAAGCAAGCTCACCCGCGAATATGCAAATGAGATTCAGGCTATGAAGAGAAAAGGTACGATGTCTGAAGCTCAAATGGACTGGGGCTTTCTCTATGGCGAATGGTCGGTAGGGCAAAGTGACTTTGAACAGGCGTTCTTTGTGGCAACGGAAGAACTGAAAAAGCGTGCTCAGATGGTCGGTGCAGATGCGATTGTAGCGATGCGGCAGGACATTGACTTGGACACCAACGGGTTCTCCTATTTTTACTTACAGATGTATGGTACAGCAGTGAAACTCAGAAAATAAGAGCGAAAGGATGTGCGGCAGTATGGCAGACTACGGCTATTTCGGTAAAGGTGCAGAGGGCTACGCCCATTATTCCCAGACCTTTAAGAGTACATTCCCTAATTCGTCCAGCTCTGGTAGCCATAATAGCTATCACAGTACGGCACATTCCAGTCCATCGACACAAGTAGACACGGCAAAAAAGAAGGAAGCAGAGCCGCAGACTACTTATAATCAGAAGGACTATACAGACCCCGACTTGGAGAATGCCACGCTAAATGCGCTGTTTGCAGTTGGAATGTTCGTGCTGGCAGCGGTGGTATTCATCGCTATTGTTCTGTCTTTGTAAGGATGTCCAGTGGATGGACAGCCTGAAAGTGTCACCAAAACAATGATTTCCAGGCGGGGCATAAGAACAGCAGACAAGTGAACTCGCTTCTGTTTGGGGCGGGTTCATTTTATAATATGTAAAAGCCCCCATCGATTGGGTCACCGATTCGGAAAACGAAGCTCATTTTTGAGCTGGTTTCACACCTGTTTTGGTGGCTTTTGAGCGGATTTCTCCATGAAACAGGAAAATTTTGGATGCTTTCGGGGCTTCCAGAAGAATAGAACTATGTTCTCAGCTTTGGAAGGCGGGAACATATTACATCTCCACCACAAATACGCCTAATTTTTTGAAGTTCGAACAATGTTAAATATCAAAAAGTAGGTATAAATACCTTATGAGTAAGAAGAAAGTCAAAAAAATCTTGTTAAACAGAATCTTTCCGGCTATTCTTTAGGCTGGAAATTCATGTTAGTGCAAAACGGCTATGTTTACGGCACAATCAATGGGTTTGACTTTATCGCAGAGCCTAAAATCAGCCGTGAATATCGGAAAATTCCGGTGCAGGTGTATCAGAACGGAACAATCATCAACCGGCCTGAAAAAACGTGTTGTTGGTTCTATCATTAGCGCAATCATGCAGGAAAACACGCTCGAATTGTCAGAGTGGGACTATGAAGCAGACTGGGAAAAGGCTGTAAAGGCGAATGCGGATGCAAGAGAACGGCGGGAACAAGAGGCGGAACAACGGTCTATCCAATCTGCACGTATAAACTGGACAAGCGCAGAACGGAAGCCTAGTAAACACCCAAGGAAATTTCTGAAATGGCATAAGGGTATATAAAAGTTGCAGAGACAGAATATGAACTGCCCATAGGTAAGAACCCCGGCGGAAAAGGGAAGATATAATGGGTGATTTTGGAAATCTATGGTGATATTCGGCAACGAAAAAAGCCCAACAACGTCTTTTTGCCATAAAAAGATGGGACAGACAGTCAGGTGGGCGGCTGGATGTGATAGACGGTAATCAACTGAAAAACTAAAGTGCACTTGGAAAATAATATCATACTTTCGATATATTTATAAATGTGGTATACTGTGATTAGACAATCAAAAGTGGTTCGTATGGATTCAGTACACAGCGGTCCAGAACGTCTGGCACAGCCTCGAGAACGAAGAGGATCTGCCGGAATAATAGTTCCAAAAATTCTCAGCACTTGTTAATAAGAGATAAAAAGCCGCTTCTTGTGCCGTAAGGCACGAGAGGCGGCTTTTGTGTTGCTCTCAAAGCAACAAATGTCTGAAAAATTTCCCTGCATGACTGTGTGGAAAAGCAGATATTTTGCTGCCGCAAAATAGCGCATATTTCAAATTTGCCATAAAACGGAGGAAAATGGCAATATTTTTTCAGGGGGGGGGGTAACAGTATGATTTCTATTGAAGTGGTGAAATTTTTATGATAGAATAAGACAGGAATTGACACAAGAGGAAAAATTTCATTATTGACTCCATTTACACGATGGGGGATACTTCTGTGTTGCCACGAAAAAAATCTCTGTTCAGGAGAGAGTATCAGGAGGAACCTATGAAAGCTGTCTTTTTAGCAGGCGGATACGGCACCCGTATCTCTGAGGAATCTCAGTTCAAGCCGAAGCCCATGATCGAGATCGGCGGTATGCCCATCCTGTGGCATATCATGAAAGGCTACTCGGCCTATGGCATCAACGAGTTCGTGATCTGCGCTGGATATAAGCAGCATGTGATCAAGGAGTGGTTTGCGGACTATTTCCTGCACACATCGGATGTTACCTTCGACTTTACCAAGAACAATGAGATCACCGTCCACAACAAGCACGCCGAGCCGTGGAAGGTGACGGTCGTGGATACCGGTCTGGACACCATGACCGGCGGTCGTGTGCGCCGTATCCGCCCCTATGTCGGCAATGAACCCTTCTTCCTGACTTATGGCGATGGCGTGGCAGACGTAGACATCAACAAACTGTATCAGTTCCATCTCTCTCATGGCAAGTGCGTGACTCTGACTATGGTAAGTCTTGCACAGCAGAAGGGCGTTCTGGAAGTTGCAGCAGGCGGAAAGATCACCGCGTTCCGCGAAAAGTCGGATTCTGATGGTGCTGTCATCAACGGTGGATTCATGGTCTGCAACCCGGGTATCTTCGATTATCTGGAAGGTGACAGCACCGTTCTGGAGCAGAAGCCGATGCGCGAGCTGGCAAAGAACGGCGAGCTGATGGGTTATTACCATGATGGTTTCTGGCAGTGCATGGATACCAAGCGGGAAAAGGATATGCTGGAAGAACTCTGGAACTCCGGCAAGGCACCCTGGAAAGTGTGGAATGACTGATATGGATATGAGTTTTTATAAGGGCAAGAAAGTCCTGATCACGGGTCATACCGGTTTTAAAGGCAGCTGGCTCTCCAAGATGCTGGTCATGGCCGGTGCTGAGGTGACGGGTTACAGCCTGAAAGCGCCTACTGAGCCGAACCTGTTTGCGCTGGCCGGTCTGGAAGGCAGGATGAACAGTGTCATCGGCGATGTGCGGGATATTGAGCACATGAAGGCTGTGTTTGAGCAGGCACAGCCGGAGATCGTGCTGCATCTGGCGGCACAGCCCATCGTCCGCGACAGCTACAAGGACCCCCGTTATACCTATGAGACCAACGTGATGGGCACAGTCAATCTGCTGGAATGCGTGCGCCACTGCCCCAGTGTGAAGAGTGTGCTGAACGTCACGACAGATAAGGTCTACCACAATAACGAGTGGTGCTGGGGTTACCGTGAGAATGAGCCTCTGGACGGCTTTGACCCCTACTCCAACAGCAAGAGCTGCTCGGAGCTGGTGACCCACAGCTACATCAACAGCTTCTTTGACAAGCCCGAATCCCCGGCAGTTTCCACTGCCCGCGCCGGCAATGTCATCGGCGGTGGCGATTTTGCCAATGACCGTATCATTCCGGACTGTGTGCGCGCTATGGCAGCAGGCAAGACCATCGGTGTACGCAATCCGTACTCCACCCGGCCTTATCAGCATGTTCTGGAGCCGCTGGCTGTGTATCTGACCATCGCTCAGAAGCAGTACGAGGACAAGAAGTTTGCCGGTTTCTATAATGTTGGCCCGGATGACTGCGACTGCGTGACCACTGGCGAGCTGGTAGACCTGTTCTGCAAGTACTGGGGCGGCAATGCTGCCTGGGAGAATCAGGCTGAGGCCAACGCTCCCCACGAGGCAAACTTCCTCAAACTGGATTGCAGCAAGATCAAGGCGACCTTTGGCTGGAAGCCCCGCTGGCACATTGAGGAGTGCATGGACATGACCACCCGGTTCAGCAAGGTCTGGCTGAACGGCGGAAATGTTTCGGAAGAGATGGAACGCGAGATTAACGAATTTTTGAAGTGAAAAGAGAGGAACATACCATGGCAATTTGGAAGAACGAGCAGGAAGCCCGCGAGCAGATCAAGGCTCTGGTGGCCGAGTATTACCACGACTTCAAGGAGAAGAAGACTCCCTATCAGGAAGGCGACCGTATCACCTATGCAGCCCGAGTTTTCGATGAGAAGGAAATGTGTGCTCTGACCGATGCTACACTGGACTTCTGGCTGACCACCGGCCGTTTCGCCGACCAGTTCGAGAAGGAGTTCGCAAAGTGGATCGGCGTGAAATATGCCCATCTGGTCAACAGCGGCTCTTCCGCAAACCTGATCGCCTTTATGACCCTGACCGCTCCGGAACTGGGCGACCGTCAGATCAAGAAGGGTGACGAGATCATCACGGTCGCCTGTGGCTTCCCCACTACCGTGACTCCGGCTCTCCAGTACGGCGCTGTGCCCGTGTTCGTGGATGTGACCGTTCCTCAGTACAACATCGATGTGACCAAGCTGGAAGCTGCTCTTTCTCCCAAGACCAAAGCGGTCATGATCGCCCACACTCTGGGCAATCCCTTTGACCTGTCTGCGGTCAAGGCTTTCTGCGACGCACACAACCTGTGGCTGGTCGAGGACAACTGCGACGCTCTGGGCACCCAGTACACCATCAATGGCGAGACCCGTTTCACCGGCACCTGGGGCGATATCGGTACCTCCAGCTTCTACCCCCCGCACCACATGACCATGGGCGAGGGCGGCTGTGTCTATACCAACAATCCGCAGCTGAACCGTCTGATCCTTTCCTACCGTGACTGGGGCCGTGACTGCATCTGCCCCTCCGGTCAGGACAACTTCTGTGGTCATCGCTTTGACGGCCAGTTCGGTGAGCTGCCCAAGGGCTACGACCACAAGTATGTCTACAGCCACTTCGGTTATAACCTGAAGGTCACGGATATGCAGGCCGCCATTGGCTGCGAGCAGCTGAAGAAGTTCCCCTCCTTCATCGAGCGCCGCCGCCACAACTGGGATCGCCTGCGCGCTGCACTGGAGCCCGCTGCAGATAAGCTGATCCTGCCGGAACCCGCAGCAAACAGCCGTCCGTCCTGGTTTGGCTTCCTGATCTCGGTCAAGCCCGAGAGCGGCCTGAACCGTAATAACGTGACCCGCTATGTCGAGAGCCACAATGTGCAGACCCGTCTGCTGTTCAGCGGCAACTTGATCAAGCACCCCTGCTTCGATCAGATCCGCGGTACCGACGCTTACCGCGTTGTGGGTGAGCTGACCAACACCGATTTCATCATGAACAACACCTTCTGGGTCGGTGTTTACCCCGGTATGACCGATGAGATGATCGACTACATGGCAAAGACCATCATCGAGGCTGTGAAATAAGATTATGATTTATATTGACTATGATAAAATAAGAAAACCAGCATATATTTATGCATTTCTTCCAGTATTGTTTTTCGTGGGAGTGTATTCAGCGTCGATTATTACGATTTTGTTGAGTGTTGGTGCAGTTGCTTTTTTGATTTGGGATTGGCACAAAGGCGAAAAAGTGGATTGTAAGCCAGTGGCCATTCGATACTCGATGTTGGTTGCTTTTTTTGTGATTGCATTTCTTTGGTCTTTTCTCGGGGGACAGGGAAACCTCTACTATCAGAGTTCAGACTGGACTGTGAGAAATTTGCTGTATCGAGATTTGATTTACCGGTCGTGGCCTGTTACATACCCCGATTTTGATAAAGCATTATGCTACTACATTGGCTATTGGCTCCCGACAGCCGCTATTACAAAAGTAATTGGTATCTTTTTTCCCATGATCTATGAGACGGAGCTTGCATTCCGAATCGGAAATATTTTATTGCTGATTTGGACGACTGTTGGCGTGTTTATCGTTGAATTGCTTCTTACATGCTATGCTGCGCCCAAGACAAATTTAAAAATGTATTTGGTTCCAGTAATTCTGATTTTTTTCAGTGGACTGGATATTATTGGTGCTATCAGAAAAATTTTGGTATATCATGAACCTTTGGGTACTCATATTGAATGGTGGCTATCAGGCCTTCAGTTTAGTTCATTAACTACATGTTTGTTCTGGGTGTTTAATCAGACGATCGTTCCATGGATTGTGATTCTTTGCATTATGCAGGAACAGGATTTTAGCCACTATATCTTACTGGCTACAGCGGCTTTATCATCGGGGCCGATTCCTTTCTGTGGAATTGCGGTTTATATGCTTTTCAATGCAATATATAAAGGAATAGTAGCAGTACGAACGAAAAAGATAAAAGATTTTTTAAAAGATTGCTTTACACCTTTGAATTGTATGTTGCTTTTATTCGTTCCAGTTATTCTGCTTTTTTATTCATCAAACGCTGCAATATCGGCAGGGACAGAGGAAGCGACAAGTGACACTTTCTCCATTTTGTTCTTTACGGTTAGAAAACTCACACCAATGATCTGTGCAAAGATTCTAGTGTTTTTGTTTATGGAGGCAGGAATTTATCTGATTTTGCTGTATCGAAGCAATAAGAAGAATATTTTCTATTATGCGACAATTATGGTTGCATTAATTGCCCCCTTGTTGAAAATCGGTTTAGCAGATGATTTTGTTATGCGCTTTTCGATTCCAGCGGTTATGTCTATGGCTGCAATGTCACTGAAATTTTTGTCAGAATATGAGTTTACAGTTGATGTGCAGACTCAAAGTAAACATTCATTGCGGGAAAAAATAGAATGTGCTGTTTTGATTGTATGCTTGCTGATTGGTTCGGTGACTCCATTAACGGAGTTTATGAGAGGTTATATGGCTACGTTGCAAAGTGGAAAAATTGATAACATTGCTATTGACCCAAGAATTCAGACGCTAAATCAGGATGAAAATCACGGTGATTCAAACTTTGTTACATATGGATATAAGGAAAAATTATATTTTAAACTGTTTTTAAAAGATGAATAAAAAAAGTTTGGCCAACAATTTTGTTTTTAATATTATTTATCAGCTGGTGCTGTATGCAGTTCCACTTGTTATTACTCCGTATCTTTCAAGAGTACTTGGTGTTGATGGAATAGGTCGGTATTCTTATATTCAATCAATAGTTTCATATTTTGTTCTGTTTGCAGCGCTGGGCAGCACGCTTTATGGGCAGAAAAAAATTGCACATCTTTCAGACAGGCCTGAAGAGCAAGGAATAGCTTTTTGGGAAATTGTTCGTGCCAGACTATTAACGACACTCTTCTTTGGGCTTATTTATCTTGTGCTGATTGTACCGCATAGTCGATATCCCATTCTGTATATGACAGCAGGACTGGAAATTATATCTGTCTGGTTTGATATAGGATGGTTGTATCAAGGGTGTGAGAATTTTCAAACAGTTTCAATTATAAATAGTGCGTTTCGAATCGGAGAGGTCGTACTGGTGTTTTTATTGGTCCATAGCCCGTATGATTTAGGAAAGTATATCCTGATACATTGTGGGACATTGATTTTAGGGTATCTCGGGCAGTGGTTTTTTCTTCCAGTTTCACCTTCACTTCGAAAAAAAGCAAAATGGAAAAATTCAATCATTCATATCCATGCTGCAAGTTTGCTGTTTATCTCACAGATTGCCATTCAAATTTATACAGTGCTTGACAAAACAATGATTGGCATGATCACGCAATCAGACGCACAGAACGGTTACTATGAGCAAGCGCAGAAACTGATTAAGGTGCCGATTGCTTTAATTGGAGCAATGGGTACAGTTGTGGCATCGCGTGTAGCAACACTCTATATGGAAAAAAAGCAGAGTGAGATACATAATATGATAGAATTTTCGTTTCAAATAGTGTGTGCACTCTGCATTCCAATGATGGTGGGAATTGTTATTATTTCAGATCGTTTTGTTCCGATTTTTTATGGTGAAGGATTTGAGCCGGTAGGAGGGCTTCTACGTATTCTCTCTCCAGTGATTTTCATTATCTCATGCAGTAACGTGATTGGGATTCAGCTTTTAGTTCCTACTAATCGCGAGAAACTCATGACGAAATCGGTAATCGTAGGTTCTGTAGTAAATTTTGCATTGAATAGCATTTTCATTTCAAAAGCAGGAGCAATAGGAGCAAGCGTGGCTTCTGTTCTGGCAGAACTCTGCGTAACAACTATGCAGATGTACTATGTGAGAAAAGAGTATTCACTGGTTAAAATTTTGATGCTTTTTGTACGATATTTGTTATGTACAGTTCCAATGGGACTTGTTGGAATTTTGCTGAGTAAAGTGTTGGAGGACAATATTATCTCGCTGATAGAAATTATTTTGTGCTGCACAGCAGTATACGGAGTAACTTTGATTGTGCTGAGGGATCCGATATTCACAATGATAAACAAAGGGAGGAAAAAGCTGTGAACATTGCAGCGGTGATCGTTACATTTAATAGACTTGAGTGTTTAAAGAAAACATTGAATCTTTATACAAAACAAGAGTTGAAGCCGGCTAAATATATTATTATAAATAATTGCAGTACAGATGGCACAAAAGAGTATTTAGACGAATGGAAAAAGGAAGATCCGGAAAGACGTATCATACGGCATATGGAGCGAAATACTGGTGGAAGTGGAGGCTTCTATGAGGGAATGAAAATTGCTCTTTTGCAGGATGAATGTGAATGGGTTTGGGTCGCGGATGATGATGCTTATCCTCGAGTGGATACATTCAAGAAATTAGATGAATTTAACCAAGAAGAAGCTGTTGCAAAGCAGGCGAGTGTTTTATGTTCTGCAATTAAAGCAAACAATGAATGGTCGCCGGTTCAGCGAGGTAGGATGAAAAAATTTTTAGGAACTCCTATGGAAAAAGAAATTCCGATTGAAGAGTTCCAGAAAAAGTATTTTGAAATTGATATCTATACATTTGTTGGTGCATTGATGAGAAAAAGTGCACTTGCAAAGGCGGGGCCGGCAAGAAAAGACTTTTTTATTTACTATGACGACAATGAGCATTCTTTTCGGATGGCTAAAGAAGGAAAGCTTATCTGTGTGACAGATTCGATTGTAGACCATGATAGTGTTGGCTCTTTTCAGCCTAGAAATGTTACATGGAGAAATTATTATATTACTCGCAATGTGCTCACAACTTATAAAGAGGAATTTGGAACTAGAGCATTTTTTATGCGTGCATGTTTTAGAACCTTAGTTGCATTTTCAAGCTTAAGATGGCAGAATATAAAACAGTGCTTTATCGCAATTCATGATGCACAAAAAGGAAATATGGGACTCCATCCAATATATAGACCAGGTTGGCCTGAAAATACAGGAAAATGAAAGTTGCTTTAAAACAGGAGAGAACTCATGAAAGAAAATCCATTCCTGACGATTGGAATAGCAAGTTATAATTACGCTCGTTTTTTACCGCGTGCTTTTGAAGCAATTAAAAAACAGAAATTTTCAGATTATGAAATTCTGTATAGTGATGATGGCTCTACAGATAACTCAGTAGAGGTAATTCAGAGTTTTATAAAGAATAATCCCAACCTGCGGATTCGCCTGATTTGCGGAAAAAATGGCGGAGTGATGGAGAATAAAAATAGACTTCTGAAAAATGCACAAGGTAGATATATTATGCTTTGTGATGCAGATGACTGGATGGAGGATGACTGTCTGGAAGTATTATGTGGGATTGCAAAAAAAACAGGTGCTGATCAAGTTGCCGGAGCGTTTCAAAATATTGATGAACATGGAACAGTGCTGCAGATTCAGGAGATTCCACAGAATCCGGTAAAGTGGACTTGGGGTATTCATCACGCTACGATTTATAATATGGATATTATTCGAGAGCATGGCCTGAAAATGGAACCGGATAAATATCCAGATGATGTTTATTTTAATATGATTTTCCATCAGTACAGTGGAAAAACGGAATTTGTGCCGAAAGTTTTATATAACTGGTATACGCATTCGGACTCTGCATCGGCACGTTCTGCGACCCGTTCCAATTGGAATGGATTTGAGATGTTAAAAAGTGCATTATCATATATTGCACCAATTTACAATGCTTGCAAAGATGTTGTTGATAGAGAACAAATTGAATATATGGCACTTAAAGTTTATGGCTTGGCAGTATTTTATAGAAATACAGAACAGTCATTTCATGACTTTTTGAAAGAGTATAAAGAGTGTCATAAAGAGATGAGTGAAAGATTCCCTCAGTATACCAAGAATGAAGCGTACAAGGCGATAGATGGAAAGGGATATGTTAGAGCTCGTACAGCAAAGATTTTATGGCTTACTGGCATATTAGAAAAGACACATTTAATGCCTTTGGGTTTATGGGGATACTGGATTATTTCCAAGAAGGTGACGTTTGGTATATAATTTGAGTTGAAATCAGAGAAATATTGAATGGCTAAGCTTTTAACTGAAAAGCAATGAATCAAAATATATTATCGTAGAATAAATGGCGGGAATAACCATGAAAATTCGTTTAGCTGATTACGTCGCAAATTTTCTTGCAGAAAAAGGTGTGACTGATGTATTTTCAGTTGTAGGCGGCGGTGCCATGCACCTGAACGACGCTCTGGGCCATCACGAAAAGCTGCATGTGACCTATAATCACCATGAGCAGGCGTGCGCCATGGCGGCAGAGGCATATGCGCGGCTGGAAAATAAGATCGCAGCAGTCTGCGTGACTACCGGCCCGGGCGGCACCAATGCACTGACGGGTGTTGTGGGAGGCTGGCTGGACAGCATCCCGATGTTTATTATCAGCGGTCAGGTGCGCTATGATACCACGGCCCGGTATGCACTGCCTTATACGGGCACGCCGCTCCGTGCAATGGGCGATCAGGAGTATGACATCGTTAAATCGGTCAGCAATATGACCAAATATGCCACCATGATCGAGGACCCAAAGCAGATCCGCTATGCGCTGGAAAAGGCATGGCATCTGGCGACGACGGGTCGCCCCGGCCCGGTGTGGCTAGATATTCCGGTCAACTATCAGGGCGGATACATTGAGACTGACGAGCTGGAGGGCTACGACCCGGCAGAAGATGATGCAAAGCTTCCGCCGCCGGTGGAGGATGCCACCATCCAGACGGTGCTGGAGAAGATCAAAAACGCAAAGCGTCCGGTGTTCCACGCAGGTTACGGCATCCGGCTCTCCGGCGGTTATGAAGCATTCCGTTCTGTGGCAGAAAAGCTCAATATTCCCATCGTTACTTACTGGAATGCAGTGGATCTCATCGAGGATGATGACCCGCTTTACTGCGGCCGCGCCGGCAACATGGGCGACCGTCCGGGTAACTGGGCTATCCAGAATGCCGACCTGATCCTCGCCGTGGGCACCCGCATCTCCATCCGGCAGGTGGGTTATAACTGGAAGACCTGGGCGC
>ERZ808240.3017-NODE-3017-length-17215-cov-6.004720_pt1 | contig 17215 bp, 17 predicted proteins | sample MGYA00521084_ERZ808240 | MGnify/ENA primary metagenome ERZ808240 (study PRJEB31516, sample SAMN03275571) | gut metagenome | biome: mammalia-associated habitat; material: feces | host: Papio cynocephalus | place: Kenya | collected 2012-08-06 ... | reverse complement strand
TTGCTATAATACCACCTCCCGCCCCATTTGTCAACACCTTTTTTCACTTTTTTTCGGAATTCTATCAAAAAAGTTTTCGACAGGATTCTTCGCAAAAGCGAACGCCCATTCACATAATCTTCACAATTCTATGATACAGTACCTCTGTATACAAGCGGCTGCTGGGGCCGCAAAGGAGGGCTTATCTTGTCTGATACGCAAGAAAACCGTATCCGCCCGCTCCGGGGATGGGGGCGCGCCACGCTATTCTGCCGGCCGTTGCCCGGCGGGCTGACAGTCAGCACCACCGGACGGCGCTTACTTTTCGGCGGGCTGTTTACCGCCGCCATGCTGTGGCTGGTGCTGGGAAACCGTGACGCCTTTTCTACCGACAACGTGTCCACAGGCGGGCTGCTGTTCGGGCTGAGTCTGGCCGCCTGTGCCGTGCTGGCAGTCATGACCCTGCTGCACTGGAGCCTGCCGAAAAAGCCGGAAACGGTGATCCACGTGGTGACGGCGTTGCTGCTGCCGATCGTCGCTATGACCATGGCGGAATGTCTCAACGGCGTATTCACCTGGGACTGGTCGCCGCAGACGCTTATATTGAATTATATACTGTATTTCGTCTTTTACGGGGTGGTATACGCCCTGTCCGGCAGTCTGCGTCTGCCGTTGCTCATCGTCAATCCGCTGGTGTTCCTGCTGGCGCTGACCAACCACTGGGTGACCGCCTTCCGCGGTACGCCCTTCACCCCCATGGATATTTTCGCCGCCGGCACAGCGGCCAACGTGGCGGCCAACTACAAATTTTCTCTTGACTATCAAATCATCATCGCCGTTCTGCTGCTGGCATTTTTGCAGGTGGCTGCATTTCAGCTGCGCACGCCCAAAATGGACAAGGTGCTGAAAATCGCCACGCGGGTGTTCTGCGCGACGCTGACGGTATGCATCGTGGGCATCTACGCCTTCACCGATCAATATGCCGAGGCGGGATTGCGCCCGGATTTCTGGAATCAGAACCGGGGATACCGACGCACCGGCGTGGTCATGAATTTTTGCCTGAATCTGAAATACATCAAGGTGTCCCGGCCGGCGGGGTATGATGCCGCCGCCGTTCCCACCATTGTGTACGGCTTACTGGAAGAGGAAACGGCGGACGAAATAACCATCAGCATTTCCGAAGCCGAAACCGCTCCCGAAACGCCGCAGACCCCCAATATCATCTGCATCATGAACGAATCGCTGGCCGATCTGGACGTGCTGGGCGAAGTGCACACCAACGAGGACTATATGCCCTTTCTCCGATCGCTGACCGAAAACACCGTGCGGGGCGATCTGTATGTGCCGGTGGTGGGCTCCGGCACCAGCAACACGGAATTTGAATTTCTCACCGGTGTATCCACCGCCTTTTTCCCGGCGGGGAGCAACGCCTATATGCTGTATATCAAGAATCCCCTGCTCTCGCTGGTATCCACCGTGGCGGCACAAGGGTATTCCAAGCTGGCGTTCCACCCCTACTATTCCAGCGGGTGGAACCGCACGAATGTGTATAAATATCTGGGTTTTGAGCGATTCCTGTCCATCGGCTCGGTGATCGACCCAGATATCCTCACCGAATACCAGAACAGCGGTTTCAGCGCCGAAACGTTGGAAACGCTGGTGGAGGAGGCCTACCCCGGGCAGGAGGTGCTGCTGCGGCGGTATGTGAGCGACAGCTACAATTACCGCAAAGTGATCGAGCTGTATGAGGACCGGGACGAGAGCCAGCCCTTCTTCCTCTTCAACGTGACCATGCAGAACCACGGCGGCTACACCGAGCGGTCCCAGAATTTCCAACAGGAGATCTATGTCACCGACGCCGCCGGCAACCGGGCGGTGCGGCACACGGAGCGGGGAGATACCGACCTGTATCCGCTGGCCAACCAGTATTTCTCACTGGTGAAACGCTCTGACGATGCGTTCCGGGAGCTGGTGGAATACTTCCAGCAGCAGGATGAGCCTACCGTCATCTGTATGTTCGGCGACCATCAGCCCAACATCGAGACCGCCTATTTGCAGGAGCTGCTGGGGGTGGATTCGCTATATTCCCTGAGCACCCGGCAGAATCAGCAGCGATATATCACCCCATTCTACATCTGGGCGAACTACCCCATCGAGGAAAAAACGGTGGAGCGGCTGAGCAGCAACTACCTGTCCTCCTACGTGATGCAGGTGGCCGGGATAGAAATGCCGGTATTCAACCAGTATCTGCTGAAACTGTCGGAAACGCTGCCGGTCATTGACACGGTCGGATACATCGACGCCGCCGGCAACTATTACGACAACGGGGAGACTTCGGAATATACCCCGCTACTGAAGAACTATGAAAAAGTGATCTACAACCTGATGTTTGACGAGGACAACAAGCACGAGGAACTGTTTTCGTTGACCGCACCGTAAGTCCTTTTATACATTATATAGGGGTGATACCGATGGACGAGATTCGACCGGGGCGCTGGCGGCATTTCAAAGGAAACGAATACGTGGTGCTGGGCATTGCCCGACACTCGGAAACGCTGGAGCCCATGGTGGTGTACCGCGCCCTGTACGGCGACGGCGGACTGTGGGTGCGGCCGGCAGCCATGTGGCTGGAAACGGTGGAACGAGACGGGCAGCGCTTTCCCCGTTTCACCTACATCGGCGAAGAATAACCTATAAAACGGCGCACAGCACCAGCATCTCCCGTGCCTTCTCGTATAGCGGCTCAAAATCCGACAGCGGCAGCGGGTTTTCTCCCCGCCCCAGCTCGATGGTGAAACCCGGACGGTGAAAGCACCGGATGAACCAATCCTTGCAGCCCCCATGGGCGGCCATCCCGACGGGATCGGCCACGGTATAGCCCCCGGCCGCCCCCAGCACCTGCGCCATCAGGCGGCTCTGAGGCGGCGTGCTGTCGCCATAGCGCCAATAGATCTCCTCCCCCTGGCTGTGGAGCGCCACCAGATGCCGGAATCCGTACCGGCGGCACAGGTCGGTGACCGCCCGCGTCTCCGGCTCGCTTTCCGGTGAAGGACCGCTGTATTGGCGGGGGCCGGGGGCGTCCCGATGGTTTTTTGCCGCCAGGGCTTGCATTTCCGCCCAACCTGCGTTAAAATTATGGTTGATGTCCACGCCGCGGGCATTGGCCTGCCACAGCCCCGGCGTATCACCGCCGTGTGCGGCAACAAAAGCGGCATATTCCCCTGCGGCGGCGCTGCCGTGGATGGCGATGTCCACCCCGTCCGGATTGACCAGCGGGAGAAACCAGATCTCCCGCTCCTCTAAAATTTTTTCCACCTCCACATCGCACAGAGGCAGCCGCGCCTTTTCGGCCCGGCACAGATCCTCACACAGCCGCAGGGCGCACAGGGCGGTGAGCCATTCCTGCCCGTGAAAGGCGGCGGCGATCAGCACCCGCTGGCGGCGCGCGCCCTGTCCGGCGGACAGCACCAGCGCCCGCAGAGGACGTTCCAGGACGCTGGCGCCGACGGTGACGGCGCGCAGGCCCCGATACCGACCGCACAGAGCGGCCACAAGTCCCTCCACAGCCCGGGAATCCGCCGGCTGCGGGACCGTCAGCGGCGGCTGGTATACGATATCCACGACACACTCCCTCTTTCGGGTTATTATTGCACGGCTGCAGGAACCGTCTTTCGGCCGCGATATATGCCGTGCCCTATCGGCGGCATCCGCACCGCCACGGGACACACAGGTCAACACAGCGCCCCCATTTTACAGGAAAGGCTATGGTCACACACGATGGAACTGACAGAAAAACCATTGTCCAGCACAGAGATTTTCTCCGGACGGGTGCTGCATATACGGGTCGACCGGGTGCAGCTGCCCAACGGGCACGAATCCACCCGGGAGGTGGTCGCCCATCCGGGCGGCGTGGGGGTCGTTGCCCTGACCGACGGGGGCGAGGTGCTGCTGGTGCAGCAATACCGCTATCCCTACGGTGAGGTTGTCACCGAGATTCCCGCCGGAAAGCGGGAGCCGGGCGAAGATCCGCTGGTCACGGGTCGGCGGGAGCTGGAGGAGGAAACCGGGTATACGGCGGATCGCTATGAGCCGCTGGGCACCCTCTATCCCTCCCCCGGATACACGGACGAGGTGATCTACCTGTATCTGGCCACCGGATTACACCGGACGGCCGCCCATCCGGACGAGGACGAGTTTCTCCACGTGCTGCGCCGTCCTCTGGCGCAGCTGGTGGAGCAGGTGATGGACGGCGCGCTGCCGGATGCCAAAACACAGATCGCACTGCTGAAAGTCTGGAAAAAAACGGGAGGGTCACTCTGATGCGTACCATATCCAAGGTTTTTGTGTGGCTGAGCTGGATCGCCCTGATCCCGGCCACTCTGTTTCAAGGCGGCGCGCTGCTCAGCGTATGGCTGAAAAGCCAGTCGGTGCTGGAGGAGCGTCCGTGGCTGCTGCCGGTATGGGCGGCGGTCATCCTGCTGCCCATACCGGCGCAGATTCTGCTGGGCTGTCTGTATCACAAGAAGGGCTGGACCGTCGTGTGTGCCGCTCTGGTGGCGGTGGCGGCGGTGCTGGCGCTGGTGGTCCTGCTGGCGCTGCGGGATGCATTCCCGCCCCAGACCGGGGTCAACGGCACACAAGGATTGACCGCCTGGCGGCTGTGCTATCGCCACGGTCTGTCGATCCTTGCGCCGCTGATGACGGTGGCGGCCGCCCTGCTGCAGGAAGCGGAAAACCACGCGCTGCGGCAACGGCAGGAGCTGGAGGCGGAGGGCACCACCATCGACCTGTCCGGCAAGCCCCTGTTCCGGGATGAGAGCACTTTGGGACTGGCACATTTCGGCGGCGACGAGGCCGATGTCTCCGCCGCCCCCCGCAAGCTCAAACGCAGTCTGCGGCACAAGGCCAAATCTCAATCCTGACCCATCCGCCCCACTCCCTCGAAAAGCGCGCACAGCGCCGCCCACCCCATCAGATACGGCAGCCACGGCTGAGGATTGCAGGAATGCAGCACCCCCAGCGCCAGGAGGCTGCCGCCGAATAAGCCGCTGCCGCCCCGCCGTTTTGTCAAACGGCGGGGCTTTTCGCATCGGGGCGAGCCCAGCAGCCAGTGCAGCTCCCACAGCAACCATCCGCCGCCCAATACAATACCGGCTATCCCCATACACCCTCCCCCATCAGCCACGCGCATTCCGGAAACGCAACGCACCGGGACGCCCCGTCTCCACCGTATTACGTATGCGCAAAAGCCGTGTTTCAGAACCGAAGTGAAAAAGTCATGAAAACCCTATTGACAGTCATATGAACCTGTGATATAATCGAGAAAACATCAAAGATATTTTGATAACTGCAGAAAGGAGGGTACCCGTATGGATCATTCCCCGCCGGAGCCGATCACCGGCGTATCCGAGAGCTTCTTTTCCCTGTACCGCCCCATGATCCGGGCGGCAAACGGGCTGACGCTGGCGCAGGTCAGCGCCATCACCCGGCTGGAGGGGTCCACCATCCAGAACTGGATCAAGCGCGGCTTTGTAGCGCATCCGGTAGAAAAGAAGTATTATGAACGGCAGTTGGCGCGGATCCTGCTGATCGCAGCGCTGCGGGACAGTATGCCGCTGGAACGCATCGGCGCCATCATGGCGCAGCTCAACGGCGACGCCGACGATGAAAGCGACGATACCGTGCCGGAGACCCGGATGTACGACTATCTGTGCGCCGTGCGGCAGGGCATGGAGGACAGCGGATTCACCCGCGCCCGGGCGCTGGAGGTCATTGAGTCCGTGACCGCCGATTATGCCGCGCCGGACGCCACCGCCCGCCGACGGCTGACGGCAGCCCTGCTGACCATGGCCTGCGCCGATGAAGCCGCCCGCCTGCGCCGGATGGCGGAGGGCTGCTATGAAGATCTGTGTGCTCTGTAACAAATTATACATAGAGGAGAGAAATTGATTATGAGTACAGAACGTAAATTTCCAAAGAAAGCGCTCATCGCAACGCTGGCGGCGGTTGCCGTCCTCGTGGTGCTGTGCAGCAGCTTCACGGTGGTCAGCGCCGGTCACACCGGCGTGGTGGTCACGCTGGGCAAAGTGAACGAGCGGGTGCTCCAGGAAGGACTGCACCTCAAAGTGCCGTTCGTCCAGTCGGTGGTACGCATTGACAACCGCATCGTCAAGCTGGAGGTGGATACCGAGGCGTTCTCCAAAGATTTGCAGACCGTCTCCACCACCCTGGCCATCAACTACCGGGTGGACACCGCCAAATCGTACAGCATCTATAAGAATATCGGTGCGGACTACGAATCGGTGCTGGTGACGCCGGCGGTCAACGAAGTGCTGAAGGCCATCACCGCCCAGTATACGGCGGAGGAGAGCGTCACCAACCGCACCCTCATCTCCGACGGGCTGGTGCAGGGACTGAACGAAAAGCTCAACGGCATCGGGCTGTACATCACCGACGTGAACATCCTGAATTTTGAATTCTCCGATGCGTTCATCAACGCCATCGAGGAAAAACAGGTGGCACAGCAGCAGCTGCTGAAGGCGGAAACCGAAAAGCAGACCGCCATCACCAACGCCGAAGCCCAGGCGGAGACCATTCGCATCAAGGCGGAGGCGGAGGCCAAGGCCAACGAAGTGATCCGGCAGTCCCTGACCCCGGAAGTCATCGAATACAATAAGGTGGAAAAGTGGAACGGCGAGCTGCCCCAGGTGACGGGCAATTCCGGCTCCGTCATCAGTCTGGACAGTTCGTCCTCCGGCAAGTGATCGGGGGTGCAGCGTGACGGAGCTCCGTGACCGGACAACCGAAGCGAAAAAATCGGGCGGCGTCGGGGTGCTGTACGGGCTGTGTGCCCTGCTGTTCGGCGGCATCGCCATCGGACTGCGGCAATACGGCGCCCTGAGACTCTCCACCTGCATCGTGTGCGCCCTCGCCAGTCTCGGCATCTTCATCGACTGGCTTCTGACCCCGCCCCGTCCCTTTCGCATCGACGGGGACGGCCGGCTGGTGCTGCATGACGGCACCGCACTGGAAATGCGGCAGGTGCTGGCGGTATCCTATCGGCGGGCACGAGCCAGAGGCGTACAATACCGCTGGGGGACCGTCACCGTCACCACCCCGCTGAAAATCTACCGATACCGGTACGTAGCGGATTGCGAGAGCATGGCCGACGCCATTATGCAGCGAAAAGCTGCCGCACAAACGCACCCCCCCGATGCATAGCTGCACCGCCGCAGCCGAGCGTGCACATTCTCCCGGTGGGGCGGCCGACCGTCCTACCGGGAGGATCGGCCGGGATGCCGCGCATCTCCTCCCTCCAGTATAAGTGGGGAACACCTGCGACATAAAATAAGTCCGTCTACGCAGCGGTTCCCAGGGACCCAGACCGAGCGGATATCCGCAGCCCGGCCGGTAAAACCCCGGTGAATCGACAATCCCGGCTCCGCTGTCCGCCCGATCCTGACGGCGAAAAGCGGAAGATCCACACACAACAACGAGAAGGGGGTATCCCTATGATCGAAGCCAGAAAATCCGGCGCGGCCGGGGTGCTGTATGGTGTCTGTGTACTGGTGAGCGGTCTGATGTTGGCCGCCTGCGGAACGTTGGAGAGTGTTTTCTCCATGATCCTCAGTGGCATTACGACCGCCATCGCGCTGGGAGTACTCATCGACTATCTGCGCCTGCCCCTGCGTCCTTTTTATATTGACGAGCATGACCGGCTGGTGCTGCACGACGGCACCGTGCTGGAAATGCAGGATATCTGGGATGTGTCCTACCGCCGGGCGACGGGACGGAACATACAATACTCCTGGGGGCGCGTCACCATCACCTGCGGACTGGGCAAGCTGGAGTACCGCTATATCGGCGACTGCGAGGACATCACCAAAAGCCTGCTGCGGCGGGTATACGCCGCCCAGGGACGGCGGACACCGGAGAATTGATCCCCGCAACAGACAGTTGCTTGCCGTGGCCGCCGGAGAATGATAGAATACTGTCGAGGTGATACGGATGGAAACAAAAGAAATTTTGCGCGAGCTGCGCATGAAACAGGGCTTATCTCAGGAAGCATTGGCCGAGCGGGTGCACGTGACCCGGCAGGCGGTGTCCCGTTGGGAAACCGGAGAGACCGTGCCGAATACCGACACCCTCAAGGAACTGTCCCGGGTGCTGGATGCCTCCATCAACACCCTGCTGGGTTCCCCCCGGCAGCGGGTATGCCAGTGCTGCGGTATGCCGCTGGAGGACGGGATCACCAGCCGCGCGGCGGACGGCGGATTCAACGAGGACTATTGTCAATGGTGCCTGACGGACGGTGAATTCACCTATTCCGATATCGACCGACTGGCGGAGTTTCTGGTGCAGCACACCCCGGGCGTGACCTGGACGCGGGAGCAGGCGACGGCGTTTCTGCGGACCCTTGATCACTGGAAACCGGCAGAATAAACGCCGGAAACTGACCGCCCCCGGCAGAACGCAGCCGCGTTTCCCGCCGAAAACCCGATATAACAGAAACAGAGGCCCTCGACGGATGCCCTATACGGTATTCGCCGGGGGTCTCTGCCTTTAGCCGGCATAGTCCGAACCGCCGCCCGGAATAGCGCGCGGGCAAAACTGCGCATAAAAAAATCCGCATTTTTCGGAATTATGGGTTGCATTTTCAGGCGGAAGGCGGTATAATGATACCATTGTTTTATGATGGGCGAGGATGGGTTTTTCGTCTGTCTGACAAAAATATATCATTCGGAGGATTGAGATATATGCTGTTATTGGCAGAAAGCGCCGGGGCGATCCTCGGCGACGCCGGCATGACCATTCTCATCGGTCTGGTAGTGGTCTTTGCCGTACTGCTGCTGCTCACCGGCGTGTTCAAGCTGTTCGGCCTGGCCATGTCCGGCTCCGGCAGCGCCCGGGAGGAAGACAAGGCTCCCGCCGCCCCGGCGGCGACAGCGCCCGCTGCGGCGGCTGCCCCCATTGTGGGCAACACCCAGCCGGTATCTACCGAGCCGCAGATCCAGAACGGAATCCCGGACGAGACGGTGGCGGTCATTTCCGCCGCTGCGGCGGCCATGGCGCCCGCCGGTACCCAATATGCGGTGACGGGCATTCACAAAAAGGAGGCGAACTGAGCTATGTGGCAGGAATTTGGCAGCGCCCTTTCGGATCTGTGGACAGAATCCGGTCTGGCGCGGTTATTGAACTTCTCCGGCGGCGGCTGGAAAAACCTCATCATGATCGGGATCGCCTGCGTGCTGCTGTATCTGGCGATCAAAAAGCAGTTTGAGCCCCTGCTGCTGCTGCCCATCGCCTTCGGTATGCTGCTGGTGAACCTGCCTCTGGGCGGGATCATGGACCCCCAGAAGAATTCGCTGGTGGCTTTCTCCGACAGCGAACTGACGCAATATGTAGACGGCACCTATGAACAGGTCTACCCCGTCTATGAAGAAGAAGCCGGCACCATCGGCCAGCAATACCTCTCCTACATACAAAAAACCACCACCGACGGCGGCAAGGAATGTCTGACTTTCAACGACGGCTACAACACCTATCTGGTGCGCATGGACAGCGAGGGCAACGCCCACGCCATCCGGGTCTACTGGCAGCATTTCGATCAGGGCGGCCTGCTGTGGTACCTGTATCAGGGTGTGAAATTCGGCATCTATCCCCCGCTGATCTTCCTGGGTATCGGCGCCATGACCGATTTCGGCCCGCTGCTGTCCAACCCCAAGAGTTTCCTGCTGGGGGCGGCGGCGCAGCTGGGCATTTTCGTGACCTACTTCGGTGCCCGGTGCCTCAACCTGCTGCCGGTAGCGGAGGCGTGGGGCATCAACTTCACCCAGAAGCAGGCGGCCTCCATCGCCATCATCGGCGGCGCGGACGGACCCACCGCTATCTATCTGACCTCCAAGCTGGCTCCCGAGCTGCTGGGCGCCATCGCCATCGCCGCCTATTCCTACATGGCGCTGGTGCCGATCATTCAGCCCCCCATTATGCGGGCGCTGACCACCAAGAAGGAGCGCAGCGTGGTCATGACCCAGCTGCGTGAGGTCTCCAAGACCGAAAAGATCCTGTTCCCCATTCTGGTGACGGTGATCTGCGTGCTGCTGCTGCCCTCGGCGGCTCCGCTGATCGGTATGCTCATGCTGGGCAACCTCATGCGGGAGAGCGGCGTGGTGGATCGCATCAGCAAGACGGCCCAGAACGAACTGATGAACATTGTCACCATCTTCCTGGGCGTGACGGTCGGCGCAACGGCCAACGCCAACAGCTTCCTGAAGCCTACCACCATTCTCATCATCTGCCTGGGCCTGATCGCCTTCTCCATGGGCACGGCCGGCGGTGTGCTGCTGGGCAAGCTGATGTATGTGCTTACCGGCGGCAAGGTGAACCCCCTCATCGGCTCGGCCGGTGTGTCGGCGGTTCCCATGGCGGCCCGTGTGTCCCAGAAGGTCGGCCAACAGGAGAACCCCAGCAACTTCCTGCTCATGCACGCCATGGGTCCCAATGTGGCCGGCGTGATCGGTTCGGCGGTGGCGGCCGGTGTGCTGCTGACCCTGTTCGGCTGATTGAATCTCTAACGACAAACCAACGGCAAAAAGGTCGGGTGCTACACCCGGCCTTTTTGTGACCGACGCGGAAAGGAACGTGTGCCATGCTGACTCCAGACGAATTTATCGACCTGCGCCGGAAGGTGCTTGATCGGCAGTTTTCCCGGATGAATGCCCCCCAGCGGCAGGCGGTATTCTGCACCGAAGGGCCGCTGTTGATTTTAGCGGGCGCCGGCAGCGGCAAGACAACCGTGCTGATCAACCGCATCGCCAATCTCATCCGTTTTGGGCGCGCCTACGAGAGCACCGGCGTGCCCGCTGCTCTCTCCCCCGCTCAGGAGGAGGCACTGCGGGCGTGTGCGGCAGGAACGCAGCAGCCGGATGGCGCTCTTCTGGATCGACTGGCGGTCGACCCCTGCCCGGCCTGGCGGATTCTCGCCATCACCTTTACCAATAAAGCGGCGGGCGAACTGAAGGAACGGCTGTGCCGGATGCTGGGGGACGAGGGAAACGAAGTGTGCGCCAGCACCTTCCACTCCTTCTGCGCCCGGATCCTGCGCCGGGAGGGGGAAGCGCTGGGCTATTCCCGGCATTTCACCATTTACGACACCGATGACAGCCGCCGTCTGATGAAAAACTGCATGAAAGAGCTGAACATCGACGAGAAAACGCTGGGGCACAAGGCGATTTTAGGGGAGATCAGCCGGGCAAAGGACGAGCTGATAGACCCGGCGGAGTATGCCGCCGCCCACGAAAACGGCGCAGACATTCGCCTGCGGCTGGTGGCGCGCGCCTATCGACTGTATCAGCAAAAGCTGCGGGATGCGGACGCCATGGATTTCGACGATTTGCTGTGCCGCACGGTGGAACTGTTCCGCACCCATCCGGCGGTGCTGGAGCGCTATCAGAACCGCTTTCGCTACCTGATGGTGGACGAGTATCAGGACACCAACCATGCCCAGTACCAGCTGGTGAGCCTGCTGGCGGCGAAAAGCGGCAACCTGTGCGTAGTGGGCGACGACGACCAGAGCATCTATAAATTCCGGGGCGCTACCATCGAGAATATTCTGAATTTCGAGGAGGAGTTTCCCGGCTGCCGGGTGATCCGGCTGGAGCAGAATTACCGCTCCACCCAGCGAATCCTCACCGCCGCCAACGGCGTCATTGCCTGCAACAAGGGGCGCAAGGGCAAGACTCTGTGGACAGACAACGGCGCCGGCGACCCGGTGCGAGAAGTGACGGTGGATAACGCCGAGGAGGAGGGGCGATTTATCGCCGACACCATCCTGTCCGGCGTGGCCGCCGGGCGGCGATTCTCCGAATACGCCGTCCTGTACCGGGCCAACGCCCAGTCTAACGCCGTGGAGCAGGCGCTGGTACGCAGCGGCGTCCCCTACCGGGTCATCGGCGGTCACCGGTTCAACGATACCCAGGAGGTACGGGATGCCATGGCGTATCTGCGGGTGATCAACAACCCGGAGGACGAGGTGAGCCTGCGCCGCATCATCAACCAGCCCAAGCGGGGCATCGGGGACGCCACCGTGGAGGCGGCGGCGGAGATCGCCGCCGGACTGGGGGAACCGCTGTATGCCGTGCTGTCCCGGGCGGGCGAATACCCGGCCCTGTCCCGAGCCGCCGCCCGTATTGGGGTTTTCGTAGAAATGATGGAGGATCTGCGGCAAATGGCGGCCGATCCGGAGAACTCCCTGCATTTGTTGTATACCACCATGCTGGAGCGCTCCGGTTATCTGTCCATGTGGAAAGAGGCCGGAGACGCCGAGGCGGGACGGGTGGAGAATCTGGAAGAACTGTCCTCCACCATCCGTCAATATGAGAAAAACTGCGGCGACGACCTGCCGGAGCTGTCAGGATTCTTAGAAGAGCAGGCGCTGATGACCGACATCGACAATTTTGATGCCAACGCCGACGCCGCCACCCTTATGACGATGCACGCCGCCAAGGGGCTGGAATTCCCGGTGGTGTTCCTGCCGGGATTTGAAGACGGCATTTTCCCCGGCTATCAGACCATGTTCGACCCGGTGGAGCTGGAGGAGGATCGGCGGCTGTGTTATGTGGCCATCACCCGCGCTCGGGAGGAGCTGTATATCACCCGCGCCCGGGAGCGGATGCTGTATGGGCAAACCACCCGCAATCAGCCCTCCCGGTTTCTGGAAGAAATCCCCCCGGAGGTCAAGGAGGAAGTCAATCGCTGCCGTGCCGTCAATGATTATAGCGGATTCGGCGGCGGGCGGTTTGGCAGCAGCCGTCCGGGCACGAACCGCGGCAACGACACCCGCCCCGCCCACAGCGCTGCGGCTTTTCGCACCACCGCTCCCGCACCCCGCTCCACCGGCGGCGCCCGCATCACCGTGGCCCAGGCCGCTGCGAAGCCTGCTGCCGCTCAATGGCGGGTGGGTGACGCGGTGCGCCATATGAGTTTCGGTGATGGCACCATTGTGGGCATGACTCCCATGGCGGGGGATACCCTGCTGGTCATCGACTTCGACCGGGCCGGACAGAAAAAGCTCATGGCCAACTACGCCAAGCTGACAAAGCGGTAAAACCGCATGAGGAGCCCCGCGCCTTTAATGCGGGGCTCCCTGCCGGTCGGCTTTCCTGTCCGAAACACGCGTCTCCCGTTGACTGTACTATCGAATGCACCGTGGTCAAGCCATGTTTTTTTCATAAATCAACTGCCGCCAACGGCAAAATCGGTGTTTTTTTGCCGGTAGGCCGGAAAAACCGACCCGCTCCGGTTGACAAATCCTAAAAACTTCTGTATAATGGCAAGGCAGAGGGTCAGGGGCGTCCAAACAAATGGATGTGCAGCACTCGAAATCTCCTTCGGCTGACGGAAGTCCATCTTCCGAAAAGCCTTTAACCGTGCGGGTTTCGGGCACTTGCCCGCCGCTGGCACACCGTGAGCTCTAACAGGAATTCTAATACAACCGAATATTTGCGTTAATCTCGGCTTTCCGAGTTAACATACATGGAGAGGTATCGAAGTGGTCATAACGGGGCTGACTCGAAATCTCCTTCGGCTGACGGAAGTCCATCTTCCGAAAAGCCTTTAACCGTGCGGGTTTCGGGCACTTGCCCGCCGCTGGCACACCGTGAGCTCTAACAGGAATTCTAATACAACCGAATATTTGCGTTAATCTCGGCTTTCCGAGTTAACATACATGGAGAGGTATCGAAGTGGTCATAACGGGGCTGACTCGAAATCAGTTTGCGAGCAATCGCACATGGGTTCGAATCCCATCCTCTCCGCCAAAGGAACCCTTGAAAACCCAGTGTTTTCAAGGGCTTTTTCTATTCGGTGAAAATTCTCCGACCTTGATTTTTTGCTTTTCCGATGCATTTTTGAGCCGATTTTATTCTCTTTTCCGTCCGTGAATATTAGAATTAAAAACTGCCAAACACCGCATGAAATCAGGCTTTTTAAGGCTTGCCTACTTTTTGGTGTATTAGAATAATTTTCGCCGAACAGAAATTTGCCGATTTTCAAAACACCCGGTTGAGGGAAACCGCACCAAAAATCATGTGTGGATTTTAGCGGTCGGGGTTCAAACCGGCAGAGATAGAAAATGCAGCCCCGCGCCTAATTCAAATGGTGCGGGGCTGCGGTGTTTATACCGTGTTTTTTGTCATAGGTAAGCACGAAATTTCGTCATTTAAAAGCAATCAAGCAGATAGTAAAAAACGTTTTTCTATTTTTGCGCACATTTTTTAATTTTCCTCTTGACTCTACAACCGTTATAGAGTTTATAATATAAGAGTCATTAAATGCAAAGAAGGAACAAGCGCAATGGAAAAGAACTTAACCACCGGTAGCGTATTCAAAAATGTCATTCTGTTCTCGCTGCCGTACTTACTCTCATATTTCTTGCAGACGCTTTACGGGATGGCCGACCTGTTCATCATCGGTCAGTTTGAGGGCGTTGCCAGCACCACCGCCGTTTCTATCGGCTCACAGGTTATGCATATGCTCACGGTGATGATCGTCGGGCTTGCGATGGGAACTACCGTCAGCATCGGGCAAGCCATCGGTGCGGGTGACCGCAGGCAAGCGGCAAAAGATGTGGGCAATACCGTGACGCTCTTTATGGCGGTATCCATCACGCTGATGGCGGTCTTGCTGGTGCTGGTGCGCCCCATCGTTTCGGCAATGTCCACCCCGACGGAAGCCGTGGACGGCACGGTGGCGTACCTGACCATCTGCTTTGTCGGCATTCCCTTTATCACAGCGTATAACATCATCAGCTCTATTTTCCGTGGTATGGGCGACAGCAAAAGCCCGATGTACTTTATTGCCGTTGCCTGTGCCGCCAATATCGGCTTGGACTATCTCTTTATGGGTGTGTTCCGCCTCGGTCCTGCCGGAGCTGCGCTGGGCACAACGGTATCCCAGGCGATCAGCGTAGTTGTCTCGCTGATCGTAATTTTGAAGCGAAAGAGCATCGTTTTGGAGAAATCCGACTTCAAGCCCAGCCGCCCGGTAATGGGGAAAATTTTGAAAATCGGTATTCCAATCACATTACAGGATGGCTTTATCCAAATTTCTTTCATCGTCATTACGATCATTGCCAATCACCGTGGCCTGAACGATGCAGCGGCAGTTGGTATTGTTGAGAAGATAATGAGCTTTCTGTTCCTGATTCCGTCCTCGATGCTCTCCACGGTTTCGGCGTTGGGGGCTCAGAATATCGGTGCGGGCAAGCCGGAACGGGCCGTAAAAACCCTTCGCTGTGCCGTATTGCTTGCCTTATCCGTCAGCCTCGTGATCGCTGTGAGCGTTCAATTCATTGCGGAACCGATTGTTGCACTTTTCACGGATTCTTCCCGAACGGATGGAGCGGAGGTCATTCGTCTTGGCGGGCAATATCTGCGGGGCTATGTGTGGGACAGCTTTTTCGCCGGCCTCCAGTTCAGCTTCAGCGGCTACTTCTGTGCCATCGGCCGTTCCGGTTTTTCCTTTTTGCATAATGCGCTCTCCATCATGTGCATTCGGATACCCGGCGCATATCTTACATCCAAGCGGTTCCCTGCAACTCTTTTCCCCATGGGGCTTTCCTCTGCAATGGGGTCGCTCTTTTCGAACATTGTGTGTCTCGTCATTTTTGGCCTGCTCATGCGAAAAGCTGCGCATAACCTAAAGGAGGGACAGCATGAATAAAAGACTTTTTTCCATTGGGGAAATGGCACGGCTTTTTCATCTGAGTGTCAGCAGTATCCGCCATTATGAGAGCTGTGGATTGATCAAGCCGGAATATGTTGACCCGGATACGGGTTATCGCTATTATAGCCCGCGTCAATTTGAGTCATTCAATACCATTCGTTACCTTCGCGCACTGGATATGTCGCTGGATGACATTGAAGATTTCCTGCATGATCGTGATATTGATAAAATAGAGGAAAAGCTCAGCCGTCAAAAAGTAATCGTTGCGGAAAAGCAGCAGGAGCTTGCCCGCATAGAGCGGAAGATCGACGCACAAATGCAGCGTCTGCGTGATGCGCAGAACGCCGTATTGGGGCGCATTGAGATCGTGCGTGTTCCGGCTTGCCGCATTTTTTGGACTGAGAATCACACCACAGCGCAGGAGCCGGAAAACCTGGACTTGTCCACCTGTGATCTTGCGGCGGCACAAACCGAAGCGATCATCTTTCTCGGAAAGGTCGGCTTCAGCATTTCTGAGCAGCACCTCAAAGAAAAGCAATATGCGCAATACGACGGGACATTCCTGCTGCTGGATGAAGCAGACCGGTTTGATGGCGCACTTCTCTCGCTGCCGGAGACCCTCTGCGTTCGTGCCCGTTTTCATGGGCATCATCTTCAGTCTCCAGAGCAATACCGAAAGCTGGAGGAGATTATAAGGGAGCACCACCTTCAGATATGCGGTTTTTCCCGTGAGATCACGCTCATTGACTATGGCATTACCAACGATACGGAGAAATTTGTGACCGAGATCTGTATCCCTGTCAAGTGCGAATGATCGGAGGGACTGAGTATGAAGTTCATTGTGGAAAAAGAGATTTTTGAAAAGCTACCAAACGCCTGCTTCGGTGTTGTGATGGCAAAGGGTATCGACAATACTATATTGTGTATTCGCAAAATTGGGGAACAAATCTTGATGCTAACTGCGCATTTTGCTCCCCAATATAATGAAGAAACCAGCCCCACACCTCATTCAAAAGGTGCGGGGCTGCGGTTTTGTGCCGTAAAAATTATTTTAACCGGAAGTAGCAGGTGCTTTTTCCTTTGCCCTCTTTTTTCAGTTCGCCGTCTGATACCAGCTTGCGCAAAGCGCCCTCGATGGAGCTGTCGCTGAGGGTCGGGCATAACTCACGGATATCCTGCTTGTTGAACCGCCCGACTTTATTTTCACTTGCTCGGCGCACCATTTCAAGTGCGGGCAGTTTGGTTTCCACAAGCGCTACCCGCTCATCCAGGTCCTTGTATGCCGCCAAAATCGTTCCGAGCAGATACTTGATAAAGGGCAGAACATTTTCCGTCCCCTCATACCAGCCGTTTTGGGACTGCGCCAGCGCATCGTAATATAAATCTTTATTTTTGGCAATCTTGGCTTCAAGCGAAATATACTTGCCCACGGAAAAACCGTTTTGATATAAAAGAAGCGTGGTGAGCAGGCGGCTCATTCTGCCGTTGCCGTCGTTGAACGGATGAATACACA
>ERZ808240.3016-NODE-3016-length-17217-cov-3.258595_pt1 | contig 17217 bp, 11 predicted proteins | sample MGYA00521084_ERZ808240 | MGnify/ENA primary metagenome ERZ808240 (study PRJEB31516, sample SAMN03275571) | gut metagenome | biome: mammalia-associated habitat; material: feces | host: Papio cynocephalus | place: Kenya | collected 2012-08-06 ... | reverse complement strand
CTGGATCTACAAGAAACTGAAATAAGCTGCAGAATAAGTTGCAGAAATAAATTACATTGGCTGGAAATAAGCCTGGCTTATTTTTAGATATATTTTTAAGATTCAAAAGAAATAAAAGGAGAAAATCATGAAAAAAAGAATTTTAAGTGTATTGCTGGCAGCAGCAATGGTAGGAACAATGTTAGCAGGATGCGGAAGCTCATCAAGCAGTAAATCATCTGACGATAAAAAGACAGCGTCATCTGATGAGAAGAAAGTAATCAAATTAGGTGTACGTGATAACGCTGATCAGGTAAATGCAGCTATGGATGCAATCGAGGCAGCAGGTTACAAAGTAGATGTAACAGTATTTGATGACAGTAACCAGCCGAACGTAGCACTTGGTGAGGGAAGTATTGACATCAACTGGTATCAGCACGAGCCATTCCTGAAAGCTTACAATGAAGCGAATGGAACAGACTTCGTAATGGTTGAGCCTAAGACAGCAGCTCCATTATTTGCAATGTATTCACAGAAAATCAAATCTGTTGATGAATTAAAAGATGGAGATACAATCGCACTTTGCAGCGACGCTTCTAACAAAGCACGTGGACTTCACCTGTTAGAGTCTCAGGGACTGATTAAATTAGATGATTCTGTAGAGACACCTACGCAGTATGACATCAAAGAGAACAAACTAAACCTGAAATTCATCGAGGCTGATATGCAGGTTCTTCCACAGTCACTTCCAGATGTAGCAGCTATCCTTTGTGCAGCAGCTCACATGGTAAATGCAGGACTTGACGGAACAGATTATGTATGCGCTTCTGATGATGCAGAAGAGTATGCAGTAGGATTTGTAGTAAGAAAAGAAGATAAAGATGCAGAGTGGGCAACAGGACTTGCAAAAGCAGTTCAGTGTGATGCACTTGCAGATTACTACAAGACAGAGAAACAGGGAACAATGGTTCCAATGTGGGAATTAAACAAATAGTTCTATGGAAAATATTTCAGAAAGATTTTTCAAAAGAGCTGGTAACAGGACTGATGATATCGGTTCTGTTATCAGCTATTGCTTTTTTTCTGATCTTTCCTGTTGTTCTGTTAGAAGAAATGTTCTGTAAAATGAAAGAGGTAAGAAAAGATGGAATTAGTAAAACTTGAAATGACGCCGAAGGAGAGAAAGGCAGCTTATGCAAGAGGAGAAGAGGTGGATCGTATTCCGACTTCTTTAAGCGCAGGAGAGACAGCGCCTCCGTTATATGGAATTTCCATTCGTGATTATTATTTTTCCGCAGATGCCATGGTGGAAGTAGAAAGCCGTCTGGCAGAAGATTTTCAGGCAGATAATATGGGAATGGGACTTGGACTTCGGACGCTGGTGGAGGCTCTTGGAACCAAGCTGGAATATCCGGAACATAGTGTATCCTATATAGAAAAGCCGGCAATGGAAACATTTGACGACCTGGATCATATGGAGCTTATTAATGTTGAAAAAGATGGAAGATTTCCTATCATAATAGAAGCTTTTGAGAGACTTCAGGAAAAATATGGGAAAGAACGAGGGATTGGAAGTGGACTTGCCGGTCCATTTACAACGGCTGCAAGCCTGATTGGAACCGAAACATTTTTAAAAGGAACGGTCAAACATAAAGAACAGGTACACAAATTATTGCAATATAGTACGGACTGTGTCGTAAAATGTTGTGAAGATCTGCATCGGAAACTTGGAATTGGATTTACGCTGTCAGAGCCGATGGGTTCCAAAGATTTGCTCAGTAAACGTCAGTTTAAAGAATTTTTTGTCCCTTACATCAAACAGGCTGTAGAGCGTATGAACAGGTTTCAGGGGTCGACGGGAATTCATATCTGCGGACATACAAGAGACCGATGGGAAGAAGTGATTGGTACCGGTGTCAGTGGATTCTGGGTGGACAACTGCGAGAGTATCAAGGAATTAAAGGAATGCTATGGTGACAGAGTTGCAATCAGCGGAAATGTTCCACCTGTCGATGTATTAAAAAATGGAACATTTGAGCAGATTGACCAGGCAATTAAACAGTGTATTATGGAAGCAGGGGATAATCCAATGGGATATAATCTGTGCCCTGGCTGCACGACTCCGGTAGATACAACAAAGGAAAATATGATTGCATTTATGAATGCAGCTGCAAAATATGGCCGTGGTGCAAGAAAAGGCTGCATGCCAAAGGGAATTACAGAATTATAAGAAGCTGAAGAGGTACAAAAAGCATGAGAATGATAAAAAATGTTGAGAAAATCTATACTGGAACGAAAACACAGGAGATTTCCACTTACGAAATCAGAAATCGAAAAGTGGCAAGAGAAGCTGCGGCAGAAGGTATGGTGCTTCTGGAAAACCATGAACATATTTTACCATTGCAGTCAGGAAGTAAGGTTGCTTTATATGGAAGTGGAGCCGTAAAGACCATAAAAGGAGGGTCTGGTTCTGGAGATGTAAATGAACGCGAGACGATTTCTATTTGGACAGGAATGAAAAATGCTGGGTATCAGATTGTAAATGAAGACTGGCTTGGTGAGTATAAAAGTCTGTATGAAAAAGAAAAAAGAGCCTGGCGAGACAGGATATTGGAATTAACTGGAAACCGGGAACACGCAGCTTTTTTTCGGACATTTGCCAGTCACCCATTCCAGATTCCGGCGGGAAGTGTACCAGATATGGAGACGGTAAAAAAATATGAATGTGATACTGCATTTTATATAATCAGCCGCACCGCCGGAGAGTCGGCAGACCGCAAATGTGAGAAAGGTGATTACTACCTGTCTGACGAAGAACGGCAGGTTCTGGATGGAGTCTGTAAGTGCTATCATAATGTTGTGCTTGTACTGAATAGTGGAGGAATCATTGACCTTGGTTTTAAAGATTGTTATCCATCCATAAAAGCTGTAATTCAGATGGGACAATGTGGTATGGAGAGTGGAAATGCATTTGCAGATGTTGTATCCGGAAAGGTAACATTTGGCGGACACCTGACAGATACATGGGCAATCAAATATGAAGATTATCCAAATGCGATGACATTTTCCTATATGGATGGAAATGTGCACAAAGAATACTACCGGGAAGGAATTTATGTAGGATATCGCTATTTTGATACATTCGATGTACCTGTAAGATATTGCTTTGGACATGGTCTGTCCTACACGGATTTTGAGATAAAGCTTACAGACATTAAATATGAAGCCAAAGTTCCGGGTGGATTGAGAGAAATACAGATTTCGGCAGAAGTAAAAAATATTGGAAAACAATATGCCGGAAAGGAAGTTGTGCAGATTTATGCTTCCTGTCCACAAAGTGAAATGCAAAAAGAATATCGAAGACTTGTGGCGTTTGCAAAGACGAAATCGCTTGAGCCGGGAGAGAGTCAGAAATTGGAACTTTCCATTCCGCTTAAAAGATTGTCCAGTTACTGTGAAAAAAAATCAGCCTGGATCATGGAGGCGGGAATGTATGGAATCTGGATAGGAAATTCTCTGGAACATGCAAGAATTGAAGCAGATATAAAACTGGATGAGACGGTTATTCTTGAGCAGGACAGAGCAATCTGCCCGAAAAAAGAAGAGTTTCAAGAGATGATTCCGGAGGAAAAAAATCTTTTGGAAAAAGAGGCAAAATGGAAAGCACAGGCAGCCGGGAAAAGTAGTGTTGTGTTGAAGGCCAAAGAGCTTGGTACAACAGAAGTCATCTATGGAACAGAAAGTGATTTGTCAGAAAAAGAAGCTCTGCAAATTGCGGAACATCTATCCGTAGAGCAATGCGTACAGATGTGCACTGGAGCAATCCGTCGTGGAAAAGATGGAACAATTGGAAGTGCCGGAATCTCTGTCCCTGGAGCAGCGGCAGAAACCAGCCGGGCGGCAGTAGAGGAAGGAATTGCCAGTATTACGCTGGCAGACGGACCGGCGGGCTTGCGCCTGAATAAATTCTACGATGTTGCGAACGGTGAACGAAAGGTTCTGGACTTCATTGACAGTGTGGAAGATGGACTTTTCAGAATCAGTGATGAGAAGCAGGGAGAAAGGTATTATCAGTTCTGCACTGCATTTCCAATCGGAACGGTACTTGCCCAGTCCTGGGATAGAGAAGTCTTGAAAAAAGTAGGACGCGCGGTTGCAACGGAACTGAAAATTTTTCGGATTACATTGTGGCTGGCACCGGGAATGAACATTCACCGTAATCCACTGTGTGGCAGAAATTTTGAATATTATTCTGAAGATCCCCTTATTTCCGGAATTATGGCAGCAGGAATGACAGAAGGTGTTCAGGAAACAGACGGAGTCGGAACGACCATAAAACATTTTGCATGCAATAATCAGGAAGACAACCGGTTTGGCAGTGACAGCATTATAAGTGAACGAGCATTGCGGGAAATCTATCTGCGTGGATTTGAAATCTGTGTGAAAGAAGCACAGCCAATGGCAATCATGACTTCCTACAATCTGATTAATGGAGTCCACACAGCCAACAGTTACGACCTGTGCACAAAAGCAGCAAGAGATGAATGGGGATTCAGAGGTCTGATTATGACCGACTGGGGAACTACGAATGAGATGCCGGACGGATATGCAAAATGCTCCAGACCGGAAATTTGTATTCAGGCGGGAAATGATCTTATTTGCCCGGGAATGGAATCAGATCACGAACAGATCAGAGCTGCATTGAAAAATGGAATTTTAAAAGAAAGTGAACTACGAAGATCCATAGCAAGACTGATTGCAATTATATTAAAATCGAATGTATATGAATAGAAGAATAGAGGAGAGGTTATGAATGCAGCAATCGTAGTCTGCTCTACACTGACCAATCATGTGAAAGCAGCACAGGAGAAAATGAACACAAATTATCCGATTATTGAACTGGATAATTCCAAACATGACCGCCCGGAAGTATTCTGGAAGCTCGCATTTCTTGCTATGGAACAGCTCCCGGAAGAGATAGATACCGTCCTTCTTGGAGTCGGTGTCTGTGGGGGAGCTTCTGTAGGATGGCCGTTTCCAAGACGTACTGTGATGCCAAAAGTAGATGATTGTATCACACTTTTGATGCATACAGATAATCAGTTCCATTATAACTTAAAAGAAACAGGACATTTTTATCTGACGGAAAACAGAGACTTGATGTCTATAGAAAGAATGGAACAGAATTTGATTCTGAAATATGGTGAACGAAGAGCAAAAAGGGTCATGAAAGTCTGGTTCGATGCCTATAAAAGCGTAGATATTGTAGATACAGGAGTTTACGACTGTTATTCGAAAGAGTATGTAGAACGGGCAAAACGCGAGGCGGCAACCATTGATGTACCATACCGCTATGTGCCGGGGAGCAATATTATATTAGAAAAATTAGTGTCCGGAAATTGGGATGAACAGTTCCTGGTGATAGAAAAAGGACAGGCAATGTCGGAGAAAGACTTTGGAATGACAAGCAAAGAAGCATTGCAGACGACGTATGTTGTGTAAAAGAGACAGGGTAAAATGCATAATTTCCCATCAAAACTTCCCATCAAAACTTGCAAGAATTAGTTGATGAAGCAGAAGAAGGTATGATATAATTCTATATCAGAGTGAAGGCATTGTCTTACGACAGTGCTTTTCTTTTAGAGTAAAATACAAAGGGGAATGTATTTTATTTTAGGCGTATCTAGTAGGAAAATGAAATCAAGTAAAGTGAGGAAATGAAGATGAAACAAAAGAAAAGAATGTCTTTGGCGATGCAGATTTTTATTGCATTAATTCTTGCAATTGTTGTCGGACTTTTGATGCAAAGTCATGCGGAATTTGCAGAGAATTACATTAAGCCATTTGGAACGATCTTCCTGAACCTGGTGAAGTTTATTGTAGTTCCAATTGTGTTGTTTTCCATTATGTGTGGAATTATTTCTATGCAGGATATTAAAAAAGTAGGCGCGATTGGTCTTAAGACTGTTGTGTATTATATGTGTACAACAGCATTTGCAATTACATTTGGACTGATTGGGGGAAATTTGTTCAAGGGAATGTTCCCAGTTGTTGCAACGACGGATCTGACTTATGAGGCAACAGAGTCTGTGTCATTTATGGACACGATTGTAAATATTTTTCCATCTAACTTTATTGCACCAATGTCTGAATCTAATATGCTTCAGGTTATTGTGATGTCTGTATTGTTCGGATTTGCAATTATTTTGATTGGACCGGAAAAAAATCCACGTCTGATTCAGGGCTGCAATGATTTGAACGACATGTTTATGAAATGTATGGAGATGATCTTAAAGTTATCTCCAATCGGAGTGTTCTGCCTGTTGTGTCCGGTTATTGCGACAAATGGTCCGATGATTATCGGTTCACTGGCAATGGTACTTCTGGCAGCATATGTCTGCTACATTGTACATGCGGTTGTTGTATATTCACTGGCTGTAAAGACAATGGGTGGTATGAGTCCAATCGCATTCTTTAAAGGAATGCTTCCGGCAATCATGTTCGCATTTTCCAGTGCTTCTTCTGTAGGAACACTTCCTATTAACATGGAGTGTGTAGAAGGTATGGGAGCATCTAAAGAGGTAACCTCATTCGTACTTCCACTTGGAGCGACCATCAATATGGACGGAACTGCAATTTATCAGGGAGTATGTGCAATCTTCATTGCTTCCTGTTACGGAATCAATCTGACACTGCCACAGATGCTGACGATCATTCTGACAGCAACACTTGCATCTATCGGAACAGCAGGTGTGCCGGGATCCGGAATGGTCATGCTGGCAATGGTACTTACATCGGTTGGACTTCCGGTAGATGGAATCGCACTTGTAGCCGGTGTAGATCGTATTTTTGATATGGGCCGTACAACCGTTAACATTACTGGTGATGCAAGCTGCTGCATGGTTGTAACAAATCTTGAGAAAAAAAGGGAGTCAAGAAAGAAATCAGCATAAGATTAAGAAAATATTTTGCTGATGATTGCGGTGAAAAAGAAATATGGGAATTAGAAGAAGCTTCTGTGGAAAAAATTCTGCAGGAGCTTTTTTGTGTGCGTGTGTCCAGCAAAGCTGGACTGGCTTAAAACGACTGGCTATGGTATGACGTAATACTGTAGGAAAAAGAATGTTGGAAGGTATAGAGTTAAGAAAAGTTTAAGGATTCATTGATTGTAGAAAATACCAGGAATATGTTATGATATATCCAATTCAAACATTCGAAGAAAGATCTAATTTATTTTAGAGCAGTTCAGCTCTGATCAGCCGGACAGATTCGTCCGATATTCCATGTTTGAAAAAATAACTATAAATGGTATAATACAAGGAGAAAAGAGTATGGAAAAAAATGAAAATTTAATCATGCAGGAAGACAGATGGAAGCCATTAAAAGAGATGAATCTCACGGATGATTTTCTATTTGATGTAGCAACTACAGAACTGGAAAATTGCAAGGCAATTATTGAGCTTTCTACAGGTTTGCGATTAAAAAGTCTTAAGTGGAAAGAAGGACAAAAGGTTATTCATAACATTCCGGGAAAACGTGGAATCCGGATGGATTTTGTTGCCGAATCTGAAGATGGCCGTGTTTTCGATGTTGAAATGCAGAATCGAAAAGAAGGAAACATTCCAAAACGTACGAGATTTTACCAGGCATTGATAGATGCGCCTTTGCTGAAAAGCGGTGAAAAAGGATTTGACAAATTGAAACCTTTATTCATTATTGTGATTTGTGATTACGATCCATATGGACTGAAAAAATATTGCTACACGTTTGAAAATCGTTGCAAGGAACAGCCGGATTTATTACTTGGAGATGAAGTTACAAAATTATTTCTCAGTACAAAAGGCAAAAATATAGATGAAGTACCGAAAGAGTTAGTGGATTTTCTTCATTATATTACTGAAAGTAATGAAAAAGGGCTTCCGAAAGAATGTGATGAGAGACTTCGTCGTCTGCATGAGAGTATACAAGAGATAAAGTCAAGTACAAGTGTGGAGGTCGAGTATATGAAGATGGAAGAAAGAGAAAGACTGGTAAGAGAAGAAGCGATAGAGCGTGGATTAAAGGAAGGAAGAAAACTAGGGAGAATACAAGGAAGAGAAGAAGGAAGAGAGGAAGGGAGAGAGGAAGGAAGAAAGGAAGGAAGAGAGGAAGGAAGAGAGGAAGGAGAAGAACGGCTTGCTAATTTATTGAAGCATCTTTCAAAGCAGAATCGTCAGGAAGACAGTGTCAGAGCATTGGAAAATGTGGAATATCGTAAGAAATTATATGAAGAATTTGGATTGTGATTGATAATTGAAGAAGCTTCTGTGGAAAAATTCTGCAGAAGTTTTTTCTATCATGTGTCAAAGGGGTATAATGAATTGTAATAAAGGACCAGTTTCATTGACTTCTTAAAGCTTAAATGCTATATTTATCAAGGAAAATTATAAAAAACGTTCGGTGCTGTCTGATAAAAGACAGGTAAAAGGGAAACAGGTGTAAGACCTGTACGAACTCGTCACTGTGAGTAAATATATAGAATCATATGTTACATAGAATCTGAGGCTGTGCACGTCCACTGGGAGACCGGGAAGGAGATTCTATATGAGATTTATAAGTCAGGAAACCTGCCGGTCGTTGGTACGGGGAATGAGAATTCCAGATCACGAGTAATTGATTGTGCCGAAATATAAAAACAGTAAGAAATCTTTTACATTTACGAGTGGAAGATTTCTACTTTTTCGTACAATTATTTTCATGATAATTCCCAGACTACAAGGTAAAACTAAATAAGGAGAAGGAAGCAATGAAGAGAAAAAGTGCAAGCTTTTTGGCAGGAGTACTTGTGGCCTCTATGGTGATAACACCGCTGTCGTATGCAAATGTATATGCAGAAGAGCAGGATGCTGTTCTGGCTGAATCTGCTGTAGTACAGAAGGAAGCAGAAGAGGCATCAGATGAGACAGGTAACACACAGGAAAGTGCTCCGGTAAAAGAGGAAGAAAAAACAGAAACAAAAGAAGAGACTGTAGTGCCTGCACAGCCGGAGAGAGGAGAGGCAGAAAAGAATGATAGTGCAAAGACAGAGGCTAGTTCTAATGAACAGCCAACAACAGAACCGGTACAGAATAATCAGGTGAATGAAGTCACAAATCAGGTAACAGCAGTGCAGGAAGCATCAAATCAGGGATTAGCGGTACAGCAAACAGTGGTACACGCTCAGCCAACAGCATCTATTGATGGTGTCAAAGTGTTAAAAGAAGATGGAAACGAGTATGGAATGTTTCCGATTGTTGTTGAAAAGATGGAAGTGACAGGCAATCAGATTAAGATTGATTTTAATACAGGAAAGAAGAAAACATTTGACAGAATTTATCTGGGACCGGTAACAGACACAGATAAAAGCAGTTACATTCAGGGAACTAATACAGGAAGTACTTGTGAGTTTTCAATAAGCATACCGTTATCTAAGAAGAACAGTTGGATTCCAATATCTGTTGGACGCTCAGACAAAAATACATGGAGCGAAAATTATCTCTGGATGAGTATTCCAGATCCACAGGCGCCAGTAATTACTTCTCAGCCACAGTCTGTAGAGAAAAAAACAGGTGAACAGGTCAGCCTTTCTGTGGAGACAGATGGAACAGATTATGTCTATCAGTGGCAGTATAGTACAGATGGAACGCGCTGGACTGATTGCATAGATCTTGGTGCCAAGACCAGTACTTATACATTTGAAATGACAGCAGATAAAATTGGTCAGTATAGGTGTGTGATTTCTAATTCCAAGGGAACTACAGTAACTTCTGAGGTTGCGAAAGTAAAAAAACCATCAGCACCGGCAGTAACGAGTGAACAGGTTCAGGTTGTTAAAGAAGATGGAACAGCATTTTCAATGTTTAAAATTAGTGAGTCGAAAGTTCTGGAGAATGGAGAAACTTTAGAAGTTACATTTTCAACTTCAGGTAAAAATTATGACAAGATTTATCTGGGAGAAAAAGAGGATGCGCTTAAGACTCCAGTTATTAAAGGAACAGAGGCAGGAAATGGTTATATATTTACTTTCCAGGTACCATTGTCAGATAAAGGAAAGTCGATTCCGGTTGTATTAGGTAAACCGGATGGAAGCTGGTATAGTAAGCAGGATCTCTGGATTTATATTCCTGAAAAAAGTTCAACCACAGACCCGACCCCAGATCCGGGAGCAGTCGTTCCGGCAGACGGAGTCTATAAAGTAAATAATGTGACATCCAGTTCAGCTATGTTCCGGGTAGTAGATTGTAAGCTGACCGTTAAAAACGGCAAGATGAGTGCAGTGCTGACACTGAGTGGAACCGGATATGATTATCTGTATGTGGGAACGAAAGAAGATGCAGCAAAAGCTGATAAATCCACATGGATTCCGTTTGTAAAAGATAACAATGGAAAATACACCTACACAATACCGGTAGCGGCATTGGATAAGGGAATTGCAGTAGCAGCATTTTCACATAAAAATAAAATCTGGTATGACAGAACGCTTACATTTAAGTCTGAGACATTGGAGAAAATCAGTGATATCAGCAATGGCAACAGTGGAAATAGTGGCAATAACGGAAATACAGGATACAATGGAAATAACAACAATAATGGTAATCATGGATTTGTTTTAAAACCAAATGATGGAAAAGCGGATAATGAATCCAAGTATGAAGCTGATACAAGTGGTGCAACAAGTCATGTCAATAGTGCTACAACTTTGGCAGATGGTGTGTACACACCGGACAGATTTATATGGTCTGGAGGAACTGGAAAAGTTAAGATTTATTGTAACAAGATTACTATTAAGAATGGTCAGGCATATGCAACGCTTGTATTTGACAGTGAATATTATCAGTATGTAAAAGCCAATGGAAACACTTATTACACAACAAAAGGAAGTGGAACAGCAACGGTTACGATTCCGGTTGCTTTGAATCAGAATAATACCATTCTTGGAATGACAACCAGAATGACAAATGCGCATGAGATTGCATACACAATCTTTGTATATCTGGCAGCAGCTGGAAATGGAACGACATTAAGCGGAGCAAATACAAGCAAAAAATTAGATGAGAAGGCGCCTGAAATTATGGGACTGGAATATCAGTCAGAGACAAAGCTTGAATATGCCGAATATTTCAAGATTTATCATTATGATCAGGGAATTACACTTCTTGAGATTGATATGACAAAAGGAACTGCGAATGATCCGGAAAAACTGGCAGCGGAAGCAATCAACGCGGATAGCACAACAGATGATAGTAAAGATGCTTCTAAAGATGCAATATCTGATCAGAGTACAAAATCCACAGATACAAAATCAGAGTCTGCAAACTCAAAGGATGCAGTTGATGAAAATGAAACTGCAGTTGGTTCTGCGGAAGAAGGAGAAGAGAATTTAAATGGCATCAGTGAAGAAGAGCTGGCTGCAGAGCTTTATAAAGGAAATGTTGTAAAATATCTTCTTGTTCCGGAAGGAGTTGAGATACCGGTAGGTCTTGATCAGGATATGATCGTAGTGCAGATGCCGACAGATAAGACTTATATATCTACGGAAGCACTTCTTGAGAAGATGGATGAACTTGGACTTACAGACAATGTTGCAGCGATTGGGGATAAGAAAAAAGAATGTAAAGTTGATTCTGTTGCAGAAAAGATGGAGAAGAAAGAGGGAGAAGACAAGGCACAGGTTGTTTATGGTGGAAAAGAAGATGATCCGGACTATAAAACACTGGTAAAACAGGAAACAAATCTTGCAATTCTTTCATCAGATATTCTTCCGAAAGAGGCAGATATTACAGATCTTGAAGAAAATAAAGACAATGCGGACTCCAAGGAAACAGATAAAAAATCTGATGAGAAAAAGAAGGATAAATCAGATAAGAAATCAGATAAAAAGTCAAAGAAGAAATCAGATAAGAAATCAGATAAGAAATCTGACAAGCAATCTGAAGAACAGAAAGAATTGACTGTAGAGGAGCAGACAGAGCGCTTCTGGCAGATGACTGAAAAATTTGCCTTACTTGGAATTCCGGTCATTGTAAATCGTTCCGAGGATGAGCAGACAGATCTGGCCAAGTATGAGTGGATCAAAGTTTACGGTGTACTTTTCGGATGTGAAGATCAGATGAATACATTATTTGATCAGGCAGTCAAAGATGCCGGAGACGATGCAATTGCTCAGGCACGCGTTCAGACAGAAAAGTAGAGGAAATAAATAATATGAAGAAAAAATTGTATAAACTTACAGCTATCCTGTTAACCGGAGCCCTCCTTCTTGGGGGCTGCGGTTCAGCAAAGGGTAGTAAGAGCAGTACGGATGGCGTGACGCAGAAGGCGGAGACATCTTCTAAGGAGAACGCTGATTCCAAGAAAGCAGAAGCACCGAAAATCGACGGACTGACTTATGAATCCACCATGGATTTGACATATGCCAAGGAGTTTGATGTATTTTATTACAAAGATGGTTATAAATTGATTGACGTCCATGAAGGACGCCAGTATCTGATCGTGCCGGAGAGAAAAGAAGCTCCGGAAGGACTGGATTCAGATATTGTGGTTATCAAACAGCCGGTTCAGAACATTTATATGGCTGCAACTGCAATTATGTCATTATTTGATGCGTTAGACTCAGTGGACACTGTGAAATTTTCCGGGCTTGAGGCTTCTGGCTGGTATGTGGACAGTGCTAAGAAAGCAATGGAATCTGGTGATATGATTTTTGCAGGAAAGTACAGTGAGCCAGATTATGAAAAGATTGTAGATGGAAACTGCGGTCTTGCTATTGAGTCTACCATGATTCTTCATACACCGAAAGTGCAGGAGATGATTGAAGACTTGGATATTCCGGTTTTTGTGGATTATTCCAGTTATGAATCCCATCCACTTGGAAGAACAGAGTGGATTAAAGTATACGGCGCGATGCTGAACAAAGAAGATGAAGCAAAAGCATTTTTTGATGACCAGGCAAAGGTCATCGAAGATTTGAAAGATTTTAAGAATACAGAGAAAACCGTAGCATATTTTTACATCAATACAGACGGTTCCGTAGTTGTCCGCAAGTCCGATGATTACATTCCGACTATGATTGAGATTGCAGGCGGAAGATATGTGTTCAAGGATTTGAAAAATTCAGAAGGAAATGCACCATCTGTAAAAATGACAATGGAAGAGTTCTATGCGACAGCAGTAGATGCGGATTATCTCATTTACAATGGAACCATTGACGGCCAGGTCAGCAGTATCAGTGATTTGGAGGCCAAGAGCAATTTGTTCGCGGAATTTAAAGCTGTCAAAGAAGGAAATGTATGGTATACTGGTAAGAACTTATATCAGGCAACAGATACGGTCGGTGAACTGATTTCCGACATTCATCTGATGTTGACAGACGGAGATGCCAGTCAGATGACATTCCTTGAAAAAATGAAATAAAAGTCAGAAGAAATAAAAGAAACTGGTGGAGAAGTATGCAAAATAAGGAAGCAAAACAGGAACAGTTAAGTTTTCATAATGAAAATTTCAAAAAAAGAACCAGATACACATTTGTATTTGTATGTATGATTGCAGCGTTTTTTGTGATTACTGTGTTGAATATTAATACAGGAAATGTACATATTTCTGTGCCGAAGATTTTGAGAATCTTATTTTTACATGACGGAGAAGCGGTAGAATATAGTATTATATGGAAGATACGTCTGCCGCGTATTCTCATGGCAGCGTTACTGGGCGGAGCATTGTCTCTGTCCGGTTTCTTATTACAGACATTTTTCTCAAATCCGATTGCAGGACCGTTTGTACTTGGAATTTCTTCCGGAGCGAAGATGGTGGTTGCGCTTACCATGATTGTATTCTTGAAATATGTAGGCCATTTTTCTTCCTATACATTGGTGGCAGCAGCTTTTATCGGTTCCCTGATATCCACAGGATTTATTCTTCTGATGTCCAGAAAGATTCACCACATGGCTTCTCTTCTGGTAGGAGGAATTATGATTGGATATATCTGCTCAGCCATTACAGATTTTGTTGTAACATTTGCAGATGATTCCGATATTGTAAATCTTCATGGCTGGTCCCAGGGAAGTTTTTCCGGTATGAGCTGGGGGAATATAAAAGTAGCAGTTATCGTAGTTGGAATTGCGGCAGTGTGCACATTTTTACTGTCCAAACCAATCAGCGCATATCAGTTGGGGGAGGCTTATGCTCAGAGTATGGGTGTAAATATAAAAGTATTTCGCGTGGTGATTATTTTACTTTCCAGTATTCTGTCGGCATGTGTAACTGCATTTGCCGGACCGATATCATTTGTCGGAATTGCAGTACCATTTCTTACAAGAAAAGCATTTGGAACATCGAAGCCGATTGTAGTGATACCTGGCACATTTTTCATAGGAGCAGTGTTCTGCATGATCTGTGACTTGATTGCCCGTATGGCACTGGCACCGGTGGAGCTTAATATCAGCACGGTGACATCAATTATCGGAGCACCGATTGTCATCTATATGATGGTGAAACGTGAGAAAGGAAGGGTGTAAAGTGTCAGATTATTATTTTCAAATGCATGATATGTCGGTAGGCTACCAGGGAAAGACACTGATTCACGATATTAATATCGGCATCAACAAGGGCGAAATCGTGACCTTGATCGGCCCCAACGGTTCTGGAAAATCCACAATCTTAAAGAGCATCACAAGGCAGTTGAAGCTGATAGGAGGAAAGGTGTTTTTTGATGATACATCCCTTCAGGAAATGTCTTATAAAGAGCTATCTTCCAATATGGCGGTGGGACTGACAGAACGAATCAAGACAGAACTAATGACCTGCCATGAAATCGTGGCAACCGGACGTTATCCATATACCGGACGGCTTGGCATTCTGACACCGGAAGATGAGAAAATCGTGGACGATGCCATGAAGGCAGTACATGCAGAAGACCTTGGAAGCCGGGATTTTAATGCAATCAGTGACGGACAGCGGCAACGGGTATTACTGGCAAGAGCAATCTGCCAGGAGCCGGAGGTCATTATCTTAGATGAGCCGACATCATTTTTAGATGTGCGTTATAAACTGGAGCTTCTGGCAATTCTGGAGCGCATGGCGAGACAAAAACACATTACGGTCATTATGTCATTACATGAGATCGATCTGGCGCAGAAAGTATCGGATAAAATTATCTGTGTCAAAGGCGATACTATTGCACATTACGGCAAGCCGGAAGAAGTATTCCAAGAAAAGATAATTCGGGAACTGTATGAGATTGATAACGGTTCTTTTGATCCGGTTTTCGGAAGCATTGAATTGCCAAGGATTGAAGGTGAGCCGGAAGTCTTTGTTATCTCAGCCGGAGGAAGCGGAATCCCTATATATCGTCAGCTTCAGAAAGAGCACATCCCATTTGCGGCAGGAATCCTCTACAAAAATGACATTGACTATCAGCTTGCAAGATTATTGGCGGTGGAAGTAATTACAGAAGAGCCCTTCCGAGAAATCAGTGATGAGACATTTGCAAGGGCGGTAGAAACGATGAAGCAGTGCAAGAGAGTCATTGTGGCAGATGTACCGGTAGGCGAATGTAATAAAAAAATTGAAGAATTAATAAAGTTAAGAAAATAACAGGACGCGTAGTAAATTCGAGATTTACTACGCGTCCTGTTAAAGTTTTATCCTACCAGATAATGGAGACTGTCCATCATCTTCTTTTTCAATATATCGGAGTCTAATTCCGGATCCTGGCATTTCTGGTAGAGAATATATCTCATATAGCTGACGGTCAGTTCGTTGATCATCTGAAGATTGTCAGGCGTGACTTTCGTGTCAGTGTTGATCAATGGCTGCAGGATGGTCAGACATCGTTCTATAATATCGGCACCGCAAGACATATAGAGGTTCGGCAGATAATTATTTTGCTCATCGTCTCGTTCTTCAGGAAATAAATCATAGTATTCTTCTGTCAGCTGGCTGAAATCTGCACCGTGTTTTCCAAAGAAAAAATGATAAAAAATCTGTGGCTGTTTTAACATGGAAGTTGTAAAACAGTCCCATACAAAATAAAAGTTTTCTTTTGCATTCCATTCACTGGAGCTGAGTTCATAAAGTGTGTGGCTATATTCACTAAAGTATTTCAGTGAGGCCAGAAGAAGCAGCTGGTCTGCATCATGGAAATATCGATAAATCGTGGAGTTGTGAAGTCCGAATTTTTGAGAAATCATGCGGATTGTAACATTTTCAATACCGTATTCATCGATGAGTTCGGTTGCTGCTTCAATGAAACCAATTTTTGTCTGTCTGCGAAGTGCTTCGTTTCTAGTGCGCATGGAGCGGATCCTTTCTATAATTATTCATATATTGCGCATATTATATCACATTTCCGGGAAAATGCATTATTTTTTGAAAAACAATGTGGCTTATGTTACAATGAAAAAAGCTACGGAGATTTTTGACCAAAAGGAGAAAAAATATGAAGAACAAACAGATAATCGGTCTGGTTGTGGCCGGGGCTGTATTTATTGTGACAGGAGCAGTCAGTGTACTTACGAATACATTGTCTGCAAATACACTGGCAGAGGATGTAACGACAATGCTGGCAGGTGATCTGGAATTTGATCCGCCTGCAGGTGACTATATCGGTGTCGTAAATGTAGTCGGAACTATCCAGGAACAGACACAGAGCAGCGTACTGGATACATCATCTGGATATCAGCACAACACAACGATGGACTATATCAGTAATCTGATGGACGATTCAGACAATAAAGGAATTTTATTGTATGTAGACTCACCGGGCGGGGCAGTCTATGAGTCGGAAGAACTTCATGATAAACTCATGGAGTATAAGGAGAAGACAGGACGCCCAATTTGGACTTATATGGCGCATTATGCAGCATCTGGCGGGTATATGACATCTGTGACCGGTGATAAAATTTATGCCAATAAGAATACAGTGACCGGTTCTATCGGAGTTATTATGTCCGGTTATGATATGAGTGGATTGTATGAAAAGCTTGGAATCCGTTATGTCAGCATTACAAGTGGTGTCAATAAAGACAGTTCGAAGATGACAGATGAGCAGATTGCAATTTATCAGTCCCAGGTCGATGAATGCTATCAGGAGTTTGTAGGTATTGTGGCAGATGGAAGAAATATGTCGGAAGATCAGGTAAAGGCACTTGCCGATGGCCGTACTTATACAGCAAAGCAGGCAAAAGCCAATGGATTGATTGATGAGATTGCTACTTATGAAGA
>ERZ808240.3015-NODE-3015-length-17228-cov-8.359343_pt1 | contig 17228 bp, 14 predicted proteins | sample MGYA00521084_ERZ808240 | MGnify/ENA primary metagenome ERZ808240 (study PRJEB31516, sample SAMN03275571) | gut metagenome | biome: mammalia-associated habitat; material: feces | host: Papio cynocephalus | place: Kenya | collected 2012-08-06 ... | reverse complement strand
AACTGTATGACCTTCCTCTATTATCAGGACATACCCTATATGAAAGAGCATAATCTTCCCGGAATCTTCTCAACAGAAATCGTCCTGGCCAGCATCTGCCTTCTCATCAATTCCATCTTTTTCTTCCGCTCCCTTGTCCGATATCGAAGAAGCAAAAGCATCACCAGTGAAAAGACAAATGCGGATTCCCCATTCGATTTCCTTAATGCATCGGAAATCAACCATGATATCGAAAAACAGATCCGGACAATGGATGCCAACAATATCATGCTGAGCAAAATCAAAGGTGTGAAAATCTCCAGAGCTTCAAGAGTCTTTTCATTCCTATCATTAGGATTTGTCATGCTTCTATTTGTCTTCAAAACCAAGGTAAAGGCAGGATCGGATTCTTTTTCCCTTATTATTCCTACGATGTCTCTTTCTACGACGGCCTTCCTATCTTCTTTGGTTCTTCCCGGAGACTTCAAGTATATCTATTATTATGTGGCGACCTTCTATTCTCTGATGTTCATCCTCTCTTCATCCATCACCGGACTATCCATTCCGTTATGCATCGCTGTCATTGCCATCCATGTCTTCTCCTTATTGATCACTCTAATCACCGAAGGAAGAACATGGATGGGAGGACCTATCGATCAATAAAGCTAGAATCAGCCTCTTAGCAGCACAATCTTCTTTTCCTTCTGTACTTCCTTGAATCAATGAGGAAAACAGCAGTGTCCTAAAATACCTCTTGAAATGTGAAATGTTTAGGATAAAACCTGAAAATAAAATCTTTGTCATCTCTTTAAGGCTTTGTTTCCTTCTCTACTAGAATGGTTTTATTCTGAATGCGGATTTGTCTATCTGAAATGGTAAAGTAAAAAAGCGATGTCCATGTCATTTGTTGATGATAGGAAAAACTATACTTAAAAAAAGCGAAATATTTTTGGCAATATATTTGGCAGTTTATATAATTGAATTATCGAAGGGGATGGTTATGTTGGTCAAAAATAGTATGGTATTTCTTGTTATGGCAATTTTTCTGTCTTTGAAGACTTCTCCCATCACTGTCTATCCAAAGCAAAAATCCGCAAATGAAAATTCGGAATTCATTAAAAACGTCCAACAAGACGAATACATTCAAACAAGCGAATCATCAGCAGTTTCGGCAAATGATACTGCCTCTCCAAATACTAATTTTGTCAACTATGATTTGGACAAGCGTAATATGAATTTCGAATCTTTTGATGAAATGAGTTATGAAAAAAGAGACTCTATACCAGGCAGCTCAAGTACGAAATCCTCGAATTCTATTGCTACAATGAGTGTGAACGAAGATCTTCTTGAACAGGTCGAAAATGGGAAACGATCCCCTTATTTACCTACTGCAAAGATTTTAATGACATATAAAAATGTCTATAACAAAGAATCCCATAAGTATGATACTCTTTACTATGTCGGAACAGCATTTTTAGAAGGACCGAATCTAGCTGTTTCTGCGGGTCATTGTATGTTTCACGATGTCACGAAAAGTGGTGGTTATCAAGACAATAGGAAAAATCCACGTTTTCCAGATAAAGTCGAATTCTTCTTCGGATGCTCCAATCAGGATGATTATTCCAGTAATTCGGATTGTCCGTACTATGCCAAAGGGAAAACACTCAGCATAGAATATGATTATTATTTGAATCAATCTTGGAGTCATGATTGGAGTGTCATAGTTCTTGATCGTAGCATCGGAAATCAAATAGGTTGGTATGGCAAAATCAGTAATTTTAATACAATCGGTAGTTCGATTTATGGTTGGGGGGTATCCCTGTAATAAAAGTGTTGGGACATTATGGAAGACGGAAGGTACGACTCATAGTTCAACGAAATATAAGTTATATTATGATTTAAATACCTATAACGGACAGAGTGGATCACCTATTTTTGTTGATTATGTAGATGGCAATACTTATGTATGTGGAATACATACGCGTGGATATCTGACTTCTGATTACCCATATAATTCGGGTACGATGATCAATTCTTTGATGTTTTCTTAGCTGAACAGTTTCTTCATTGGAAGTCGGTCTTCAGATACGCAGGATTATTATCTTGGACTATCTACAGATGATAAAACTAATACAGAATCGATTCATATTACCAACAATTCGTCTTGTATTAGGGAAGTTGAATATAACACAAAATTAAGCATGCCGGATGATGCTAGACAATGGATGAATCTTAAAACCATATGAAAGCAAAAAAGTCAGCGTTTCAAAGAATTTGTTTGCCTGGATGTCCAGTACAGTCGCTGTATCTTTCTGCTCAGGAGACTACAGGTATATTACTTATTGGTATCATTTTGAAAAAAACGAACCGATGAAAGCGAGGGTTTCCTTGTCATGATGCTACACGCACTGCATATTTCGAAAAGATATCGGGGAAAAGAAAAGGATGCTATCCACGATTTTTCCTATGAATTCAAGGACCATGGATTATATCTTCTTACTGGAGTAAGCGGCTCTGGGAAATCGACGTTGCTCAATATTCTTTCTGCAACCGACTTCGAATATCAGGGAAGCCTATATTTCGATGGGATTCCTGTCGGAAAGGAAAATGGTTGCTCTTACCGCAGCCATGTATCTTCAATCTGCTTTCAAGAACTGAATCTGATTCCAGCTCTGACTGTCGAGGAGAATTTGAAAATCGCGTTTGAACTGGCAGGCAAACCCTACTGCATCGAAGAGGCAGGAAAGATTTTAAAAAAGGTCAATCTTCCAGACAAAAAGGAAGAACTGAGTTCTTTTCTTTCACGGAATGTGAACGAGATGTCTGGTGGGCAAAGACAGAGAATTGCTGTGGCAAGATGCCTGATTCAGGATGTCAAAATCCTATTGTGTGATGAACCTACTTCATCATTGGACGAAAATAACGCTTATGCGTTAGCTGAGATTTTGGCGGAAATTTCCAAAAAAGTCTTAGTTATTGTTGCAACTCATTTTCCGTCCCTGTTCAGGAGTTATGATTCCATTCGGCTGTCCATCGAGGATGGTATTGTTCAGGAATCGGAAGTCAGGGAAGTGAAGGAAAATAAAATCCAGACCTCCTTTGAAAAACCTAGAAGTCTGAAACTCCACAGTATGCTAGCAATAGCAAAATCCTTTTTCAGAAAATCAAAACCCCGTTTGATAATGAACATGATACTTACTGCTATTTCACTTACCGCTTTTTCTGCTATGACATCGGCAATGATGATGGATAGCAATAAGGTATTGCTGAATCGGCAACTACAGGATGGGAATCCGTTTTGTGTTTTCCGACAATTCCAGAGCTCAGTCGATGTCGGAAAGACGAAAAAAGTCACCTCTTTGGAAGAACATATGAAACTCCTTGAGGAAATAGAAGCCCATCCGATTTTCAGCCTTTCCGAATTGATGGGATTTTCTCAAAGATTCATGGATGCTTCGGTTTTCGGACCATTCACGAGCCTAATCAATAGTAACTTCTCCGATAATAGTGCCATTGAATTGTGGGATAGCGGGAATGATACCTTTCTCACCCGAGATACCCGTTTGAACGGAAACGAGAACTGCCATATGCCAAAGAAAGTGGATGAAATCGCCTTATCAAGCTTCTATGCAGAAGCGTTGATGAGAGCAGATGACGGAGGTCTATCTTTATCCGGTGGTGTTGAACCAGGTCCATTTTTAGGACTCGATGATGTCAATCAGCTGATTGGGCGGTCTTTCCACGGATTCATCATCACCGATGTCTACTCGACCAAGGAAGACAAAAGAGTTATGCCCCTTCTTGAAGAAGGAAAGCAAAAACAAGTCGGTTTCAGAACTGCTGCATCTTTTCTGTATGTTTGCCCTGGATTTTTGGAGAAGAAAGAAACAGAGAGCAAAAAACGATATAAACAGGGTTAACCGTGATTATGCATTTTTGGCATTAGGAAACGCGAGATACAAATTGGATGATTCTCAACTACTGGTATAAAAACCATGTTTATGTTCCGTCCATCTCGAATCGGTTTGATGAATCCACAATCTTTATCGTCGATTACATCCAAGGAGTCCCGCAAACCCATTATCTGTTTGTGTCTCTTGTGCTTTTTTTTCTCTTCATCGCCTTGCTATCCCTTCTTCTCTTCCTTCTCGGAAACACAAACAGACAATCCTATGTGCTTGGAATACTCAATTCCATGGGAATATCGAAAAAGGGTATTTTCCTGATGGTGATGAGTGAATCCTCCGTAATCTCTTTTCTGTCATTCTTTGCATCCTTGGCTACCATCTTGATTTTTTTTCCATCATCGACATTTGTTTGGATGCTATGGTTCTTACCATGAATGCTGTGATTTTCTTTTCTTTGATCGGAATGATCGTTCTTATTGATCTGTTCCTTTCTCTTTTTACATATTTCAAAGCAAGTAGGACCAATCCAAGAAAACAGCTTCAGGATATCTACAGCTGATTTTGTATGATTTGTTTATGCCTGTTCGATAAAACAAATTGATTCAAAAAATCCCAAAAGGAAAATCATGCCAAGCACACGGACTTGTAACGGAGATAATGATTGCTTTTGATTGCTATATGAGAAAATACGTATCTATTTGTACTCTTTGATATTTACTCGTTAAGAAAATATCAAAGCTGTTTAAGATGGTATAGAAAATGAGCCGGCACAAGCAAACAATGGCTTATTTTGAAGAAGCGGTGATCTGATCTAAAATCTGGCTCAGGCCATCCTCGTCGGTCGGCTTGGCGATTATCTTTGCATGCTTTTTCAGTTCTTCGCATCCGTTTCCCATCGAAACGGAATATCCGGCCGTTTCGATCATGCTGAGATCCAAAAGCGTATCCCCGACACATAAGACTTGGCTGACATCGAAATTATAGTGGTCGCAAAGCACCTTTACTCCGTTTCCCTTGCTTGCAGAAGAAGAGAACATCTCCAGCATTGTGTCCTTTTCATGGAATAGATGAATTCTTCCGTGATATCTTTTCTCCCATCTTGAATAAAGTTCGGAACATATCTCCTTCGATGAGAAAAGCAGGAATTTCGAAATCGGATAAGAGGAAAGATACCGCATATCCTCATTTGCGAAATCCGGATAGCAGCGAACCACTCTGTATTCCAAAGAAAACAAAGGAGAAGAGACGGAGTTGCAGTACCAGTTCTTCGAATCATAAAGGTGAAGACCGATTCGGGAAGAAAATTCCTGGTGAAGCTCATTGAGAACTTCCTTCAGAATATCATTTGCAATCGGAAATTCCTGGATGATCTTTCCTTCCGAAGAGATGATCAATCCTCCATTTGCTGAGACAAAAGGCGTATTGATATGAAGCTCTTTGGCAAGAGGAGACATCATCTTGTAATATCTTCCGCTTGCCAAAAAGAACGGAATTTTCAATCTTGAAACGGATTCGATTGTCTTTTCTCTCAAAACGGAATGACTATCCAGAAGCGTCCCGTCAATATCGGAAAATACTGCCTGTACCTTGCTTAAATCCATAGAATCACTTTCCTTTCTTCATCATTATAGAAAATACAGACCGCAAAAAAAGAAGAAAGGGATACCAGTAAAAATTAGGATCGTTTTCCAGGTCAATCCATTTTGTTTATATATCATAAAAAGAGCTGTGAACCAAACGAGACTTTTCTTAAAAAGCCTGATGGTTTCACAGCTCCTTTTTTGATGGATTGATTAGTTGCTCTTCTTCTCTTTGATTTTTCCGATCACAAATTCGCTGACAGGCCAGAGTACAGCCAGTGCAAACAAAACTGCTGTAACGGCATCACCGGTGTAGACAAGTTTCTGCCACAATGGAGTAATACGGATGATCTCATCGCCGGAAGAATAGCCGTTGATGGCTTCGGATTTGACCGTAGCATAGAGAATGCTCTTTGCTGCTTTTCTCATGGCCAAGGCAAACTTACCGGAATGTATCGTTCCATTAGGAGCATAGTCGCTGAAGGTGTGTTTTCCGCCAGTATAATCGGTGGCATCCACACCATAATTGGTTTCGTTCAGTTCAGAAGCACCAGTGTAGACATTGACAAAACGGGAAACATAGGGTTCACAGGAGCCGCCCGTCATATCACCTGCGTAATCCGTTTCGATGATTCCGGGAAGACCGAATTCATTCCTGAGGATATTTGCCATCTTGACGGAATTTGCGACGGCGGTAGTACCGATTCTGTTGAAGGCGGTCATGACATTGAAGGCTTCACCCTCTTCGAAGACGATTTCGAAGGCTCTTAGATAGTTTTCGCGGAAAGCCTGCTCGGAAATCCATTCCTGGACACCATGACGGCCGGTTTCGGATTCATTGAGTGCGAAATGCTTGACGAAGCAATGGACACCTTTGCTTTCTGTTCCTTTGGTCTCAGGAGCACCGATAAGACCGGAGAGCATAGCATCTTCAGAATAATATTCGGCATTTCTTCCTGCATAATTGGTTCTTTGGATGTTGAACCCGCTTCCTAAAAGACCAGCGTGGCCGGACCAAAGACCCTCTTCTCCGATCTGCTCGCCGATTCTCTTGGCTAGATCCTTGTTGAAAGAAGAAGCCAAGACTCCGTTGCTGGCAAAACCGGTCGTGGAGTACCAAATGGAACCTTTTGGAGCATCGGCGGGTTTGATGTCAGGATCATTGACGAATTCGGAATATGGGTTGGTCGGACCGGCGAAACGAGATCCCTGGGTGGCATGTTCATAGACGTTGTTGTAGCCATTCGGGCCGTTTTCGTCACCGGTGGCAGGCTTTACCACAGATTCGATGAATTGGGTCTTATGTCTGCCGTTGGAAAGGAGGTCGACCGTTTCATCCCAGGTAAGTTGGTCAAGGAGCTTGTCCCAAAGCGGAGAATTGATGTTCTCGTCTTTGAGGGTTATGAGGGAAAGATTGTTTTTCGCTCCATAAGTCGGATATTCGACATCATCGGCAACGATGATTTTGTCGGCATCGAACTGATCTCTGAGTTCATTTGCCATCTGCTGGGTCATAGTAAGGACAGCATGAGGCTTTGTCAAAACACCATCGGCATTTCTTGTACAGAGCTTGACGGTTCCTTCCCAGTCCTCACGACTATAGTATTGGACTTTATTCTCGCCTCTTCCGGAATAGGTATTGATATCCGCTTCCGAGAACTGGTTCGTAATCGGATTGCCTGTCTTTGAGGAAATGGAGAACGTATCCTTGTCGAAAGGAAGATCGAGCTTATAGACAAGATCGGCATTTCCGTCACTGTCCATTCTGTTATTTGTATTGCTCTTGGTGAATCCTTTTTTGGCAAGAATATTGTTGACAGCATCATGGGCACCATTGGATACGGTAAGATAATAATCTCCGTCCATGATGACATAAGTCTTGGCACCGTCGGAATCATAGGAGGCAAAATATTTCTTGTCCAGGGTTATCGAAATATTTTCGCTCTGACCGGCTTTGATGACATCGGTCTTTCCAAAATCGAGCAGCTCGACGGAAGGAACCTGGATGTTGTGCTTCTTGGCATAATCCTTGTAGGGCTTGGAAATATAGACCTGGACAGAGGTCTTGCCATCGACGCTTCCGGTATTCTTCACAGAAAGGGAAAGCTCGTATTTGTTGTTTTTGGTTTCCTTGACTTTGAGGTCGGTGAATTCAAAGTCGGTATAGGAAAGCCCATATCCGAATGGATAGGCAACGACTTCATCGTATTTATAGTCGCCTACCTTGTCTGAACCCATGACATAATCCTCGTATCTGGTTTCCGTATATTTATAACCGAGATACATACCTTCCTGATAAACCTGATAGGTCGTCATGGAAGACTGCTGGGAATTCTGCTTGGAATAGTCCTGGAAACCGAAGTCGGCAAAATTCTCATAAGTGAAGAAATAGTTCTGGTCCGTGAAGTTGGCGTTGACAGGATTCTTGAGATTGTCCATCCAAAGAGTCTGACTAAGACCACCGGAGAAGTTGGCTTCTCCGGTGAGAAGCTTAGCAACGGCGATGGAACCGACTTCACCTAAAGATCCGGTCATCAATGCGGCATCGATGCCATATTGGCTGTCATTGATGAAATCGCATTGAACCGGATTGGGGGTATTCATGATGAAGACGATTTTCTTTATGGTGCCTTTGTCCTTCAAGGCTTTTAAGCCTAAAAGAACACTTTTTTCTGCAGCGGAAAGCTGGAGATAATCACCATTGGAACCATCGTTCGTGCTAGCTTGCTTATCGTTTGTATTTCCATACTGATCGTTCCTTCCGCTTGTTGAAGGAAGATCAAATCCTTCTCCGCCGTTTCTGCGGATGACAAAGATGGCGGCATCGCCATAGGAGGAAACGTTGTTCATGGCACCGGATTCTTCAAGAGCAGTCCACGGAACTTCACCGATTCTTGCCTCTCCGATGCTGGACAAAGCCGAGAACGGATTGTCTTCTCCATCGACTTTTCCGGACCAATCCTTTTTCGGCTCCTTGCATTTGGTTTTGTAGTAGTCGTAAAGTTCCTTGTTTACGTTAAGATAGGCTTTGCCTGTCTTGACGCCATCGGCTTTGGGCATGTCGGCTTCATAATGCATGCCGCTGAATCCCTGATACCAGTCAAGAGCTTCGGCCGTATTGATGCCGCCAGAACCGGTAGCACCATAGAGGGGATAAGCGCTGGCTCCTCCGAAGAGCGAAACATTGCTCTCCTTCTTCAAAGGAAGTGCGTTGTTGTCATTTTTGAGAAGAACAGCTCCTTCTTTGACTTCCTCTTCCTCAATTTGAAGACCGTTGTAAGCAACCTCTTTGATGGATTTGAACGCGGATTTGTAATGGAGCTTGTCTCCATCCGTACCTTTGTGAACGATTTTCGTGTTCTCCTGTCCAAGGACGGCAGTAATCGTATCCGTATTCTCAGACGTGATTATCGTGGCAACGACCATCAAGCCGAGAAGGGTCGATGATAAGGCAAATGCCCCTTTCTGAAGATTTCTTTTGATTGTTTTGTTCATGGTCAGTTATTCTCCTTGACTTTGGGAAGGAACATGGCGACTAGAGTGATGACAAAAGCGATACTGATGAAGATTGTGGATACGATGAAATTGGAAGAGAAGGAAGAGATATCGACTCCGAAGAGAACGACAGAGACGTAAGGATAAATGTAACGGATGAAGAATAATGCTCCGAGAAGCGAACCACTGAAAGCGGCAACGCTTGCCAACTCATTCATTTTGAGTACCAATAAGATGAGAGCAAGCACTGAGCCTACAAGGAACATCGCAAAAGACGTCCAGGACATAAAATTGACATAGGCGTGATACATAACGGCATAGACAATTGCCGCTACGACGGACATCAGTATTCCGACGATCGAGACAAAGAATCCGTAACGCTTGTCAGCAAAGAATTTGTTAACCATCTGTTTTCTCCTTTTTGATGGATACTGAGATTTTATAATAAGGAGCATAAAAGCGCTTAGAATCGGAGCAAACTGTCCCTCATTCGGAGCGAACTGCAGAAAATCCATGCTCCATCCAAGCCAAAAAGAAAAGCACCGCGATTATCCCATAGCTAGGATAAAGGCGGTGTTGATTATTGGAGATAGATATTGAGGATAAAAGTATCGTCTTTTGTCTCGATTTGGATATCTCCGCCATATTTTTCTGCGATTCTGCGTATTGATTTCAGACCAAAACCGTGAAAATCAGGATGGTCGGTCTTGGTGGTCAGGATATCATCGTTTTCTTTTTTCAGTTCCCCGAGGAAATAGTTCCGGATGGAGAGAAAGACCATGGGTCCTTTCGATTCGATGTTCATGGAAATGATTCTCTTCTCTTTTTTCAACTTTGTCACAGCTTCGATGGCATTATCCATGGCATTTCCGATCAGCGAATAGATATCGGTGACTTCTATTCTATCAAGCTGCTTTCCATCTCCGAGGAAAGTGAAACTGATGCCTTCTTTCTTGCAGATGAAGCTCTTCTCGTTCAGTATGACGTCAAGAGCTTCGTTCCCCGTCTTGAGATGAGAATCATAATCATCGATGACTTTATTGATGGATGATATTTCCTGGTCCGGAAGCCTTCCTTTGAAGGCAGTTATCTTATGTTTCAAGTCATGAGCTTGGATGTTCACAAGATTCATCTGCTCTTTTGAAATCTTATAGTGTTTTTTGTCTTCGTCCCATAGGTTCCGTATCAGTTTCTTTTCATAGGAAAGCTCTAATGATCGTTTTAGATAGAATTGGATGATTAACGCGGAAAGACAGCAGGTCATCGCATAAGCGGATGTCGAGAGAATGACTTTGGTATCATTGGACCCTCTCGTGATCCTGGAAAGACCGATGCAGATGAAAAGGATCGAAATGGCGATAAGATCGAAACGGAAGTCCTTCGTCTTCAAATGCATATCCTTTCCGGCATTCTTTCCAAAGAAAAACCAGAACAGAAAATAAGTGATTGGAAAAAGACAAAGCTCATATATTATTTGCCTATGAGCGGGAATAGGATTGAAATACCACGGAATTTGGCTGAAAGCCAGGGCAAGCTGGTAGGAAAAATGTTGGACCGCATAACCTGCACCACATAAAGAAAGAGCAGTGGAATAGGGCACATCGTAAATGGAGAAGCAAAGGAGCGTACTTAGGGCGAAGATGGATAAGAAGCGGATGATGGAATACCAAACCGTGAATTTGATTTCATTTGGAAGCGGAAAGAAAAAACTGTATACAAAAAAACAAAGAGAAAAAGGAATGGCTCTAAGGAAGAAATGCCTTCTCTTCGGTAAGGAGTATGTGAATAGGAATTGAGCCACAAGAAGTTCGAATGAAAAAATCAGATTTCCGAGATGAACCGACGAAACAATCATATCAGCCTCCTATGTATCTGGCTAAGGCATTCAGAAACTTCTTCTTTGTCGGCCTTGAAATCTGCAGAACAATTCCATGGGTAATGCAGGCGTCTTTCTCTATTTTTTCAACCTGTTGGAGATTTACTAGGATGGATCTGTTGCAACGGACAAAACGAAAATTGTCGTTGAGTTTCTCTTCAGCTAGTTTCAGTGTCCCATATTCTTTTATCTTCTTATTCACCATATGATAAACGATATAGTGACCATCGGTTTCGACATATAACAAGTCGGATGGGTTGATGATATGGATATTCTGCTCGAAATCCCGAATTTCGAGAGACTTCCCCTGTTTACTGACAACTCTGGAGATGATTCGATCCATTTTCAACGAAAATGATTCCTTGCTGATGGGTTTGATGATGAAATCCAACGCCTCCACCTGATAACCTTCAAGCGCCATCTGTGCCAAATTGGTCACAAAAACAAGTATGACTTGCCTGTCTGCTTTTCTGATTTCCCTTGCTGTCTCAAGCCCATCTCTTCCAGGCATCTCGATATCAAGAAAAATGACATCAAAATCATTTTTGCTTGATGAAAGGAATTCATCTCCTGAGGAAAACAAATCGGTATTGATTTCTATGCCCTGTTCCCTTCCATACTGACTAAGAATGATGTCTAGCTTTTTCTGGGCTTCTTCTTCATCTTCGATTATCGCAACTCTTATCATGATTTTATTATATAATACTTTTCCAGTTAAGAAGACTACATAAACGTTTGATTTTTGCACAAAGCCACTATCTGATGGTCACAAAAGGGATGCTTTTCTAAGTTTAAAGACCGCCCTTAGAATCTCTTATCTTATAACTTCATATGGTTTTCAGATTTTCTATACTTCTTGAATTTGTCAAAACAGCTGTGTTCACTGCCTTGTATTTTTATTAAGGTTGCACAATCCGATTACTTATAGTCCGAGTCTGCCGAGAAGCTCCCGGTCATTCCTGCTTAGAGGCAGAGCTTTTAGTCATCACCCATTTCGTCCTGTAGTTTTCGTATACGCAAGGCTCATGTTCGAGACAAAGGAGATCGTATCCCTAGCTGATGAATTTTCCATTCCTCTTTCCCTGTAAGGAAAAAGGATGTGTCACAAGCACCGCTATAAACCTACATTTTGAGATCGACATTTACAGGTATTCGAAGGTCTCTTTGTCTTCCTTGTCGATTTCGGAACCAGAACATTATCTTCTTAATGTATAACGGATTATGTTCATAATGGTATACCAGTCAGAACATTCCAAGGATAAGGTTCTTTGCTTTTCCTTTGAAAAAAGGCCGTTTAAAAAAGAACAGAACCTCTGACTTCTGGACTTCTGCAAAACAGGTATAGTTGATCAACCATGAAAACTTTGGCTGGATTTTTTCTTTTTCGTTGGGCTAAAATCACTGAAAATTCGGCGTACAAGAATTTATAATGTCCGAAAGACAAGTATATATATCGGACTTCTAAATTCCTATGATGTAGGATGGAAGTTTTTATAGTCTACCAATTTTTATGTTTGCAAATATTTTGCTTTCGATTTCTCTAACTTCTGTATTGAACATAAAAATGGATTTCCATCATTCTGTGAATCAGGAAATCCATTGATTTTTTGGTCCTTTACAAATATTCGAGACTATGAAACTTTTCTACTATTCTTCTTCCGGCGTATATTGAACGATGGCAAGATCTACGACTTCCTTTTTCATCTTGATGACCTGAATCTGAAGGTTCTTGTAGGTGATGACATCTCCGACTTTCGGGAATCTTTCTTCCTGATGGGTGATGAATCCGCTGACGGTCGTGAATTCGTTCTCAAGCTCATCCGGATCGAGATGGAACGTATTCAGGAAATCATCGATATTGGTGTTTCCATGTACCAGATAAGTGTTTTTCATCCTCAGAGGCGTGATGAACGTCTCAGGCTTTTCATCCTCATCCCAAAGTTCGCCGACAAGCTCCTCGAGAATATCTTCCATGGTGATGATGCCTTCGGTTCCGCCATATTCATCCTTTACCAGAGCAATATGATGGTGATTCTCCTTCATCAGCTTCATGGCCGAAGAAATCATCATCGTTCTTGGAACGCTGATGATGGGAAGCGTCATCGAAGGAATATCCACTTTCTGTCCCTTGACCAGAACTCTCAATAACGTCTTTACCGGAACATACCCGAGGATATGGTCCATATCTCTCTTATAGACGAGAATCCTAGAATAATGGAAACAATCGGGAATCCTCAGAAAATCCTCGATGGATGTCTCCGTATCATATCCGAAAAGACGGACTCTCGGAGTCATGATCTCATAGCAGTTCGTTTCTTTGAAATCGATGGATTTGTGGATCAGCTCACTCTGGTCGGAATCGATGATTCCTTCCTTTTCGATTTCGTCGACCATGTTGACAAGCTCATCATCCGTAGCAATTACACTCTCTTTTCCGGTCTTGCCAATCAGCTTGGTGGAAAGGAAGGCGGTAAAACGGCTTGTCGGATAGACAAATGGAAGGAAAAGATATTTGAGAAAAGCCAGAAAACCGGAAGCAATCCTGGCAATCAAATATGCGTGATCCTTGCTGATTGCCTTAGGAAGGATCTCACCGAAAATCAGAAGGATGACAAGAAGGACAAGCGAAGTGACCGTGGAAGCAAGCTCGCCGATCAAAGGCTCAAGGACATCCTTCGAGAACAAGGATGCCAAAGAAGAAGCGAGGATGTTGACGAAGTCGTTTCCGAAAAGAATGGTCGCAATGGTCGAATCATAGTCCGACGCAAATTTCAGAGTCCGCTGATTCGCCTTTGAACCATGCTCCTTTGCTTCCTTTTCCAATCTCGTCAGTTTCAGGGAACTATAAGCCATATCCATTCCCGAGAAACATCCGGACAGGACAATCAGGAAAACAAGAATGATAAGATAGATAATATCGCGAATCGCCATAATTATGCCTTCTCCCCCTGATTCTTTTCGTTGATCGGACCGACAAGCTCCTCAAGGACATCTTCGGTTGTGATCATACCAAGAAGAGTCTTTTCCTTATACACAAGTGCGACCTGGGTGTGTCGGTTCCTGAAGCCTTCCACCATGTCGTCCATCATGATGTTGGGAGAAACGATATACGGCTTTTCGATGGAGCGGATGATGGAACATCTCTTGTCTTTGAGATAATCGGCAAGATAGGACTTTACCAGAAGCACACCGATGATCTTGTCCGGATTCTCATAATAGACAGGAATACGGGAATAAGGTATCTTCAGGACCATCTCGGCCAACTTGTCGTTTGTGATACCTTTTAGGTTTATGGTATACATCTTCTCCTTCGGGGTCAAAACCTCCTTAACGGAAGTATCGGCAAAATCGAAAGAGTTCTGGATGATATCCGTCTCGTTTTCCTCGATGACCCCATGCTCCTCATTGTCATCCAAAACTGCGTTGAAATCCTCTTCCGTCAGTTCCGGTTCTGCCTTCTTGCTGAAGACCTTCTTTGCCAAAGCAGAAAGACCGACAAACACGATCGTCAACGGGAAAAAGACGATGAGGAAAAAGGCCAAAGGAAAACTGACGATCCTTGCCAGTTTGTTCGGAATCCTCTTTCCGATCTGCTTGGGAAGAGTCTCACCGAAAACATACACCACCAAGGTGACGATGATGGAAATGATCAAAGAACCCAAAGTCTCGTCAAGACCAGGAGTTGCCTTAAGAAAAAGATAAGTGGAAAGATAGGAAAGGAAGACATTGACGGCATTGTTGCCGATCAGAATCGTATTGAGAGCCAGATCGAATTTCTTGGCAATCCACAATGCAAGTCCGGCACTTCTACTTCCTTCATCCGCCATTGCCTCAAGACGATACTTGTTGACGGAACTGAAAGCCGTCTCCGTCAAAGAGAAGAACGCGGAAAGAATGATGAAAATCAAAATAAGAACCAAAAACAGAATACTTTTACTGTCCACGATAATGACCTCAGTGAGATTGGATGGTACTCAGAACATCGACCATCTTCAGTCCATGCCTCTTTACAAAAGAAACCGCCTCATAGATGGCAGAATCGTTTGTCAGCTGTTCTGGTGCATGAGCATCCATGCCAAGAATGCATTTGGCATGATATTTCCCGGCTAAAGAGAAGAATTCATCGGTAGGATAAACCCAACGCAGGTTTCTTCCGATTTTCTTTTTCCCATTCCGGATTCCGGCAACATTTACTTCAAGGGGAATATCATAGGCAATCGCAGCCTTGATGATATCCATGGATACCTTTTTGCAGTCGCTGTCGAAGTTACCAATCGAGGCGAGAAAATAGTCTGGATGAGCGAAAATGGAGAAAAGCCCGCTCTGCATCGCCTGTAAGGCAAGATCACGGTAAAGATAAAGCATGGAAGGATTGGTGATGTTTCTGAAATGGGCATAGAGCTTCTTGTTGGAATCCATGGCAGAATGATTCCCTAGAATCATGTAGTCAAGGACATGGTTCTCGAGCTGCTCCTTGAAGAAAGGAAAATAGTCTGGAAAACATTCGGCCTCGAATCCGGTAAAGATCTGGATCCTTCCGGCGTACTTCTTTTTGAGGGAGGCTATGGATTTCACATAATCGTCGAACAAGGAAAAATCCCCTCTAGTATAGGGTTGAGAAAAACCGGGAAGCATCGCATGATCAGAAAATCCGAGATATTGATAACCATATCCGATTGCCTGAAGGACATAATCCTCATCTTCTCCGCTGGCATGCCCACATCGCTTTGTATGAGTATGATAATTCGCCTGTAACATATCCCTAATATTCTAGTCGATATCCATATAAAATACAAAGGTATGAGATTGCACTAAGCCGTTTTCGGAACGAACAATAAAAAAGGAGCTGTGACCTCGATTCGACTTTTCTAGAAAAGTCGAACCTAATGAACAGCCCCTGACGATAAAAAAGAAATGAATTCAAATGCGACAAAAACTAATCCAGACAATACTTATTTAAATCTTCCCGATAATAATCAAGGTTGTCATAATATTGAAGCTCCAAATATGTACCCACTTTTGGTAGCCAAATATCGAATTCACAGTTTTGATTATCTTCCCGATAAGTGACATGATATTTTGATCCGGTTAGACATTTATAGGCTATAACATAATAACCGAACTTGGTTGTCTTTCCATCGACTACGAATGTCTCGGAACTGATTCCACCTAAAGGAAATGAATAGGATAAACCGCTTTTGAATTCCCTGTCGTTTATTTTGCTTAGGATTTCCGTCTTGTTTTCGTTGAAATAGGTAAATGATATTCCGTTCTTTTCCAATGCTTTTGCAAACTTATCACTTCCAGAATTAGAAATATAAGCTTTGAGTTTTAGCGTTGTAGTATTAAACACCCCTTCCATTTGGGAAACAAAATATAATATCGGTCCAGAATCTTCTTGTAGTTTCTCGACCGTTATGCCGACCTCTTTTTCTGTCGTGGTTAACGAAGTGCTGCTTCCATTAGTGGAGGAAGGGGATTTGTTGGAAGAAATATCATTGCAGCCGGATAAACCCAGAAACAATGGAAGAACAAATAAAATTCTATTCTTGAACATTTTCTAACCCCCATTTATCTAGGAAGGAATTATAGTCTTTGTAATCCTTGAAGTAAAAAAGTTGGAAGAAATATGCGCTTTTGCTTGGCAAAACAACATGGCCATCCACATTTTCATATAACAATTTCGTCTGGTACATTTCTTGTTTATCATAGTTTGTATAGCGGGAATGCGAATAAAAAAATAATTCTGAGTTGCAGATACTGTACAATAACAATAGGTATAACCTCCAAAGGGATTTTTTGTTCCATCAACATAAATTTGTTCTTCATTCTTTATTGATATTGTTTCAGTGTAGCTGACACCATAAGATAAACTTGTGGAATAGTCACTCGAAATTACTTCAGTAAGTTTGGCAAATCCTCCAAAATCAAATTCCGTTTCCACTTTTGCACCTAATGTCATTGAAATGCTTGATTCACCTGAATATGTGACAGATTGTGTATTCTCTTTAGACCAGGTAATTGTTGTTGGATTATAAACAAAATGTGTGCCGAGGATACGTAAAGGTACTGCCGTATCAGCAATTTCCTTTTCTTGGTATACGCTTAGATAATAGCTGTCTCCGATTTTCGAAGTTGAATTTTTTCTGGAATCAAGATGGATTTTCCATAAATGAATGATGCATTATCGGACAAATCATGAAGAGCATGTATTCGCTCAACACGCCAGCCAGTGCTATTGGCTAGAAGAAGGGATGATAGAACTAAATTACTTAAAGTCATATATACCTCCTTTTTCTTTTATTTTATATTTGTGTAATGTCGGAATCAAGATTGATATAAGTCAATAGTATGTGTAAATAAGATATAGGTACAACGTTGTCTTATCTT
>ERZ808240.3013-NODE-3013-length-17237-cov-6.666104_pt1 | contig 17237 bp, 14 predicted proteins | sample MGYA00521084_ERZ808240 | MGnify/ENA primary metagenome ERZ808240 (study PRJEB31516, sample SAMN03275571) | gut metagenome | biome: mammalia-associated habitat; material: feces | host: Papio cynocephalus | place: Kenya | collected 2012-08-06 ... | reverse complement strand
AAACTATCAATATTTCTTCCAAATGTATCAACTATTCACAGAAACTATCAATATTCTCCAAAATATATCAACCATTCCCAGAAACTATCAATATTTCTTCCAAATGTATCAACTATTCACAGAAACTATCAATATTCTCCAAAATATATCAACCATTCCCAGAAACTGTCAATATTTCTTCAAAATATATCAACCATTCACAGAAACTATCAATATTTCTTCAAAATATATCAACCATTCTCCGAAACTATCGATAATTTCTCCGAGATACATCAATACTTCTTCTACGAAATCGCATCCTTCATGCTCTTTACATACTCAAACACTGGCTGTGCAGCTTCGCGTCCGTACTTTGCGATGATCTTCACGATCGCGCTTCCGACGATAACGCCATCTGCGGAGGCAGCCATCTTCTTTGCCTGCTCCGGCGTTGAGATTCCGAATCCGATTGCGCAAGGAATGTCCTTCGCTTTCTTCACAAGCTCGACCATCTCGCCGACATTTGTTGTGATCTCGGTTCTTGTTCCGGTTACGCCGAGGGAAGAAACACAGTAGACGAATCCATTTGCTTCCTTCGCGATCATGCTGATCCGTTCATGTGAAGTCGGCGCGATCAGGGATACAAGATCCAGACCATACTGCTTGCAGATCGGATCAAACTCCGCCTTCTCCTCGTAAGGAATATCCGGCAGAATCAGTCCATCAATGCCGATTTCCTTACAGGTCGAGATGAATTTCTCTGAACCATAAGAGAATACGACATTCGCGTAAGTCATAAACACCATCGGAATCGTGACCTTCTGGCGCAGCTTGCGCACCAGATCAAACACCTTGTCTGTCGTCACTTTATCCACGCCGGTCAGTGCACGGATATTTGCCTCCTGAATGACCGGACCTTCTGCCGTCGGATCTGAAAAAGGGATTCCAAGCTCGATCAGGTCTGCCCCTGCATCAACCATTGCGTACACAATTTTCTCTGTTGTTTCCAAATCCGGATCACCACATGTGATGAACGGAATAAATGCTTTTCCATGTTCAAATGCTTTTGCTATATTACTCATGAAGATCCTCCCCTCTGTAACGGGCGATCGCTGCTACGTCCTTATCGCCACGTCCGGAAATATTGATAACCATAATCTGATTCTTGTCCATCTGTGGTGCCAGCTTCATCGCGTAAGCAACTGCATGTGCACTCTCAATGGCTGGAATAATTCCCTCGATTTTTGAGAGATATTCAAATGCATCCACCGCCTCATCATCTGTGATTGCCACATATTCTGCTCTGCCGATATCATGCAGATATGCATGCTCCGGTCCGATACCCGGATAGTCAAGACCTGCGGAGATCGAATAAACCGGTGCGATCTGTCCGTATTCATCCTGACAAAAGTAAGATTTCATACCGTGGAAGATTCCAAGACGTCCGGTATTCAGAGTTGCTGCTGTCTCGAATGTATCAATGCCTCGTCCGGCTGCCTCACAACCGATCAAGTGCACACTCTTATCTTCAATAAAATGATAGAATGCACCGATTGCATTGGAACCACCACCTACACAGGCGAGCACCGCATCCGGAAGTCTGCCTTCCTTCTCCATGATCTGCTGCTTGATCTCACGGCTGATCACCGACTGGAAATCACGCACGATCGTTGGAAATGGATATGGTCCCATAACTGAACCAAGTACATAATGTGTATCGTCAATCCGGCTTGTCCACTCACGGAATGTCTCAGAAACCGCGTCCTTCAGTGTACCGGTTCCGCTTTCGACTGCATGTACCTTCGCACCAAGCAGACGCATCCGGTATACATTTAACGCCTGACGGATCGTGTCTTCCTTACCCATGAAGATCTCGCACTCCATACCCATCATCGCTGCAACCGTTGCTGTTGCAACACCATGCTGACCTGCACCGGTCTCTGCGATCACACGTGTCTTACCCATACGCTTTGCAAGCAGCATCTGTCCAAGTACATTGTTAATCTTGTGGGAACCGGTATGGTTTAAGTCCTCACGCTTCAGGTATATCTTAGCTCCACCCAGATCCTTACTCATACGCTCTGCATAATAAAGTCTGCTCGGTCTGCCTGCATACTCATTGTATAACTCGGTCAGTTCCCGGTTGAATTCCGGGTCATCCTTGTATTTATTATAGGTTGCTTCCAATTCGTTGACGGCATTCATGATTGTTTCCGGTACATACTGACCGCCATGAATTCCAAATCTTCCTTTCGACATCTCTTGTCCTCCTTATGTATATGTAGTGCCCCTCACATCCGGGTAACACCACATCGCTTTCGCTCTGTGGTATATCATCATAAATGTAAATTAAGTTCTATATACTGATTTCAAATGTACAATTCAGAACATGTCATTCTCTTACTATCTTCACGACTTCCACCATCTTGTCGAAGTCCTTGCTTCCGTCTGTCTCGATTCCGGAGCTTACATCCAGCCCGTAGCTTCCAAGTGCTGCTGCCTCCCGCAGGTTTCCTGCGTGAAGTCCACCCGCTAAAAAATACGGTTTTCCGAATAACACTCCTTCTGCGGTATCTCCAGCGGCCGCCTTTGCCTCCCGCAACAGTTCCCAGTCAAACGCCTCTCCGGTTCCGCCAAGCACGCCCTTGCGGTAGGTATCTAACAGCAGATAATCAACCGGAAGTTCGGCTGCCTGCCGTATCTGTTCAACCGTCTGCACCTTAACCGCCTTGATCACCGGCACATCACATACCTCGCGCAGACGTCTGATATAATCCGCATCTTCCTCGCCATGCAGCTGAACCATGTCGATACAGCCATCCTGCACGAGCGATGTGATTACGGAAATGTCTTCATTGACGAACACGCCGACAGCTGGAATCTCCGCATTCAGCGCTTCCCGGAATTTCTTTGCCTGTGCGGCACCGATCTTCCGTCTCGTATTCGCAAATATAAATCCGACGAAATCCGGCTTGACCTGATTTGCATATTCGATATCACACGGCTTCATCATACCACATAATTTAATCTTCTGCATTTCACTTTCCTTCCAGCCTATTCCATACTTATCCTGCCTTACACACCACTTTGATCACCTGACATGCGCTTACATTCCCCGCAGTTCATTCAAAGCCTGCTTCTTGTTCTCACTGCGCATCAGTGTCTCACCGATCAGCACCGCATCCGTTCCATTTTCCAGAAGCTTCGCAATGTCTTCTGCCGTCTTGATTCCGCTTTCAGACACAAATGCGACTTCCTTTGGTACCATCTTCCGATACCTCGCGGAATTGTTGATATCCACCGTAAATGTCTTCAGATCCCGGTTGTTCACGCCGATGATCGATGCCTCAGCGAGAAGCGCCATCTCTACTTCCTGCTCATCGTGTGCCTCGACCAGTGCCGACATGCCAAGCTCGGTTGCGATTGCCTGATACTCCTCTAACTCCGACTGGGAAAGAAGCGAACAAATCAGCAGGATTGCTGATGCACCAAGCGTCCGTGCCTGATAGATCATATACGGATCAATCGTAAAATCTTTTCGTAATACCGGAATCTTCACATGCTGGGTAATCTCTTTTAAGTACATGTCCTTTCCCTGAAAATAATACGGTTCCGTGAGACACGAGATAGCGGATGCGCCCGCCATCTCATATTCCTTCGCAATCTCCAGATACGGGAATTCCTCTGCGATCACGCCCTTGGATGGGGACGCTTTCTTCACCTCACAGATAAACGAAATGCCCGGACTCTTCAAGGTCTGGTAAAACGGAAATAACCTCGGACGGTTTCCCTTCGGCATTTCTGCTGCCAGCCGCTCCGCTTCATTCCGCATATTGAAAAATGGTATTTGTTTTTTATCTTCTTCCACGCGTGCCCGTGTCTTTTCTGCTATCTCATCTAATATCATGTTCAAACTCCCTTATGCCATTTTCCTGTAAGTAATTTCTGTTTGCAAATTATGCATTTGTTTCCTCTATAAATTTCTCAAGAGTTGCAAGCGCCTTGCCGCTTGTGATCATCTCACGTGCCTCTTTGATGCCTTCCTCGATGCTCACATTTTTTGCAACATGGATGGCTGCACCTGCATTGATCAGCACAGCATCAAGCTTCGCACCCGTTACCTTTCCTTCAAGGATTTCCTTCACTAATGCTGCATTTTCCTCCGGTGTACCACCGACTAAGTCTTCCTTCTTGCATCGTGTGAATCCGAACTGCTCCGGTGTGATCGTGTACTTTGTGATCTTACCATCGGCAAGCTCGCAAACCTCAGTATCTGCACTCATAGATATCTCATCCAGGCAATCCATGCCATAGACAACCATTGCACGCTTCAATCCAAGATCCTTCAACGCATTTGCAACCGTGTCGAGCAGATCCTCGCTGTACACGCCAAGCAGCTGGTATGTATTGTATGCCGGGTTTGTCAGAGGACCTAAGATATTGAATACAGTTGGAACACCGATGGCTTTTCTGACCGGACCGACATAACGCATTGCCGGATGATATTTCTGCGCAAATAAGAAGCACAGGTTTGTATCCTTCAATACCTTCACATTCTTCTCTGGCTCTAACATCAGATTGACACCGAGTGCTTCAAGACAATCCGCCGTTCCGCATTTGCTGGAAGCTGCGCGGTTTCCGTGCTTGGCAACTGCCACACCTGCCGCTGCGGTTACGATTGCTGCCGTAGTCGAAATGTTAAATGTGTTCGAACGGTCTCCACCGGTTCCAACAATATCGATCACATCCATATCGCCACGGTCAAGCTTCGTTGCAAAGCTGCGCATACCTTCTGCACAGGCGGAAATCTCTTCGGCTGTCTCCCCCTTCATATGCAGGGCTACCAGAAATGCTGCGACCTGTGCCTGTTCTGCCTCGCCGCTCATGATCTCCTTCATAACCTGAAGGGCTTCTTCTCTTGTCAGATTCTCTTTATTCATTGCTTTGCTGATTGCTTCTTTTATCATTGTTTTGTCCTCCTCATTTCATATACCAAGTCTATGATTAATAATTCACTGCAGACGCGCCTGGGTAGCGCCCCCTCACATTCGTTCGGCGGCAGATTGTCGGGCGCATCCTAAATATGAACCTACGGTTCATATGCGCCCTCCTCTCGCTCGGTTCAGCACGCAGCGGTACTAAATTCGTGCTCCTCACTCATTAAGTGCCGGCGTGCTTCAACGGTCTGCTGTAGAATCATTAATCATAGTCTTGGCATAATGTAATTCTTTCTAACTTACATTCAAAAACCGCTCCATAATTTTCCTTCCATCCGGTGTAAGTATTGACTCCGGGTGGAACTGTACGCCATATACCGGATAGTCCCGATGCTCCACTGCCATGATCTCGCCGTCCTCTGTACGGGCGATCACCTTCAGCACTTCCGGAAGCTTATCCTCTTCCGCTGCGAGGGAATGATATCTGGCTGCCTGCAGCTTCGGTTCCATTCCCTTGAAGATGACGCTGTCGGTGTCGAGATCAACGATGGACATCTTTCCGTGCATCAGTTTCTTCGCATATCCAACCTCGCCGCCGAATGTCTCACAGATTGCCTGATGTCCGAGACACACACCGAGGATTGGAATCTTACCTTTGAAGTAGTCAATCACTTCCTCACAGATTCCGGCATCCTTTGGTCTGCCCGGTCCCGGTGATACAATGATGTGATCCGGGGCCAATGCTTCAATCTCCGCGATCGTCATCTCATCATTTCGGATCACCTTGATATCCGGTCGGATCATTCCGACGAGCTGATATAAGTTGTAAGAAAAACTATCGTAATTATCGATCAGTAATATCATGCTGCCATCTCCTTTCTTAGTCTGTCATTTCCTGTGAGATCTCGATTGCTTTCATCACAGCCTTTGCCTTATTGATACATTCCTGATATTCATTCTCCGGTACACTGTCCGCCACGATTCCGGCGCCGCTTCGTACGAATACTTTTCCATTTTTCTTATAAGCGATCCGGATTGCAATACAGGTATCTAAATTTCCGGTGAAATCGATATATCCGATTGCGCCTCCATAGATGCCGCGCTTGTTGTTCTCCAGTTCATTGATGATCTCACAGGCACGGATCTTCGGCGCACCAGACAAGGTTCCTGCCGGAAGGATTGCATCGACTGCATCTGTTACCGAGCAGTCGTCCCGCAGTTCTCCGCGTACCGTAGAACCGATATGCATCACGTGAGAATACCGCTCGATACTCATGTATTTCTCCACTTCCACGCTTCCGAACTTGCTAATCTTACCGATATCATTTCTTCCGAGATCTACGAGCATGTTGTGTTCGGAACGTTCTTTCTCGTCTGCCAGAAGTTCCTCTTCATTGCGAAGATCTTCTTCCTTTGTCTTTCCTCTCGGTCTGGTTCCAGCCAGCGGGAAGGTATGCAGCACACCATTTTCCAGCTTGACCAGTGTCTCCGGGGAAGCTCCTGCTACCTCGATGTCGTCACCGCTGAAGTAGAACATATACGGCGATGGGTTGATAGTACGAAGTACACGGTAGGTGTTCAACAGGCTTCCGGAGAAATCTGCCTCCAGCCGGTTCGATAATACAACCTGGAAGATATCGCCCTCGTAAATGTAATTTTTCGCTTTCGCCACCATGTTGCAGAAGGCTTCCTTGTCAAACAACTTCCGATATTCGGATGTCATCTTTGCCGGTTCTACTTCGGCTTCCTCACCATGCTTGATCAGCTCAATGATCTCGGAAATCTCTTCCACCGCATGGATATAATTCTCCGTCAGGTTATCAGTCTTCGCATTTGCAATGATGAGCATCTTCTGCTTCACATTATCAAATGCAATTACCTTATCAAAGAGCATCAGATCTACATCGTTAAAACCTTCCTCATCTTCTGCATCCAGATTCAGCTTCGGTTCGCTGTATTTGATGTAATCATATGCGAAATATCCAACCAGTCCGCCGGTAAATGTCGGGAATCCTTCGAGCTTCGGACTCCTGTAATCTGCTAAAATCTGGTTGATACAGGCTTCCGGGTGCTGTACCATTTCCTCCCGGATAACGTTTCCATTCACATCGGTAACCTTCAGCTTTCCGTTCATGCATGTCACACAAAGCTTTGGCTTGTAACCAAGGAATGTATAGCGGCCCCAGTTTTCCTGATTCTCCACACTCTCTAACATGTAACAATGCTTACTTGCTTTTTTCAGTATCTTCAATACCTGCATCGGCGTGCGGATATCGGAATAGATTTCCTTCATAACCGGAACAACCTTGTAATCCTTCTGATACTGCATTGCTTCTTCTAACGTTGGTCTGATCATCTTCAAACTCCTTTCTTCGTGACATGGTTCCAATAAATCTGCAATTGAGCAGGCTAACGCCTACTCGATATACACTCCGTATAACACTTCGATTTCGCTACGCTTCATCTCAGTGATTATACATTCGCCAAATACAGATTTTCGTGCAAGCACGAATCTGTACTTGGCTCATCGTGTATAACAAAAAAAGTCCCTGACAAAATATACTTTTGTCAAGGACGGAATTTCCGCGGTGCCACCTTGCTTCATGAGAGTTCCTCTCATGCTCTTTCAGAATACTATCATATTCCATGCAACTAACGTATGCGAACGTCATAGAATACTCAGAGCAGATGCTCCTTTGACTATGCCCTCCATGGTCCATTTGCTACCCTGCGTTCGACTCGGTTCTCAGCCTCCCGAATTCTCTGTACGTGCACGATGTAGCGTTATCTCCACATCATTGGTTTCGTGTCACTATTCATTTTCGATAGGTTTATACTACTCTACTTCAGAAAGAATGTCAATAACCTTTTTTTAGTTATTTTTCCTCTGTCAACCCCATTTTAGCTTAACGCACTTAAACGTTCTGCAAGTACCTGCAATTCACTGACGATATCGCCAACCTCCACAACGATGGAGCTGTTTTCCTCACTGCTCTCGAGTGTGATGCTGGAATGTGCAGTTACTTCCTCTGTCGCTGCTGAGATCGTCTGGATGCTGTCCACGATTGCCTCGTTCGACTGTGCCAGTGAAGATACAAGTCCGGTCAGTTCCTCTGTCAACTGGTGGATATCCTGTGTCCGGCTTGCGATCGTCTCGAAGCTGGATGCAGTCTCTGTTGCTGCGATGCTCTGCAGCTTATTGTTATCGATCAGGTAACTGACAACATTTACAACTTCGGTCAGCTCCTCTGAAATATTTCCAATCAATTCTGCGATATTGACCGTTGCTTCCTGCGTCTGATCTGCAAGCGCAGAAATCTCTGATGCAACGACAGCAAAACCCTTACCGGCTTCGCCAACTCTTGCTGCCTCGATACTTGCATTTAAGGATAGAAGGCCTGTCTGATCGGTAATATTGCCGATGATATCGACGATGTTCTGCATCTGGCTTGCATATGCTGTCAGCTTGTCAAGCTCCGTTGCAACCTTCTTGCTTGCCTCATCGCTTGTACCCACCTGCGAAATCAACTCATCGATCTTGTTCTTGCCCTGTGCGACTTCCTCACTTGCCTCGTTCATATCGTTCTCAATCGTGTCGGATACATTCTCCACACGCTCAATTGCATGTTGGATTTCCTCTGTCTTAAGAAGCTGGGACTGTACCGACTCTGCGGTATCATTCGTTCCATTTGTTACTTCTTCCATAGAAGCCTTTGTCTTTGTAATCGAATCCTCGAGCGTTGTCATCTTCTCGGATACTGCCAGAATATCCCCGATCATGTTCTCAGAGATCTCCAGAATCTGCTCTAACATTGCAGACACAGACTCCTTTTCCTTCGTGATAGCCTTCATCTTCGCTTCGTTGTTCGAGATGATCACATTTGTCGCCATCACCATGAACACTGCAAATAACAGTGTAAAACCAATCCGGATTTCAACATTCGGCAGATCTTCCGATGTGATCATACCATTTGCTGCCATGTAGATTACATGAACCAGATTGATCAGGAACATACCTCCCGCTGCGCCAAAACTCAATTGTTTCTGTCCATACACAATGACGAAAAAACTAACGAGTGCACCATACACGAATGCAACTGGCGAAACGGTTGTAAATATCGTAAATGTATAGAATACTGTATATGAATAAATCAAAATCCGCTTCAGATTCTCACTCGCCGGATTCCGCTTATACACAATCCAGATTGCTGCCAGCGGCAGGATTGAAAGTGCCGCAAAGATAGCAAAATATCCACCTGTACGACTGCCCTTGATAACCTCGACAAGATAGCATGCCAGCAAAACGGCATTGTAGACGGAATATCCGATCACCGTAAACCGGTTCGCCCGGCTCGTTCCTTCCAGACTATCCAGCGTGTTTTTTATTTCTGCGACTTTTTCCTGCATCTTTTCCTGCATATTATCATGTGCTGCAGCCATCGCTTCTCTTATATTTTCTTCCATAAAGCATGTTCCTCCTATGTTGTATATTTATATCCTGTCCTGCTTATGATTTTACCACATTTCTATACTCTCCACAAATCATACTCATTTATTTAGAAAGATTCTTCAGCTCTTGTACCAGCTGCATATCTTCCGGTTTTACTTTCATGTTCGTACAAAGGTTTTTTCCTTCTGCTGTTGTCACGTTAATCTCAATAATCGAACCTTCCCCAATCTGTTTCGACGCCGCCTTGAAAAATGCCGAAAGCTTCGGATGGTTCGTCGTAAACTGTGCCAGCAGCCCTTTTGCTTTCATTAAATTCATTGGATTCATGTCTGTCTACTCTCCTTTAGCCCAATCAAATGATGTCCGCACGGCTTTCTCCCAGCCACGTATACGCACATTCTTCTCTTCTTCTGTGATCTGTGGTTCAAATATCCGTTCCGTCTGTGCATTGTTTCGGATCTCGTCCATATCTTTCCAATACGAGACAGCCAGTCCTGCAAAATACGCCGCCCCAAGCGCCGTCGACTCCACACATACCGGTCGCCGCACCGGAACCTGTATAATATCCGCCTGTGTCTGCATCAGGTAATTATTCGCACTGGCTCCACCGTCCACATTCAACGATTGCAGATGGATACCGGAATCCTGATTCATCGCCGCAAGCACATCTGCCACCTGATAGGCAATCGAATCGAGCGTTGCACGCACGATATGTTTTTTATTCACTCCTCGTGTCAATCCCACGATCGTACCACGCGCATAGCTGTCCCAATACGGGGCTCCAAGCCCGGTAAATGCCGGAACGACATAGCAGCCTGCCGTATCGTCTACCTGTGTGGCAAGTGCCTCACTCTGTGCCGCATCCCGGATAAATTCCATCTCGTCGCGCAGCCACTGGATCACTGCCCCTGCAACGAATATAGAACCTTCAAGTGCGTAATTGATCTTTCCATCTCTGCCCCAGCCAATCGTCGTAACAAGGCCGTGCTTGGAAAGAATTGGTGTCTCTCCGGTATTCATCAGAAGAAAACAACCCGTTCCATATGTGTTCTTCGCATCGCCCGCCTGAAAGCAATTCTGTCCAAAGAGTGCTGCCTGCTGATCGCCTGCGGCACCCGCGATTGGGATCTCGCCACCCAGCAGATTCGTACATGTATACCCATAGACTTCACTGTTCGAGCGCACCTCTGGCAGCATGCATTCTGGAATATCCAACAGCTTTAAGATATCTGCATCCCACCGGAGCGTATGAATATTGAACATCATCGTCCGCGATGCATTGGAATAATCCGTCACATGCACCACTCCACCGGTCAGCTTCCAGATCAGCCATGTCTCTACCGTTCCGAACAACAACTCTCCGGCTTCCGCGCGCTGCCTTGCCTGTGGCACATGGTCTAACACCCATTTTACCTTTGTTGCAGAGAAATACGGATCCAAAATCAGTCCGGTCTTTTGCTGGATCATATCCTTGATCGGAAGCACATTTCTCTCCGCATCAATCATCGTCTGTCCAAGCAACGCCTCACAATACTCCGCCGTTCTCCGGCACTGCCAGACGATCGCGTTGCAGACCGGCTGTCCGGTCTTTTTATCCCAGATGATCGTTGTCTCACGCTGGTTTGTAATTCCGATGGCTGCGATATCCTCTGCCGTCACATTGATCTTTGACATCGCCTCAACTGCCACGCCAAGCTGCGTCGACCAGATCTCATTTGCATCATGCTCCACCCAGCCTGGCTGCGGAAATATCTGTGTAAATTCTTTCTGCGCCATACTCACAATTGTTCCGCTCTTATCAAATAAGATACAGCGGTTACTTGTTGTACCGGCATCAAGCGCCATAATATAACGTTTCCTTTGTTTCTCCAATTCCCGTTCCTCACTTTTGTCCAAATATTCTCTGATATCCGTAATTTAGCTTCTGCTCCGGTTCCACAGCAGCTGCCATCTCCTGTGTTTCCATCCGCACCTGTATCTGCCTTGCCTCCTGCATACGGTTCTCGCATTCCAGATTCCCGCAGTTCATACAGATCCCCTGACACTGCTGCCCCGGATTATCTGATAGCAGGGCAAAAAATACCACGCTTTTGGATGGCTGTAGCACGCCATATTCATTTGCCGTTATATCATTTTCCTGTCCAATATCTGCCGGCTGTCTGCCGTACACTTCCATAAGAAGTGCCTGCATCCCATCCAGTGGAATTTCCTCCCCTACAAACACATAACGCTTCACATAGCGGCGGTGGAATTTCGGATAGCTCTGATTGAAATCCGCATACATCTGCAGAAGCAGCTCATTTGCCACACACTCCACCATATAGCTTTCCGATAACGCGTGCTCCCGCTCATAATATTCCTGCAGGCGGTCCACACCTTCGCCAAGTGTCATCGCCACAAGTGCCGACTGTTCTGCATCGAGAAGCGGAACGCCCCGCATCCGTGTGTTGATTCGATAGATTGCATACGGTGCCATGTAAGTGCGAACCTTCTCATACACCTGCTGCAACGCTTCTTTTTCTTCTGTGGAAAAATGATATTTGCGTATCACCTGCTCGATAAATACGTCCTTATTTGGTTGTTCAACTGCCATTCTGACTTTCATAGTTCCACTCTTACCGTTTAATTTTTTATAAAATCATATATGTCTTGATATACCCGTTTTCTGCCTTTTTCATTCAGAATTTCATGACGCATACCCTTGTACATCGCACCCCGGACATCCGTATATCCAAGATCCTTCATAAAATGAATTGCTTTTCCAAAATCACTTGGACTGATTGCACATGGATCATCCTTGCCGGAGAAGAACTTGATCGGCAGATCCTTATGCTTCATCTGCCAGCCATCCTTGCTGTATGTCTCCTGTAGAAGATAGGCCAGATTCTCATAGCCATCTAATGTAAACGTGAAATTGCAATACCTATCGTTGTTGTATTTTTCTACCGCATCGCGATCAGAATTGATCCACGCATGCTGTAATTTTTCCTTCTTAAATCGTCTCTCGTAGCTCGAATTCATCATGATATAATCCATAAGCTTTGAGTGCCTGCGTCTGCCCTTGCATCCACGGAGGATCTTCAATAACCGCAGTCCCGGTGCAATGCCATGCCGCATCGAAGGACTTCCGACAATCACTGCCTTGTCGATCTCATCGTCATACCGCTTCAGATAACAGCGGGCTACAAGAGAACCCATACTGTGTCCAAGCAGAATATATGGCACATCTCCGACACTCTCTTTAATCAGTTCTGTCACCTGATGTGCATCTTCGATCAAGCCATCATATCCGGCATCGTAGAAATATCCGAGATCTGCATCACTCACGACGCTGCTGCCATGTCCACGATGATCATGAATCACACACAGATATCCTTTCTCCGCCAGAAATTTCATAAAATCATAATACCGTTCCTTGTGTTCACACATTCCATGCAAAATCTGCACCACGCCGATGATCTTCCCTTCCGGCGCAACTGTCATCGCATGAATTTCAAGCTTATCTGCATGTGAATGAAATTTAAACTCTCTATATTTGACTGCCATGTATAGCCTCCTGTCTATTTTACGCCACATTTCTTACAAATATCCTGCAGACAGCACACATCACAATGCGGCTTCGTGCGCGCACTGCACACATCTCTGCCATGATATACCAGCCGGTGGCATAAATCGCTGCCCTCTTCCGGTGGGATGATCTTCCACAATGCCATCTCGACCTTCTTTGGATCTTTCTCGCCATCCACAAGTCCCATCCGGTTCACCAGACGAATACAATGTGTATCCGTCACGATTGCAGGCTTGCCGAACACATCGCCCATAATCAGATTTGCACTCTTTCTTCCAACGCCCGGGAGTGCCAGCAATGCGTCAAAATCATCCGGTACATTGTCCTGATATCGCTCGTGCAATACTTTCATACATGCACAGATATCTTTCGCCTTGCTTCTTCCAAGTCCACACGGACGCACAATTACTTCTACATCCTCCGGTCTCGCCTCTGCAAGTGCTGCTACAGTCGGATATTTCGCATACAGATCCTGCACCACGATATTGACTCTCGCATCTGTACATTGTGCTGCCAGACGCACCTCGACCAGCAGCTTCCACGCTTCATCATACTCCAAAGTACATGTGGCATCCGGGTATGCTTCCCTCAAACGCTCTATAATTATAGCGGCTCGTTGTTTCTTCGTCATCGCACAGTATCTCCATTATTTTATCCTTTATATCATACCAAAATTCATGAAAAATGAAAACCTTTTTCTCCCTCGATTTATCTTCGTTTTTTTCATCTTGACGTACCCAATTTTACTTTTGTATAATATTGTAATCAAGTAAAGTAATTGACGCATCTTTCTATATCGTCAAGCAAGCATATCATACAACTGGAGGAACCGGATATGGATTTACGCATACAGAAAACAAGACAGAACATTTTTCAGGCATTCATCGAACTTCGGGAGAAATATCCTTTGGAGAAGATTACCGTCAAGGAGCTGACAGAACGTGCCCAGATCAGCAAGCAGACCTTCTATCTTCACTACCAGGATATGTATGATCTGTCCGAGCGCATTGAACAGTCCATGATTCAGGAGATGTTAAAAGAACTTCCTTACCCGGAAAATATCCTTACCCATACAGGCGAGGTCACAAAGCAGTTGTTCCAGAAAGCAATCGATCAGGGTCATAATTTCCGGGTTGTCTTTTCCGGCTCCCGCGTCAGCGCACTTACCGAAGGGCTGGAAACGTCCCTCAAAAATGCATTATACGAGAAATGTCCAAAATACCGCACCGATCTCCGCGCCAATATTCTCATCACAATTCTGGTTCAAGGCTGTTACCACGCCTACGAACAGTATTCAACAATTGATCAGGATCGTGTTGTGTCTATTATCAGTAAAATTGCAGATGAGATCTCAAACGAATGTAAATAAAAGAAATCCTAAAAATGCAAAAGCGGTCAACTTGGGGATAGTTGACCGCCAGCTGCGTTATCAAATAACGCGAAGGAGAAATGTGTGTCTTGTGACACTAATATGAATCTTGGGGGGATTCTATATATATAAAGCATTCTCATGCTTTATACCAATTTCATAAGACTTCCTTCCTCTTTTGTCGATTCGCCTCTACACGAGTTATCTTTTGTAGAAATGTATCTCTTGAAGTCTATGGTTGTATAATACAGATTTTTTTTGGTTTTTTATATCAAATATATGTCTTTTTTTGCACCATTATGATATACTATTAAAAAAATTTAAAGCAGAGAAATTTTTAGGATTTTTAGAAGGAGTATCTATGAATATCGACAAAGAAGTAAATCTGAAATTATTTCATCAACAACAGGAGCAAAGCCGCCATCTGGACTACGAAAAAGAATTTGGCATCTACAAAGCAATTGCCAATGGCAACATGGAGGAGGTAAAAGCCCGTCATAAAGAATATGAGGAACACAAAGGCTACACAACTGGCGAAGACAGAAATGGTGTATTGTCTGCCGATCCATTACAGAATGCCAAGTATCACTTTGTGATCCTTGCAGCTATGACAAGCCGTTTCTGTGCACAGTATGGTCTTCCACGTGAGGTTGCCTACAGTATGAGCGATATATTTATCCAGCGTATGGATGTATGCAAGAAGAAAGAAGAAGTCGACAGGCTTCAGACTGAAATGATCATGAGCTATACCAAAGCGATGCAGGATAACCGTAGCAAGGGAATCTATTCCAAGCAGATCGTCAAATGTGTCGATTACATCCATGCCAATCTGCAACAGGAGCTTCGCCTGGAAAGTATCGCGGAATACCTCAATATGAATCCAACGTATCTTTCCCGTCTGTTTAAAAAGGAAATGGATGTTTCGATCTCCGCTTATATCAAGACCGAACGTTTGAAAACTGCCGCACACCTGCTGCAATACAGCAATTATTCCATCTCTGAAATATCAGAGTACTTAAACTTCTCCTCCCAGAGTCATTTCACAAGCTCCTTCCAGGAGTTGTATGGACTCACGCCAAAGAAGTACCGGGATTTACATACAAGCTGTGAATCTCCGGATCTGGAAGATTCCGAAAACTAACCTCTACGATTGCGCAGCAATCTGGGCAGCCAGATCCTCCAGATACATCCAACGATCCATCTTTTCTGCCAGCGTTTGTTCGAGCTGTTCCTGCTCTTCATAGAGCCGTTGCAGTTCGGAGGAATTGCTGGCATTTTTTTCCATTGCAGATTTATTGTCTTCAAGCTTCTGTTCTAAGGCAGCAATGTCATCTTCAATCATATCATATTCCCGCTGTTCCTGATACGAAAGCTTCAGCTTCTTGGTACGCGGTTTTTCTTTCCAGTTATCCGACTTTCCCGCTTTCGTCTCAGCAGCCTCTGTTTTGGCTGCTACAGATTTCTCCGCCATCTGCTGTTCATACAGAACCCGTGTCTCATAATCGGTATAACCGCCCTCGCTCTGCCAGAGTGTTCCATCCGGTCGGAATGCGAAGATCCGGCGTACCACACGGTCTAAGAAATAGCGGTCATGACTGACTGCAACAACGATTCCCTGAAAAGAATCCAGATAATCTTCCAAGATCGTCAATGTTGTAATATCCAGATCATTTGTCGGCTCATCTAATATAAGAACATTCGGTGCGGACATCAAAACCTTACACAGATACAACCGTCTGCGCTCACCACCGGAAAATTTTCCGATCAGTCCATACTGATCCTCGCCACGGAACAAGAAACGTTCCAGCAGTCTTGCCGCAGTAATCCTTCCTTCGTCTGTCTCTACATATTCCGCCACGTCGCGGATATAATCGATCACACGCTGGTTTGGATCCATATCCGTTCCAAGCTGGATTTCCTGTGCGAAATGGCCTATCTTTACCGTTGGACCAATCACAACACTCCCGCTGTCCGGCTCCAATATTCCCTGCATGATCTTAAGCAGCGTACTTTTCCCACAGCCATTCCGACCAACAATTCCAATCCTGTCATCCTTCAATAAATGATAGGTAAAATCATGAATAATCGTCTTTCCGCCAAAGCTTTTTTCGATATGGTCAAGCTCCACTGTTGTCCGTCCAAGACGTGAGGAAACGGAACCAAGCTCTACCTGTGCATCCTTTAACGGTGCTGATTTGCTTTTCATCTCCTCGTAGCGTTCCAGTCTCGCCTTCTGCTTGGTTGAACGCGCTCTGGCACCACGTTTCACCCATTCCAGCTCCACGCGAAGAATTGACTGTCGCTTACGCTCCTGTGCATCCAAAATATCCTCGCGAAGTGTCTTTCCCTCCAGAAATCCGGAATAGTTTGTTGCATACGAATAGATCTGTCCCTTATCCACTTCAATGATCCGGTTCGCCACACTGTCAAGGAAATACCGGTCATGCGTTACCATAATGATCGAACCTTTGTATGCGCACAGTTCACCCTCTAACCAGGTTGACATCTCACTGTCCAGATGGTTGGTCGGCTCGTCTAAGAGTAATATATCTGCCTTCGCGAGCAATGCAGATATGAGTGCCAGACGCTTGCGCTGTCCACCAGATAAGTGTCCACATGTTTCTTCAAAATCTGTAATGCCAAGCTTCGTCATCATCGTCTTCGCTTCACTCTCGACCGTCCAGTGATTTTCCTCTGTGGCGTGTCCCCGCACAACTGCCTGCAGCACGGTATCTGTCGCTTCAAATTCCGGTGTCTGTGGCAGATATTGCACTGTGTAGTGATTTGCCAGTATCACGTTTCCGGAATCTGGTTTTTCTATACCTGCAATCATCTTCAGAAGAGTGGATTTTCCGGTACCGTTGATTCCGATGATTCCGGCTTTCTCGCCTTCCTGCAGGAAGAAGGATGCCTTGTCAAAAAGTTTGCGTTCGC
>ERZ808240.3012-NODE-3012-length-17246-cov-3.423303_pt1 | contig 17246 bp, 18 predicted proteins | sample MGYA00521084_ERZ808240 | MGnify/ENA primary metagenome ERZ808240 (study PRJEB31516, sample SAMN03275571) | gut metagenome | biome: mammalia-associated habitat; material: feces | host: Papio cynocephalus | place: Kenya | collected 2012-08-06 ... | reverse complement strand
TCGGCAATATAAAACTGCTTCTTGTTCTCCTCGGTCAGCTCCACGCCGTACCACTTGCCATAGGTCGCGCTGCCTTTGCGCAGATCCACCGCCACGTCGAACACGCTGCCGCGGATCACACGCACCAGCTTGCCCTGGGGGTACTGCTTCTGGAAGTGCAGGCCGCGCAGAACACCCTTGGTGGACATACTCTGGTTGTCCTGCACAAAGACCATATCCAGACCGAACTCATGCATATCGTTCTGGTTATAGGTCTCCATAAAATAGCCGCGGCTGTCACCGTGGACAGCGGGCTCGATCACATACAGACCCTCAATAGGAGCCTTAGTCACTTTGATCTGCGCCATTACTGATTCACTCCGATCTCAACAAGATAACGGCCCAGCGCATCCTGCCAGCTGGGCAAAGGCTGGAATCCATTCTCGACCAATTTATGCTTGTCCAGGCGGCTGTTAAAGGGCCGCGCTGCTTTTGAAAGGCCATATTCCTCCGTAGTCACCGGAATGACCTTGGTGGAATAGCCCGCCTGACGGAAGATCTCGCGGGTAAAATCATACCAGGAGATATAACCGCCCTCATTGGTGGCGTGATAATAGCCGTACTTATCGCTCTCAATCATATCCACCAGCAGGCGGGCCAGATCATAGGTATAGGTCGGTGTGCCGATCTGGTCATTGACTACCCGGACGGTGTCATGGGTCTTGCCCACATTGAGCATGGTCTTGATGAAGTTTTTGCCGTTCAGGCCGAACACCCAGGCGATGCGGACAATGAAATACTTTTTCAGCGTCTCGCTGACCGCCAGCTCACCCTCCAGCTTGGTCTGACCATAGACATTCAGCGGCTTATAGTCCTTGCAGTCCGGCTGCCAGGGCTCAGTGCCCTGACCATCAAAGACGTAATCGGTGGACAGGTAGAGCATCTTACAGTCCAGCTTCTTACAAGCGTTGGCAATATTGCGGGTACCGCCGGCATTGACTGCACGCACCTTCTCCACTTTATCATCATCCTCAGCCAAATCCACCGCAGTCCACGCAGCGCAGTGAATGACCGCGTCGGGGCGCAGCTCCTCCAGCATTTGGGAAACCGCATCAGCGTTAGTGATGTCCAGAGAGACATAGGGCATTTTCGTGACGGCGCTTCCATCCTGCACACCGTTGTATTCGGCGGCAAGGTCGGTGCCGATACCCTCATGACCGCGCTTTGCCAGCTCATTCATCACATCATGACCCAGCTGACCTGCCACGCCAGTGACAAAGACCTTCATTATGCCTTCTCCTCGGCCTCAGCCAGCCGCTCACCGTACATTTTGTGGAAGTAGTTCTGGTACTCGCCGGAGATGATGTTCTCCCACCAGGGCTTGTTGTCCAGATACCACTGAATGGTCTTTTTGATGCCGTCCTTGAACATGGTCTCAGGCAGCCAGCCCAGCTCTTTGTGAATAAAGGTGGGGTCAATGGCGTAACGCATATCATGGCCCTTGCGGTCAGTGACGTGGGTGATCAGGCTCTCGGGCTTGCCCAGCGCCTCGCAGATGATCTTGACGATGTCAATGTTCCGCATCTCGTTGTGGCCGCCGATGTTGTAGACCTCGCCGACCTTGCCCTTGCGGATGATCAGGTCGATGGCCTTGCAGTGATCCTCCACATACAGCCAGTCGCGGACGTTCAAGCCCTCACCATAGACGGGCAGAGGCTTGTCAGCCAGCGCATTGGCGATCATCAGGGGGATCAGCTTCTCCGGGAACTGATAGGGGCCGTAGTTATTGGAGCAGCGGGAAATGGTGGTCGGCAGACCGTAAGTGCGGTGATAAGCATTGACCAGCAGGTCTGCGCCTGCCTTGGAGGAAGAATAGGGGCTGGAAGTGTGCAGCGGGGTCTGCTCCGTAAAGAACAGGTCGGGGCGGTCCAGCGGCAGGTCGCCGTAGACCTCGTCGGTAGAGACCTGGTGATAACGCTCAATGCCATGCTTGCGGCAGGCATCCATCAGCACCTGAGTACCAATGATGTTGGTCTGCAGGAAGATCCCCGGGTTCTCGATAGAGCGGTCCACATGGCTTTCCGCGGCGAAGTTGACCACAATGTCAGGCTTCTCCTCCTCAAAGAGCTTGTCCACGGCCTCGCGGTCACAGATGTCAGCCTTTACAAAGCGGAACTGAGGATTCTTCATGGCCTCAGCCAGCGTCTCCAGATTGCCGGCATAAGTCAGCTTATCCAGGCAGACAATGCGGTCCTCCGGGTGCTCCTGAAGCTCCAGATAGACAAAGTTTGCACCGATAAAGCCGGCGCCGCCGGTGACAATGATCGTTTTACCCATAATCAATACCGTACCTTTCCGGCGGCGACCTTCTTGAGGTGCTCACCATAGGGAGATTTACCATAACGCTCGGCAGACTCCATCAGAGTCTCCTTGCTGATCCAGCCGTTGATGTAAGCGATCTCCTCCGGAGCGGAGATCTCGATGCCCTGCCGATTCTGGATCATACGGACAAAGTCAGAGGCGTCCACCAAAGAGTCCATCGTGCCGGTATCCAGCCAGGCGTAGCCGCGGCCCATCAGCTGAACATTCAGCGTGCCGTCATCCAGATACATCCGGTTCAGGTCGGTGATCTCCAGTTCGCCGCGGGCAGAGGGCTTCACCTTCTTGGCATACTCCACCACACGCTTGTCATAGAAGTACAGGCCGGTGATGCAGTAGTTGCTCTTGGGATGGGCGGGCTTCTCCTCCACGGAGATCGCCTTGCCGTTCTCGTCAAACTCAACGATGCCAAAGCGCTCGGGATCGTTGACATAGTAGCCAAAGATGGAGGCCTTACCGTCCTCCGCATCCTTCACGGCGCTGCGCAGCAGATGCGTGAAGCCGTTGCCGTAGAAGATGTTGTCGCCCAGAACCATGGCGCAACAGTCATCGCCGATGAACTTCTCGCCCAGCAGGAAGGCCTGTGCCAGGCCATCGGGAGAGGGCTGGACCTTGTAGCTCAGATGCACACCATACTGACTGCCATCGCCCAGCAGGCGCTCAAAGTTAGGCAGATCAGTGGGGGTGGAAATGATAAGAATATCTTTGATGCCTGCCAGCATCAGCGTGGAGAGCGGATAATACACCATCGGCTTGTCATAGACAGGCAGAAGCTGTTTGGACGTCACCATGGTCAGGGGATACAGACGGGTGCCGGAACCTCCGGCCAGAATAATACCCTTCAAGTAAATTCCTCCTTTATTTTATATAATAGAGCTTATTTCTTCAAAATTTTGATTCGGAGCAGACGCATCGCCAAATGAATGAGCAGCTTGGCTCGGCAGTAAAGTACAACGTCCAGCCGACGGGTCGAAGTCGTGCTGTTCTCCCCGTGCAGGCGGTGGAGCAGCAGCACCTCAGGCAGGTATTCGATCCTGCCCGTAAACTCCGCCACCACAAAGATCCACTGGTCATAACCATAGATCTCCGGCAGCGGCAGCACTTTGTCCCGCATCGCCCGGGTAAACGCCATACAGCAGCCGCTCATGCGGGGCTTTTTGATGTTTTTCCATTTTCCCGGCCCCAGCGGATATATCTCAAAAAAGGTCTTGTCCTGCCGGTTCAGATTTTCATCCGTGTGCACCGCGTCATGCAGTACAAAATCTGCACCGCTGGATCGGAATGTCTCCACCACTGCCTTCCGCTTTTCCGGAAGCCAGACATCATCTTGGTCACAGAGAAAGATATAGTCGCCATTGCAGTGCTCCAGTGCCAGCTGGAAGTTAGAGGTAATTCCTCTGCCTTTGTTGTGAAAAATCTTGATACGGCCATCTCTGTCCTGATACCGCTCCAGGATTTCGAGGGAAAGATCTGAAGAAGGCTGGTAAGCCGCGACGATCTCATCGTCCGGTTCCAACTGGTCCAGAATGGAGTCCAGCTGCTGTTTCAGATACATCGCACCGTTATAGACCGGCAATGCCACAGAAATCGTTTCTGCCATAGTAAGCCTGCTCCACCTCATTCCCTTTGAATCGAGTAATTATATCACATAAAATATATCATTTCAATTCATACGCGCTTTTTTTCACGTTTCTTAAGCATTTTCACACTCAAGCCGTCGGAATTGAGCTGAACTGTTTTGCGTGGACGACCAGACGCTCCTCACCGGAGCAGGTGGAGAGCGTGATCACATTGTCCTCGGCAGAGACAGACACGCCCGTATCATAAATGGAGCGTTGTTTCAATGCGTCGAGGAAGCTGCCAAAAATCTCATCATGGGCAAATCCAACGGTGTAGACGCCCTCGTCATCCGCGTCTGCGATGTGGACGGAAAAGATCTGATACGTCCGGGTCTCACCAGGCAGGCAAAGGGTGATCGTGCCGCCATGCTCCTCATAGAAAGACTGATCCCGGTATTTTTTCAACCCGCCAAACATACTTCCGTCCTTCATATTGTGACCATAGATCAATGTGTAACAGTCGCTGAAATCGCCAGAATTAGCCGTCTCCATAAAAATGGCACCATAGCGGCTGGACTGGCCATCCCACGAATGGTTCAGATAATAGCTGTCGTCCGTGTAATGAACCACAGGGTAATTGATGACGTCAATGCCGGATACCTGAATCCAGCCCACCGCATCAGGACAAGCCGCCTGAAGGGAGGCAAAGTCCACCGTGAAGGGGGCAGTGCTCTCACCATCTGAATTGCTCTCCGCTGCCGGATCTGTTGTGTCATTGGACGGAGTCTGCTGGACAAACTGTTCTACTGCACCCTGGTTCTCCTGCTTGACCGCACGACTCTCCAGTGCAAGGCGGGCCAGATAGATTCCGCAGCAGATCATCACGATCACACAAACTGCCATGGCGATCCACCGCAGCAGTGTGGAAACCGAGAAGCGCTTGCGCTCAGATGGCTTTTCTCTTTTTCCCATAGTCGTAGACTCCTTTCAGTTGAATGCAAAAGAAAAACCCGAGCATCATATGACACTCGGGCTTTGGCAGCGGGAGAAGGATTCGAACCCTCACATACAGAGTCAGAGTCTGCTGTGCTACCCTTACACAATCCCGCTAAATCATTTGTTACCGGCGGGTTTGTTTGCGTTCCGCCGAACAACATGGTTTATTATAGCAGGATTCAGAAAAATGTCAATAGTTATTTTGAAAGTTTTTTCATTTTCTTGCGTATCTTTTCATTTCTCCGCCCTTGTGGTAAAATGAAACTGAAAATATAGAATCTGAGGTGAGCTTATGAGCCATCCCAAACAAATGGAAGCTCTGCACCGCGAATGTGAAAACTGCCAGCGCTGCGCACTGGCGGATACCCGGACAAACCTTGTCTTTGGCGACGGTAATCCGAACACTGGCATCATGTTGATTGGCGAAGGCCCCGGCGAACAGGAGGATCTGACGGGCATTCCCTTTGTAGGCCGCGGCGGGCAGCTACTGGATCAGATGCTGGACATCATTGGACTTGACCGAAGCAGATATTATATCTGCAACATCGTTAAATGCCGCCCGCCCCACAACCGCGACCCGCTGAATACAGAGCAGGACGCCTGCATCGGCTGGCTGGAGCGCCAGATCAGCATTGTTCAGCCCAAACTGATCATATGTCTGGGACGGATCGCCGCCTGCCGCATCATCCGCTCCGATTACCGCATCACCCGGGAACACGGCACATGGGCCCAAAAAGACGGCGTCTGGATGACGGCAATCTATCACCCCGCCGCACTGCTCCGGGATGAGATGAAGCGTCCGGAGACCTTTGATGATCTGAAATCCATTCAGAGTAAGATCCGGGAGCTGTGGCCCGATTTTTATCTCAAGTCTTAAAACTCACTTAAATTCATACTGTACTGAATAGACAGACTGCCAGCCCTCGATTGGCTCTCCATCCAGCAGGAAACTGACCTCGTCAATGCCATCCAGCTCACACAAGGAGTCCACGATTGCATAGATGCGCAGTCTGATCTGCTGTTCCGAAGCATCTGGAGTGCAGATCTCCTCCAGAGCACTGCGATCCAAATCCAGTGTGCAGACACCGATGTCCACGCTCACTGTATCGATCGTTCCGGCTCCACTCAGGAAACACTCCAGCGTATCTGCATGCTCCTCCGGCACAAGGGCCAGTTCCCGCAGGATTGCGTTGGCCTGATCCTCAGGTGCCAGCGATGCAAGCTCCATCTGCCGGAACTGGGACTCAAGGCCGGATCCATCCAACTTGGGATAGTAAAGTTTGGTACCCACCGTGACCGGGTCGGCAGTCTCACCCTTGAACACCACATCATCCGCGCCAAGCGTGCGGGTACCATTTTCCGGCAGCCGTTTTCCGTTTACTGTGATGGCTACACGCTTCACCGCATCCAGCTGGGTGACAGTCAGCACGATGCAGTACTCCGCCCGGATGAGCGCCACCCCGGACAGCTGGCCAAATTCTTCGGAAAGATCCAGCTGTAAAAGGCCATTGGAAAGGTCCCAGCTGCGGACCGTCGTCCCCTTCGGAACAGCCTGCGCCAGATCCGCATCCATCGGCTGTTGAAATAAACGCTCCAGCAGCGCCGGAATGCTGACCTCCGTCATCTGACAGTGCTCTGAAAGGATCGCTGCGCCGGACTGAATGTCCGACGACGCAGCGTAGTAGATTTGAACTGTTGTTCCGGTTTCAGGCTGTGTTGAGCCGCAGCCCGCAGCCAGTGAGCCCAAAAGCAGGAGCAGCGCCAGCAAGGCCGAAATACGTCTCATGTGCCGCTCTCCCCTTCCGTTTTGTGCTCCTGTGCCAGTGGAAGCTGGACGATGAACACAGTGCCGCCCTCCGGCCGGGCATCCACTCGGATGGCGCCGCCGTTGGCCACAACAGTATCATGTACGATGGACAAACCAAGGCCGGTGCCACCAGCTTCCCGGGAGCGGGCCTTGTCCACCCGGTAAAAGCGTTCAAAAATACGGGCGCGATCTTCCTGCGGAATACCGATGCCGGTATCCTCCACGATCAGAAATGCACTGTCGGCGGAACGGCGCACCCGAATCCAGATCTTTCCGTCATTCACATTATATTTGATGGCATTCTCCACCAGATTAAATACAACCTGATACATTTCATCCGCAGAGGCCATCACCCGGCAGTTCTGCGCAAGGATCAGGTGGATGCTGATATTGCGCTGATCCGCCAGCGGCGTCAGCATATGCAGTGCATCGGAGATCACATTGACCAGATCGACGCTGCTTCGTTCTGCCTGTCCATGCGGCGCGTTGTCCATACGGGTCAGGGCCAGCAGCTTTTCCGTGATACGCACCAGCCGATCAGCCTCGGTGCCTATGTCCTGCACGAAGTCGCGGATCGTCTCTGAATCCATATTCTCATTCTGAGCAATGGAGTCGGTCAGCAGCTTGATGGACGCCAGCGGCGTCTTCAACTCGTGTGAGGCGTCGGAGACAAAGCGGCGGCGCATCTCATCCGTTTTTTCCAGCCGTTCCGTCATGTCATTGAACGCCGTGGCCAGCATGGCCAGCTCGTCCCGGCCGGACACCTCCACCCGGGTAGAGTACTCACCTTGACGCAGGCCGCTGATACCCGCTGTCAGCCGGATGATGGGACGGGTCATGGTACGGGAGAGGAATACACTGATGAGCAATGCCAGCGCCAGCAGAAGCAGAGATATGCGCATCAGATTCTGCTGAAGGCCGGTAATGATCGCGCCCTGCTCGCTGTCGTATTCATATAAGTATACACCGCCAATGGTCGCATTTCGATACTGGACTGGCACGGCACCGCTGCTGCGGAATGCCCCGGCGCTGTAAGTACTCTGAAACACATCACTGCCCTCCAGTGCCAGAACCAGCTCCTGCATCATCGCATAGCGGGGCTCATCTGAACGCTCCGACTGACCGGAATCAGAGTCATAGAGAATCAAACCATTCTGATCGGCAACTAAAATGCGGTTCATGCTGCTCTCGTCCAGCACCTCCATGACCTGCGTCACGCCCTCTTGGGTGAGCTCCTCCATAGACGCCACTGTAGACGCGATCACCGCGGCCTGATTCTGCAGGGAGGTCAGTTTTGCCTTAAACACCATATCCTGTGACACGAAAATAGGGTAGGTGTTCAAGAGTCCCAGCACCGCAACGATCAGAGCCACATAGGAAAGGGCAAATTTCAGCCGGAGGCTGCGCCAGAACGGTATTTTTGTGATCTTCTGCTGCTCCTGCACGCTGTTTTTCTCTCCTTTGGGTCAAATCGTCTCATTCCTGACGCAGGTAGTAACCCACGCCCCATTTGGTCAGGATCAGTTTGGGGTTGGCCGGATCCAGCTCCAGCTTTTCTCTCAACCGCCGGATGTGCACATCCACCGTGCGGTAATCCCCCTGATACTCATACCCCCAAACCAGATCCAGCAGATTTTCCCGGCTGTATACCCGCCCCGGGTTGCGCATCAGCAGCTCCAGCAGGTCGAACTCTTTCACGGTCAGGTCCACCACTGCACCACTTTTAATGGCGACCCGCTGGGCCAGATCCAATGTGATATGGCCCGCTGTCAGCTGCTCGGACGGCTCCTCTTTTTCCTGCTGGTGCGAAGTCATGCCCGCCCGGCGCAGCAGTGCCCGTACTCGAGCCTTCAGCTCCAGAATATTAAACGGCTTGGTCATATAATCGTCCGCGCCGGACTCCAGACCAATGATCTTATCCGCATCCTCACTGCGCGCCGTCAGCATAATGATCGGCACATTGGAAAATTCGCGGATCTTCATGCAGGCCTGCAGCCCGTCGATCTTCGGCATCATCAGATCCAAAATCAGCAGATCATAGTGGTTGGCCCGGGCCATCTCCACTGCCTGCGCGCCGTCATATCCGGCATCTACCTCGTAGCCGTCACTGCGCAGGTTGAAACAGATGCCCTTCACGATCACTTTTTCATCGTCAACAACTAAAATTTTCATATATTCTCCATTTCGCGCGTATCAGCCAGATGTGCTCTGACCGCCGGCCTGTTCTTCCTCGCTCGTGTCCGCGACATTCTGTACGCTTATTCGTTCGACTGTGACGGAAGGCGTCGTCCAAACTGTGGAAAAATAAGTAAAGAGGAGCGTCAACGCACATAACAGTGCAAGCACAAGGATCAACACCTCATACCATCGAATTTTCACAGCGGACACCCCTTCTTTCCCGTTGCATGGTAAACATAAATCTGCTATAATCGGGTATGCAGATTCTCAAATCCATTATAACACAAGCGACAGGAGTTTCCTATGAAAAAAATGCATTTTCTATCGCTGATCCTGACCATCAGCATCCTCTTCTCCCTCTGCGTCAGCTCTGCCGGGGCCATTGATTCCGAGATCGTCAACTCCAAGACCGTGCAGGCCAAGGCCGCCATTCTGGTGGATATGGACACGGATTACGTTATGTATGATCTGAATGCCCACGAGAAAATGTACCCCGCCAGCATCACAAAGGTAATGACCGCCGCGCTGACGCTGGACGCAGTCAGCGAAGGCAAGCTCTCCCTGGATGAAATGATCACTGCAGGCCCTACCGCATGGCAGGGGCTAGACACCAGCAGCAGCAACCAGAACATTCAGGTGGGTGAGCAGATGAGCGTCAAGGATCTGCTCTACTGTCTGATGGTCGCCTCAGCCAATGAAGCTGCCAATATTCTGGCCGTCGCTGTAGCGGGCAGTATCGACAACTTTGTGGCCATGATGAATGCAAAGGCCGCCGAACTGGGCTGTACCGGCACCCACTTTGTCAATCCTGACGGTATGCCGGACAACGACCACTACACCACTGCCTATGACCTCTACCTCATCGGCAAATACGCCATGCAGAACGAGACCTTCCGCACCATCGTCAAGACGCCGGAATACTATGTGGGCCCCACCAATATGAACGAAAACCGGCGGCACTTCTTCAATACGAACGGCTTGCTCTCCAATAAAAAATACACGGGCTACTACTATGAAGACTGCATCGGCATCAAAACCGGCTCCACTGACTCCGCCGGATACTGCCTGCTCTCTGCCGCAGAAAAGAACGGCCAGCGGCTGATCGCCGTCGTGCTGGGCTGTGAAAACCCGAAGGATGCGCAGGGCAATGTTCAGCGCCTGCAATTTTCCGAAAGCTCTTCTCTGCTGAAATGGGGCTTTGAAAACTTCTCCGTCCATACCATTCTGGATGCCACCAGCCCGGTGGCCGAGGTACCCGTCACCTTGTCCTCCGACAGCGATTACGTCTCTGTAGTAGTCGACGGCACCTTGGAATCCCAGCTGCCAAATGATGTGACCAGCGACGATTTTCAGTGGTCCACCGACCTGCCGGACTCTGTAGAGGCTCCGGTCCATGCTGGAGATAAATTGGGCACGCTGACCGTTCTGCTGGACGGCGAACCCTATGGCACCGTGGATCTGGTCGCGGTAAACAATGTAGAGCGTTCCTCCCTGCTGGCCGCGAAACAGACGCTCATCAATATGATACACAACTGGCAGTTTATTCTGTGCGCCACCCTTGTCATTGTGCTCATTTTGTTCCTTGTAATTCTTTTCCGAATGCGTGCAATGCGCCGCAACCGCTATGGCGGACGCCGGAGCGGAAAGCGCACCGGCAACTATCGCGGCAGAAGATAATTGATCACAGGTAAACAAAAGGCCCGTTCCAGTGGAACGGGCCTTTTATTATGCTTGCGTATTATCCGCGCCTTCATTCTTTGTGCGATGCTTTTTCCTGCGGCGCATGAGAATAAATACTGCCGCGGCAGCTATGGCGAGCAGTGCAAGTACGAGTGCATGGCTGACACACCAGACAAGCGCATCAGCACAGCCTTCGCCAAACGCACTCAGCCCGCTCAGGAAACCGGCGCTCAACCGCTGGCCAAGGCCGGCATTCTCGCCCTCGCCCAAAGCTGACACTTCCGATATAGAGACCGTCACCGTGGAGAAATCGATCAGGCTGTCATAGTGGTTCCTTTGGCCGGTGAGCCGTTCTATTTCAGCCTCTGCCTCCGAAATGGAATCTTCAATGGTAATGATGTCCTCCATACTTTCTGCCTGTGTCAGCAGGTTCTGAAGCCGTTCCAATTTGATATTTAATGTCTCCAGACGGTTCTCCAGATCGGCATAAACTTCGCCCACATCATCCGTGGAGGTGCTCTGATAGACCACACGGCACCCGGCCTGGGCCCCGGCGGCGCTCATGAATGCATCAAAAGACGTCTGCGGCACCCGGACGGTGTAATAGACCTGAGCGGCATAGCGCTCACTGCGCTCCAGATAGCCGCCGCAGTCCGACACCAGCTGCTCTATAACCTGCATCGCCGCCGCAAGATCGGTCGTCTGCAAGCTCAGGTCACCTGTATAAATGAGCTTAGCACTCCCGGTGCGAGCTGTCGGAACGGAGCTGACTTGAGAAGCACTGTCCGCAGTATTTTTCGCCTCGGCTGCCTCATCATAATAAGTTCCGATCTCGGCGTTTGACGCTTTTCCGACTGCTGCACTCGTATTGCTGCTGCCACACCCCGTCAGCATACCTGCCGCCAGGAGCGTACTCAGCACCACCGCAAACCATCGCTGTTTCATAGGATACCCTCCTTATTTTTTTTGATTTGTCTTTTAGACGGATCTGAGAAAGAAAAGTTCCCAGCCGGGGATATTTTTTGCTACTTGCGGCCAAACTGAGCGGGAGGTGATAAAAATGGATCAATCCTATAAGAATCTCAGCGAGTTGCTTCAGTCCAGCACACAGGCAGAAGCATTTTTTAACCAGCTGCCCGAGCGCATCCAGGCCAGAGCCATGGACCAGTGCGAAAAGCTGCACACCGTCAAGGAACTGCGCGCCTTTGCCAAGCACTGCGCCGAAGAATTGTAGGCATGGAACAGAATAAGGAAAAGTCGGAAAAGCAGCCCCACAAAAAACTGCCCATCGACTATATGCCGCATATTTCAAATGTGGCATCCGAAATGGAGTGCACGGGGTTGATCCCGGTACAGCCGGAGACTGATGAGGAGCGGGACTCCTATCTGGAGCTTTCCACCACCTCCCTGCCGCCGGTTTGGGAAGAGGACGACGAAAAGGAATAAAGGAAGGGGCTGTATGCCTTGCATACAGCCCCTTTTCTTATAAAATCGGACGATCCATCAGGTAGAGCGGCACGACGGAATCCTCTGCCATACCGACCTTTTTGAAGTCCTGCCGGCAATAGAAGCGGTAAGCTGTCTCGTTCTCCGGTGCACAGCGCAGGCGCAGCTTCGTGCGGCCCATAGCCCGGTAGACAGACACTGCCTGCCCCAGCAGCTGGACGCCAAGGCCGCGCTTGCGATGCGCTTCATCCACATAGTAAAAGGCGATGGCACCCACGCCTTCGTCCGCGCCCTTGGCATAGTCCAGTTCAAGGATCCCAGCGGGCTGGTCATCGGAATAGACGATCTGGACCGCATTGGGATCAAAGGCGCTGTGCGCCTGGGCGGCGGCCAGAAAGGCCGGACCGTTAAAGTGTTCCATGGTGCCGTGACTGCTCAGCCAGCCCTCTGCCCGGTAAGCGAGATAGCGATCTTCCTCCTGCTTCGGATTCCAGGGACGGAACCAGAGCAGATGGGGAAACCGCGCTCCCTCATCCGCCATGTTGTCCCTGCCCTGATTGGGCTTGACCGCCGCATTTAAAATATCCGGTGTCAGATGGGATGCGTCATTATACCACTTGACAGCAATATCATCCCCTTCGGCCTCCAGACAGGAGACAGCGGTATTGTAACCCTCGGGCAGATACTGGTCCGGATCGACAGGCCGGTGGAGCAGTCGGCTGAGCACCTGACGGAGCGCCGTGCCATGGCTGACCACTGCCACAGTGCGGCCGGGATTGTCCCGGATGATGCGGCGGATCGCCTCCTCCGCGCGGTCACCAACCTCCCGCAAGGACTCCCCGCCGGGCGCGCGCCAGTCCGGTTCGCCGGTGCTGAAGCGGAGCATATTCTCAAGATCGGTGCGCATGACCTCGCCAAAGGGCTTATCCTCCCACGCGCCGAGATAGATCTCCCGCAGCTTTGGTTCTTTGTGCAGCTCCAGCTGCTTGGGCACATAGATGGCCGCCGCCGTCTGGCAGGTGCGCTTCAAATCGCTGGCATAGACCGCATCTACAGGGATGGATGCAAAGCGTTTTTCCAGGCACGCGATCTGTCTGCGGCCCAGCGCCGTCACCGGACTGTCATACTGGCCATGGATGCGCTTGAACAGATTCCCCTCCGCTTCTGCGTGGCGAATCAGGTAGACTGTTGTCATGAAAGTTTCATTCTCTCTTTGAATTTGATTACCAAGGGATGACCTTGCCGGTCAGCGCTGACACCTTCGCAGAGCCCTGCTGAGCAACGATCTCTGCCAGACCGTCCCGCACCTTGATGGGGGCATAGGGGTCGGCAAAGCAGGCGGTGCCCACCGCCACGGCCGTGGCACCGGCCAGCATCAGCTGAGCCGCATCCTCGCCCTTGGCGACGCCGCCCATGCCCAGCACGGGGATCTTGACCGCATTGGCGACTTCCCAGACCATCCGCACTGCCACAGGCAGAACGGCAGGGCCGGACAGACCGCCGGTGTTCATATGCAGAATGGGGCGATGGGTCTTGACATCGATGCGCATACCACGCAGCGTATTGATGAGGCTGACCGCGTCCGCGCCCGCATCCTCAACTGCCCGAGCGATCTCGGTGATGTCAGTCACATTGGGGCTCAGCTTGACCATGACGGGCACGGAAGCATGTTTTTTCGCCTCAGCGGTGACCTCCGCCGCCATGGCAGGCACCACGCCATACTGTAATCCACCGGCCTTGACGTTGGGGCAGGAGATGTTGACCTCGATCATATCGACTTCCGCCTCGCTCAGCTTGGCGCACATAATGCCGTACTCCTCCGGAGTGTTGCCGGAGATATTGGCAATGACGCGCACATCGTGCTTCTTGAGCTCAGGCAGTTCGTGGGCAATGAAGCCGTCTACGCCGGGATTCTGAAGGCCGACGGAATTCAGGATGCCCATCGGGGTCTCCGCGATTCTGGGGGGCGGGTTGCCCTCCCGGCGGTACAGCGTCAGGCCCTTGACGCAGATGCCGCCCAACTCGTCAATGGGATAAAACTGGCCGTACTCCCGGCCGAAGCCGAAGGTGCCGGAGGCCACGACCACCGGGTTTTTCATTATCATACCGGCCAGCGTGACGGACATATCCACCTTGTTAGTCATCCCACTTCACCTCCGAAGCATCAAAAACAGGGCCGTCCTTGCAGACGTGCTTGTACTCGCCCTTATTATTCGCACAGGCGCACACCAGGCAGGCGCCGATGCCGCAGCCCATGCGCTCCTCCATGCTGACCTGACAGGGTACATTGTGCTTCTGTGCGGCGGCATAAACCGTTTTCAGCATAATCTTGGGGCCGCAGGCCAGCACAGCCTTGACCTCAGGGTGCTCGGACAGCGCCGTATCCACCACGCCGGCAACAAAGCCGTGGACGCCCAGCGTGCCGTCGTCACTGGCCAGATAGACCTGCTCGCAGCAGGCATTGAACTCGTCCAACAGCATGGCCTTGTCCGCGCCCCGGAAGCCAAGGCAGGCAACGGCCCTCTTTGGAGCCTTCTGGGCAGTGTTCAGCATGGGCGGTACGCCGATGCCGCCGCCCACGACCAGTACCTTTCCATCCGGATAGGTAAAGCCGTGACCCAGCGGGCCGAGTACGTCCAGTTTCTCGCCCACGGTGCGCTGAGCAAGCCATGCGGTGCCCTCGCCACGCACCTCGAACACGATGTTCAGTCGGGTGCCCTCGGCGCGGCAGATAGAGATGGGGCGGCGGAGCAGGAGCCCCTTGCCGCACTTGATATTGACGAATTGTCCCACCTGTGCGGCCCGGGCCAGCTCACCGGCCTCCAGCCAGATGGAGACGGCGTCGGCGTTCAGCTTTTCAATGGAACTGATCTTACAAAGTTTCTGAATAGCCACAGCGGCCATCCCCCTTTACTGAATGGTGATGAAGTGGCAGATGTCCTCGCGCATGGCAATAGCCGCGGCCCGGGCCGCCTGCTGATAATCCTCGCCGTTGTGGCCGGTCTTTTTCCAGGCGCACATAATGCCACGGGAGGAGTTGACGATGGCGCCATGGCCCTTGGCGTCAAAGGCGTACTGCACATCTTCGGCGGTGCCGCCCTGGGCACCGTAGCCGGGCACAAGGAAGAAGGTATGGGGCAGCTGGGCGCGCAGGGTCTTGATCTGCTCCGGATAGGTGGCACCGGTGACCGCGCCCACGCGGTTGTAGCCGTACTCACCCACGAAATCGCCGGCCCACTGCTCGGTCAGCTCGCCCATGACCTCGTAGATGTGCTTTTCGCCGCACATCTGATCCTGCAGATCAACGGCGGACTTATTGGAGGTGCGCACCAATGCGAACACACATTTGTCGTACTTTTCGCAGTCCTTCAGGAAGGGAGTGATGGCGTCGGAGCCCATGTAGCCGTTCAGAGTGACGCAGTCGGCGTCAAAGGTGCTGAAGCTGCTCTGGCCGACGACAGTCTTACCCAGCCAGCCCTCGCTGTACGCAGTGGCAGTTGCACCGATGTCGCCGCGCTTGATGTCGGCCACCACATAGAGGCCCTTGCTTCTGGCATACTGGATGGTCTTTTCCAGCATCTCCATGCCCCGCCAGCCCAGATTCTCGTAATAGGCGGACTGGGGCTTGACGGCGGGCACGATGTCGCACAGAGCGTCGATCAGGCCGCGGTTGAACTCATAGATGGCCTCCACACCAGCCTGAAGGCTCTCGCCGTACTGGGCAGTGTACTTTGCCAAAATATGCTCCGGCACATACTCCACCCGGGCATCCAGACCTGCAATGGTGGGATTGTGCTTTTCAATGATTTTTTTCTGCAATACGTCAAAAGACATCAGTTTTTTCCTCCGTCCTGATAGATGATCTTGCCGCCTACAATGGTATATTTCACTTTGCCCTTCAGCGTTCTGCCGTTAAAGGGGGTGTTTCTGCCCTTGGAGGCAAATTTCTCCGCGTCCACGACCCACTCCTCGTTGGGGTCAAAGATCGTAAGATCCGCCGCACTGCCCACGCTCAAGCGGCCGCAGTCCAGATTCAAAATATGTGCGGGATTAACGGTCATCTTGGCAATGATCTCCGGCAGGGTCATTTCACCGGTGTGATAAAGCTGCGTCAAGGTGACACCCAGCGAAGTCTCAAGGCCCACCATGCCGCTGGGCGCTTTTTCAAGGCCCCGGGCCTTCTCCTCAGCGGTGTGAGGGGCGTGGTCGGTGACGATGCAGTCGATGGTGCCGTCTTTCACACCGGCCAACACCGCCGTCACGTCACGGCTGGTGCGCAGAGGCGGATTGACCCGGGCCATAGCCCCCTGCTCCAGGATCTCTCGCTGATTGAGGGTGAAATACTGGGGGCAGGTCTCACAGGTGATCTTGACGCCTTTTTTCTTGTACTTGCGCACGATGTCCACAGCCCGTCCGGTGGAAATATGGCAGATATGCACCGCCGTCTGAGTCTCCTCGGCCAGCATGGCATCCCGCATGACCATGATCTCCTCCGCAATGGCAGGGCGGCCGGGAATGCCCAGCTGGCGGGAGATACGGCCCTCATTGACGGCATAGTTCTTCACCATGTCCGCATCCTCGCAGTGAGTCAGCACGGCCAGATGCTGGCGGCTGGCGCAGATCAGCGCATCCCGCATCAGATTGGCGTTTTGCACCGGCACACCGTCATCAGACAGGGCAACAGCTCCCGCCTGCTTCAGTGCCTTGGCATCGGTCAGCGTCTCGCCCTTCTCCCCCATAGAGACTGCGGCGATGGGCAGAACATGGACACCGCTCCCCTCCTTAGCACGGTCATAGACATACTGCACCATCTCCGGGGAATCCACTGTGGGACGTGTATTGGGCATACAGGTCACGGTGGTGAAACCGCCATGGGCGGCGGCCTGAGAGCCAGTAATAATGTCCTCTTTCTCCGTAAAACCGGGATCACGGAAATGGACATGCATATCAATGAGTCCGGCAGAGACAGCCATGTCGGAGGCGTCCAGCACCTGCGCATCCAGGTCCTCCAGATGTGCTCCGATCGCCGCGATCTGCCCGTTTTCGATCAGGATATCTACGACCCGTTCTTCATTGAGCACCGGGTCGATCAAATTACCATGTTGAATCAGCAATTTCATGTATACGATCTTACACCTCGCTTCACACAGAATAATACATTTATATTATAAAGCAAAGAAGTGGCAATAGCAATTAAAAAAGCAATTTCAACCCGATGTTTT